>Ga0157369_10008741_pt1 | contig 11602 bp, 5 predicted proteins | sample C25metaG_FD_113461 | JGI IMG/M metagenome (GOLD analysis project Ga0157369, IMG submission 113461) | Corn rhizosphere microbial communities from Kellogg Biological Station, Michigan, USA - C2-5 metaG | ecosystem: Host-associated > Plants > Roots > Rhizosphere > Soil | place: USA: Michigan... | reverse complement strand
GACAGCGGCGTAGTCGCGCGAAAATAGTTCAGCAGAAGCGCCGCTGTGCTATCCCCGCCGCTCCGCAGGCGGAGTTGGAAGATGCGTGCGTTTCGGAACTTCGTGATCCTGACCGTCACCCTTAGCGTGGCGGCTTGCGCGCGTGAGCAAGCGCCTCCGCCGCCGGCATACCCTTACCCGCCAGCTACGGTGCGGCCGCCTTCGGGTGGTCGCGCGGTTTCGGCGGCAGACTTTGTCGGCATCAACGGATCGATCGACCTGTTCGTCATCCGCTCGTCCGAGCTGGCTCTTCAGCGCTCGTCATCGCGGCGGATCCGGGACTTTGCCTCTCAAATGATCGAGGACCACAAAGGCACGAGCGGTCAGCTATCTTTCGCGGGACGGCGGCTCAACCTGCTTCCTTCCGCAACGCCTCGCCCTCCGGAGCAGTCGATGCTCGACAGCCTACGGTCGTCCAGCCAGTTCGACGCCGAATATGTCCGCGACCAACGCGCGGTTCACAGGCAGGCCGTGGCGATCGACAGCGGGTATGCATCGCGCGGCGCGAGCCCGACGTTGCGACCCGTTGCAGCAGCCGCGCTTCCGATCGAGCAGCGTCATCTGCGAATGATCGCCTACCTTTAAGCACCTCCGGAGCCGTGCCGCGGCGATTGCGGTAAAGGTCGCGGTAACCATGGTCCCTAAGCCTATTTTCGCTCTGTTTTGCGAAACGCGGACCCATGGCGATCCGCAACCTCTCCCATATCGCGCTGGCAGCCTCAGCCGCCGCTCTGGCTCTCATGCCCACGACCGCATCGGCGCAGGCCATGGCCGGCAGCGCGAGCTCCCTTGCTTGGTCGAAAAGCGAAGCGATCCTCGGCGCACCGAGCGCCCTGCAGGCCATTCTTTCCCAGCAGCATGCGGCCCCGCGCGTCGCGGTTGCCCCGGCCTCTTTCTCGATGCCGCAAGTCACCAGCGCCGTGCTGCGCGTACCCGCATCAGACGAAGGCATCCACAGCAACCGCCCGGACGTGTTCGGCTCGGTCGCGCTGCGCGTCGATCACACGCCGCTCGACGCACGCTGGCATTCCGTCGAGCACACGCCCGTCAGCGGAGGCGCGGCGCGGTTCGCGGAATCCTTCAAGCATGCGTCGCCTCTGAAGCAGCTCGAGGCCGTGAACTGGTACGTGAACGGCCGGGTGCAGTTCGAGGACGACATTCGGCATTTCGGGCGCGCCGACGTCTGGTCGTCGGCAAACGACACGCTCCGCAGCGGTCGCGGCGATTGCGAGGACTATGCGATCGCGAAGATGCAAATGCTTCGCGCCGCCGGATTCCCGGACCGCGATTTGTATCTGGTCGTCCTTCGCGATCTGGTCCGCCGCGCGGATCATGCGGTGCTCGTCGCGCGCGCGGCCGGCCGCATGGTCGTGCTCGATAACGGCACCGACGAGCTGATCGATACGGACAAGGTCAGCGACTATCGGCCCATCCTGACGTTCGCCTCATACGGCGAGTGGACGCATGGGTATCGCGTCGATCGCGCGCCGATCTATATCGCGGAAAATCGGGCTGTGCCCGCGGCGCCAGTGGCGCCTGCGGAAGGCGGCGATCAGCGCTCGCGGAGCGCGTCGCTCCTGGCCTTCAACACCGGCTTCAAGAGGTAGGTCAGGACACTCTTCCACCCGGTGATGATCTGCGTGTTGGTCATCATGCCCGGAGTGATCGGAAGCGGGTGGCCCTGGGCCATCAAATAACTCTTGTCGGTCTCCACGATCACCGTGAAATAGGCTTCCTTCTTCGCCTCGTCGTAGATCGAATCCGCTGAAACCTGGACGACCCTGCCTTCAAGTCCGCCGTAGATCGAGAAGTCGTAGGCGGTGACCTTCACCAGCGCCTTGTCGCCGACCCTGATGAAAGCGATGTCGCTCGGCTTGACTCGGGTTTCGACCAGCAGCTTGTCGCCAAGCGGCACGACTTCCATGATCTTCTGGCCGGGCTGGACGAACGAGCCGATCGTCGTGACCTGAACGTCGTTCACGACGCCGTCGACCGGCGAACGGATCTCGCTGCGGTTCTGTTTGCCTTCGGCGCCGCGCAGCGACTGCTCGTTGACCGCAATCTTGGCGTTGACCTGGCTCCGCTCGTCGAGTGCCTGCTGCTTGAACTCGAAGCCGGCCTGTGCGGCCTGAGCCTGCGCCTCGCGAACGGCAGCTTCCGCTTTGCCCTGCTGCTCACGGGCCGCCGCGATTCGTCCCTGGATGTCGACGACCTCCCGCTGCTTGTCGAGCAGGTCGGTCTCGGGAACGATATGCTTGGCCGCCAGCGGAGCCATCATCTGGACCTGATGCTGGGCGAGCGCGAGCGTGCTCGTAAGGCTGCTGATCGTCGCCGCAGCTTCTCCCGCGTCGCGCCGCGCCTGGTCGGCCGTGGCCTGTGCGGCAGCAACCTTGCTGCTGAGCGCCGATTCGCGCGCCGCCCGAAGCGCGGCCTCGCCCGCGCAATCAGGCCCTTCGCACGCGACATTCTTGCCCATGCCTTCCGCGGTAAGGCGCGCCGAACGGGCCTCCAGCGATTCGGTCTCGGCCTGGATTTGCCCGACCTGCGACGCATTCTCCGGATTGTCGAGGCGAACGAGGAGCTCGCCCTTGTGGACCCGCTGCCCCGAGCGGACCAGGAGTTCGCTTACGGTCGCCGGATCGGCCGCGGTGATTGTCTGGAGCTTGCTCGACGGAATGACCTTGCCTTCGCCGCGCGTCACTTCGTCGACCTGCGCGAGGCTCGCCCAGATGATGAACATAAAGAAAGCAACGGCCGAGGCGACGATGATCATTCGCGCGCCGGTCATCGGCTTGCGATGCCTGATCGCGGGTCCGACGAATGGAAGGGTAGCCATGTTACGCTTGCTCCGGATTTCCGTTTATCTGCTGCCCGTCGTCGTCCCCGCGGCGGAGGCGGTCGCAACCTGATGCGCGGGCGAAGCGGCACTTTGCGACGCAATCATCCGCGCAGTCGCGCTCCCGCTTTCATCGGGAGCTGGGATGTTCAGAGTCCATCCCTTGGTTGTATCGAGCAGGCCGCCCACATCGTCGTCTGCGCGCGGAATGGGCGGACCGACCTGTGCCTGGGCGAGAGTCACCGAAGCAGCATCCGTCTGATCGGTCTGCGATGGCGGGGCCGGCCGCATGCTCAGCGGATCGCGCGGCTCGCCGATGTAGCGACCGGTGAAGGCGGCAGGCTGACCCCATCCCCCTGGCCAGCGATAGAAGATGTGCTGACCGATATCGGCGACCTTCGCGAGCAGAGGCGCCCAGCGCGGAGCAACATAGTCGGCGTGATAATGGGTGGCTTCGCCGACCGACGTCTCGACGTAGCCGGAGAGCGCCGCGCGGGCGATCACTTCAGCCTGATGCCACGCGTCGGCAGCCGGACGCCGATAGAGCGCGCCATCGCAGACGAAGGTGAACTGGCAGGTGCCGCTGCCGGCGCCTTCATAAACCACGCCGCAAATCGATTTCGGGAATGCCGGGTGGCGCAAGCGGTTGAGAACCACCTGGGCTACCGCGCGGCGTCCCTCGACCGGCTCGAACCCAGCCTCATAGTAAACCGCCTGCGTCAGGCAGAGGAGCGCACGCTGCTGATCGAGCGTGCTGCCGCTGATCACGAAGGGACGTGCCGAGTGAAGCGGCCCATTGGCGAAAGGCAGGGCGGCGTTGATGATCCGCGCCTGGTCGCCGACTGCCTGCATGTCCGCCGCCGCCGATCCGCTGGTCGCCTGGATAAGCGCCGCGGCCTTCGCCGGAGGCAGGTTCGCGGTGACCGTCGCCGCCGTTGCGGCCTCCCGCATCGAAAGAAGAGCTGCTGCCGCTGCTCCGACGGTCAACAGCGCCGCCGCGCTGGCGAGCGTCGTCGACCGACGCGGCCAACGTGCCTTGGGCAAATGAAGCGAGATCGCGTTCACGTTACTGGGCCGCCTGTTGCGCGCTCGCGGCCGAGCTCAGATGCTTGAGGATCTGGTCGCGAGGACCGTCGGCGAGAATCTTGCCGCCGTCGATCACGATAAGCCGGTCGAGGATCGACAGCATGTTGTGGCGGTGGGTCGCGACGACCAATGCCTGGTCCTTGGCAAGCGCGGTCTTCAAATGCTCGATGAAATAGAGCTCGGTCTGCGTGTCCATCGAGCCGGTCGGCTCGTCGAGGAACAGCAGCTTCGAAGGGCTGACGAGCGCCCGGGCGAGCACCAGGAGCGACCGCTGTCCACCCGACAGGCGGCTTCCGCGCTCGCCGACAGGCAAGTCGAACCCGGCCGCATCACGTGACAGGAAGATGTCGGCGCCGGAGCGAACCACGGCGTCGACCAGCTGCTGATCGTCCGCCTGCGCGGCGCCGAGCATCAGATTGTCGCGCACCGTTCCGCTGAATACATCGGCGTCCTGGCTGACGAAGCGGAACGCCTCGCGCAGCTGGTGCGGATGATATTGGCGGCTGTCGAGCCCATCGACCAGCATCTCTCCGCCGGTCGGCGCGTAAAGGCCGCAGACGACCCGGCCGAGGGTCGACTTGCCGGACGCGACGCGGCCAATGATTCCGATGCGCTCGCCCGGATTGATCTTGAGGTCGATGCCGTCGAGCGCGTCCCGCGACGCGTTCGGATAACGGAAGGAGACGTTGCGGAATTCGATGTGACCGGCACGGATTTCCGGGACGATGCTCAGCATTCCCGTCTGCCGCTCGTCCTGCGCTTCCATCATGCGCTGGAGCGAGGTCAGCGTTGCGAACGCCTGCTTGCCGCGCGTGATGAGGAAGGCAAGCTGCCCGACCGGCTGAAGAGAACGGCCCGAAATCATGATGATCGCGATGATCGCGCCCATCGTCATCTCGCCCGCCTGGAAGCGGTAGAAGCCGCCGATGAGCAGGCCGACGCTGATCGATTGCTGCGAAATGCTCGCAAGATTGACGGCCACCGCCGAAAGCTTGCGCATCCGCTCGCTGGTCGCGGCGCTCATCGATGCGTAGCGGCGCCAGCGGCCGAGCATCTGCCCTTCGGCGCGCGCGGCCTTGAGCGTCTCCGCACCCGAGATCGATTCGATCAACACCGAATGCTGCAGGCTCGAGTCGGCCTGAGCGTCGAGCGCGACCTTGCCCATCTGCCGCTGGAGGCTGACGCCCGCGATCAGCATGACCGCGATTCCGAACAGAGGCACGAGGACGAGCCAACCGCCGACGAGCGTGATGAAGCCGAGGAACAGGAACAGGAACGTCAGGTCGACGGCGAGCACGACCGTGGTCGAGGCAAAGAAGTCCCGAACCATCTCATAGTCCGACACTCGCCTTGCCAGCGCTCCGGTGCTGCCCTGCCGGTCCGACATCGGCAGGTTCATCACCTTCTCGAACAATTTCTGTGAAAGCTTCGCGTCGAGCCTTCGCCCGACCTCGTCGATGAGGCGACCGCGCGCAACCCGAAGCGTAAAATCGAAGGTCAACGCCAGAAGGACGCCAAGGGCGAGAACCCAAAGCGTCGCCGCGGCTTTGTTCGGAATGACCCGATCGTAAACGTTCATCGTGAACAGCGGCATCGCGAAGGCGAGCAGGTTGACGATGAGCGCGGCCAGAAGGACCGGCCAGAACTCGCGGCGCACTTTCCATACTTCAGACCAGAACCAGTGGCGTCGCGTCGCCTTGTCCCACGGGCGCTCATTCTCGCGCTCGCGGGTCGGATCGGTTTCGACGACAACCGCTCGGCCGGTGTACGCGGGCTCGAGCTCGGCGAGCTTGGTCCACATGGGCTCGGCCAGGCCGGGCGCATAGATCAGGCCGTCGCGATCGCGCACCTCGAGGAGAACCGCCGCGCGGTCATCCTCGAGCTCGAGGATCGCGGGGCATTTTGACAAAGGCCACGCCTTTAGCCGCCGAGCGATCGTCTCCGCCCGCATGCCGACCTGCTCGAGCGCGGGCTCGGTCTGGTGGAACGGCAGCCGACCGTCGGCCGACAGCGCAAGCCCCGCCCGAAGGAGAACCGGCGACGAAGGCCGGTCCGCCTGTCGAGCGACAAATGCGAGGCAATCGAGGACGGGATCGATTTCCCGCGACTGCTCAACTTCAAGCCAGTGCATGAAACTCACAGCCCGTCCTCGTTCTACTTAGCGGCCGTTCGGCCCCGTTGGTTCACCAACGGGCGGCGCACCGCCGACGGCAGGAGCAGGCGCCGCGGGCGCGAGCGCCGGCGTCGGAATGCTATTTTCCTGCAGGTCTCCCGGCGGAATTGGATTGACGTGATAGTGCGCCATGTTGGTCGGGATCGCCGCCGCCGGAGGCTGCACGTTCAGGCACTCGATCAGCCGGTTCTCGGCCGCGAGCACCCGATATTGCGCATAGACCTTGGCGAGGCGAGCGGTCTCGGCCTGCTGTTGCACGTTGTAGCGCGAATTCTGAGCGTCGAGCACGTCGAGGAGCGATCGCCGGCCGATGTTGAACTGCTCGCGGTACGACAGGAGCAGGTCATCCGAAATCCGGCTCTGGGTTTCAAGCTCGGACGCAAGCGCCGTCTGGTTCTGAAGCCGGCTCCACGCGGTCCGGACGTCTTCTTCGGCGGCACGGGTACGTTCGAACAGACGGCCATGGACCTCGTTCTCGCGCTCCTGCTGCTCGCGGACGTTCGCTTCCTTGGTGCCGCCATTGTAAAGCAGCCAGCGGATCACGCCGAGCGCCTGAAGGTCGGTGGTCCGGCCTTCGAAGCCGTCGATGTCATGACCTGCGCGAGCGCGGCCCTCGAGGCTGAACTTCGGACCAAGCTCGGCCTTGGCAGCGCGAACTTCCTCACGCGACGTGGCGAGATCGGCCATCGCTTCGTGGACGCGCGGATTGTTGTTGCGAGCCAGCGCTTCCGCTTCGTCGAGCGAAGCCGGCATGCACGGCGTAAGATCGGGCGGCATCGAAACCGTATCGATCGGAGTGCCCGTCAGCGTGCGGAACGTGATCCCCGCCGTGTCCAGGTCTTCCTGGGCCTCGGTCACCTTCGCCCGAGCAGCCTGGAGCCGCTCTTCGGCCTGCTGCTGATCGGCGATGCTGATCGAGCCCTTGGCAACGCCTTCACGAAGATCGGCGGCGAGCCGCTCGTGGAACGTCACATTGTCCTGAGCGATCGCAACCAGCCGCTGCTGAAGTAGATAGTCGATGTAGGTCCGCGAGACGTTGAGCGCGACATATTCCGAGCGCTCGGCGACACGCGCAGCCGCTGCGTCCGAGCGGGCCGCCTGGCGGCGAACCTCGGCTTCACGGCCACCGCTGTCGTAGATCAGCTGGTCGACGATCAAATCGCCTTCGATCGGGTAGAGAGTGTGATTCGCGATACCGAGATCGCGGCGGGTCGGGTTTCTAAGGCTGCGGACGCCGGCCGAACCTTCGACCGAGATGCGCGGATAATAGAGTCCCTTGCCCTGCTGCAGTTCCTCTTCCGTTGCAGCGCGGTTGGATACCGCCTGGCGGATTTCAGGATTAGTGGCGAGCGCCGACTGAACGGCGTCCCGCAAATCCACCGCCCAGGCCGGCGAGGCGCTGAGCAGCAGTGCTCCCGGAACGGTGAGCATCCATGACTTCTTCGACATAAGCCCCCCTTTTGGTCTTCTTGGTCGTAGGCTGGGCCGCCAAATTACGCTTGGCGGCCCGGGTTATCTTTGGTCATTCAACTCATCCATGCACCGGCGGTGCTACGTCGGGATGCATCAAGAGCATGCCGTGTGCTCCGCCGAAAGCATCGGCAAAGGCTGTGTGTCCGAATGAGACAGCCGCCGAGCCATGGCTTGCCAAGGCCTGAAGCGCATCTTGCGACGCCCCGTGGATCCCCGCGTTATTGAGCAGCCCATCGATGCTCGGGCCGCCTCCACCGCCGCCATGGAGCGCATCGACCAGCACCTTGGTGACAACCTGGTCGTGCTGAGGCGTGCCCCCGGCGACCGAGTTGGCCGCCTGCGACACGCCGTGCGATCCGGCCGCCGCGAGCTGCGCCGCCGAAGGCATCACTACCGCCATTGCCGCCACAGGATTTGAAATCGCGCCCTGCGCATGCACCGGAGCATCCGTGCCATGAAGGAGCTCGGTCGGAGCAGCACCCGGCTGGCTGTTCCCAGTCGTCAACGCATGCACCGATTCAACCATGTCATGAGCGGCGCTGCCACCACCATTCTGTGGTGTGTGGCCCGTGTCAGCCCCCACTGTGGACAACTGGACGTTCGCCGTATCGAGATGCGGCGAGTCCGGCGGAGTCGAAGACGCCACCATGTCATGCATCGGCGCAGAGACCGAAGCGTGATCGATGCTTTGACCGGACAGATGGCCGCTCTGGACGGTCTGGAGCGACTCGAGACCCGCCGCTGCGACAGCCCCCAGCATCGCGACGTTGTTGCCAGCAGCAAACCCGCGCTGATGGTCATTGTCGTTCGACGACGTGAGCGAATTCGTGTCGAGCGCCGTTTGCGAGACCAGCGCCGTGTGCTGGACTGCGGCCTGGGACTGCGCGTCAACAGTGACGTGGACGGTCAGACTCGAAGTCCCCGTTGGATCGCCGTCGCCATCCTTCGCCTGGATGTTGAACGTCAAATCCTCCGCCTGCGGCAGGATCGTCGTCGTTTCACTGATTTGCGTCAGACGAATGCCGTTGCCGTCGGCGCCCGATCCTTCGATCGTCAGCTCGTTGAAGTCAAAGCCCGGAGTGATCACCAGCTCGTTGGTGTTGGTGTCGACCTGGATGGTTCCAGTCGCCGTCTCGTGAGTCTGGGTGTTCGTGGCGAACCAGGTGATCGTCTCCGTGCTTCCGTTGAAGCCATTGCTCGGACAAGTGAGCGTGACGGAGCTGACGAAATTCGGATTGGTATCCGGAGTTTGGTCGCCCGCCTGGTTCGTGCTGTGGAATTCGAAGGTGATCGCTTCGCCGTTGCCGGTGAACTGGTTGCCGTTGCCGAAGCCGACGGTTGACGAGTTGACCGTCCCGGTGTCGGTCCCGTTATGATCGTCCGGAGTCATTTCGACCAGGCCGTCGTCGGTCTGGATGAACTCACTGTTACCCGACTTGAGCCCGAGCAGCGACTGGGTCACGGTCGATCCTGCGTCCGGGGTGATCAGGTCGAAGGTGTAGGTCCCGTCCGGATGCACATCCAGGCTGAAGACCTCCGTCGTTCCCGAATTGCCGTGAAGCGTCACTCCTCCGTCGGCATCCGTCGTCGACGTATAGGTGATGCCGGCGATCACCGGGCCAGTGACGGACAAGAACCCACCAAAGCCGTCCGCGCCCCAATCGAACGCATAGGTGCCGTCGACATGCCCGACCGCATTTTGGATCGTCGCATCCTGGAATGCGCCGAGCGTCGGCCCGTCATCCTGGAAGCTGATGAGGTTGCCGATCGCGACCGACTGCGAGGATGTGTCGCCGTCGAAATCCGTCACGGTCGCAACACCAAGGATCGCGCCGTTGTTGATCGACACCGATTCGTCGGCGCTCGAGGTGTTGTCTTGCTCGATCGACAGATACTCGACCATGCTGAGATGGCCCGTCTGATCGATCGAAATCGCGAACGCCGCATGTCCGTCGTCCGTCCCGCCGCTCACACGGCCCACGATCAGGTTACCTTCCTTGAAGAGAAGGATGTCATGACCATCGGTGGTGTTGAGACCGGAGTCGACGCCGGCTGACGAGACGTTGAGGCTGAGCACGGTCGTGCCCGGCCCGTCGGCGCCGAACGAACTCCCCGTGGTCGTAAGTATTGCGTTAGCGTTAGCCGCATATTGCGCCGGCATGTCCGGATCGACGCCCGCGTTCGTAACGCCCGCGAATGCCGCCAGAGGACCAGCGACGTCGTTCGCGTCAGCCTGGATGCCTGGCGTTTCGTCGACACTGATCGCCTGACCCGTCGTGGCAATCGCCGCGCTCGGACCGTCGTCGGTGAAGTGCAGGTTCGCACCGATGTTCACCGTCTCGTGATCGGTCGCAGTGTCGCCGTCCTTGTCGGCGATCGACGAGGATGCCGTCAGTGTGATCAGATTGTCAGCCAGGCTGACGGACTGATCGTTGAACGGCGTTCCGGTCGGCGTCGGATCAGACAGGATCGGATGGTCGATCTGATTGAACTGATCCAACGTGACCTGACCCGAGCTGTTGACGGAAACGTCGAAGATCGTGTTGCCCGTGGTCACCGCGCCGATGCTGGTCGCCGTTGAGCCAACGACCACGCCGCCAATCACGTACAGGAAGATGCTGCTTCCGTGCGAGTCGAGGCCAGAGTCGACGCCGGAAGACGAGACGCCCAATGTATACTGGAGCGTCGGCGTCGTGTTCGTGCCGTCAGCGCCAGTCTGGAATGTCAGGCCGAAGACGCCGCCGAAGTTGGCAGTGGTGCTCGCGTGATCGGTGTTGCCTCCGATCGTGTCCGCATCGTCGGTCGTCAGACTGACGCCCGAATCCGCACCCTTGGTGACGTCAATGGTCGGAGCATCGTCTTCGACATGGACAGTCAGCGTGCCGGGAGTGAGCGTATTTCCGAGATTGTCGGAAGCCGTGACCCCGAACACTACGATCGAGTCGCCGCCATTCTCACCCGCATTGACGCCGTTTGGCGTGTCGATCGGACCGGACAAGGTCACCGTATAGTGACCACTATTGTCGATCGTCGCGACGATAACGGTGTTTCCGCCCGCCGTTCCAGTCATCGTGTGACCGCCGTTGCTCGGCGTCCATACGATCGTCGTGCCGCCTGACGTGTAAGTTCCGGAAGGAGCCGTCAGAGCGGTCGTGAAGGTCGCGCCGCCGAGGCTGTCCGTCAGCGTGATGTCGCCGCTGTTGACCAGCACGTCATGCGTCGGGTCGGAATCCGTGTCGCCGTTGCGCTCGGTGCCGACGACCGGAAGCACTTCCTCCGAAACGAAGGTTGTGGCCGATCCCACCGTCGCAGTCACGTCGTTGACGGTGATCGTCAGCGTCGTCGTGGACGGGTCGCCGTCACCATCCTTGATCGTGTACGTGAACACGTCCGTGGAGCCCGGAGGCGGGTTCGAGTTCGCGTTGGCATGATAGCTGTAGCTGCCGTCCGCGTTGAGCGTGAGGGTGCCCCAGGTTCCAGTGATCGGCGAACCGACGTTGGTTGTAAGGACGTCGCCAGTGTGGCTGCCGGCTTCGACGCCGGTTACCCCGCCGCCGGCAGTCTTGCCGTCCGCCCCGAAGAGGTCGTTCGTCTCGACATTGCCAGTGACCGTTGCGCCTTCATTGACCGTGTTCGTATCGGGATGGGCGGCCGGACCATCGTCCAGGAATGTGATCTGGTTCGAAATATCGACCGCGCCCGAGGTGACATGGTCGCCGTCGCCATCGGTAGCAGTGACCGTCACGCCGACGCTTCCAGTCAACATGTGGAGAGCATCGTTCGGATCGGTCGTGACCGGGTGATTGAGCGACAGATACTGCTCGATGGTCACCACGCCCGTGCTCGAGTTGATCGAGATCGCGAATGCGGCCTCGCCGTCGAACGCGCCGCCGCTGACCACGCCGACGATCACGCCACCCTGCGCGACCAGGTTGATCGCGTGGCCGTCCGTCGTCGTAAGTCCCGACGAAGCATTCGTGATGCTGAGAGCGTAG
>Ga0157369_10008740_pt1 | contig 11603 bp, 7 predicted proteins | sample C25metaG_FD_113461 | JGI IMG/M metagenome (GOLD analysis project Ga0157369, IMG submission 113461) | Corn rhizosphere microbial communities from Kellogg Biological Station, Michigan, USA - C2-5 metaG | ecosystem: Host-associated > Plants > Roots > Rhizosphere > Soil | place: USA: Michigan... | reverse complement strand
GATGCGGGTGCAGGCGCCGCCGAATCTGGTCGACTTCGACGAGTGCCGCCGTTTGCTCGCTGCTGGAGTGGACGACTGGGGTGGGGTCTCGCCGTTGACTCCGGATCATGTGAACCCGGAACGCCCGTGGCCGCATCTCGATGAGTTGGCAAAGTTTTCGGCCGAGTGCGGTTACACACTTACCGAGCGCTTGACCGCGCATCCGGCGTACCTCGACGAACCATGGCTCGACCCAAGGCTGCGGCCGCACGTCGCCGCCCTGCGTGACGAGCGTGGGCTCGCCCGTCCGGACGCACTTGTCCAGGGCCAACCGTGGCAGGAGCCGGACGGCGGATGGATTGACGCCGGCCGCGTCGACCTGCACGCCGCCATCGACGAGGAAGGTCGTCGTACGACGGCTCGCTCGGACTTCGACGTCGCGTACGGCGACTGGTCGGCACTGCAGGTGAGCGAGGCGGCGCGCACACGCGGAAGTGCCGCTCCGCCCACGGTGCCGACGCAACGGGTGCGTCCGGAGTTCGTCGGCGCGCTGTCGCGCGCGGAGCGTGATCCCTCTGCGATCAGCGACGCAGACGCACTCACGTTGTTCGATGCTGCTGCGGGTGCGGAGGTCGAAGCACTGGCGCGCCTCGCCGACGACCTTCGCCGCGACGCGGTCGGTGACGACGTCACCTACGTCGTCAACCGCAACATCAACTTCACCAACGTTTGCTACACCGGCTGCCGGTTCTGCGCGTTTGCCCAACGCCGCTCGGACGCCGATGCCTACACGTTGTCGATCGAGCAGGTCGGTGATCGAGTCGACGAAGCGGCCGCGGTCGGCGCGACCGAGGTGTGCATGCAGGGCGGCATTCATCCCGACCTTCCGGGCACCGCTTACTTCGACCTCGCGCGAGAGGTCAAACGTCGTCAACCGGCGATGCACGTGCACGCCTTCAGCCCGATGGAGGTCGTCAACGGCGCGGCGCGCTGCAACCTGTCCATCGCGGACTGGCTCAGCGCGGCCAAGGAGTCCGGCGTCGACTCGTTGCCGGGCACGGCGGCTGAGATCCTCGACGACGACGTGCGGTGGCTGTTGACCAAGGGCAAGCTGCCTACCGCGACCTGGATCGAAGTCGTGACAACGGCGCACCGACTGGGCATCCCGACGACGTCGACGATGATGTACGGCCACGTCGACACGCCCGAGCACTGGCTCGCGCACCTGCGGCTGCTCGCACACCTCCAGGAGGAGTCCGGCGGCTTCACCGAGTTCGTCCCGCTGCCGTTCGTGCACCTCAACGCGCCGCTCTACCTCGCCGGCCTCGCTCGTCCTGGACCGACGCTGCTCGAGAACCGAGTGGTGCATGCGATGGCTCGCCTGCTCCTGTTCGGGCGCATCCACAACATCCAGTGCTCTTGGGTCAAGCTGGGCTCCGACGGCACCACGTTGATGTTGCGGGGCGGCGCGAACGATCTCGGCGGCACCTTGATGGAAGAGACGATCAGTCGGATGGCCGGGAGCGAGCACGGGTCACGGCGCTCGCCGGACGAACTGCACGCAATCGCCGCCGCGGCTGGCCGGCCGGCGCGACAACGCACCACGTTGTACGGCGAGATTCCGGTCGGCGCGCCAACTCCGGCGTAGGGTCCGCCTGCAGAACCTCACACGCAGGGGGAGCTTGTGGACGGCGACGCACGAGAGCCGGCGCTGCTGCGACGGATCGAAGAACTGGCAGCGCGAGCAGCGGAGGACGAGCCGGGTCCGCCGGAAGGGCCCGTCCTCGCCGCCGCGCTGACCGGCCTGCGAGCAGAACTGGGTGGCCTGCGCGCCGAGATCGGCACTCTGCGCGCCGATCTTGCCGCGGTGCGTTCTGGCATCGACGCGAGCACCGGACGACTGACGGGTGCGTTGAGCGCCGCGCGGACCGACAGCGAAGGCCTGGCCCGTCGCAACGACGAACTGCGCGAGAAGGTCGCCGATCTCGCCGACACGATGGACGACGTACGCAGCGTCCTGCCGGATCTGCGCGTCGTCCTCGCCGAGCAGCCCGGGGCCGCCGGCGCCATGCAGTCGGCACTGACCCGGTTGGCCGAAGACGTTGACGACAAGGTCGAGACGTTGGGGGCCGACCTCCGGCGCACGCTGAACGCCGGACTGACGCAGGCTACGGCCGGCAGTCGCGCCGCCGAGACTGCATGGACCGACGTGCGCGCGACTTTCGAGGAGCGGTTGGCGGCTGTCGAGGACACGTTGGACGGGCTGGCCGAACGTCTCGAAGCGCTGACGCGCGACAGCATCGGCGCCGCCATTGAGCGAATCGATCGGGTCGACGCAAAGCTCGAGCACGTCGTCGCCGACGCAACCGACGCGCAACAGCAGTGGGCCAACGACATCCGTGCCGCACTTGCCGACGTCGCCGGAGCACTCGACCGCAGCCTTGGCTCGCTGGGGGAGTCGCTGACCGCCGCGGTGCAGTCGAGCCGCGAGGCGGAGCGCAGCCACCTCGAAGAGATCGTCGCCGAACTGCAAGGCGCTGTGACACTGAGCCGCGACGCGAGTGCCGGTGCCGTCGCCGACCTCCGCGGCTTCCTGGACGGATTTCAAACCAACACCGAACGTCGGCTCGAAGAAGTGCGCGCAGTGCTCGCCGACGGGATGAGCCAGGCGCGCGAAGGCCTGGTCACAGAGCTGAGTTCGACAATCAGCTCGCTGGAGACCGCCAACAGTGCGTCGGCGCGCCTTGTCGAAGAAGAAGTCACGTCGCTCCGTAGTGACTTGGCCGACGCGTTGGAAGAAGTGCGCGACCGCATCAGCTCGATGGTCGCCAAGGCGCAAGAATCCATTGCGGCCGCGGTCGAAGAACAACGATCCACCTTTGACGAGACCGTGCGCGGCCTGCGCAGCGACGTACTCGACCGCGTCGAGGAGTCGACAGCGACGGTGAGCACCGGTCTCGACGAGTTGCGCGGTGGTGTCGCGACGGCCGCGCGCGCGGGCGACCAAACCGTCGCGCGTGTCAACGAGTTCGCGACGACGTTGCAGAGTCTCGACGCAACTGTCGCCGAGATGCACGCGGACTGGGAGCGCCGCACCGACGCGGCGATCGAGCTCGTGTCCAACGCGGGCCACGCGGCAGTTGACGAGTTCCGGGACGAGATCCGCGATCTCGTCGCCGACCTCAAGCAGGCCGTGCAAACGAGCGCCCAAGCGGTCGACGCGTCGGGCGAGGTGATCACGGGGGCCACTGGGCGCCTTGTCGCCGCGGGCGAAGCCCTGCTCGCATATCTCGCCCGGCGCGATCAGCTGCTCGAGCAGGAACGCGACCGCGTCCTGCACGAGATGCTCGACGAGTTCGCACAGGGCTTGTCGGCGAAAGAGCGCCGGTCGCTGTCCGAACGTGTCGGCGAGGCACTGGACCGCCGCCGCGATGCTCGCGACGCGGACCGCTACCGCAGCCAAAGCGCCGGCGAAGCTCCATTCGAGATACCGGAGCCGCCACCGGACCTGGCCGCACTCGCGGCCCCTGCCCAGGTTGCAGCGGAACCTGCGGCGCCACCGCCGGCGGTCAAGACCGCTCCAGTCAAGAAAGCAGCAGCGAAGAAGACCGCCGCGAAGAAAGCTGTGGCGAAGAAAGCTGTGGCAAAGAAAGCCGCGGCGAAGACGACACCCGCCAAGAACAGTGCCGTTAGCCCCACGAAAGCGGCAGTTGCCAAGAAGGCGACCAGTCGGGGGAAAACCCCCGCTAAACAGGCGCCGGAACCGCCGGTTGAACAAGCCCCAATGTCACCGGAAGGGCCCAATACCATCGAACCCCTTGACGACGAGGGTACGACGCGCGTGTAATTTCACGCGTGTGCTTCCCTCTGCGCTGCACGACCGTGTGGCCAGGCCACCCCGCTCTGCGCACACGTGTGCGCGCTACCGAGGAGGCGTCGTGACGGAGCAGAGCTTCTTGCTCGACGAAGACACGCCGGAGACCCTGCCCTGGCAGGAGGAAGCCCTCTGCGCGCAGACCGACCCGGAGGCCTTCTTTCCGGAGAAGGGCGGCTCGACGCGGGAAGCCAAGCGCGTGTGCGGGCGGTGCGCCGTGCGTGCCGACTGCCTCGAATACGCCTTGGGTCACGACGAGCGCTTCGGCATCTGGGGCGGGCTCTCCGAGCGCGAGCGGCGGCGGCTCAAGCGCCGAGCCGGCTGATCCGGCGGCTCATCAGGGCGGCTTTCCGCACCGGTGCCGTAGTCTGTCCCGCGTCCTCCGGGGCTGCGACCGGCCCCGACTCGCGCGGCTGGCGCCGCCCCGCATCACCCCGCAAACGTCGCACCCGTCATGCCCCCCAAGACTCGTCGCCCTCGACTGCCCAGACAGTCCGTCACGGCTGTCCTCGTCAGCCACGACGGCGCCAGGTGGCTTCCTGACTGCCTTGCGGCGCTCGCCGGGCAGACCCGGCCGCCGCATCGCGTCGTCGCGGTAGACACCGGCAGCGAGGACAACTCCGTCGAGTTGCTGAGCGATGCGCTGGGCGAGGCCGCCGTCGTCACCCGCCCGCGGGATACGAGCTTCGGCGATGCGGTGGCGGCCGGACTCGCTTGTGACGCGGCGTCGCCCGCGGAAGCCGACCCCGACGTCACCGAGTGGTTGTGGCTGCTGCACGACGACTGCGCCCCGGACCGGAATGCTCTCGAGCACCTGCTCGACCGGGCGGCCGAGTCGTCGTCGGTGGACGTCGTCGGCCCGAAGGTCCTCAGCTGGGACCGACGCGTGCTGATCGAGGTCGGCGTCACCATCGACTCGTCCGGACATCGGGAAACGGGCTTGGAACGACGCGAGCTCGACCAGGGCCAGCACGACCATGTCGGCGACGTTCTCGCCGTAGGCACGGCCGGGGTGCTGGTGCGCAGGTCGGTCTGGGACGCCCTCGGTGGCCTCGACCGCTTGTGGGCACTCGCGGGTGACGACGTCGACTTCGGGTGGCGCGTCAACTCCGCGGGAGGTCGTGTCGTCGTCGCGTCGCAGGCAGTCGTCCGGCATGCACGAGCGTTGGAGTCCGGTCAGCGCCGAGCCGACGCGATCGTGGCGACGTACGGCGCGGCGGCGCGGGGTCATGGCATGGGCGTGGTGCTCGCCAACACGTCCGCGTGGCTCGTTCTGCCGTTGGCCCTGCGCCTCGTCGTCGAGACCTTGTTGCGTGCACTTGGCGCGTTGCTCGTGCTGCGATCCCCGCGACGCAGTCGAGATGAGCTGGTGGGTCTCGGCATCCTTGCCGCGTCCGTTCCCCGACTCGTAGCGGCACGACGACAGCGCGCGCGATTGCGCCAGAGAAGGCATGGTGACATCCACGGGTTGCTCGCGCCGGCGAGCTTGCGATGGCGACGCGCGGGCGATGCGATCACTGGTTTGTTCGGCGGACGCGCGGCTGTCGACGAACGTCAACGCCGGCGTGCACCGGTCGAGACCGGCCCGGTGTCGGACGAGGCAGAGTCGCTGACAACCGACGACCTCGGCGTGCTCGCTCGCTTTGTGACGAGACCCGGCGTCGTTCTTGCGCTTGCGCTTACCGCTTATGCACTCGTGGCCGAGCGGCATCTGCTCGGCGGCACGCTGCACGGTGGACGCCTGCTGCCGGCCGGAGGCGGGGCCAGTGACCTCTGGTCGCAATACGTGTCGACGTGGCACTCGGTCGAGTTGGGCAGCACGACGTCAGCACCTCCGGTGCTTGCACTGCTCGCTCTTGTCGCCACCCTCTGTTTCGGCAAGCTCTGGCTGGCCGTCGACATCGTGCTGCTCGGCGCGGTCCCGCTCGCCGGAATCAGTGCATATCTGTCCAGCCGTGGTCTCAGCCGACGCGTTCCGCTGCGCATATGGGCTGCCGTTGGTTACGCACTGCTCCCGCCGTTGACCGGCGCGGTCACCGGCGGTCGCATCGACGTCGCTCTGGCGGCGATCCTGCTGCCGCCGGCGGCGCGAGTGGCGGCCGGCTCACTGGCGCGCTCTGCTGAAGCTGGAGCGTTCACGCGGGCGGTCGGCGCAGGCGTGCTTCTTACACTCGCCGTCGCTGCGGCGCCGATGCTCTGGCTTGCAGCCGCGGCAACTGTGCTGCTCGCCGCGCTCGTGGGGTTCGGCCGTGCTGGTTTGTTGCGCCGAGTGCCGGTCGCTGCTGTCGTTGCAGCGGTTCCGGTGCTGCTGCTGTTGCCGATGACCGTGCGAGTTGTCTCGCATCCGAGCGCGATGCTGATCGGTGCCGGCCTTCCCGAGACCAACGCATCGCGCCGAGGGCTGACTGCCGCTCAGCTGTTGCTGCTGCACCCGGGCGGGCCTGCGCTGCCACCGCTGTGGGTGTGGTCGCCGATCGTGCTGGCCGCCATCGTCGGCTTGGCGACGTCGCGACGCATGGTCCGCGGCGGGGTCGTTGTGCTGGTCGTCGGGCTTGCCGCTGCACTCGGCATCTCTCGCCTGACACCGTCCGGAGTCGTCCCCGACAGCCGCTACTGGGTGGGTGCGCTTTTCCTTGTTGCCGGTGTCGGAGCACTGGTGGCGGCCACCGCCGCGGCGGACAGGGCGCCGGAGGCGCTACGTCGGGTCGCCTTCGGCTGGCGTCAAGCCGGCGTCGCCGTGATCGTGTTGGCTGCGGTCGCAGGAACCGCGACGATGGCGGTTGCCTGGGTGGTCCGCGGCGCCGATCGACCGCTGACGGACTCGAGTCCCCAGGTCCTCCCGATCTTCGCCCAGGCCGAAGCCGCAGCAGCTACGTCCCCACGCACCCTGCTGCTGCGGTCAGAGAACTCGGTGGTCCACTACTCCCTGCTCCGCTCACCTACCGGCCTCACCCTCGGTGACGCGGACGTCGCCGCATCCAGCGCCGACCACCGCAGAGCCCGGCGAGCGCTCGCTGCCGCGGTCGCAGACGCCGCCGCCGGACGCTCACGCGCCGCCGGCGAGCTTGCCGAGTTCGGCATCAGTCTTGTGGTGGTGCCGGACGACAGCGGGGGAGCGCTTCGCAACGTCGCTGCTGTCGACGGCCTGGCGCGGGTGCCGGCAACCACGACGACGGTCTATCGCGCCGCACTCGACAGTGGTGAGCTCATCGTCTTGTCCGGCGCGGATGGAAAAACTGCGGCAAAGGGCTCGACGCTCTCGACCACCTCGCACCCGAAGCCGCTGATCGCCTCGCCCGGCTCGGCTCGCACCGAGATCGCCCCGGCATCGCAACAGCGTCTGCTGGTGCTCGCCGAGCCCGCATCAACGGCCTGGCGGGCGCAGCTGTCGGGCAAGCGCCTACCCGCGACAACGGCGTACGGCTGGGCGCAAGCATGGCGGCTTCCGGCCGGATCGCAGGGCTCGCTCATCGTCCGGCGTGCCGACAGCGACCGGGCGCCGTTGCTGATCGCGCAGCTCGTGCTCGTCGTCGTGGCGATTGCCTTGTCGATCCCGGTGCGGGGAGGCACGCGATGAGGGCACCGCTCGTTCGCTTCCTGCTCGGCGTCCTCGCCATCGCTGCACTCGTGGTTGGCGCGGATCTGGTGCAACCGGCCGCGAAAGCGGCCCGGCCGCCGCGTGCCGGTCTCGCGCCCGTGCGTTCAGCGGCGGTCGTGTGTCCCAGCGTCACCGGTGGTCCGGGCGGCAGCACCACCGACATGACGGTCGCCACTCTCGGATCCGGCAAGGGGCTGCGAGCGAGCTATTCCCCCTTGCTTCCAGCGAAGGGCGGTGCCCACTCGCTGTCGGTGAATCCACGTGCCGTCGTCCACCAGACAACGCCGTACGCCGCGGTGTCCGTGCAGGCAACCGGCGACGGTGCCGGCGAGCTGGCGGTCACCCAGGAAGCGCTCACCCCGACCGGCATTCACCGTGCGCTTACCGACCTCGCGTGCGCGCCGGCGGGCACCGACTGGTGGTTTGCCGGCGCCGATGGACGGGTCGGCGTCACCGACGTTCTCGTGCTGTCGAACCCGACCGATCAACCGGCCAACGTCGCGCTGTCGGTGTGGTCACTCCGCGGACCACTCAGCCCGCCCGGCACCAGCGGCATCATCGTGCCACCACACACCGCGCAGCTGCGTCAGGTCGCGAACCTCGCCCCGGACGTGCCCGGCATCACCATCCACGTGCACGCCAACAGCGGGAGCATCGCCGCCGCGTTGCTCGACCAACACACGAGCGGCATCCACCCGGTCGGCGTCGACTGGATACCGCCGACGCTGTCGCCCGCGGTCTCGTCAGTGGTCACCGGATTCGTCTCGGGTGCGGCGCTCGACTGGCTCGAGCTCACCAACCCGGGCGACCGCGACACGACCGTGACGCTGCGGGTTGTCACTCCGACCCGCAACTTTCAGCCGGCGGGTCATCAGTCGGTGGTCGTGGCGGCGGGGCACACGGTGACGGTCGACCTCGCCGGCGCGATCGCCGGTGAGACCGCGGCGGTCGTGACGTCGAGCGACGCCCCGATCGTGAGCGAGGGCATGACGCTGCTCCGGCCCACGACCGGTTTCAGCGAGCTGGCCTGGCTCGCGGCCCAGGCGCCGCTGCACTCGCCGGCCGGGATTGCCGCGAATGCTCCTCCGTTCGGCCAGCAGACAATCCTCGTGCTCGCCGCCCCCTCCGCTGCGGCCGACGTGCGGGTCAGCACGCCGGGTGGCGCGAGCGCCAAGGTGCACGTCTCGGCCGGCCGGCTGGCCGTGACCGACTTGACGTCGCTGCTGCATGCGGGCCCCTCCGGCGTCGGGCCGATCCTGCTCACGCCTGTAGGCGGAGGTCCCGTCTACGCCGTACGGATCCTGCACGCGCTGGGGGCGCACGGGCCGCTGCTGACGGCGGAGGCGCCCACGGTGTTCCCGCTGCCGATCACGCTGCCGGCCGTCGAGGCCGACCTGCGCGCCGGCACGCGCTAGCGACACTCACTCGTCCGGCGGAAAGCCCTCCGGGTCGACGTCGTGCGGATCCATCCCGAGGAAGTGCGCGACTTCCTCGACCACGATGTCGTGCACCAAGTCCTCGAGGTCCTCGCGGTCGATGGCTCGAAGCTCCAGCGGGCGTCGATAGATGACGATCCGAGCGCGGCGGCCGGCCGCGGGCGGGAACAGCCGCGCGAGCGGTACGCCGGCGGAAGCGATCTCGTCCTCGAACGGGCCGCCCACATCGGCAGGCGGCACCTCCTCGACCGCGAAGTCCAGGCTGCCGAGCCGCTCGCGCCAGCGGCGTTCGACATGCTCGACTGCGTCCAGCACGATCTCGTCGAAGCGCTCGGTAGGGGTCTGTCGGAGGGGGACGTGCGGCGGCGTGAGCGGCCCCCGCGCACCGCGGCCGTGACGGTCGCGGTGTCCTCGTCCGGGGGAGCCCACGACAGGCAGCGTAGGCGTGTCGACCTGGCTCAGCGGCTTCTTGCCAGGTACCTTCGCCGCCGTGAGTCCTTTGCGCCGCTGCTCGCGCACCGCGTGCGGGCGCGCGGCCGTGGCCACGCTCACCTACATCTACGCCGACTCGACAGCGGTCGTCGGCCCACTGGCGACCTACGCCGAGCCACACTCCTACGACCTGTGCGAGGACCATGCGGCCAAGTTGACCGCCCCCCGCGGGTGGGAGGTGGTCCGTCTCGACGTCGACGCCGCGGCAGCCGCGCCGAGCGTCGACGACCTCGAGGCGTTGGCCAACGCCGTCCGGGAAGCAGCCCGGCCGGCGCCACCCTCCCCGCCACCGACCGGCACCGGTCGGCGCGGGCATCTTCGCGTCTTGCGCTCCGACTCCTAGCGCGGGGCCAAGCCCGTCCGTTTTGGGCCGAAATCTCCCGACGCTCAAGGAAATCGGGTTCGGTGCCGAGACCGTAGAGGTCCCGCCGCCCACCGGGGAGATTCCGTGACAGTCATTCCTGCGCAGCGCGTCGCTCGCGCCGCAACCTCGTCCACCACGCCGGCTTCGCTGACCCAAACCGGCCCCCGCACCGCCAGCTGTCCCTCTTGCGGCAGCGCCCGGCTGACGTCGCTCGTCATGACGTTGACCGACGGCACCCCGGTGCAGTTCACCTCCTGCCACACCTGTGAGCACCGCACCTGGAGCCACCAGGGCGAGGAGCTGCAGTTCGCCGACGTCATCGCGCGCACGACCAAGCAGAAGGTCTGACCTCCGCCTCTCGTTAGGGTCGTCGGCGTGTCTGATGCGCGCCGTCGTGATTTGTCGCAGATCGTCAAGGCCTACGACATTCGGGGCGTCGTCCCCGACCAGCTCGACGAGTCCTTGGCGCAGGACTTCGGAGCAGCGTTCGTCCGCCTCGTCGACGCCGAGGCGATCGTGATCGCGCATGACATGCGCGAGAGCTCACCCGGACTCGCTCGCGCGTTCGCAGCGGGAGCGACCTCCCAAGGCGCCGACGTCATCGACGCGGGGCTCGCCTCCACCGACTTGCTCTACTACGCGGCTGGGTCGCTGGACATGCCCGGCGCGATGTTCACCGCCAGCCACAACCCGGCTCGCTACAACGGCATCAAGCTGTGTCGTGCCGGCGCCGCGCCGATCGGCCAGGACAGCGGCCTCGCGGATATCCGCGCGACGGTCGAGTCAGTGGTTCCGTCGTACGGCGGGAAGCCCGGCAGCATCTCGCAGCGGGACCTGCTGGGCGACTACGCGAGCTACCTGAAAGAGCTCGTGCCGGGAATCGAGACGATGCGCCGGCTGTCGGTCGTCGTCGACGCCGGCAACGGAATGGGCGGGCTCACCGTGCCGGTCGTGTTCGACGGAATGCCGATCGACCTGACCGCGATGTACTTCGAGCTCGACGGCAATTTTCCGAATCACGAGGCCAACCCGATCGAGCCGCAGAATCTCCGCGACCTGCAAGCAAAGGTTCGCGAGACCGGCGCCGACATCGGTCTCGCCTTCGACGGTGATGCCGACCGATGCTTCGTCGTCGACGAGCGGGGCGAGCTTGTGCCGCCGTCCGTGCTCACCGCGCTGATCGCCGAGCGCGAGCTGGCCAAGGAGCCCGGGAGCACGATCATTCACAACCTGATCACCTCGCATGCCGTGCCGGAGATCGTGCGCGAGCTCGGCGGGAAGCCGGTGCGCACGCGGGTGGGCCACTCGTTCATCAAGGCGACGATGGCCGAGACCGGCGCGATCTTCGGCGGTGAACACTCGGGGCACTTCTACTTCCGCGACTTCTGGCGCGCCGACTCGGGGATGCTCGCCGCGTTGCACACACTTGCCGCTCTGGGCGCGGACAGTGAGCCGTTGTCGGCTCTGCTCGCCGGCTACGCGCGGTATTCGTCGTCGGGCGAGATCAACTCGGAAGTCGACGATCAGAACGCGCGGATGCAGGCGGTCGAGAAGGCGTACCAAGGCAGAGACGGCGTCAGCGTTGATCACTTGGACGGGCTGACCGTTGATCTGGGCGACGGCTCGTGGTTCAACCTTCGTCCGTCCAACACCGAGCCGCTGCTCCGGCTGAACGTCGAAGGTCGTGACGCAGGCGCGATGTCGGCGCTGCGAGACGCGGTGCTGGCACTGGTCCGCGGCCCGCAACACTCTGCCTCCGGCTAGGTTTCCAGGGCCTCCGGCTAGGCTTCCCGGCCGTGAATCTCGATCCTGCCCTGCTGGAGATTTTGGCCTGCCCCAACTGCCGCGCCGAGCTCCGCG
>Ga0157369_10008735_pt1 | contig 11607 bp, 9 predicted proteins | sample C25metaG_FD_113461 | JGI IMG/M metagenome (GOLD analysis project Ga0157369, IMG submission 113461) | Corn rhizosphere microbial communities from Kellogg Biological Station, Michigan, USA - C2-5 metaG | ecosystem: Host-associated > Plants > Roots > Rhizosphere > Soil | place: USA: Michigan... | reverse complement strand
CGTACAGCCTGTACCAGCGGGGCGGCCGGGACATCGACGACGTCATCGCGCGGCTCGGAGTGGACAGCCGGGCGCTCTACGAGGCCAGCGACGGGGAGATCGCCGTCCCGGGTCATTACGATCCCGAGGGCAATCCCTTGTTCATCAACCACTTCGGCGACAACTGGGCGATCGGCGACCTGTCCGGTTGGCGCGCGATCGATCCGCGTCACTACCGGTTCAAGGCCTGGCTGTCGTTCCACACCTGATCGCCGGGTTGGTTGGTCAGGCGTCGTACCCGGCCAGCGCCTCGCGGTACGCCGTGGCCACCGCCGCCAGCCGGTCCGCGCGGAACCGGCCCGGCTCCTGCGCGTACAGCGCCCGCCCCTCCCAGGACGTGAACGCCCCGGCCGGTACCTCGTCGGCGCCGGGCGGGATGAACTTGAGGACCTCCTGCTGCGCGGCGAGCGCCCGGGCAAGTGCCGCACGGCTCTGCGTGCGCCTGGACGGCAGGCCCCCGGCGGGTACCAGGTCGGCCGAGGAGGCGGCCCGGTCGGCCTCCAGGGCGAACTGGCCCGGGCAGATGATGCGTGAGGGCTGCGGGCCGCCGAAGGCCGGCGGGGGCGGCGGGGTGGCCCGGTCGAGCGCGAAGGTGAAGCGGCGTGGCAGCCCGCACCGCCCGCACGCGCCCTCGTACACCGCGACGAGGTCCCCGTCGGGGCCGGTGCGCAGCGCGTGCCGGACGTCGAACGCCACCTCGCCGCAGGAGCACGGGTTGAGGTCGATGTAGAGGCGGCATTCGGGCGCGGACCGGGCGACCAGCATGGCGACCACGGTACTCGCCAGCGGTGGCGCGCTCTTATCATGGCGTACGACCGAGGGAGGGTGATTTGCTGCCGGCCGCGCGTACCCGGGACGAGGCCCAGCTCTACATGGACCTGCACCCCTGCGATGCCTGCGGTGGGGTCGATGTCACCTGGCACAGCGCCCTGACCGAGCGGGACGGGTTGCCGGCCAGGCGTTACAGCGGGCAGTGCGGCGGTTGCGCAGCGGCACGGGAGTTCGTCTTCGCCCTGCCCGAGCGCCCGGAGTTGCCCGGCCCCGACGACATGGTGTTCTTCGGTACCGACCGCTCGCAGTTGCTCGACGCGGGGGAGTGGCTGCTGGTCTCCGACCTGTGCGCGCAGGCCGGCTCGATACCGGCGGGAAGCGACGCGGAGCGGTCCGGTGCGCGCGAGTCGATGGCGATCGCGGCGGCGGCGGTGACCGAGGTGCTCAAGTTCGTACCGGCCGGCGCCGAGGAGGTACCGGACAGCGGGTTCTGGTCCGACCGTGGCCGTACCGTACGGGAACGGGAGCCGGGCAGGTTCCGCCGCCGCCGGCTGAACATCGTGCGGGACACCTATCGCGACGCGCTGGATCGGATGTGAGCGGCTTGAGCGGGCGACTGACAACCGCGCGGGAGTTCGCCGGGGTCGCCTTCGCGGCCGCCGCGGCCGTGGCGGCCGCCGTCGCGGTACCGGCCGTCCCGGCGGTGGCGGCGCCCGCGGCGTCCACGGAGAACTGCACGCAGCCGCCGACCGACGCGCCCAACCCGTGGGCGCAGCAGATGCTCGGCGCCGACCGGGCCTGGCTGTTCACGCGCGGCGCGGGGGAGCGCATCGCGCTGCTGGACTCCGGAGTGGACGCCGCGCAGGCCCAGTTCGCCGGGCACATCGAGGACGGCTTCGACGCGGTGGCCAACTCGGGCGCGGCCAACACCGACTGCCTCGGCACCGGTACCGAGGTGGCCGGCGTGATGGTGGCGCAGTCCGTCGGCGCGAACGGCGTGTACGGCATCGCGCCCGGCGCCAAGGTGGTACCGGTACGGGTGGTCACCACGCAGACCAACGGCTCGCCCGCCCTCTCACCGACCGTGCTGGCCCGGGGCATCCAGTGGGCCGTCGGTCAGCACGTGGACGTCATCTGCGTCTCGGTCGGGCTGTACATCGACGATCCCGCTGTCGAGCAGGCGGTCGCCTCGGCGGTCAGCGCGGGCATCCCGGTGATCGCCGCGGTCGGTGACCACGGTGGCGTCAACGACGCCAACCCGAAGCCCTACCCCGCGGGGTACCCGGACGTGCTGGGCGTGGGCGCCGTGGACCAGACCGGGGCGCGCTGGGCCAACTCGGCCTACGGCAACTTCGTCGACCTGACCGCGCCGGGCGCGAACGTGCTGACCACCTGGCGCGGCGCGGGACTGGTGTCGGCGAACGGTACCGGCCTCGCGGCGGGCTTCGTGGCGGCCGCGGCGGCCCTCGTGGGCAGCCGGTGGGGTGTCGCCGGGCAGCGGGTGGAGGAGCAGTTGCTGGCGACCGCGCTGCCCGCGGCCGGCGGCCCGAACAGCGCCGAGTTCGGCGTTGGCGTGGTCAACCCGTACGGCGCGGTGACCGAACTGGCCTCGCAGGCCGGCCCGGCCGCCCCGCCGTCGTTCGCCGCGCACACGCCGAGCCAGGCCGAGAGGGACTGGGCCGCTACCTGGGCGGCCAGTCACCGGTTGGCCACGCTGCTCGCCGCGTCGGCCCTCGCGCTGGCGCTGCTGGTGCTGGTGGTCGCGTTGGCGATCCCCCGCGCGCGGCGCCGTTCCTGGCGCCCGGCGCTGGCTCCCCGCCCGGTCGACGTACCGGAGCCGGACGAGCCGCCGCCACCCGCCCTCCTCTTCGAGGAGTGAGCGGCGGCGACCGCAGACCGTCCAATGTAGACAGCGGAAAGCGCCGGCCAGAGGCCGGCGCTTTCCGCTGCCCGGGGTGGGCTCAGAACCTGGCGGCCGCCGCCTGGTCGGCCTGGTGCATGTTGGCCGCGGCGTTGCCGACCTTCTGGGACAGGTGCTGCAGCGTCTGCGCCATCTGCTGGGCGCTGGTGTGCCACCGGTGGCTGCAGCCCTCGAAGGCCTGCGCGCCGGAGCCCTCCCAGCCGTCCGCGAGCAGGTTGCGGAACACCTTGTCGACGTTGCTCAGCGTCGAGTCCATGTCGGCGACGAACGCGTTGATCTGCGCGGCGATCGAGTTGATGCCGTCGAAGTTGTAGACGAGCGGGCCATTGGTCATATGAAGTCTCCCAAGAAGGCGGTCGGGCTGCTGTCGCGGGCGCGCTCAGCCGCGCAGCGCGTTGGCGACGTTGCCCGCACCGGGCAGGTGATCGCTCTGGATCTGCTTGATCTCGTTGGCCGCGTCCGTGTCCGTGCTGCCGAAGACCTTGTTGGACTGGCTGACGTTCCCCGCCATCTGGTTGAGCGCGTCAAGCATGCTGCGCAGTTCCCGTCCGAGGTCGGCCGACACGTTCTGGAAGGTCGTGCCCGCGCCGCCCTGGAACACCGCGGCCTGGCTCGAAATCTCGTTGAGCAGGCGCATCAGGTTCGCCGCGACCGTCTCTCCGGCCTGTGTCGCAACACTGGCCGCGTGGTCGAGCATCTCGGCGGTTACCTTGGTGGTTGGCAAGCTCTGTTCACCTCACTTCTGCTGGCGCCCCCGGTTTCGGCGGGCTTGTCGCCACACTCATACTTCTCCGCCTGCAGTTTAAGGCGGACGTCAACCCAATGCTATCGATGACTCAGTCATCGGCCACGCGCACCGCCGCCGCCGGGTCGAGCGCCGGCCCGGCCGGGATCCGCAGCAGCAGGCCGGACAGCACCTTGACCGCGTCCGTCGGCACGTACCCGAGAGCCACCAGCGCGTTGTCGCTCGTTACCGCGTACCGCCGTCCGGCGTCCGTGACCAGGTAGTAGGCGCCGGTGGTGGCGTCGGCCTTCTCGACCGCGAGTACCAGGGCGACGTGCCCGCCCGGTACCACGACACGGTCCGCGAGCGCGCTGCCGCTGTCCGAAGTGGACGGTGTGGCCACGCCATCACCGGCCTGGTCGATCGAGCCGCCGATCGTGATCGTCGGCAGCGTGCCGGCCTGCGTGGTGGCGGCGCACAGCTGCTGGCCGGCGGCGGCCTGTGCGATCGTCGGCGGCTTGGTCGGCGGGGCATCGTCCCCGGTCGGGGGCTCCAGCTGCTTGCTCTGCGGCACGCTGGTCATCTCGTTGACCGGGATGTCCGTCGCGTCCGTGGAGACCTGACCGCGGTAGATCGCGGTCTGCAGCGCGTTGAGCGGGGCCAGGCCGTCGTCGAGCACCACGTAGTACTGGTCACCCGTACCGGTCTGCGCCTTCACCAGGTCACCGATCTTCCGCCCGGGCACCTTGGTGGACGCCTTGCCCTTCTGGCCGGTCACCGTGATGGTCCTGATGTCGGCGCCCGAGGGCAGCCCGTTGAGCCACGCGGTGCCCACCGGGATCGCGGTGACCGCGCCGAACAGCGAGGCCACCACGGTCTTCGGCTGGTGCACCAGGTACCGCCGGCCCTGCCATACCAGGTACGTGTCGCCGTCCGAGTTGACGACCAGCAGCCCCTGCGCGCCCGGCGACTGTCCGCCGAGCGGCGCCTGGCCGACGAGCAGGGTCACCTGGGTACGGCCGCCCGACGCGCTCACGGTGCACATCGTCCACGGGCCGTCGAGGAGCTTGTCCCTGCCGGGCAGCGAGTCGGGTGCCTGCGGGATGCCGAGGATGGAGCCGCGCGGCACCCCGGACAGCGAGTTGCGCGCCTCGTGGAACACCGCGGTCGACCGGCCGGCCGCGAGCACCGCCGAGGTGTAGTTGAGCATCGGGTGCAGCGTGCCGCTCTCGTACAGGAAACTCGCGCCGGTCTCCTTCTCGATGACCACCGCGCCGTCGGTACGCCAGTTGTTGCTGCCCGTCTTGGTGACGATGCCGACGACGCCGAAGCCCGCGGCGACCATCACCGCGATCATCAGGCCGGCGAACACCGCGCCCACCCCGCGGCGCAGCGGCGACTGCGCCGGGTCGGTCTCCCGCATGACGAACGCGGACAGGACGCGCTGCGTCATGAACTGGTACGCCTGCAGTTGGTCGCGCCGGGACGCCATGTCTACCTCCTCAGATCGAGGCGAACACGCCCTGGATCGCGTGGTAGATGCCGACCACCGCGGCGGCCAGCGGTACCAGCGCCATGATGGCCACCACGTCGAAGATGTCGGCGAGCCGGCCCAGGTACGGCGACGGCGTCCGCGTGGTGTACGTCAGCGTAGCGGTCAGCACCAGGATCACCGCGATCACGATGCCGAGCACGACCAGCAGCCGTGCGCCGCCGTGCATGCGCAGGGTCAGCTCCAGCGTCAGCAGGGCCAGCGCGAGGACGCCGGAGACCAGCAGCGGCAACCGTTGCTGCGGGGTGGGGAACAGCCGGCCGCGCAGCAGGAGCGCGGTGGCGGCGGCCAGCGTGAGCAGCCAACCGCCGGTACCCCCGGCGCGCAGCAGCACGAAGGCGCCGGCGCTGCCCACGATGGCGGCGGCCAGCAGCATGCCGGACAGCAGCTCGATCGAGCGGGCGACGGAGGCGAACACGCCCGTGCGCGGCGGTACCGGGCGGTCCTCGAGGATCTTCTCCGGCCGGTCCGGCAGCTCCGGTACCGGCAGCTTGCCCAGCCAGCTCGCGATCAGCGGATAGCCGGGGAGCAGCCCGATGGCCAGCGTCACCGCGACCGCGGCCGCCCCGGCCGCCGACATGCCCGCGTAGCACAGCAGCGCGGCGAGCACCGCGCTGGAGCCCACCCCGATGCCGGCGGTGAACAGCCGCTGCACCGCGCCGACCCCGGTCAACCCGATGACCGCGAAGACCAGCAGGGCGGCGCCGGACAGCAGCACGTGCGGCGCGCCGAGCCGGAGCAGGGAGGTACCGGCCGGCGCGGCCACCAGCAGGCCGCCGACCAGTGCGTAGAGCTGGCCGGTCCCGGCCGCCACCGCGCCCGCGGCGGCGTCGCCACCGGACCGCGACAGCACGATGCCGACGATCGCGAGCAACAGCGCGAGGCCGAGCGCGGCCAGGCCGGGCACCTGCCACGGCGGGCCGGCCAGCAGCAGTCCGACCAGGCCGAAGGTGAGCAGCGCGGCGGTCACTCCGAGCCCGCAGGCGCGGGTCGCCTGCTTGCCCCAGGACCGGCCGGCCCGGCGGGCGCCGCTGGCCACCACCTCGACCACGTCGTCGTACGCCAGCTCGGGCCAGTCCATCTGGCGCGGCACCAGCTGGAGCAGTTCGCCGTCGCGTACCCCCTGGGCGGCGAGGTTGCGGGTCACCTCGAGCTCGGCGCCCGTGGTCCGGCGCAGCGTCCAGTCGGCCTGCTCGTCCTCGGCGCTGGGGAGGTCCTCGCCGGCGTGCCTCAGCAGGTGCGGCAGCAGCTCACCGACGAGCGCGCTGTCCGGCAGCGCCACGTCGATGCGCCGCTTCGGTGCGACAACCGTTACCCTGGCCAGACCGAGGCCACCCGGGGCCGTCACGGCGTTCACCTCCTGATCGGTTCCGGACCGGCGGAGCGGACACGGTGGACCCAGATCACGCCGGACCGCACCGCGCGCCGAACCTAACACGGACCGGTCGCGGCCGGTGCACCAGAAGCGGTACCGTCCGGCCCATCCGAGGCTGTTCTACGATGGGCGCGCCGGAGGACATGGGGAGAGGGGCGCTCGTGGGGCTGGTGATCGTCAAGCGGCCACCGCGGCGACCCGCGCCCTTGGTCCCGAGCGGTGAGGTCGTCCTCGATCCGCCGCCCGAGGTACCGAGCGCGTCCGGCAAGGGCTGGTCACGGATGCTCATGACGATGCCGATGGTGGCCGGCGCGGCCGCGATGGGCCTCATGATGGGCACCCAGCGCGGCGGACCGATCGCGTACGTGGCCGGCGGCATGTACGGCGTGTCCATCCTCGGCATGGTGGCCATGCAGCTCACCGGCCAGGGCGGGCAGAGCAAGCAGGACATGGCCGACGCCCGCCGGCAGTACATGCGGCGGCTGAGCCAGCTGCGGGCCCAGGTACGGGCCACGATCCGCAAGCAGCGGGAGGCGATCCACTACCGGCACCCGGCGCCGGGTTCACTGTGGACACTCGTCACCACCGGCCGGCTGTGGGAGCGCCGCCGGGCCGACGGGGACTTCGGGGTGGTACGCATCGGCCTCGGGCCGCAGGAGATCGCGACCCCGCTGATACCGCCGCAGACCCGACCGGTCGACGAGCTGGACCCCTTGTCCGCCATGGCGCTGCGCCGCTTCGTCACCACGTACTCGGTGGTACCGGACCTGCCGGTGGCCATCGCGCTGCGCGACTTCGCCCACGTGTACCTGCGCGGAAACGAGGAGCGCACCCGTGCTCTGGTCCGCGCGATGCTGGCCCAGCTGTGTACGTTCCACGCGCCGGACGACCTCGTGGTCGGGGTCTGCGCGGCGGACATCCAGCGGCCGCGCTGGGAGTGGGCCAAGTGGCTGGGGCACGCCCAGCACCCGAGCAAGAGCGACGCGGTCGGCCCGCTGCGCCTGTTCGCGCCGGGCATCAGCGCGCTGGAGGCGATGCTCGACGACGTGCTGGCCAACCGGCCCCGGTTCAACCCGGCCGGCGGCGGCATGGCCAGCGGGCCACACGTGGTCATCGTCATCGACGGGGGCTCCACCGCCGGCTCGGACCACCTGATGACCGAGGGCGGGGTGGAGGGCGTCACGCTCATCGACCTGTCCAACCGGCCGCCACGGTTGCTCGACGAATCCGCCGTGGTGCTGGACATCGCCGAGGACGGCACCATCACCGGTACCACCATGGACGGCGCGACGGAGGTCGGGCGGGCCGACTGGCTCGAGCCGGCCCAGGCCGAGGTGCTGGCCCGGGAGCTGGCCCCGCTGCGCTTGTCGGCCGCGTCCTTCAGCGACCAGCCGGTCACCACCGACCTCGGCCTCGCCGAGCTGCTCGGCCTGGGCAACCCGTACGAGCTGGACCTCGCCGACTCGTGGGCGAGCCGGCCCAACCGCGACCGGCTGCGGGTGCCGATCGGGGTCAGCCTGGAGGGGCGCCCGATCGAGCTGGACCTCAAGGAGTCCGCTCAGGACGGCATGGGCCCGCACGGCCTGCTGGTGGGCGCCACCGGGTCCGGCAAGAGCGAACTGCTGCGCACGCTGGTGCTCGCGCTGGCCGTGACGCACGACTCGGAGATCCTCAACTTCGTACTGGTGGACTTCAAGGGCGGCGCGACCTTCGCAAAGCTCGACAAGCTCCCGCATACCAGCGCGATCATCACCAACCTCGAGGACGAGCTGCCGCTGGTCGACCGGATGCTCGGCGCGATCCAGGGCGAGCTGGTACGGCGGCAGGAGCTGCTGCGCAAGGCGCGGTACGACAACCAGCGCGACTACGAGCGGGCCCGCGCCGCGGGCGTACCCCTGCAGCCGCTGCCCAGCCTGCTCATCATCTGCGACGAGTTCAGCGAGCTGCTCACCGCCCGCCCCGACTTCATCGAGATGTTCGTCCAGATCGGCCGGGTGGGCCGGTCGCTCGGGGTACACCTGCTGCTCGCCTCGCAGCGCCTGGAGGAGGGGCGGCTGCGCGGGCTGGAGACCCACCTGTCGTACCGGATCGGCCTGCGGACCTTCTCGTCCATGGACAGCCGCGCGGTGCTCGGCGTGGCCGACGCGTACGAGCTGCCCCGCTCCCCGGGACACGGGTTCATCAAGGCCGGTACCGAGGGCCTGATCCGGTTCCGGGCCGCCTACGTCTCCGGCACGTACCGCCGGGGCGGCGCCGGGCAGTCCGGGGTGAGCCGGTACGTCGATCCGGTGCGCGACTTCTCCACCTACTACGTCGCCCCGCCGGCGGACGAGCCGAAGCCGGCGGCGCTCGAGGCGCAGCCCGACGACGGGGTACGCGGCGAGACGCTGCTGGACGTCCTGGTCGGCCGGATGGAGGGCCAGGGCCTGCCGGCCCACCAGGTCTGGCTGCCGCCGCTCGCTGAACCGTCCACATTGGACCAACTGTTGCCGCCCCTGATCAACCACCCGCAGCGCGGCCTGACCGTGCACGACGGCAACCTGCTCGGCGCGCTGCACGGCGTGGTGGGCATCGTGGACAAGCCGTTCGAGCAGCGCCGCGACCCGATGTGGCTGGACCTGTCCGGCGGCCTGGGCAACCTGGTGCTGGTCGGCGGCCCGCAGAGCGGTAAGAGCAACTTCCTGCGCACCCTCGTCGTCAGCCTCGCCCTGACCCACACCCCGCGCGAGGTACAGGTCTACGGGCTGGACTTCGGCGGTGGCGCGCTGACCGCGCTGCGGGAGCTGCCGCACCTGGGCAGCGTGGCCACGCGGCGGGACGTCAACCGGGTGCGCCGCACCATCGCCGAGCTGTCCGGGCTGTTGCAGGAGCGGGAGGCGCGGTTCGCCGCGATGGGCGTGGACGGCATCACCACGTACCGGCGGATGCTGCGCGACGGCCGGATCGCCGACGACGAGTTCGGCGACGTGTTCCTGGCCGTGGACGGGTGGTCCACGCTGCGCGGCGAGTTCGAGGACCTGGAGCCGGTGGTCGGCGAGCTGGCCGCGCGCGGCCTCGGCTTCGGCATCCACATCCTGGCCACCTGTACCCGCTGGATGGACATGCGTCCGGCGCTGCGCGACATGTTCGGCACGAAGATCGAGCTGAAGCTCGGCGAGGCCAGCGACTCGGTGATCAACCGGCGCGAGGCGTTGAACGTCCCCGAGCAGACGCCCGGTCGCGGGTTGACCCCGGACGGGCAGCACTTCCTGGCCGGCCTGCCCCGGGTGGACGGGCGGCAGGCGGTCGACGACTTGGCCGACGGCGTGACCCAGGTGGTGAAGGTGGTACGGGACACCTGGACCGGGCCGCCCGCGCCACCGGTCCGGCTGCTCCCCGACGACCTGCCGTTCGAGGCGTTGCCGGTACCGAAGGCGGGCGGTGGGCTGCCCATCGGCATCGCCGAGTCCGACCTGCAGCCGGTCTTCCTCGACGTGGACAGCGAACCCCACCTGTTGCTGTTCGGCGACGTGGAGTGCGGCAAGAGCTCGTTCCTGCGCGGGCTCGCGCGCGGCATCACCCAGGCGTACCAGCCCAGCGAGGCGCGCATCATCCTGATCGACTACCGGCGCAGCCTGCTCGGTTGCGTGAGTACGGAGCACCTGATCGGCTTCGGTACCTCGAGCCAGGTCACCAACGACCTGGTGCAGCAGGTGGTCGCGGTGATGCAGGAGCGGCTGCCCGGCCCGGACGTGACCCCCGAGCAACTGCGCAACCGGAGCTGGTGGCGCGGTCCCGAGCTGTTCGTGCTGATCGACGACTACGACCTCGTGGCCGCGGGCATGAACAACCCGCTGCTGCCGCTGCTGGAGTTCCTCGCCCAGGGCCGGGACATCGGCCTGCACGTGGTCGTCACGCGACGGGTCGGCGGCGCGGCCCGGGCGGTGTTCGACCCGGTGATCGGGCGCATCCGCGAACTGGCCTCGCCCGGTATCCTCATGTCCGGTCCGAAGGAGGAGGGGCCGATCTTCGGCAACCTGAAGCCCCAGTTCCTGCCGCCCGGCCGGGGCTGGCTCGTCACCCGGCGGGAGGGCCAGCGGCTGGTGCAGCTGCCCTGGGTACCGCCGGCGGAGTAGCCGGTCCGCGTGCCGGCGGATGGCACGGGCTGGTATGGACGTAATAGGCTTGGCAAGGCATTCACGGCGTTGATGGCCGTACGGGTATGCGGCGCGGGGACGGAGGACGCATGCGGGACCCAGATGTGGGGAGTTCCACCAGCAACGAGCCGCAGGACTGGACCAACAGCTACACGCCTGTGCAGGTGGACGTCAAGGACCTGGCCGACTACTACAGCAAGATGGCCATGCAGCTCGCCCCCAAGTCGATCGCGGTCACGTCGGAGGTGCTCAGCCAGATGGGCCCGATGATCACCATGGGGCTCGTCAACCGCGGCGCCTCCCAGGGTCAGGTGTTCGGTGAGGGCGTCGTCGTCGCGCAGCTCATGATGGACAACCAGGCCAAGTTCGCCGCCTTCTTCAAGGACGTCAGCGCCGGCATCTCCTGCATCGGTAACGCGGCGGGCGTCATCGCCGAGGTCTACAACAACAGCGACAACGCCAACAGCGCGAACCTCAATGACGTGATGTTCGCGTTCGACGACCCGAACGCCACCCGCCCCGACGGCCTGCCGAAGGGCGCGCCGACGAAGAGTTACGTGGACATGCAGATGGAGGCGGCGGCCAACGCGCCGCAGCAGCCGATGGCGATGACCGGCGCCGATCCGGTCCAGACCATCTACCTGCCCATGGGCGACGTGGAGTACATCTACGCCGATGGGTCGATGAAGACGGTCACGACGCGGGGCGACTCGAACTCGTGGTCGGCCGGCACGACCACCACGACCACGTACATGTCCGGGGGCAAGGTCGTCGGGCAGACCACGCAGGCGGAGTACAGCGTGCGCGGCGGGTACAAGTACCAGACCACGACGCAGAGCCCGAACGACGACCCGAACGCGGCGGGCAGCAGCTCCACGCAGGTGGTGAGCAACCCGGACGGCAGCCAGACCGTCACCACCACGACCGTGGGCGCGGACGGCAAGCCGGTCACCGGCGACCCGACCCATGTGGCGGCTCCCAGCAGCGGCAACGCCAACGACCAGGGCCCCATCCAGGCGGCGGAGCAGCAGTACCACACGATGGGCGACAAGGACTACGTGCAGCAGCACGGTAGCGGATACTGACGGG
>Ga0157369_10008734_pt1 | contig 11608 bp, 11 predicted proteins | sample C25metaG_FD_113461 | JGI IMG/M metagenome (GOLD analysis project Ga0157369, IMG submission 113461) | Corn rhizosphere microbial communities from Kellogg Biological Station, Michigan, USA - C2-5 metaG | ecosystem: Host-associated > Plants > Roots > Rhizosphere > Soil | place: USA: Michigan... | reverse complement strand
GCCCAGCGACACAGCCTTCATTGTGAAATGAGTTCTTAAGACTACGATCCCGGCTGTGCAGAACTGGACGCTGACCGAGCTCGACTCGGGCGAACGCGTGATCTCCGAAAGGCTCGACCACGTCCGGTCTGCGGCCGTCGGGTACTGGATCGGTGCCGGCTCGCGTGACGAGCGGCCGGCCGAAGGCGGCGTGACCCATTTCATCGAGCACCTGCTCTTCAAGGGGACGGCCCGGCACAGCGCGCTCGAGATCGCCGAGATCTTCGACGGCCTCGGCGGCGAACTGAACGCGGCCACCTCGCGCGAGCACACGCTCGTGTACGCGCGCGTTCCCGACCATCACCTCGAGACGGCGATGGACGTGATGGGCGACATGGTGTTCTCGCCGGCGTTCGCAGAGCTCGATTCGGAACGCGAGGTCGTGCTCGAGGAGATCGCGATGTACGACGACGCGCCGCAAGAGCTCGTGCACGACCTGATCGCCGAGGCGGTATTCGGCGACGACCCGATCGGTCGGCCGGTGATCGGGACCGCCGAGGTGATCTCGTCGATCCCCAAGGAGTCGATCGAGCGCTACCACGCGGAGATGTATGTCCCGGGCAACATCGTGGTCGCTGCCGCAGGCAACATCGAGCACGAGCGGGTCGTGGAGCTCGTCTCGCGCACGCTCGAGCGCCGTGGCCAGCCGAAGGGAGAGAAGGCGAACGTGAGGTCGCCGCTCGTGCAGACGCCGCCGCCCGGCCTGCGTTTCCAGCGCAAGGACACCGAGCAGTACCACGTCTGCGTCGCAGCGCCCGGCATCTCGCGCTCCGACCGGCGCAGGTTCGCGGCCTCGCTGCTCGACGCGATCCTCGGCGGTTCGGCGTCGTCACGCCTCTTCCAGGAGATCCGCGAGAAGCGCGGCATGGCCTACGCCGTCTACTCGTTCGTCTCGCAGTACACCGACACCGGACAGGTCGGCATCTACCTCGGGACGCGTGAGGACAACCTCGGCGAGGCGCTCGCGATCGCGGCGGAGCAGATCGCGGAGATCGCCGCCGGCAACCTGCCGGCCCGCGAGGTGAAGCGGGCGAAGGAGAATCTGAAGGGCCGCATCCTGCTTTCGATGGAGTCGACCTCGAGTCGCATGAACCGCCTCGGGAAGTCGCTGATCACCGACTCGGAGCTGCTGTCGCTCGACCGGATCGTGGCCGAGATCGACGCGGTCGCGCCCGAAGCCGTCTCGGAGCTGGCCGCGACGCTGCTCGAGCCGGGGCGGCTCTCGGCGGCCTGCATCGGCCCGGATGAGGAGCAGTTCATGTCGGCGCTCGAGCGGATCGCGCCGGGCCTCGCGCGCGCCACAGCATGAAGCTCGTCCTGAACGGCCGCGGTGGGAGGGTCGGCTCGGTGCTGGCGCCCGGGCTCGAGGCCGCAGGGCACACGCTGGTCGGAGCGCTCGGCGACGCAGAGGCGATGGTCGACTTCACCACGCCCGAGGCGGCGCTGGCGAATGTGCAGGCTGCGGTAACCGCCGGGGTGCCGTGCGTCGTCGGCACCACCGGATGGGACACGACCGCGGTGGCGGACGCCGGAGTGGCGGTGTTCTACGCCCCGAACTTCGCGCTTGGCGCGGTGTTGATGATGCGCTTCGCCGTCGAGGCTGCCGGGTATCTGGATCAGGCCGCCATCGTCGAGCTGCACCATCCAGCGAAGCGTGACACGCCTTCGGGCACCGCCAAGCTGACGGCCGAGCGGATGGGCGGGGAGGTCTCGATCCACTCGATCCGGCTCCCGGGCGCCCTGGCCCACCAGGAGGTGCTGCTCGGCGGCCCGGGCGAGCTGCTGACGATCCGCCACGACGCGACCTCGCGCGATGCGTACGTCCCCGGCGTGCTCCTGGCCCTCGAGCGGCTGCCCTCGCTGCCGCCTGGCCTCACCGTCGGCCTCGACACCCTGCTCTGATCTCGTACGATCACGTGATGCTCGGGCACGTCTTGACCGCAATCGTGACGCCGTTTCGCGAGGACGAGTCGGTGGACTTCGACGCGTTTCAGGCGCTCGCCCGGCACCTGCTCGAGAACGGCTCCGACGGGATCGTCGTCGCCGGCACGACGGGCGAGAGCCCGAACCTGACCGACGGCGAGCGGCTCGACCTGTTCCGGGCGGCGGTCGAGGCGGTGGACGGAGGCGCAACCGTCGTCGCCGGCACCGGGACGTACTCGACGGCGCACTCCGTTCACCTGACCGAGCAGGCGCACGAGCTCGGAGTCGACGGGTTCCTCGTCGTCACGCCGTACTACAACAAGCCGCCGCAGCGCGGGATCGTCGCCCATTTCGCAGCGATCGCACGCGCGAGCGACCGGCCGATCATCGTCTACAACATCCCGGGCCGGGTGGTGGTCAACATCGAGCCCGAGACGATCTCGCAGCTGGCGGAGATCGAGACCGTACGCGCCGTCAAGCAGGCCAACGACAACCTCGACGAGGCGAAGCACATCGTCTCGACCGGCCTCGATCTCTACGCCGGCGACGACGTGCTCATCCGGCCGTTCCTCGAGCTCGGAGGGGTGGGAGGCGTCTGCGTGCACACCCACGTCGTCGGCCCTCAGGTCGCCGAGCAGGTGCGGGCCGGACTGAGCGGCGATCTCGTGCGGGCCCGCGAGCTCGACCGCGCGCTCGCGCCCGCGTACGAGCTCTTACAGGTGCAGACCAATCCGCTTCCGATCAAGGCCGCACTCACGTTGCTCGGTCACCAGGTCGGAGGGCACCGCCTGCCGCTCGTCGACCCGACAGCCGCCGAGATCGCAGCGGTCCGGGCGTGCCTCGAGCGCCTTGGTCTGCTCTAAACCCATCGCGTCCCTACACTGCCCCTCATGACTGACGTGCTGCGTGTGATCCCGCTTGGCGGGCTGGGAGAGGTCGGCAAGAACATGACCGTGTACGAGCTCGCCGACGAGCGAATCGTCGTCGACGCCGGTATGTCGTTTCCCCGTGACGAACATCTCGGGGTCGACCTGATCCTTCCCGACTTCGGCTACCTGCGCGACCGTCCGGTGCGTGCCGTCGTCCTCACGCACGCCCACGAGGATCACGTCGGGGCGTTGCCGTACCTGATGCGCGAGGTGCGCGTGCCCGAGATCTGGGGCACGAGGCTCACGCTCGGGCTGGTCAAGTCGAAGCTCGACGAGCATGGCCTACTGCATGCGGCAGAGCTGCGCGAGATCGATCCCGAGGGCGACCCGGTCGAGCTCGGCCACTTCCGGCTCGAGTTCATCCGCATGGCCCACTCGATCCCGGACGCGGTCGGAGTCGCGATCGAGACCAGCGCCGGCCGCGTCTTCCACTCAGGTGACTGGAAGCTCGATCACACGCCCGTCGACGGGCTCCGTACCGACGTCGGCCGGCTGGCCGCGCTCGGCAACCGCGGGGTCGACCTGCTGCTCGGCGACTCGACGAACGCGGAACGTCCCGGGTTCACACGCTCCGAGCGGGTCGTCGGCGAGGCCTTTCGCCAGATCATCCCGCGGCGGAAGGGCCGCGTCCTCGTCTCGAGCTTCGCGTCGAACATCCATCGCATGCAGCAGGCGATCGACGTGGCCGCCGACACCCGGCGCAAGGTGGTGATCGTGGGGCGCTCGATGCGCCGCAACATGAACGTCGGACGCAGCCTCGGTTACATCGACGTCCCCGACGACATGCTCGTCAAGCCGGCGCATCTCGACGCAGTGCCACCGCACCAGCAGCTGATCCTCTGCACCGGCTCGCAGGGCGAGCCGCTCTCGGCGCTGACCCGCATCGCGTTCAACGACCATCCGGCGCTGAAGGTCGAGCGCGGGGATACGGTGATCATCTCGGCGAGACCCGTGCCCGGAAACGAGCTTCGCGTGCACGACACGATCAACCGGCTCACCCGCAGCGGCGCCGAGGTGCTGCACGAGGAGAACGCCGACGTGCACGTCTCCGGTCACGCGCGGGCCGAGGAGCTGCGCACCCTGCTCAGCCTGCTGCGCCCGAAGGCGGTGATGCCGATCCACGGCGAGTACCGCATGCAGGCCGCGCACGCGCGCCTCGCGCAAGAGGCGGGCGTGCCGGCCAACGCAATCGTGATCGCCGAGAACGGCGATGTGGTCGAGCTTTCGAGAAGCGGAGTGCGGATCGCCGAGAAGGTCGAAGTGGGGGTGACCTACGTCGACGGGCTCGGGATCGGCGACATCTCCGATGTCGCGCTTCGCGACCGCCGGCACATGTCGGAAGACGGCGTCCTGATCGTCGTCGCAACACTGTCCGACGGCGCCGTCTCGCAGCCAGAGCTGATCGCACGCGGGTTCGCCGAGACCAATGAGCTGCTCTCCGAGCTGCGCTCCGAGGCGCACGAGATCGTCCGCGAGTTGCTCGACGACGACATTCGCGAGATCAAGCTCCTCCAGGAGCACCTGCACGACGGCATCGGTCAGTTGATCTACGACCGCACCCGGCGCCGCCCGATGATCCTCCCCGTCGTCGTCGAGGTATGAACAGCGGTCGCGGAGCGGAGCTGAACAGGCGGGCATGAGCGCGCCTACCGGAACGAGGCCGGAGTGGGCCGAGGTGATCGTGGAGCATGCGGTCGAGGACGCGACTGCCCGGAAGCTCGTAAACCAGTTGCTGTCGGTGGAGATCGCCTCGCTGGCGTTCTGCCGCCTGCTCGAGCGCTGGGCGCGCGGCGAGGCCGACCCCGGCACGCCGGGTCGCAGGCAGGCCGCGCTGCGGCGGGCCGCCGACCGGGTCGAGACGGCGCTGGCCGGCCTCGAGCGCCCGCTCGGCCGGTACCTGCTCGAGCTCGAGGCCGGGATGGCCGAGGGAAGGTCGTGGTTCGGCGAGCCGAGCACGGCGGAGCTGATCGACTGGGAGCCGGTGCTGGAGCGGGCCGGCGTCAAGGTGGGCGCCCACCGCGTCGCCGCCGCGTACCTCGAGCTCGCCGTCCTCGTCCGCGCCCTCGAGGGCCTGTCGTCCCAGGTGCGCTGGCAGTCGACGATCGACAGCGGCTCGCTCTGGGCCGGCCTGTTCGACCTGCGTGAGAACCTGCTCGGCCGGGCGGTCGACGACCTGCGCGCGATCGCCGCGTGAGCCGCGATACTCGCCGCATGACGCCGACACCGATCATCCTCGACTGCGACCCGGGGCACGACGACGCGATCGCGCTCCTCCTCGCCCTTGCCTCGCCCGAAGTGGAGCTGGTGGGGGTGACGACCGTCTCGGGCAACCAGACGCTCGACAAGACGACCGCGAACGCCCTGCGTGTGCTCGAGTTCGCGGGGCGCTCCGACATCCCCGTGTACGCGGGCGCCGACCGGCCGTTCGTGCGCGCGCGAGACGTGGCGGCGCACGTGCACGGCGAGTCGGGACTCGACGGGCCCGACCTGCCGCCGCCCACGAAGAGCCCCGGTGCCCAGCACGCCGTCGAGTTCATCGCGGACCAGATCCGTGCGCGGGCCGGAAAGCTGACGCTCGTTCCCACCGGGCCGCTGACCAACGTAGGCCTGCTCTGCGCCCTGCATCCCGACGCCCGGCCCGAGCGGATCGTGCTGATGGGCGGGTCGATCGGCGAGGGAAACCGCACTCCGGCCGCCGAGTTCAACATCTGGGCCGACCCCGAGGCCGCCGAGCGTGTGTTCGCGGCCGGGCTCGAGACGACGATGGTCGGGCTCGACGTCACCCATCGCGCGTTGATCGCCGACAGCCATACGGAGCGGATGCGCGCTGCCGGGCGTGTCGGCCGGATGGTCGCCGAGCTGATGGACTTCTACGCTCGCTTTCACAAGGCGCGCTATCCGGATCTCGACGGCTCGCCGATGCACGACCCCGTCTGCGTGGCGCACATCGTCGATCCGGCGCTCATGACGGTGCTCGACGCCCAGATCGAGGTCGACTGCAGCGCCGGCCCGAGCCGGGGCAGGACGAACGTCGACTGGCGCGGCCGCGAGCACTTCGGGCCGCCAAACGCAAAGGTGGGTATGGACATCGACGGGTCGGCGTTTGCCGAGCTCGTCGTCGAGCGCATCTCGTCGCTCGGGTGAGTGCCGCATGATCGTCTGGGCCGCGATCGCTCCCCACGGCGATCCGGTCTTCAAGCAGCCCGAGGGGCCGACCCGCAAAGGGATGGAGGAGCTCGAGCGGCGGCTTGCGGAGGCGGCTGTGGAGGCAGTGATCGTTGTCACCCCGCACGGAACCCACGTCAATGGCCACTTCGGCGTCGTCCGCGCCGCGACCCTCTCGGAGCACGCTTCGCAGTTCGCGGACGGCGAGCCGCTCTACACGGGGCCGGGCGCGCCGGAGCTCGCCGACGCGTGCGTCCGCCGGCTGCAGGCCGACGGCCTGCCCGCGCTGGGCTTGACGTTCGGCACGACGCTGGCGGGAGCCTCCGAGATGCCGATCGACTGGGGCGCAGGCATCCCGCTCACGTTCCTGCGAGCGCCGGCCGTGGTCGTGACCCCGTGCCGCGCGCTCACGAACGACCAGCACGTCCGTGCAGGCGCCGCGCTCGCCCTCGCCACCGGCGAACGGCGGGTCGCGTTCGTGGCGAGCGCCGACCACGGCCATGGGCACGCGCCCGACGGGCCGTACGGATTCTCCGAGCACTCGAAGCCCTACGACGAGGAGATCCAGCGGCTCGTCCGGGCGAACCGCCTGGGCGAGCTCGTCGACCGCGACCCGGTGTTCGCCTACGACGCGAAGGCGGACAGCTTCTGGCAACTCCTGATGCTGCACGGCGCGATCGGCGGCGGCTTCGAGCCCGAGCTGCTCTCCTACGAGGCGCCGACGTACTTCGGGATGCTCACCGCGGCGTTCACGCGGAAGGACTGACCGCCGCCAGCGCGAAGTGCCTCGCATGGCGCGCAAAAAGCGGCCCCACAAGACGTCCCCGAAGACTCCCAGCCGCACCAAGAGACGGCGTGGAAAGAAGGCGTCCAGGGCGCGTGCGGTTCACCGTGCCGAGCTGACCGGTCTGGGATTGATCGCCGTCGGCGTCTTCCTGGCCGCGGTGCTCTGGCTCGGCTTCAGCGGCGGCCCGGTCGGAGACCTGGTGCAGGGAGGGGTCGGCATCGCCGCCTACCTCGCGCCCGTCGTCTTGATCCCGCTCGGCGCGTTGATGGTGGCGAAGAGCTCGCTCGTCGACGTCCGCCCGTTCCGCCTCGGGCTTGGCGTGGCCCTGGCCGGGCTGATGCTGACCCTCGGTAACGCCCACGGCGGGCTGCTCGGCGACGGCCTCGCCTCGCTCGTCGCGCTGGGGCTCGGAGCGACGGGGGCGACGATCCTCGGCGTGCTGCTCGCGGTGGCCGGCGTCCTCTTCCTGACCGGTGCGAGCCTGGGTGCGTTCGTGCGCCGCTCCGGCCGCGCGATGCGCCAGGTACACACCCGGGTCGCCGAGACCCGCGAGCGTCGTGACCGGATGGCGCTCGAGCCGGAGCTCTTCTCCGAGGGCCTGCTGGAGCCTCCGGTCGACGTGCGCCAGGACTATCCGGACCTCGTCACCGACTCGGTTCATGGGCCGCCGCCCAGGCTCTTCGAGCAGACGCTCGAGGACCCGGCTGGCGAGCCGCCGACGCAGGAGACGCTCTTCGACCCGCCTTCGACGACGGCCGACTACCAGCTGCCCGACCGCTCGCTGCTCCGTGTCTCGAAACCCGGTACCGGCCCGAGCGGAGAGGCGAACCAGCGGGTCGCAGAGGCGCTCGTCACCTGCCTTGCGCACTTCGGGGTCGAGGCGACCGTGGTCGGCCAGATCTCCGGCCCGCGCGTGACACGGTACGAGCTGCAGCTTGCGCCGGGTACGAAGGTCGGCAAGGTCGCGAACCTGAAGGACGACCTCAGCTACGCGCTCGCCACGACCGAGATTCGTATCCTCGCGCCGATCCCCGGCAAGCAGGCGGTCGGCGTCGAGGTGCCGAACCTCAGCCCGAGCATCGTCACGCTCGGCGACATCTACGCCGACCTACCGCAGACCGCGAGCCCGCTGAGCGTCTGGCTCGGTAAGGACATCTCCGGCGCGGCCGTCTGGGCCGACCTGGCGCGCATGCCGCACATCCTGATCGCCGGCACCACCGGCTCGGGAAAGTCGGGCTGCATCAACGCGATCCTCACCTCGATCCTGCTGCGCTCGACACCCGACGAGGTGCGGCTGATCCTGATCGACCCGAAGCGGATCGAGCTCAACTACTACGAGTCGATCCCGCACCTTCTGACGCCGGTCGTGTCGAGCCCGAAGGAGGCAAGCGCCGTACTGCTGAACGTCGTCACCGAGATGGAGCGCCGCTACGAGCGCCTCAGCCAGGTGCGCGCGCGCAATCTCGCCGAGGCGAACAGGGCCTTCCGCAAGCGCGGCGAGGAGGCGCTGCCCTATTTGCTCGTCGTGATCGACGAGCTGGCCGACCTCATGATGGTCAGCCCGCAGGAGGTCGAGGACTCGATCATCCGGCTGGCGCAGAAGTCCCGCGCCGTCGGCATCCATCTCGTGCTCGCGACGCAGCGGCCGTCGGTCGACGTGATCACCGGCATGATCAAGGCGAACGTCCCATCGCGGATCGCGTTCGCCGTGTCGTCGCAGACCGACTCGCGGGTGATCCTCGACTCGAACGGCGCCGAGAGCCTGCTCGGCCAGGGCGACATGCTCTTCAAGCCGCTCGGCACCTCGCGCGTCCAGCGCGTCCAGGGCGCGTTCGTCACCGAGGAGGAGGTGGCGCTGATCGTCGAGCAGACACGCGTGCAGCGCGAGCAGGTGGTCGACGAGACCTTCCTCGAGGCGCCGCAGGTCTTCGCCGACGACAGTGGCTCCGACGACGGCGAGTTCGACCCCGACGAGGACGCGCTGCTGGATCGCGCGATCGAGGTCGTGGTGACAGCCCAGACCGCGAGCGTTTCGCTCCTGCAGCGGCGCCTCCGCGTCGGCTACACCCGTGCCGGGCGGTTGATCGACATGCTCGAACGGCGCGGGATCATCTCGGCGTACGAGGGCTCGAAGCCGCGCCGGGTGCTGATCTCCGAGCACGACCTCGAGCGCGTCGCGGCCGCGCCCGTCGACTGACTGGACTGCTGGTGCGACCTGGAACGCGTCGACTGCTCGCCGGCACTAACCGCGGCGCCTTTGAAGTCGTCTGTAAGGGCGGCTAGGCTTTGCGCGCTAGTCCCCCGGTGAGAAAACCAAGAGGAGGATTCATCCAAGTGAGGAAGCGTTGGCTCACGCTCGCGGCCGTTGCGGTCGCGACGGTGCTTCTGGCGTCCATGTTCGCCGCTCTGCGCGGCAGCTCGGCGTCCGCGGCGCACACAGCGAGCTTCAGCGCCTGTCTCGTGACCGACATCGGTGGTCTGAACGACAAGTCGTTCAACCACCTCGCCTATGTCGGTCTCCAGAAGGCGGAGAAGATGGGCATCAAGGGACGTGTCATCCAGTCGAAGTCGTCTGCCGACTACATCCCGAACCTGAAGGCGTGCGTGAGCTCGGGCGCCGGGATCACGATCGGCGTCGGGTTCCTGATGACCGACGCGATGGATGCAATCGCGTCGTCGTACCCGAGCAGCAAGTTCGCGATCGTCGACGTGGACGTGACGTCGATGAAGCACAAGCCGAAGAACGTCGAGGGTCTGCTCTTCAAGGAGCAGGAGGCCGGTTACCTCGTCGGCTACGCCGCGGGCCTGTACGTCAAGCAGACGCACGGCACGGCAGTCGGTTCGGTCGGCTGACTCAAGATCCCGCCGGTCGATCGCTACATCGCCGGCTTCCAGTTCGGCGCCAAGAAGGCCGATCCGGGCATCAAGACGCTGAACGACTACTCCCAGGACTTCGTCGCACAGGCGAAGTGCAAGGAGAAGGCGCTCAACCAGATCGCAGCAGGCTCGACGGTCGAGTTCCAGGTGGCCGGACAGTGCGGTCTCGGCGTTCTCGACGCGGCCCGTTCGAAGGGTCTCTTCGGGATCGGCGTCGACGCGGACCAGGGGTACCTGGGCTCGTACGTGATGACCAGCGCCCTCAAGCGCGTCGATGTGGCCGTCACGCAGTCGATCGTCGATGCGTCGAAGAACAAGCTGAAGGGCGGCAAGAACGCCGAGTTCGGCGCCAGCGTCAACGGCGTCGGCTTCGGCAAGTGGAGCGCGAAGGTCTCGCCCGCCATCAAGAAGGCAGTGGCAGCACAGTTCGCACTGCTGAAGGCCGGCAAGATCAAGGGCATTCCGGCGACCGTCAAGTAGGACGCGGGAACTGCTCGACCGGGTGGGACGGGTCATCGGACCCGCCCCACCCGGTTTTCTGTTTTCCTGAGGGCATGCGGAGCGTTGCGGCCCTCGTTCTCGGCCCCTGCCTGATCGCGTGTCTGGCGGCCGGCTGTGGCGGTTCGCCGCGCCCTGCAGGAACGACTGCGATGGCGGCAGCGACGGCGACTGTCGCGAAGCTGCGACTCGAGCAAAGCTCGCCCCGGGTCGTCCTCGTCGCCGCAGCCGGGAGCGCCCGGCTGGTCGCGACGGCGACCGCGCATCCCGGGATCCACTTTGCGCTGGTCGGCCGGTCGGCGCGCCCGCTGCACCTGCCGAACGTCATGGGGATCGTCCTCCGCGACGACCAGGCGGTGCGCCTCGGCGGGGCGGTCGCCGGGCTCTCGGCGGAGGAGAGCGGACGGAACGCGAGGGTGGCCTGGGTCGGCCCCGATGAGCCGCTCGTCGCCCAGTTCGTCCGTGGGGTGCACGAGGCCGCTCCCGGGACGGTCGTGCTGCGCGCCTGGTCGTCGACCACTCCCGCGTCGTGCAAGGAGGCCGCACTCGGGGCGATCGATCGTGGTGCAACGATCGTGATGGCTCGCGGTGGCCTGTGTGCGGACGCCGCGATCTCCGGCGTGCACCAGCAGAATCTCCCCGGCCTTCGGCTCTCGGACTTCGAGCTACCCGGCGTCGCGGTCAGGCAGGTGCTGCGCGACGCGGCTGCCGGCGTCTACCACGGCGGCGAGGACGTCGTCTTCGGCGCGCGCAGCGGGACGGTCGGCGTACGGACGCTCGATCCGCTGATCGCCCCGGCTGTCTCGGTGCGCGCACGGGCGGCGGCGCAGGAGCTTGCAAACGGCCTTCGCCTGACCGGCTAGTGCGTGTACTAGGATCGCGCGTGCTGATGGCTGAGGCGCCTCTCCTCGAGCTGCGCGGGATCACGAAACGATTCCCGGGCGTGCTCGCCAACGACAACGTGAACTTCGACCTGCGGAACGGCGAGGTGCATGCCCTGCTGGGCGAGAACGGCGCGGGTAAATCGACGTTGATGAACATCCTCTACGGCCTCTACACACCGGATGAGGGCGAGATCGTGTTGAACGGCTCACCGATCGACCTCGGGTCGACGAGGGCGGCGATCGAGCACGGGATCGGCATGGTCCACCAGCACTTCATGCTCATCCCGGTGATGACGGTCGCCGAGAACATCGTGCTCGCGACCGAGCCGAGGCACGCCGGCGTGCTGCTCGACTACGACGCGGCCCGCAAGCGTGTCCGCGACCTGTCGGAGCGCTACGGCCTCGTCGTCGACCCCGCCGCGCGAGTCGACCGGATCACGGTCGGCCAGCAGCAACGGGTCGAGATCCTGAAGGCGCTCTACCGCGGCGCCGAGATCCTCATCCTC
>Ga0157369_10008731_pt1 | contig 11609 bp, 5 predicted proteins | sample C25metaG_FD_113461 | JGI IMG/M metagenome (GOLD analysis project Ga0157369, IMG submission 113461) | Corn rhizosphere microbial communities from Kellogg Biological Station, Michigan, USA - C2-5 metaG | ecosystem: Host-associated > Plants > Roots > Rhizosphere > Soil | place: USA: Michigan... | reverse complement strand
TGGATGGAAGTAAACAAGAGCTGATCTCTCTCGGTGATCCCGACGGAAACACTTATGACCGCGATCATCGTTTAATTGATTGCGCCAGTGTTTTGCGTGCCATCCTCGCAATCAGCCCCGATGGACAGTACAAAGTTCTTGCCGACAAGTTCGAAGGCAAGCGCTTGAACAGTCCCAATGACGTGATTGTTGGTCCTGATGGCGTTATCTACTTCACGGATCCGACGCTCGACCTTGTGAAGGGTGAGAAGCAGGAAATTGCGTTTCAGGGCGTGTATCGGCTTGATCCTGACGGCGGCCTGCGGTTGTTGACGAGGGATCTCACTCAGCCAAACGGTCTGGCGTTCTCACCCGATGGTAAGCACTTCTACGTGGATGACAGCAAACAGAGAAACATTCGTGTGTACGACGTCGGTAATGACGCGAGCTTGACCAACGGGCGAATCTTCGGCGAGGAAAAAGGCGCCGAGCACGACGGCGTGCCCGATGGAATCAAAGTCGATGTGCGCGGCAACCTATTCGTGACTGGGCCGAAAGGAATTTGGGTGTGGGATTCTCAAGGGCATCATCTGGGAACGATTGAGATGCCCGAGCAACCGGCGAATCTAACCTGGGGCGACAAGGATTACCGCACGTTGTACATCACTGCCACAACTTCTGTGTATCGGTTGCGGACCAAGGTCCGCGGATTCATACCTTATCTCGCGCACTGATAAGTCGACGGATGAAAACGAAGAGTAGGCCAGCTGCATCCGCCGTTGAAGACACTTCTGAGTTATAGTGCGTGCGCGGAATCGGCCACGTTGGCTAGCTTGTTGTGACCGTCTTGGGTGTTTGGATCGCCTGCTTGAGTCTTGTCATTTATGCGCAAGATCATTTCGATTGTTCTCCTCCCATTGTTCGCGCTCCCAGGCTGGCCGCAGGCGACAAAACCACCGGTCACTCGCCGGGGGCCAAGTGTGGCGGTCGGCAGCCAAGGCGTGGTTGTTTCCGGTCGAGCTGCCGCCACGGGCGCTGGCATAAAGATTCTGAAACAGGGTGGAAACGCCGCTGATGCAGGCGCCGCCACTCTGCTTGCGCTTTCCGTAACTTATGTAGGCGCGTTCTGTGTCGGGGGAGAAGTTCCGATTCTGGTTTACGACGCCAATCAAAAAAACGTGAAGCTGATTGAGGGAATTGGCGAGGCACCTCGCGATCCCAAAGCCATCGCGTGGTACATGCAACACGGCATCCCCGATGGCGACGTCAAGGCGGCCGCAGTGCCGAGCACCATCGATGCAGTCGTCACGCTGTTGAAACTCTACGGAACCAAGAATTTCGAGGAAGTCGTGCAGCCAACGCTGGCCATTCTCGATGCAGGTGGTCCCACTTCGTACATCGATACCGGCAGCGATCAGAGGATCGAAACCGGCGTGCACTGGCAGGCAGATTTGGCGGTGACCTTTCGCAAGCTAGTGGAGTCGGAAAGAACTGCAAAAGGTACCCGGGAGCAGAAACTACAAGCTGTCTCAGACCGCTTTTATCGAGGCGACATCGCTGACGCTTTGCAAGCCTGGTACATCGAGAAGGGAGGGTTCCTTCGCAAAACAGATTTGGCCGCGCACAAGACTCCCGTCGTGGATCCGCTCACGACTTCTTACCGGGGCTACACCGTCTACAAAACCGGTCCCCTGACGCAGGGCCCTTATCTTTTGCAGACGTTACGTTTGCTTGAAGATTTTGACCTGAAGAAGATGGGTTTCAACTCGGCGGATTACATCCACACGGTGATTGAAGCGGAGAAACTGGCGCTTGCGGATCGCGACGAATATTACGGCGATCCGAACTTTACCAAAGTTCCGATGCAGCTGTTGCTTTCGAGCGAGTACACGAACATGCGTCGCAAGCTGGTTGATCCTCGAAAGGCATCTCTCGAGCTCCGGCCGGGAGACCCGTACAACATGAAGCCGACGAAGCCTCCTACAATCACCGGCCCCTGGCATGGCGGGACCACCGTCATGTGTGTCACGGATAAATTCGGGAACGTTATTGCGGCGACGCCCAGCGGCCTGTCGAGCACTGCAGGTGTGGCCGGACGCACCGGCATCATTCACGGCAGCCGGCTGAGCAGCCTGAATACGCTTGCAGGGACTCCCAATGTCATTGAGCCGGGGAAGAGGCCGCGCGTGACATTGAGTCCAACGCTGCTGTTCCATGGTGCCGAACCTGTGATGGCGATCTCAGTGGCCGGTGGCGACCAGCAGGACCAGGCAGCGATCCAGGTCATCCTCAACTACATCGATTTCGGCATGACTCCCGAGGGGGCGTTCAAAGCGCCGCGTTTCTCCACCGAGCATTTCATCAGTTCTTTCGGCCAGGACAGCGCGAAATTAGGCAGCTTGTCTGTACCCAACACGCTGCCTGAAAAAGTGCAGAAAGATCTGAGAGCTCGCGGTCACTCGGTCACAGTCAGCCGTGAGGGAGTGGGCGGAGTCGCGCTGATCGGCATTGATTCAAATACCAAGAAGGCTACCGCCGTAGGTCCAGCTGCCGGCAAAGTGGAATAGGTTATCAGCCCAGCGTAGCTCGCGACTGTTAAAGAGAGCGGCTTGGGTGTGCGAACCCTTTATGAGCTAAGATGGCGTGATTTTTGCAATTGGGAAAGCGAAGCACATCCAATGTTGATCTCCCGGCGTGAATTCATCGCAGTGTCAGCGGTCAGCGGCGTCGCCGAATTACTGAACCGCCGGGATGCAACCTTCCACCCCGCAGTTTCTGTCTCGAATAACGAGCTGGCCTTAGCGATAACAGGAAATCCGCAGCAGGGTTACGGAACGGCTTTTCAATACAGGGGTGAGCCGGTTGCGCGCCACACTGCCAGTGGTGAGTTTTCCGCTGTGTTTCAGAATTCCGATCGCAGTTTGGTGGATCGAATCGATAACTGGCGAGCAGCATCCTACACGGGTACGGCGGATCATCTGGTCCTTCAAGGAAAATGCAAGCTACCCAACCTCAATGTCACCGTTTTTGCGAAAGTGGAATATCAGGTGGTTGCGTCCCGAGTCGTGCGCAAGCAGATTCGCTTTCATCAAGTTGATCTGTACGAGCTGTTTTACCTGGTGAGTAATTGTTTGGAGCCTCTGCATGAGCCGGCGTCCTTCTGGAGCTTCGACCAGGCCAATTGCAGCGGCGGCGCCCTGCGCGAATACTTTCCCGCTGCGGGATTTCGGACCAAGGAAGGAGTGACCGTCGGATTGCTCACCGACTCCGGTTACCGCAATCAATGGAGCCGGTTGGTTCGACGGGACTCAAGACCCGTGAAACCAGCGCCGTACCGGATTCCCGACGTCAATCTTTATTCCGTCTGTCGAAGCGCGGATCGCAGCCACGGTCAATATTTCGTGAAGCAGACCTTCGGGGAGGCTCTCGTGGGAGGGGAGGAAGCAAACGCGCGCGCTCCAATCACACTGCCGCCGGTCAGCGCCTGGCGCACGGTTGGCGAAGTGCACGTCGAGGAACATGACGGGAGCGCCAGCCTGGCACTTCATGGGGTCGATGCCAAGGCGATTCTTCCCTTTCCCGCAAAAGATGCGGAAGTCTACTCGCTTCGCCTCCGTTACCGTTCGTCTGACGCTTTTTCCGTGCAGGTGTGGGACGTCGACGGACAACTCGCTCCGCTGGCAAACATCACCCTGTATAACGATCGTATTCCCAAATCATCAGCGGAATGGGCGGAGTTCCACACCGAAGTACTGTTTCCATCACTACGCGGCCAGGGTGGCGCGTTGTTCATTTCGCATGCGGAATCCGACCAGGCGACCAGCGCTGAGGCTTCGCGCCAGCCATTACGAATCGAGCTGAGAGATGTGGAACTTTCCCGTCTCGCTATGCATTCTGAGCCGTATCACCGTTTGGCAATGGATCAGCCGGAGGTGAAGACAGCCTTTGTTTTCGTCGATGACCAAGTTCCCGAATCTCTTCGCGGCTATCGTTCGGCCAGTCAGCGGTATCTCGCAGACGGGCTCGGCTTCAAGGAAGGGGATACGGAGAAGACGCTTTACTCTGACCTGATGATGCTCTGCTGGTCAGCAAGCCCAGCGAACCCTCAACCCATGGTGGCCCCCAGCATCTGGTATTCAGCGGCGGGCGAGATGTATATGCGCGACAGTTTCTTCGCGCTGAACGGAATCCACAATCGCGAGTTAAACGAGCGGGTTTTCGATGCATGGGGCGAAAACCAAGGAGAAGACGGCGCCATCAACACGCTGATTGAGCCTTACATGGCGAATCTAGAGCGCAAGTCAAACGATTCCACCCCGCTGTGGTTGATGTGGGCGCTTCAGAATCGCGCGCGCTTTGGGACAACTTTGCCAATGGAGAAGATTCGGAAGGCTGCGGAATATTGTTTGCGAACCTTTGACCGCAATCATGACGGCAAATGCTGGGCGCAATTTGTCATGGGACAGCTCGATGTCATTAACTATCCGGAAGGAACCGTGGACCTCTGCGAGAACCAGGGAATGCTCGCAGTGACGCTACGGGTGATCAAAGAGCTGGCGATCCCCGGGGTGAGCGAGGGAATCTCCGAGGATTACATCGGGCAAGCAGAGAGAATTTACAAGTCCTATTACGATTCCGAGCTGAAGTTCCTACTGCCGAGCCGCAACATCAAAGATGCGATTGGCTTCGCCGAAATCTTTCCCGAGTTTCTGTCTCTGTGGCTATTTGGCCGCAAGATCCTGACGGATGAAATGGTGCTCAGTCACCTGGAACGCATCCCTGTTCTGCTGCCTCATAAGGACGCTCCGCATCCCGAAGCCGGCGGCACGGTGCGCCCGATTTTTATCGGGCTGACACAAGAAGGGAAGGGCTGGGACTACTTCACCGACAGCTGGCACCCCATGATCAGCAAAGAACATGCCGCCAATTACGCCAACCACAATATGGACGGGATTTACTACAACGGTGGCAGCTGGATGCGTATTGAAATCTGCGGGTATGTTACAGGCAAACTGCACGGGTGGACGAAAGCCGACCATGCAATCGAAAACCGTTTGTGGGCGGAAGTGAATGCTTCTCCAGAGTTTCCCACAAGCCAGGAATATCTGGCGACTGATCCTAAGCATCCTTTCTTCGGCTACCACCGCGTGTTTGCGTGGAATGCGTTTGTATTGCGAGCGCTGGAAATGGCGGGATTGCGCGCGCCGGAGAGGGACCCTGATTATCGGAAGTGAGTCCCAGGTCCGGGTTGGCGCTGAAACGCCTTTTCTGCAAGGACCAGTGCTCCTGCTATACCCGCGCGCCCGCCAAGGTTCGCGGGCACGACGTAGTTGTCTATGTCCCTTGTCAACTCCGTGACGCGGATATAGCCGTTCAGCAATCGACTTAGCTCCTTGCGGATGAGAGGGAACAGGTGCTGCTGTTGCATGACTCCGCCGCCAAGCACAATTCGCTTCGGTGAAAGTGTGCAAACCCAACTTGCAAGTCCGAGCGCAAGATAGTGAGCCTCAAGTTCCCACGCGGGATGGTCAGGCGGCAGTTCGTGGGCAGGCGTGTTCCATCGCTGTTGCATCGCGGGACCGGACGCGAGTCCTTCTAGACAATCGCCATGAAATGGACAACCACCTGGATAAGGATCATGGTGGCGATCATGCGGCACTGGAATATGTCCCATTTCCGGATGCAATAAGCCATGCAGAATTTCTCCATTCACCATGGCCCCGCCCCCGATGCCGGTGCCAACCGTCAAGTAAACAAAATCGGAAATCCCCTGGGCCGATCCCCAGCGCGCTTCGCCTAGAGCGGCTGCATCGACGTCGGTATCGAATCCGATCGGCACAGCCAAGGCCGACCGGAACTTGCCGACCAAATTAAAGTTTTGCCATCCCAATTTTGGCGTCGAAGTGATGTGGCCATAAGTGGAAGACGACGGGCACAAGTCGACTGGTCCAAAGGAACCGATGCCTACAGCTTGCAGATCTCCTGCTTCTCGTAAGAAAGTAATGGCGTTTGCCGTTGTTGTCTCGGCTGATTCTGTGGACAACCGTGTGATTTTCAGGTTCGAGGGATGGGTTCCAACCGCGCAAATGAACTTGGTACCTCCAGCTTCAATTGCTCCGAACAAGATGACCCTTTCTGCCGCAGAGTGAGAATGCAGGCCAGTCCCTGATGCAACGAGAGTTTAACCCCAAGTCCGGTTCGCTCCAAGCCTTCACAGGACATGCTGATCGCGGCTCTATTTCTCTAAATTCCGAGTTGGCGTTATGATCGCCATTCAGGACGTCTATGAAGCAGTACCTTCCCGTGTTTGAGAAACCAGGTTTTCGTGGGCGTGAACTGCTGCTGCTGTTAGCCTGTCTCGCGGGCGTCTGCCAGGAACTGGGAGCCCAGAGGCCGATGCCAATACCCGCGGGTGAATCGGCGAAGGCCCATTTCGATGTCGCTCAAGCGGCACAACGACGACAGGACTACTCCACTGCCGAGCGCGAATACCGTGAAGTCATCCGCCTGGCACCCGGATTCGCCGAAGCACACATGAATTTAGGTCTGGTTTACCAAATAGCAAACAAGCTGCCTGAGGCCATGGGCGAGTTCCGGCGCGCTCTGAAGATCAAGCCTTCGCTCATCGGTGCGAATTTCTTTCTCGGTATCGATTATTGCAAGATGGGCCAGGGTGCGAATGCGCTGCCTTACCTTCGGGCCACCGTGCGTGAGGATCCGAAGCGGCCAGACACTTGGTTGTGGCTGGCAACTGCGGAAGAACTTTCCGGCCACGCTCGCGACGAAGTTACCACACTTCGACGCGCTCTGACCGTGCATCCGCAAAATGTCGATCTGCTTTACCTCTTAGGCCGCAGCTATGAACGTCTGGGGAAGGCAGAAGTGGCTGAGCTGGAAAAAATCGCGCCGGCATCTTCGTGGTCTGAGCAGTTGCTAGGCGAGAGCTATGCCACGAGTAGCAATTGGAATTTCGCAGTGATTCGCTTTCAAAATGCGCTGGCGATTCCGCCGGCGCGGCCGGGGCTGCATGTAGAGTTGGGAGAAACTCTCTTGCGGGCTCGGCGGCTCGAGTCTGCCGCCCGCGAATTCGATGAAGAACTAAATCTTGATCCCAACAGCGTACGTGCACTCGTCCGCCGCGGAGAGACAAAGCTCCTTCAGGGCGATGCTGAAGGATGCCTGCGAGATTGGGCGCGAGCCATCGATATCGATGAGTCACAAGCTGAGCAAGTTCTCAGCCTTCGGGAGCGGGGATTTGGAGACTCTGCTTCCGAACAACTTCCCGAGGCATGGCTCGACAGAATCGAGAAACTCGCGCCTTGGTTTCGCGACCGGCCCGGCGCCGCGGCCCATTTTGCGCTCGCGTTCCTGGCGGAGCAGGCGGGCAATTCATCCCAGGTGGGGGCGGAGTTGGCCAGCATCAAACCTGCCGATTCACCGCGGTCTGCCTTGTGCAGTGAACGCGGACTTCGTGACGACCTCACGGCAGAACGGTTCTCGAGAGTATCGAGTTGCGTGTCCGTCTTGAAATCAAGCCTGCCTGACGCTCTTCGCATTCCCGCGGCGCACGCCCTGTTCGAGGCGGGAGATTATGCGGGTTCTCTGCAACTGCTTTCCGGACTGCCGTCCCCGGAGGCACACAGCCCGCCGGCTTACTACTGGCGGGCGCGCTCCTACGAGAAACTCGCCACCGTGGCTTACCTGCAGCTTTTCCAGGCGGATGCCCAGTCTTATCGTGTTCACCAACTGCTGGGTGACCTGGAGGCAGCCAAGGGAGATGACGCCAAAGCAATCGAGGAATATCGAGCAGCGATCGCACAAAGGCCTTCTCTCCCCAACTTGCACTACAGCCTCGGCCACCTGCTCTGGAAGAATCTGCAGACCGCGGAGGCGCGAAGCGAGTTTGAAGCCGAGTTGGCGCTGAATCCGACTCACGCCGGGGCACTTCACGACTTGGGGAACACTTACTTGTCGGAACACCAGCCGGAAAAGGCGCTGCAATACCTGAATCGTGCTCTCGCTATTGATGCAGCCGATCCAGAACTGCATCGTGATATCGGGACCGGCTACTCCGAGTTGCATGACTATCGCAGAGCGGAAGCCGAGTTCAGGATCGCAATGGCCGCCGATCGCGATGGGTCGCTCCACTACAAACTGGGCCGTGTGTACCAGGCGTTGGGGGAGAAGGAAAAGGCTGCTACTGAGTTTGCGCTTTCGGCGCAGACGAACCGCGAATCGCATCAGATGCTGGAGCGGCAAACGGAACGGCTCAAAGAAATTCAACAACTTCCCGTGGATTCGCCCGCGCCAAACCAATAAAGCTATGCGTGAGCAACTAATCCCAGAGTGCGGTCACGGTGCTGGGTCCCCGATGTCAGCATGAGCGCGGAACAATTTGCGCAAGTGCCTGGTCCCCACACCACGCGAAAGCCGGCGCCATTGCTTCGTTTTCAGCTCTTCTCTTTGATCCTGGTCTTCGCTGTTTTGAGGAGTGGCAGTGCTCTGGCGCAGACCTCCGGTGGCAGTGTTTCTGCGGACCCTCAGGACAGCGCGTTTGAACGCGGGCTGATCGCTCTAAGGGACGGGCATCTGGAAGCCGCGTTAAAAGAACTCAGCTCGGCAGAGGAAGCACATCCGTCCGAAGCCCGAATTCGAAATTTCCGTGGCGTAGTTCTGGCAAGCCTGGGCAGGAATGAGGAGGCCGCCAGCGAATATCGGGAAGCCGCGCGCCTGGATCCACGCATGGAAGACGCTTATCGAAACCTGGGGCTGCTTGAGTGGACCGAACGCCGCTTGCCAGCCGCGGCCGACGACTTGCACCGGGCTCTAACGCTCGCGCCCGATGACTCGTTTGCTCACTACTATCTTGGACGAGTGCTGTTGGACGCCAAAGACTATGGCAACGCCGTGTCGGAGCTGAAGCAATCCTCTGTGGCATGGCCCGAAGATGCACATTTTCTTATCGAGCTCGCAGTCGCCTATGGCGCGATTGGGCGAAGCGAAGACCGTAACAAAACCATAGATCGCTTGTTGAGCATGCAACTGAATGGTGTGCAGTCGATCGCTGTAATCGATTTGCTGTTGTCGGTGAAACGCGATGCGGCTGCAATTAAGCTGCTGCAAAGCTTGCTCCAGCATCCGACCGAGGACAGGTCATGGGCGCGATTCGACCTCGCCAGAGCTTATCTGGTGGCGCAGGATTATGGGAACGCTGCCGCCCGCGCTCAGGAGTATATCGAAACCTCAAAGAATGCGCCTGAGGTTGTGAGAGCAGGTGCCTGGTCGCTGCTTGGCATCGCAGAAGCAAACCTCAAGAATGCCGACTTAGCTGTGAATGCGCTACGCCAGGCAGCCACGCTTCAACCCGCCGCCGAAGAACATTGCCTCAATCTGACGCGCGAGCTTATGGATTTATCTCGCTACGACGAGGCAATTTCCGTGCTTCAAGCCGCTCTTACCTCAAATCCTAAGTCGTACGCTTTGCACCTGCGCCTGGGGGCCGCATATTTCGCTTCCGCTCGTTATCCCGAAGCCGAGAAAACTTTCGGCGAGCTGGTCGAAGCCAACGATCCTCTGCCGATCAGTTATATCGGGCTTGCCCAAGTCCTTTTGCGGACCGGACGCGCTGACAATGCTTCTGCTGAGTTGACCGCTGCCGAGAAGAAACTCGGACCAAGCTTTCTGCTTGCATACTATCGAGGATTCGCGTCAAAGCAGGCCGGCAAACCCGACGAAGCGGTTGCAGCGTTCAAGCAAGCAATTCAGTTGAATCCCTCGAGCGCCGAAGCCCACCGCGACTTGGGAAGCACATTGCTCGTGCTTGGCCGGTTCGCCGATGCCATACCGGAACTGAAGGAAAGCCTTCGCCTCGCACCCAACGATTTGCGCACGCGTCGTCTCTTAAGCCGCGCCTATGCGCGATCTGGCGATGTAAAGACTGCGCGACAATACCTGGACGCCGAAATCGACCCGCCGGTACCGACTACGGGCTTGCAGGGCGATTTCATCTTGCCTTCCTGGCAATACCCGCCCGAAGAAAAACGAAACTAGCTCGCCGGTTGTGCTTACCGCAGAGATTTTGCGGCAGCATTTTTGTCAAGCGGCTCGTCAACGCGCAGATTCTGATCAGCCTTTACGTTCTGCAGAACCTGGTGAATTCCGCTCGGCCACTGGATTTCAATCGTCTTCGCACTCGGCTCCGAACCGAGCCCGAAGTGCAGCCTCTTATCACTCGAAGAAAGATAGCTGCCGGCGGTTGTCACGGTAGCGAATTGCGGACCTTGGGCCGTTACACATTTGACGGCTGCTCCAATCGCGTCGCGATTGCTCTTGTGTCCTATCAACTGCAGAGTCAGCCAATGATTTTGCGTTTCCGTGTCGTTATGCAGGACATATGCGGGGCCGTCGTTAGTGGTGACGACCGCGTCCAGCCGTCCATCGTTATCAAGGTCGCCAATGGCTAAGCCACGCCCGACCCATTCCCGCTGAAACACGCTGCCCGCGTCCTTCGAAACATCAATGAACTTGCTGCCAGTGTTCTTGAGCAGCAACAAAGGCTCGCGATAGCGGAGATTAGGAAAGGTCAGCTGAATATTGTCCAAATCGTGGCCCTGCGCAATCAACAGGTCCTTCCAACCGTCGTTGTCAACATCGACGAAGCGAAACCCCCATCCCGAGTGCGGCATGGTGATCCGGTCTAGACCAGATGCATGCGTTTCGTAGTCGAAGGAACTGTCCCCGTTATTGCGGTAGAGCGCATACATTTGATCGGCGAGATCGGTGATCAGCAGATCGGGTCGCCCATCGTTGTTGTAGTCGGCGAAATCTACTCCCATGCCGGCGAAGGTGTGGCCTTCTGCGTCGACCGCAGCCCCAGCGAGAAGCCCGACTTCCTTAAAGCGGCCATTGCCCTCGTTGTGATAGAGAAACTCCGGCATGGAGTCGTTTGCGATGAAGACATCGATGCGGCCGTCGTTGTCGTAGTCCGCGACGGCAATGCCTAATCCTTTGCCGGCTTCCGCTAAACCAATCTTGTGCGAAATCTCTGTGAAGTGTCCGTTACCGTCATTGTGATACACGAGTGGCGCAACCTGGTGGAACACATCCGGCGTGCAGTATGAGCGATATCCTTCGCGATGCTCGCCGCACCAAATATCAGCAAAATTCCAATCCAAATAGCGAAGCACTACCAGGTCGAGCAGTCCGTCGTTGTCGAGATCAACCCACGCTGCACTGGTCGACCAACCCTCGCCGCCCACGCCCGCCTGCGCGGTGACATCGGTAAATGTGCCGTCGCCATTATTGTGATAGAGCTTGTTTCCGCCAAACGCGGTGACGTATATGTCTTCGAAGCCGTCGTTATCGTAGTCTCCAACCGCAACTCCCATTCCATAACCGGAACCCCGCAGCCCAGCCCTTTCGGTCACGTCCTCGAAGGTCCCGTCGGGCTTCTGGTGATAGAGGCGATTCCAGTATCGAGAGTCGACTTTCTGGGGAATCGAAGTTGCCGGCATAGGATCGCTTAGCGCCGCGCCATTCACCAAGAAAATATCAAGTCGCCCATCGTTGTCATAGTCGAACAAGGCAACGCCAGAACCCATGGTCTCAATCAAGTATTTCTTCGAGGTATG
>Ga0157369_10008730_pt1 | contig 11609 bp, 9 predicted proteins | sample C25metaG_FD_113461 | JGI IMG/M metagenome (GOLD analysis project Ga0157369, IMG submission 113461) | Corn rhizosphere microbial communities from Kellogg Biological Station, Michigan, USA - C2-5 metaG | ecosystem: Host-associated > Plants > Roots > Rhizosphere > Soil | place: USA: Michigan... | reverse complement strand
TCGAGCTCAGCACATCCGTGAAGTCCACCTGCGTCGCGGTCATCCCGAACACGTAGACGTGATTGCCGGTTCCGCTGTAAAGCGGTGGCAGCACGTCGTTGCGCAGCTTGTTGACCAGCTGCGTGGTCTTCTCGTCCTGTGGCGCGCTGAGCGACTTGAACGACACCAGTGACAGCTGCTCGCTCAGCCCTCGCGTCGGAACGAAGATGCTGCGGGTGTCGACGTTCGGGACGCGAATGAGGGCCGTGCCTACCGTCTCGGCCGTGGCTTGGGCTTGCGGGCCATCGACGACAAGCGTCAGGGTCGAGTTGTAACCCGGCCCGAAACCCTGGGCGATCAGGTCGTAGCCCTTCCGAGTCGTGGTGCCGGCTGGGTCGTTGCCCTGGTCGGCATGTCCGAGGCGCAGCGCCAGGAACGGGATCGCCAGGGCTACTACGGTGACCGCGCCAACTACGCCGAACGCGACCCGGCGCCTGGCGACCAGCTCCGACCAACGGGCCCAGAATCCGACTGTCTCGACATCGACGAAGTTGCCGGCCAGAACGGCTCGGCGCTCCTTGCGGCGGAGCACTCGCAGGCCGAGGAAGCTCAGCAGCGCCGGCAGCAAGGTGAGTGCCGCGAGCATGGTCAGGCTCACGGCGATCGCGGTACCGACTGCCATGCCGTAGAAGAAGCTCACGCCCAGCGCGGTGAGGCCGAGCATGGCGATGCACACGGTGGTTCCGGCGAAGAGCACGGCGCGTCCTGAGGTGTTGATCGCGGCGACGATGGAGTCCCGAACGCTCATCCCGCGGCGCAGGTTGCGCCGGTGGCGGGTAACGATGAACAGCGCGTAGTCCACACCGACGCCGAGCACCATCAACTCGGTAAGCGGCGGTGTGATGTTCGAGACGCTCATGATGTGGCTGAGCATTCCGGTGAGGCCAAGTCCCGCCGTGAGCGCGGCGGCCGCGCTGGCCAGGGGGAGCGCGGTGGCGCCGACCGTTCGGAAGACGATGGCCAGAATCACCAGCGCCGCGAGGAAGCCGAGCAACGCCGGCGGTACTCCGCTGTCTTGCTGGTCGTGTCCCTGGAACGGGTCGCCGGTAAACTCGACCTGCAGCGTGTCACTCCGCAGCTTCGACAGGTGGTCGTAGACGCCGTCGAACAGCTTCTGGTCATAGTTCGCCGACTTCCAGGAGACGTCCGTGATCGCGATCGTCTTGTCCGCAGACAGCAGGGTCGGCTGTCCGGCTCCAGTGACCGCCTGCCCGTCCGCGCACGTAACGGTCTGCCACGGCGTAGCTACGGCGACCACCCCGAAGTGCTCCGAGCACAGGGCCGCGAAGGCGGTGGAGGCTCCAGCCGGCTCCGTCGCCAGCGTCCCCGACTTCGCGTGCAGGACAACCTGGCCGGATGGCCCGTTCTGGTCGGCGTGCCCGGTCTGGTCCAGCAAATGCATGACCTTGTCGGTCTCAGTGCCGGGCAGGCTGAACGTGTCTTTGTAGGCGGAGCCACCGAGGCCGCCAAGAATGATCTGGGTGAGTGCGACGAAGGCGATCCAGCCGGCAATGATGTACCAGCGTTTGTCGATCGCGAAGCGGGCAATCGTTTTCATGAAGCTAGCTCCGGGGCTCGCAGATGCGGTTGGGTCCGCGTCAGCCTCTCCGGCCCGGAGGGTTTGTGACCATTGGGCTTCCCCCTGAAATCACCCTGACAAATTCCTGGGCCGACCTCGGGGACGCCCCGTGGATCTACTGAGCCGCGACGATCGATGCGTCGCCGACGGCGTTCATCGGAATGCGGCGACCACGCCTCCTGCTCGCCTGACCTCGTCCGGGCCGGTGAGGTCAGGCAGCGAGAGGAACACCGTGCTTACTCCGTGCCTCGCCAGCTCCCGGTAGCGGTTCACATGGTCGGGGACCGTCGCGGCGTGACGGCGCTGCGCGTAGTCGGCGGCCGACTGCCGCCCGCGCAGCCGTTCCACGAGCGTGGCCACCTGATCGCGATCGCGGCCCATGACCGGGATATCGAGCACCGTGACCTCGCGATCACCCATCGCCGCGACCGCCCGGCTCACCGAATCGAGATCCGACGGCACGTTGCAAGCGTCGGCGAGCCGCGCGGCAATGGACAGCACGCGCGGGCCCTTTCCGCCGACGATCAGGGGCAGCGGACCGACCGGCCTGGGGTAGCAGGTCGTCTCCGGCAAGGACACCTGGGAGCCGTGGTAGGCCTTGGTGCCGGCACTCCATAGCGCCCGCATCGTCTCCAGCGTCGCCTCCAGTCGCTGCACTCGGTCGGCGGTGGCCGGGAACGGCAGGCCGAACGCCGCATGCTCACGAGCCCACCAGCCGGTGCCGACGCCACAGAAGGCCCGGCCCCCGGTCAGCACATCGAGGGTCGCCGCAGTCTTCGCCAGTCGTCCCGCGGAGTGCAGGCTCGCTGGGCTCACCAGTGTGCCAAGCCGCAGCGAGGTCGGCAGGCCGGCGAGCAGCCCGAGAGTGACCCAGGGCTCCGGGATCGGCTCCCAGGCGCGGCCGACCTGCGGGATCTGGATCAGATGGTCCATCAGCGCCAGCCCGTAGAAGCCTGCGTCCGCTGCTGATTCGGCGATTGCGGTCAACCAGCCGGCGGGATCGTCGCCCCAGGGAAAACGGGCGATCTGCAGCACGAACCGCAATTCGACGTCCGGGGCGTCGACTGCCACAGGCGGCCGAGTCACTGTCGATGGCTGTGTGGTCGGACCGGCCACGCGAAGCACGAGGTCCCATCCCTCGTCGACGATCTCCGCTGGGATGTCGGACATCCGCCGGATTTGCGCGGTGAGCGCACCCGCCGGGACGGGACGGTCCCGGGCTCGGTTGCGGCGCCGGCACTCCGCGGCGTCCGTCGCGAAGACAACGGCCACCGCAGGCAATCCTGCCTCGCGAGCGACACCGAGGTATCCGCGCCGTCGAGCGCGATCCAGGCCGAGCGTGTCCACGACTGTCGTCAGGCGACGCCGCGACCGCGCGTCGATGATGGTGTCCAGCAGCGCGAACGCGTCATCGGTGGCCGAGAGGTCGTTCTCCCCGCTGCCGACGACGGCCCGCAGCTCGTCGGATGAAACGATCTCGCGACGGGCGAAGCGTGCGGCGGCCCAGGCCGACTTGCCAGCGCCCGAGGCACCAACGAGGACGATCAGTGCGGGATCGGGCAGTGTCGCTGTCGCTGGATCCATGGTGACCCGAGTAGCTGTCGGCTCAGGGGTGATCGGACAGCTGCTTTGCCCGCCGCAGGCGCAGGCCCAGCCCGATGTCCATGCCGCGGACGACGAAGACAACGCCGGCCGGAATGGCCACAGTGCCGATCAGGCTGGTCTGCACCATGAGGCTCCCAGGTCCGGGCGTCCGTATAGGTTCACTTGCGCCGCCGCGCGGCGCGGCCTAGAGCGAGACCTTAGTCACGGTCAGAGCGCTCGTATGCGCCGCGAGCCGGAACCGATCGGGCACTGGTCGATCACCGGTGACGAGACCGGCCACCAACTCTCCGATCAAGGGCGCAAACTTCGCCCCGTGTCCGGAGCACGGCGAGCAAATGAGGATCGGCCCGACTCGATCGAGCAGGAAGTCCTCACTGGGCGTTGAGGTGTACAGGCACGTCGTTTCGCTTTGCGGGATCGGTACCAGCCCGGGCAGCCACTCGCTCACGTAGCGCAGGATCCGTTCGCGAGCGGCCGCGTCCACGACACCGTCCCGACCTTCAGCAGTCGTCGCGGCGCCATGCGTGTGTTCGGCGACCTTCCGGGCGTCACCGCTTCCGCCGTCCCGACCACCGGGCAGGTGATAGACCTCGATCGCGTCCTGATGGATGACGGACGGCCAGGGCGCCGCTGCTTCGTCGCGCCGGGCGAAGTGAAAGACCTGCTGCTGGGTAACGGTGAGCGGCGGGAGGTTGAGCTGGCCAGCGAGCAATGGCTCGACCCAGGCGCCGGCTGCGACTACTGCGCACCGCGCCTCGAACTCGCGGCCGTCAGCGAGCCGCACTGCTGCATGCTCGTCGCGCACCGGCTCGACCCTCGCCACGCGACTCCCGTGCTGGATCGTCGCGCCGGCGCGCCGGGCCAGGTCCAGGAGCGCGGCTACCGCGCGATCCGCGTCCATCGTCCCGGCTTGGGGGTGATACACGACCGGCCCGACGAAGTGCATGCCCGGCCACCGGGCCTCAGCGTCAGCCCCAGCCACAATCTCGTGCGGGATCCCGGCCTCGGCGAGCAGGTTCGCGACCAGCGCGGTGCGGTTCGGCCCGTGATCCAATCCGCCGACCATCCGAAGTAGGCGAACCTCGGCCGCGATCTCGACCTCGCGCCATAGCTCGAATGCCTCGCCCGTCAGCCGGGCATACAGCGCGTCGCTGTAGCCCCGCCGCACGATGCGCGCGCTGCCGTGCGAGCTCCCCCGTGTGTGCTCGGGCTCGAACTGCTCGTGCAGCGCGACCGACAAGCCGCGCCGTGCCGCCGCCCATGCCGCGGCAGCACCCATGAGCCCGCCGCCCACGACGGCGACGTCGACTCGCTCGGCCATCCCACCCCTCCGTCCCTCCGCACCTGTCCTGTCTCCAGTCAAACACCACCGCGATACCGTCCGAGCATGACGTTTGAGCGTGATTTCGTCGCTGAGCACCGCGCCGACCTCCTGGCGGATCTGGATCAGTGGCTTCGCATCCCGAGCATCAGCGCCCAACCGGAACACCACGCTGCCGTCCGTCAAAACGCAGAGTGGTTCGCCGCCGCGGCCGAGCGCACCGGCTTCCCGAGGGTCGAGATCTGGGAAACCCCGGGGATGCCGGCCGTGTTCGCCGAGTGGCGTAGTGCTGATCGTGACGCGCCGACCGTCCTGATTTACGGGCACCATGACGTGCAGCCCGTCGACCCGATCGAACAGTGGCACTCCGACCCATTCGACCCCACCATCGACGGCGACGTCCTGCGCGCCCGGGGGGCGTCCGACGACAAGGGCCAGCTGCTGTTCCACCTGCTGGGCCTACGGGCCCATCTCGCCGCCACTGGGCGCACGAGCCCAGCCGTGACCCTGAAGCTCCTCGTCGAGGGTGAAGAGGAGTCAGGGTCCCCGCACTTCGCCGATCTGCTTGCCGAGCGCCGGGATCGGCTCGACTGCGACGTCATCGTCATCACCGACACTGGCATGCTCGCGGCTAACCGCCCGAGTGCGGTTACCGGCATGCGAGGGGTCGTAGCGTGCACCGTGGCCTTCCATGGCCCGGATCTCGATCTGCACTCCGGCGTGTTCGGCGGGGCGGTGCCGAACCCGGCTAGGGCGATTGCTCGACTGGTCAGCCGGTTGCACGACGAGCACCACCGGGTTCAGATTCCAGGCTTCTACGACGACGTTCTGCCGTTGACGGACGAGGAGCGCGAGCTGTTCGGGCAAGTGCCCTTCGATCCCGCGGACTTCCTGGCCGTTGCGTACTCGCGCGCCCTCGTCGGCGAGGTGGGCTACGGCACGCTCGAACGGATCGGTGCCCGTCCGACCGCGGACGTGAACGGCCTGAGCGGCGGGTATCAGGGTGCCGGCAACAAGACGATCGTGCCGAGCGATGCCCAAGCGAAATTGTCCTTCCGGCTGGTGGCCGCCCAAGACCCGGCCGCGGTCCGCAAGTTGGTCGAGTCGTTCGTCGACGCGCATACACCAGAGGGCATCGTGTCCCGCGTCGAGTGGGAAGGCGAGGGCACCGCCCCGTGCCTGGTGTCGATCGACACCCCGGCCTACCAGGTACTCACCGAGGCCATCAGTGCGGCGTTTGACGGACTTCCGGTCCTGCCGACCCGAGAGGGCGGTAGCGGGCCAGAAGCAGCTATCGCGCAGTGTCTCGGCGTGCCGATGGTATTTCTAGGAGTCGGTCTCCCCGACGACCAGATTCATGCTCCGAACGAAAAGGTGAACCTGTCGATGCTGTATCGCGGCGCTGAGGCAGCCGCCCTGCTCTGGGCTGGGTATGCGCGTCTCGGCCGCGCGGGATTGGGTACTCGGAGGTGACGCGTCGGTGGATCGTCGTCGCACTCAGCGGCCTGGCGGCCCTACTGGTCGCGTCCTGCTCGGCCGAGGTTGACGGCCGGGGCGTCCGCGCTGGTGCACCGGGCTCGTCGAGACAGCCTGACTTCCCGTCAGCGTCGCCATCGTCCGGTCCGTCGGATTCGACTCCGAGCGCCCCGAGCAGCGGGGCCGCAGCGCAAGGGTGCCCCAAAGCCACCGACCCGAAGGCTGGTCTGAGCTACGCGTGTATCTCGCCCGACCTCAAGCCGGACAACTCGGAGACCTGGACACTCGAGCTATCCAAAGAGGTCGACGTCGACTGGTTCCTCGGCGAGGGCTCCGGTGTCCTGCCACCGGACCAGAACGGAACCCTCCGGGAACTCTCGGAGGCCATCTCGGCCAGCCTGGCCAAGACGAACTATGGCACCAATCCGACGTCCACCCAGGACTCGAGTGTGGATACCACGATCGGCGGCCGGCCGGCCCATGTCGTGCAGACGACGATCACCCTCAACCCGGCCTACGTGAAAACCAGCAAATTGAAGGTCACGAAAGAACGGCTCTGGATCGCGGTGATCGACAGCGGTAACGGTCTCGACGCGGTCTGGTACGTCACGATCCCGGACATCGTGTCGAACCTGTGGGCCGACGTGCCGGCCGTCATCAAGACCATCACGGTCAGCTGACGCGCCGACTGGGATCGGCACCCGTAAGGTGGATCGGTGCCTGCAGCCGTCTCGCGCCGCCGATCCGACGGTGCCCCGTTACCCAGCCCCTCCTTCGACCTGCACCAGGTGACGTTGTCCAACGGCTTGCGGGTCGTCCTAGCGCCGGATCGATCGGCACCCGTGGTGGGCATCGCCGTGCTCTACGACGTCGGCATCCGCTCCGAGCCGGAGGGCCGCACCGGCTTTGCCCACCTGTTCGAGCATCTGATGTTCCAGGGCTCGGCGAATCTGGAGAAGCTCGAGCATTTCCGGTACGTGCAATCTTCCGGCGGCATGTTCAACGGCAGCACCCACTTCGACTACACCAACTATTTCGAGGCGCTGCCCTCTAATGCCCTGGAACGCGGGCTGTTCCTCGAGGCCGACCGCATGCTTTCCCCTCGAATCACTGAGGAGAATCTCGCCAATCAGATCGCTGTGGTGAAGGAAGAAATTCGCGTCAACGTGCTGAACCGGCCGTACGGGGGCTTCCCCTGGCTGGAGCTGCCGCCCGTCCTGTTCGACACTTTTCCCAACGCGCACAACGGCTACGGTGGCTTCGTCGATCTGGAAAGTGCGACGGTAGAGGACGCGACGGACTTCTTCCACCGCTACTACGCGCCTGCCAATGCCGTCCTCGCGGTGGCCGGCGACTTGGACGTCGACGAGACAGTCGAGCTCATCGAGAAGCATTTCGGGGGAATTCCCAAGCGGCGGCGGCCGGTGCGGCCAGATTTTGGCGAGCCACCACTCGCGTCGGAGCGTCGGGCCGTAACCACGGACGCGCACGCACCTATCCCCGCAGTCGCAATCGGCTATCGCGTGCCGGATCCGGTGGCCCGGCTCGACGAGCATCTTGCTGGCGTACTGCTCTCCGAGATCCTGACCGAAGGTGACGCCTCCCGGCTGCAGCGCCGGTTGGTCCACCGGGACCGCGTGGTCACCGACGTGTCCGCCTACCTCGGTGAGTTTGGAGATCCGTTCGACGAGCGAGACCCAACGGCGTTCACCATCACCGCGCACTACCCGAATCCCGAATCGTTGGAACGGATACTCGCTGCCGTGGACGAAGAACTGGCCCGCGTTGCCGCAGACGGCCTCGAGCCGGGAGAGCTCGACCGGGTTCGCACCCGGACGGTCAGCGTCTTGTTCCGGGAGATGGATGCCGTGCTGTCGCGAGCGCTCGAGTTCGCCAAGTTCGAGTTGATCTTCGATCGGGCTGAGCTGATCTCGGAGCTGCCGGACCGGCTAACCGCCGTGACCGGGGCAGATGTTCAGGCGGCTGCGGCCGCGCTGAGTCCGGAGCGGCGGGCCGTCGTCGAGCTGATCGCCGGGGGAGCGCGATGAGTCCCGCGAAGAGTCGGGCGGCCGGACCGAAGCCCGTTCCGCCGCTGACGAGTCCCCGTCGACCGCGGAAGCCGAGCAGCTCCGAACGGACTCTCGACAACGGGCTGCGGGTCGTTGTCGTGCGTAAGCGCGATGTTCCCCTCGTCGAGGTGCGGCTCCGGGTGCCCTTTCTGTCGGCCAAATCCAAGCATTCCGCGCGCGCCACCCTGCTGTCGGATACGGTCCTTTCCGGCACGGATCGATACGACCGGGGCGATCTGGCGGCGGCCGTACAGGCGCTGGGTGGCGACCTGAGCGCAAGCGTCGACGCCGATCGCTTCCTGCTGGCCGGCAATGCCCTTGCAACGAATCTCGCGCCACTACTGGTGATTATGGCCGACGTGCTCACGTCCGCCCGCTATCCGGCCGACGAAGTAACGCGTGAGCGCGCGCGCCTGGTCGAGCGGCTGACCATCGCGAGGTCGCGGGCCGGCGTCGTCGCAGCCGAGTCTCTCGCTCGCCGGATGTACGGCGACCATCCTTACGCTCGGGAGCTCCCGCGGGTCGCTGATGTGTCGACCGTGACGCGCAAGCAGGTGGTTCGGCTGCATACCGAGCGGGTCCGGCCGGCCGGCGGCGTACTCGTGATCGTGGGCGATGTGTCGCCAGCGCGGACGTTGGACGTGGTGGCCGATTCGCTCGCAAGTTGGGATGGGACGGGTCGAGCGGAGCGGGTGCCCGGCCTGCCGTCGTTCGAGAACGGCCCGGTCGTCCTCGTTGATCGGCCGGGCTCGGTGCAATCCTCCCTCCGGCTGGGCGGTGTTGCGCTTCGACGTGATGCCGACGGATATCCGGCTCTGCAATTGGCGAATCTCGTTTTCGGCGGCTATTTCTCCTCGCGCTGGAACGAGAACATCCGTGAGGACAAGGGCTATACCTATGGTCCGCACAGCCGGATCGAACACAACGTGCTCGGCTCGTCTCTAGTGCTCGACGCAGACGTTGCGACCGAGGTGACTGCGCCGGCTCTGCTGGAAACGGCCTACGAACTCGCCAAGATCTCGGCGTTGCCGGTGACCGACGGCGAGGTCGAGTCGGTGCGGCAGTACGCGATCGGCACGCTTGCGCTCTCGACAGCCACTCAGGCCGGGCTGGCTACGACCCTGTCGAGTTTGCTCGGTACGGGATTGGGCCTGGATTGGATGATCGAGCATCCGCGACGGCTGGCGAAGGTCACCACCGCGGAAGTCAGTGCGGCGGCCGCCGAGTTCTTCGCTCCGGCGCGGCTCGTGACGGTAGTGGTCGGCGATGCGGCCAGCATCGCTACGCCCCTGCAGGCACTGACGAGGGTGGTGCCGGACGGGCAACCCTCTTGATGCCAGAGCGTCCACCTCTTGCCCGGATTTCTTACGACCGGGCCTCTCATCGCCGGGGCGACGCGAAATGGCTCGCCGATGCCTGGTCGCGAGCTCGGGTGATCGTGGTTTCTCCGGACGGGCGGTCGCCGCTGATCCGTGGTACCGACGACCGCCTCGAGCTCCGGCTCACCGACCCGGCATCCAGCGACGGGGTCGACGCCCCGCGCCGGCTGCTCGGTGTCGTCGACACGGTGCCGTACTTCTCGATCACGCTGCCGGCTCCGGACGGTTCCGCCGATTGGGGCACGCTTCGGGAAGTCGCAGCAGCCGCTGACGACCTGGACGCGGCCCTGCTGACCTCGGCGGTCGCCTTGCAGCTATGGCACGGTCGGCACACGCACTGCCCGATATGTGGCACTCCGACGGTCGAGTCTCAGGCCGGATGGATTCGGGTCTGTCCCAACGATGCCAGCGAGCATTTCCCCCGCACCGATCCCGCCGTGATCATGGTCGTGCACGACGGCGGTGACCGGTGCCTGTTGGGCCGGGGCCAGGCGTGGGGCGAGGGGCGATTCTCCACGCTGGCCGGTTTCGTCGAGCCGGGCGAATCGCTGGAGGGTGCCGTCGCTCGTGAGGTACGGGAAGAGGTCGGAGTCGGAGTTACCGATGTGCGCTACGTCGCGAGCCAACCCTGGCCGTTCCCGTCGTCGCTCATGGTCGGGTTCGTCGCCCGCGTCGATGGCGACCCCACGTTGCAGGTCGACGGCATCGAGGTCACCGAGGCCGGCTGGTTCACTCGCCAGGAGGTTGCCCGCGCGGCGGCACGCACGGACACTGCCGCCGAGGACGAGCCGGGTGTGGTCCTGCAGCGCATCTCCCCGAAGCTCTCGATCTCGCGTTACCTCATCGACTGCTGGTTGTCGGGCGAGATCTGATCCTGCTGGCCGATTCGCATCGCCGGGTGCCGCGGGTCGTTGTATCGCACGACGATGTCAGCGAGCTCCGCGGGCCGCACGGTGCGGTCGTACGAATCGTGCGCTGGAAGGGTCCACTGCCATTCCGGAGGGGTCAACCGCTGCCGCGCGCCGGAATCCACCGCGAGATGGACGGTGTAGTCGAATGGCAGCCCGCGGCCCAGCAGCAACTCGCCGGCGATCAGCACGATGGCGTTAGGCGGCACCGGGATCGGAGCGGCGCGAACCGAGCGGTTCGTGGCCGGATCTCGGAGCGCGGGCAGGAACCTCGAGCTGCCACCCGGTCCGAGCGGACTGAGCGCTTCGCGTCGGAGCGCGTCCGCGTCGAGCCAGTGGTACGCAAACGCCTCCAGGTCCGTGCGCCCCCATTCGTAGCGCAGGGACGCGTCGCGCCAGAACGTCTCGGCGTCGATGATCTCAGCGACCCGACCTCGCGCCCGTAGCGGCTCGAGCAGGTTGCGGGCGAGGGCAATCGGCGATGCGGCCCGCGGACCGTCGACTCCTACGCGCAACGGATGATCGGCCCGGATGGATACGAATCGATCCGCCAGCACGTCCGACAGGAGTCCGGCGTCAACGGGCTCGTATCCGGTACCGGTCACGACAACCGACAACAACCCGCAAATCAGATGAATTCCGAAGTCCCCGGCGCAGAATCGGCCAGCCATATCGGCTGTACGCGAATTGCTCACTCGTCACTCCCTTGGCCATCGTGCCGGAACGACACGAGGCGATCGCCGTTCTGGGCGTGGGGGAACACGCCGAGCCACCCTCGGCCGCCCGCCAACTGATCGCGGCGATCGGCACTTGACTTGGCAGCTCGTCAGACCGACTTGCGAGGATCAAGCGGTGACCTATGCCGCAGACTCGGTCTTGGCCGGCCTCGACCCCGAGCAGCGAGAGGCGGCGCTGGTCGTTCGCGGCCCGGTGTGCATCCTGGCTGGCGCAGGTACGGGCAAGACGCGAGCCATTACGCACCGCATCGCGCACGCCGTGCGCTCCGAGACTGTCTCGGCCGGTCAGCTGCTGGCCGTGACGTTCACGGCGCGGGCCGCAGGTGAGTTGCGCAGCCGGTTGCGCCGGCTCGGCGCTGACGGCGTGCAGGCTCGCACGTTCCACTCCGCGGCACTGCGACAGCTTGCGTACTTTGCGCCCCGGGTACTCGGCGGGGCGATGCCCGAGGTCGTCGACAACCCACTCCGGCTCGTCGGCGCGGCCGCGTCGCGGGTG
>Ga0157369_10008728_pt1 | contig 11612 bp, 9 predicted proteins | sample C25metaG_FD_113461 | JGI IMG/M metagenome (GOLD analysis project Ga0157369, IMG submission 113461) | Corn rhizosphere microbial communities from Kellogg Biological Station, Michigan, USA - C2-5 metaG | ecosystem: Host-associated > Plants > Roots > Rhizosphere > Soil | place: USA: Michigan... | reverse complement strand
TGCTGTTTCCGGGCGAAGCGATCGGCGCGGGACGCTATCCATCGACCTTGTCGCATTTTCTCAATGCGTACTATCGCGAGCGCGGCGTCGAGCTGCGGCCCGGCGCAAAAGTCGTCGATGGGCATGCGGGCGACCATGGAGTCGAGGTTGCTGTTTCCGACGGTACGACGCTCACGGCCGACGTTGTCGTCGCCGGTCTCGGAGTGACGCCAAACACGCTACTCGCCGAGCAGGCCGGCTTGACGGTCGACAACGGCATTGTCGTTGACGATCATCTGCGCAGCAGCGATGCCGATATCTTCGCCGCCGGGGATATCGCCAATTTCCACAACACGGCACTGGACATGCGGCTGCGCGTGGAGCACGAAAATGCGGCGATCAGCATGGGCCATCACGCCGGGCGCGTCATGTCCGGCGTCGATGAGGCGTATACGACGCTGCCGTACTTCTATTCCGATCTGTTTGACCTGGGCTACGAAGCCGTCGGTCTGCTCGATGCTCGGCTCGATGTCGTGGAACAGTGGACGACACCGTTCCGCGAAGGCGTGATTTATTACCTCGACAACGGGCGCGTGCGTGGCGTGCTGCTCTGGAACACGTGGGGTCAGGTCGAAGCGGCGCGCGAGCTGATTGCCGAGCGCGGGCCGCACGATGCCGAAAGCGTGCGCGGAAGATTACCCCAAGCCGTCTGAGCGAATGCGGTACGCTGTGCATTCAGTTTTCCACACGAATAATTCAATCCCGATGAAACGCTTGATCCTTCTCTGCCTGTTCCTGTGCGCGACGTTCAGTCACGCCGCCGACAGCGCACGCACGAAACTCGATGCGTTTGCCAAAGGCATCAATGCCGTCTCCGCCGATTTCGAGCAACAGGTGCACGACCCGAACGGCGGCGGCAAGAACAGCCACGGCACGCTGGCGTTGAAAGCGCCGCGGCAGTTTCGCTGGGATGTGACGACGCCCTACAAACAATTGATCGTTGCCGACGGCGAGAAAGTCTGGATTTACGATCCGGACCTGGAGCAGGTCAGCGTGCGTGCGCAAGGTACCGAGGAAGCGCACAGCCCGCTGACCGTGTTGACGGATCTGTCGCAGCTCGATCACGACTTCACCACGAGCGAGCAGGGCGAGCACGACGGATTGACCTGGCTGCGCCTGAAATCCAAAGACAAGGAACCGCAGTTCGCCTATTGCGATCTTGGTTTCGATGCCGCCGGTTTGGCGCGCATGCGTTTCGAGGACACGCTCGGCAACAATACGGAAATCCGTTTCGCACACTGGCAGCGCAATCCGAAACTCGCTGCTGACGCGTTCAAGTTCACGCCGCCGAAAGGCGTGGACATCGTCGGCGACCCCACGCCGGCTGCCGAGGCGATGCCGATCAAGGATTAGTCGGCCAGTTTTACGGCGTCGGCGAAATTCTCGGCGAATTGCAGGTTTACGCCATCCGGCTTGAGGCCCATTTGCGCAAGGATGGCGCTGGGCTGCTCTCGCAGACCCGACAGGATCACGCGCGTGTGGCTGCGTTCGCAACGTTTCAGCAGCTGGCGCAGCGCGGTCACGCCACTGGCATCGATCAGCGGCACCAGCCGCAGGCGCAATATGAAAACGCGTGGTGGCGAAGGGAACTGATTGAGCACGTCATCGAGCCGGTTCGCTACCGCGAAGAATAACGGACCGGAAACCTGGTACGCCTCGACGCCCTCGGCAAGCTGCGCGCGCTGATTGGGTTCCGCGGCGGCATCGAAGTCGTCGGCATCTTCGTCGAGCAGCGACACGTCGGACCTCATCGCCACGACTTCGCTCATGCGATGCATGAACAGGAATGACGCCAGTACCAAACCGACTTCGATCGCGACCGTCAGGTCGAACATCACCGTGAGCGCGAACGTCAACAGCAGCACCACGCGGTCGCCGACAGGGCCTTGCAGCAGGTGCCCGAAGCTGTCGATCTCGGCCATGTTCCAGGCGACTATCAACAGCACCGCGGCAAGCGCCGCGAGCGGCACGTAACTCATCAATGGCGCGAGTGCGAGCATGAACGCGAGCAGGAACAGCGCGTGCAGCATGCCCGACACCGGTGTGCGCGCACCGGCGCGCACGTTGGTCGCCGTGCGCGCGAGAGCGCCGGTTGCGGGCAGGCCACCGAACAGGGCGGAGGCCACGTTCGCCACGCCTTGCGCAATGAGTTCGCAATTGCTGCGATGACGACCGCCGATCATGCCGTCGGCGACGACTGCCGACAGCAGAGACTCGACGCCAGCGAGGAAGGCGATGGTGAACGAGCTCGGAAGCAGTTCCCTGGTGCGCTCGAGCGGGATGTGTGGCAACTCGAAATGAGGTAATACAGCCGGAATGCCGCCAAAGCGCGAACCAATGGTCTCGACCGGCAGTGCAAGCAGCGCGCAGACGGCGGTACCCGCTATCACGGCGATCAGGAATCCCGGCCATGCCGGACGCCAGCGACGCAGCAGCACGATCAGTGCAATGCCGCCGGCCGCGAGCGCGATCGCAGCCGCGTTGAAGTCGCCGAGGTGTTGTGCGTAGGCTTCGACTCTTGCCCAGAATTCGGCCGGCACCGCGCCCATCCGCAAGCCGAGCAGATCCTTCACCTGGCTCAGAAAAATACTCACGGCGATGCCGGAGGTGAAACCGGTGATCACCGGTTGCGGCATGTACTTCATCAACGTGCCGATTCGCAGCACGCCCGCAACAATCAGCATCAAGCCGGCGAGCAGCGTGCACAAAATCAAACCGCCGTAACCAAATTTGTCGATGACGTTGAATACGACAGGAATGAATGCCGCAGTCGGGCCACCGATCTGCACGCGCGAGCCGCCGAGCGCGGAGATCAGGAAACCGGCAACGATTGCCGTATGCAGACCTTTTTCCGGCGTAGCTCCGGAGGCGATCGCCAGCGCCATCGCCAGCGGCAGGGCCACAACCGCGACCGTGAGGCCCGAAATTGCATCGTGGCGGAAATCGTCGAACCGGTAGCCGCGCCGCAGCAGGGTGACGAGTTTCGGGACGTAAAGATGCCAGGCAGGTGATGCGGCAATGAGTGTTGACATGGCGCAACAGGATAGCCGATTCCGTATCATCTCGGACATGGCCAGATCAAAGCCCACAGCGAATCCACAACTCTTCGCCGAATCCGACGCGCTCAAGCCGCTCGCCGAACGCATGCGTCCGCGTACGCTTGACGAAATCGTCGGCCAGCAGCGGCTGCTCGCATCCGACGCGCCGCTGCGCAAGAGCATCGAAGCCGGACATGTGCACTCGATGGTGCTGTGGGGCCCGCCCGGCTGCGGCAAGACGACGCTCGCGCTGCTGCTGGCCAAATACGCGAACGCCCGCTTCCGCGCGATCTCGGCTGTGCTCTCCGGGATCGCCGAGGTTCGTGAGGCTCTGGCCGAAGCGACGGCAAATTTCTCCCAAGGAGTGCGCAGCGTGCTGTTCGTGGACGAAGTCCATCGCTTCAACAAGGCACAGCAGGACGCCTTTCTGCCGCACATCGAGAAGGGCACGATTCTTTTCGTCGGCGCGACGACCGAAAATCCGTCGTTCGAGTTGAATTCGGCTCTGCTGTCTCGCTGCCGCGTACACGTGATGGACGCGGTATCGCCCGAAGCGATCGTGCAGGCGTTGCAGCGCGCGTTGCACGATGAGGAGCGCGGGCTCGGTGCGGCGAAACTGCAGATCACGGATGCGTCACTGGCCTTGATCGCCCAAGCCGCGGATGGCGACGTGCGCCGTGCATTGACTCTGCTGGAAATCGCCGCCGATGTCGCTCACGATGGAGCCATCGACGACACGACGCTGACGCAGGTGCTCGCTGATCGCACGCGGCGCTTCGACAAAGGCGGCGAGCAGTTCTACGACCAGATCTCGGCGCTGCACAAATCGGTGCGCTCATCGGACGCCGACGCCGCTTTGTACTGGTGCACGCGCATGCTCGACGGCGGCGTCGATCCCGCATACCTCGCGCGGCGACTCACGCGCATGGCGATCGAAGACATCGGCTTGGCCGATCCGCGCGCGCTCACGCTTGCGCTCGAAGCCTGGGATACGTTCGATCGTCTCGGCTCGCCGGAAGGCGAACTGGCCCTGGCGGAAGTTGCTGTTTATCTGGCGATTGCCGCGAAGAGCAACGCGGTCTACGCCGCCTTCGGCGAGGTGAAAGGCTTGATCGCCGAAACCGGAACGCTCGACGTGCCGCTGCATTTGCGCAACGCGCCGACAAAATTGATGAAAGGCCTCGGCTACGGCAAGGATTATCAATACGACCACAACGTCGAAGGCGGTGTCGCACTGGATCAGCAATGCTTGCCCGACGCGCTTGCCGGTCGCGAGTTCTATCAGCCAACCGACCGCGGGTTGGAAGGGAAAATCCGCGAGAAGCTGCAAGGTATACGCAGCGCGCGCGCCGCGGCGCAAAAAGAAAAGAATCGGTGACTGTCGGAATTTACATTTCCCGTGTAGACGGAAAGACACTGGATGCAGTCTACTTGCGACGTTGGTGCGATGAGCGCAAGACGGCTCAAGCTCTGACCGGGGAATGTCACACCAACCAGGGGAATTAGATGAGCAAGATCAGGGTTCGTATCGCCGCAATGATTTTGTCCGTAGTGGGGCCGAGCCTGGCTGGCGCGCAGTCGTTCACGGAAAACTTTGATGACATTACCTTGCTCGCGGGCAACGGCTGGGTCATGCAGAACAACAGCGTCCCGGTCGGATCGATCAACTGGTTTCAGGGCACGCCAACATCTGCTACTCCAAACCCCGGCCCGTTTAATGCGTTCAATGGGGCGGACAATGCATACATAGCGGCCAACTACAACAATACGGGAAACACCGGCACGATCAGCAATTGGCTGATGACGCCAAACCGCACGTTGCGCAACGGCGACGTGCTGGCGTTCTACACCAGAAAGGTTACGCCTGACAGCTATGCCGATCGCCTCGAAGTGCGCTTGAGCACGAATGGCGCGAGTACGAACGCAGGGACGAACGCTACCACCGTGGGCGACTTCACGACGCTGCTGCTGAGCGTCAATCCGAACCTGGTACTTGGCGTCTATCCGACGACCTGGACGCAATACACCATCACGATGTCCGGGCTTCCAGCGCCCACCTCCGGCCGCATGGCATTTCGCTATTTCGTAACCGGCGCCGGCGCGCTGGGGACCAATTCCGACTACATCGGTATCGACAACGTGGGGTACGCGCCCTACGTGTGCCCTGCGATCACGTTGTCGGGCACGCCAGGCAACGGGATCTGGTTCCAGCCGTACAACATCAGCCTGGGAGAGACCGGCGCCCTCGGGACGCCCAATTACGCCGTTACCGCAGGCGCCTTGCCCCCGGGGCTGACGCTGAGTGCATCCGGATCCATTTCCGGCACACCCACCGCCACCGGCACCTTCAATTTCACCGTGACCGTCTCTGACAACAGTGGCTGCAGCGGCTCGCAAGCCTATGCGATCACGATTGCGGCGGATGTGCCCAGCGCTCCGTTGAATGTCGGCGCAACCCCGGGCGACGCGCAAGCGAGCGTGAGTTGGGTTACGCCCGCCAGCGATGGCGGCGACGCAATTAGCGGTTACACCGCCACCTGCACCGACGGCACAAACAATTTCAACGCCCCGTCATCCGCATCGCCCGTGACCGTGAGCGGGCTCGTCAATGGCACCGCCTATACCTGCACAGTGACGGCGACGAATGGCGCGGGTACCGGTCCTGCCTCCGCGGCCAGCAACGGCTTCATGCCGATGGGCACCCAGACCATTACGTTCAACAACCCCGGTGCGCAAACGTTTGGCACGACACCCACGCTGTCCGCGACCGCTTCTTCCGGCCTGATAGTGAGTTTCACGTCGGCCACCACGGGCGTTTGCACGATTACCAGCGGTGGCGCCCTGACCTTCGTGACCCTCGGAACTTGCACCATCAACGCCGACCAGCCAGGCAACACCGCCATCGGCGCGGCTCCGCAGGTGCAGCGAAGCTTCGAGGTGATCGACTGGATATTCCACGACGGGTTCGACGGCCTGTAACGCCTGTCTGTTCACACAAGGGTCAATGCAATAGGGGCGTGAACCGTCTACTCGGCACGCCCCAATAAGTAAGCATGATCGCTGCAATCCGTAATCTGCCGCGCACGGTTTGGCTCGTCGCGGTGATCAGTCTGGTCAATGACGCCGCCAGCGACATGATCTATCCGCTCGTGCCGCTGTATTTGACCAGCGTGTTGATGGCCGGACCAAAGGCGCTCGGGCTGATCGAAGGCATCGCCGAGGCGGTATCAAGCTTGCTCAAACTTTTCGCCGGCATACTTGCCGACCGCAGCGGCAAGGTGCGTGCGTGGGTAATCGCCGGCTATGGTCTGGCGGGCTTTGCACGTCCGCTGATCGGCCTGACGACGAGTTGGCTCGGCGTGCTGGCTTGCCGGTTCGCCGACCGCATCGGCAAGGGACTGCGCTCGGCGCCGCGCGATGCGCTGATCAGTCTCAGCATCGAACCGGCGCAACGCGGCCTTGCATTCGGCTTTCATCGCGCAATGGACAACCTCGGCGCTGTCATCGGGCCGCTCACCGCTGCGGCTTTGCTCGCGTTCGGAGTCAGCATTCGCCACATCTTCCTGCTCGCGATCGTGCCGGCGCTGATCGTGCTCGCGCTAGCGTTCACGGTGCCGGAACCGCAGCAGCCGGTGACACTCGGCAAAGATCTGCGCTGGACATTCAGTGGTCTGCCACCCGCGTTCCGTCGTTATCTGATCGTGCTCACATTGTTCACCCTTGGCAATTCCTCGAACATGTTTCTGCTGCTGCGCGCGAACGAACTCGGTGCCAGTGCGACGCGTGTCACGTTGATGTGGGCGTTGTTCTCGTTCGTGGCCGCGCTGCTGTCGACGCCGCTGTCGGCACTGTCGGATCGCTGGGGACGCTCGCGTGTGCTTGCCATCGCCTGGTTCGCTTATGCCGGTGCGTACCTGACGCTAGGCTGGATGCCCGGCGCGGATTGGGCGTTGTGGCTCACGTTCGCAGGTTACGGCGCGATCACTGCCGCACTCGAAGGGACCGAGAAAGCGCTGGTCGCCGACCTCGTCCCGCGCGAACGTAGCGGCACGGCATTCGGCTGGTCCAACCTGGTTTCCGGAATTTTTCTGCTGCCGGCATCGGTGCTGTTCGGCTGGATCTGGTCCACGATAGCGCCGGCTGCGGCGTTTGGCTTTGGTGCTGCGTGTGCGTTGGCAGCAGCGCTGTTGCTGCTGTTCTGGGTTGCGCCCGCGAAGTTTGCGCCAGACCCGGCACAGCCGCGATAATCCGCGTCTTTCCTCGGTTTCCCAGGATATCGTCATGCTCGATCCGGCACTTCTGCGCGGACAACTGGATAGCGTTGCCGAACGCTTGCAAACACGCGGCTACACACTCGACAAGGCTGCAATCGAAGCGCTCGAAGCGCAACGCAAGTCCGTGCAGGTCGAAACGCAGGAGCTGCAAAACCAGCGCAATACGCGTTCGAAAGCGATTGGCATGGCCAAGGGCAAGGGCGAAGACACGACCGCGCTGATGGCCGAAGTAGCGGGCATCGGCGACAAGCTCAAGGCGAACGAACAACGTCTCGCGGAAATCCAGGCCGAAGTCGCAAAAGTCGCGCTCGGTATTCCTAATCTGGCGGACGCTTCAGTGCCGTTCGGCAGCGACGAGACGCAGAACAAGGAGATCCACAAGTGGGGAACGCCGCGAACATTCGAGTTCGCGGTGAAGGATCACGTCGAACTCGGCGCGCGGAACGGCTGGCTCGACGGTGAAGCTGCAGCGAAGTTGTCCGGCGCCCGCTTCACCGTGTTGCGCGGCGAACTGGCGCGGCTGCATCGCGCGCTTGCGCAGTTCATGCTCGACCTGCACACGCGCGAACACGGTTACCTGGAATGCAATGTACCGCTGCTGGTCAGCGCCGAGACAATGCAGGGCACCGGCCAGCTGCCGAAGTTCGAGGAAGACCTGTTCGCCACAAGCGGTGAAGTCAAACGCTATCTGATTCCGACAGCGGAAGTGTCTCTGACCAACCTCGTCGCCAACGAGATCGTCGATGCCGACAAGCTGCCGCTGCGCATGACCGCGCACACGCCGTGTTTTCGCGCCGAAGCCGGCTCACATGGCAAGGACACGCGCGGCATGATCCGCCAGCACCAGTTTGAAAAAGTGGAAATGGTGACAATTTCCAAACCGGCGGAAAGTTCCGACGAACATGAGCGCATGACGCGCTGCGCCGAGGTCGTGCTCGAAAAACTCGAGCTGCCATATCGCCGTTTGCTGCTGTGCACGGGTGACATGGGGTTTTCCGCGGCCAAGACCTATGATCTCGAGGTCTGGCTGCCGTCGCAGAACACTTATCGCGAAATTTCTTCGTGCTCGAATTGCACTGATTTCCAGGCGCGCCGGATGCAGGCGCGCTGGCGCAATCCGGAAAACGGCAAGCCCGAACTCGTGCACACGCTCAATGGTTCGGGCGTGGCAGTCGGTCGCGCGTTGGTCGCTGTGATGGAGAACTACCAGAACGCCGACGGCTCGATCACGGTGCCATCGGCGTTGCGTGGCTACATGGGGGTCGAAAAGATCGCGTGAAAGCGGCCGGACGCAGTCGCCCGGCCGCCGAGTTCGCGTTTACTGGATCGAGAACGGATAAACCCAGTTCGGGTAGATCGGCGCGCTGTTCACGGCGGCGCCGTAGACTTGTTGCGACGTGGTGTAGCAGCTTGCCGGAGTGGCAACCATGCCACCGCCAAACGGGTCGCTCTGATACGAGCCAGACACGAGGTAGGAACCAGCGTTGATCTGCACCTGCGCGCTGGTGTCGGCCAGGTATACGACGTACTGCGTGCCCGATTGCAGAATCGCAAACGGTTTGGTCGTGCCAGGACTCAGGAATCCTTCGTTGACATACGGCGTGCCGCTGCAGTCGGAAGTCGCAAAGTATACAATTCCGGAATGAGCCAGATTCAGTTCTGGGCCGGCAATGTTGCCGTTGCTATCGCGGTTGGACTGGACGACCGGTAGCGCCAGACGTTCACCGTTGAGCGGAGCCAATGCCAACAGAGAGCCGTAGGTGATTGATCCGCCGCCGAACACGGTGCCGATCAGCGTTCCATGGGCGTCGTAGAGCCGAACGGCAGGGCCGCCTGCCGGTCCCGTTGGGCCTTGCGGACCCGTCGCGCCCGTTGCTCCAGTTGTCCCTTGGGGGCCGACCGCGCCCTGTGGCCCGACAGGGCCGATATCGCCTTTTACGCCTTGGGCCCCGACCGGACCTTGCGGGCCCGGCGCACCGTTGGCGCCTTGCGGGCCGGTCGCTCCAGCAGCTCCGGTTGCACCGACCGGGCCTTGCGCACCCGTGGGGCCAGCGGGTCCCGTCGGACCTACTGCGCCAATCGTTGCAACCGAGGAGGTCGAGTTCGTTTTTGAACTGCCGATCTGAACACCGAGCGTATAGCTTCCGGCCGGTACGCCCGCGGGCAGCGCCGCGACGAGTTGAGTCGCGGTTTGCGAGGTGACGGCGAGCGGCGCGTAGGAGCCCAGCGTTACGGTGGCGCTGCCACCGCTCAAATTCGAGCCTCTGATCGTTATCGCAGTAGCTGTGGATGATGAATTATTGATGATCGGAACGGCGGCAAACGCCGAGCCGCCGAACAAAGTGAAGAAGACTGCTGCGAGTTTTATCGTACGAAACATCCAGACCTCCGTTTTGTTTTTGTTTGTCGCGAGCACAGTTGCCAGGCGAAGGTGAATTAGCCGACGCCGACGCAACATTTTGGGTCCCCGCGCTACGTGAAGGCTTCACGCGTGATGTGCGTGAGCCTACGCCTGTGATGTTTACGATTTCTTACGTGAGGCTGTCAACTAGCAATGTGTGCAGTCAGGCTGCTTCGAGCAACTCACCAGCAATGGCGCGATGCGCTGAACGCATCACTTCGTCGCGCTGCTCGGCGCCTCTCGCCAGCCCTTCGGCTCGGATCACTTCGATATCGGCGATGCCGATGAAGCCGAGCACGCCGCGCAGATAGCTCTCCTGGAAATCGAGCGCCGCCGCCGGTCCCGCACTGTAGATCCCGCCGCGCGAAATGATGACGACGGCTTTCTTGCCTTTGGCCAGTCCCTCGGGGCCGTTGGCACCGTAGCGGAATGTCTTTCCGGCAACGACGATACGATCGATCCATGCCTTGAGCTGGCTCGGAATGGAGAAGTTGTACATCGGCGCGCCGATGACGATCACGTCGGCGGCAAGGAAATCGTTTATCGCGGACTGGTCTGCGGCGACATCTTGCGCGAGTGCTCCGTCGCGCTCCGCCTCGGGTGTGGCGCGCGCGCTGAAGATTTCGCCCGTGAGATGCGCGAGCGGATCGCGCACGAGGTCGAGATGTTTGACGGCGCCTTGCGGATGCTGCCGGCGCCAGTTGCCTACCCAGGCAGCGCCGAGTTCGCGGCTGGCCGAATTCGCGCCAAGAATGCTGGAATCGATATGCAGGAGTTTCATCGCTCGTCCTTAGTGCGGCGCGACAGCGTCGCTTCATTGGACGAGTAATCTATAGATAGAACGATAGGTCGATAAGTAGGGTAAAATCGGACTATTGATCCCAAGGTTAGGACAATCGGGGATATCCAATGCATGATTTGAACGATCTGTTCTATTTCTCGATCGTGGTCGAGAAAAACGGCTTCGCCGCGGCGGGCAGGGCGCTCGGGATTCCGAAATCGCGCCTGAGTCGGCGCATTGCGCAACTGGAAGATCGTCTCGGTGTGCGCCTGTTGCAACGCTCCACACGCCGTTTTGCCGTTACCGAGGCCGGCCAGCGCTTCCATCGTCATTGTCAGGCCGTGATCAGCGAGGCTCAAGCCGCCGAAGACGCCGTAGCCCACTTCACCAGCGAGCCGCGCGGCGTGGTGCGCATGAGCTGTCCGGTATCGTTCACGCAGAACGTCATGACCAGCGTGTTGCCGGCGTTTGCGGAGAAATATCCACAAGTAAAATTGTTGGTATTGTCCACAAATAGGCGAATCGATCTGATCAATGAAGGAATCGACGTCGCCATCCGCGTGCGCGTGAAGCTCGATACCGACGCCGACCTCGTCGTGCGCACGTTCGGCACGAGCCATTCGCTGCTCGTGGCCAGTCCGCAGTACTTGCAGAGCCATGGCCGTCCGCAACAGCCGGAGGACCTCGCGAAGTTCGATACGATCAGCGACGCCGAAGTGGAGTCGCAGGTTTGGGACCTGACGGGTGCGGATGGGCGCAGGTATCACCACGAGCACCGGCCACGCTTGATGTGCGGCGATTTTCCTCTGGTGCGTGCCGCGACGGAACAGGGTCTGGGCATCGCGCTGCTGCCAGAAAGCGTCGTCTGTGGGTCGCTGGACGCGGGCACACTCGAGGTGATTTTGCCGGAATGGAGCCCACCCCAAGGCATCGTGCATTGCGTGTTTCCTTCGCGACGCGGTTTGTTGCCCGCTGTGCGTGTGCTGATCGATCACCTGGCGCAAACACTGCCCGAGGCGGTGAAAAGCAGCGTGGTGGGAACTTGATTGCCGGCAGTGACCCGTCGCGATCACGCGATC
>Ga0157369_10008724_pt1 | contig 11616 bp, 9 predicted proteins | sample C25metaG_FD_113461 | JGI IMG/M metagenome (GOLD analysis project Ga0157369, IMG submission 113461) | Corn rhizosphere microbial communities from Kellogg Biological Station, Michigan, USA - C2-5 metaG | ecosystem: Host-associated > Plants > Roots > Rhizosphere > Soil | place: USA: Michigan... | reverse complement strand
GGCCGAGCGCCAAGGCCTTTGACGAGAACAGCGTTCGCAAGACGTCAGTGAGGCATCGTCGGCAGGGACGCTCGAATGCGCTGCGAGAAATCCGGGGCGTTATCGGCCGCCTGCGCGGCGTTGTTGATCATCGAGCGGCGCCGTAGCTCCTCAAACGGGAGCGTCGTATCCATCCGGCCCGAATAATAGAGGTAGCCATCGACCAGACCGTTGAGCAGATGCCGGATGTCGAGGTGGCCGGCCCGCCCGGCCGCGTTGGCGTATCGCACGATGTTGATGGTGCAGCTGTTGGTCAAGAGGTGATAGAACTCCGGCCGATCGGCGAGTTCATTGATCCGCGTCAGGTAAACCATGAGTAGACGGCGGGCATCGTCGGGCGAGGTATTGAGACGATAGAGGTATACCGCCTCGTGCCGGTAGTTCGTGCGAAGGCCTACGAGGTCGTGTTCGTCACCCACCACATAGATCAGCTCGAATTGCTTGAAGATGGAGGCTACCGGCGCAAAGCTTTCTCCGACCTCCGGCCGCGTCTCGATGGAAATACTTAGCGGCGGGGCATTGTCGAAGATGAAGCTCAGAAACGTGTGTCCGACCGGACCGGGCATGAAGTAGGACACGTAGAAATCGAGAGCTGTCAAATGCGACAGCTGCAGCTCGCGCTCTTCATAACGCACCGTGAAATCATTCCGGGAGCGGTAGTCGAAGTTACGGACACCGGTGAGGCGCACGCGATCGCCGTCGATGAATGCCCGTGGCATCACCGCGACTTCCGGCCGCCAGGGACGATCGTGCGAAGGGCTGATGCTAATCCACCATGCGGCCACGCCGAGAAACAGCGCGATCACGGCCACGGACGTCTGCCGATGACGCGATAGCCAGAGAGCCCAGACCGCGAACGCCGCAAACGCGCCCGCCAACGCCAGACGCAGCCCCGCCAACGGCAGATTCGAATAATAGATGGCAAGGGTGGCCCACGCGATGAGCGCGGCCTGGCACAGGAACCAGATCACTGCGATCAGCCGGCCGAAGGACACGGACAGCAACTTCCGAAGTGAACTCAACGACTCCTCCCGCGCCTCGACTGAGCGCGCATGTTGGCTGCCGGCTCGCAAGGACGACACCTGCACGCAATTTCCTCGACCGGCGGGGCGGCAGGGGGAGTAGCTTGTTAAACCTCACTTGCTCAGTGCGTTCTTGTAGATTTTGCCATCCTTCATGATGACAACAAAGTTCTTGTCCGGATTTGCGACAAGATTGATGTCCTCGAGCGGATTGCCATCAACGAGCAGCAGATCCGCAAGTGCGCCGACCTCGACGACGCCGAGCTTGCCGGGATAGGGATTGATGAAGCCCGAGAGCGCCATCAACTCGCCATTGTCGGCGGTGGCCATCTTGAGTGCTTCGGGGGGAGTGTACCAGCGGGTCATCATGGCGAGATATTGACCCTGCCGGCTGGCAGCTCCCGCGTCGCCCAGGATATCCGCGCCCCATGCCGTCTTGATCCGGTACTTCCTTGCAAGCTTGTATGCGTTCTCTGTGCCGGCGAACACTTCGAGCGCCTTCTTCTGTGACACAGGGCTCATCCGCGCAAAGACGGCCGCATCGTAGGTCAAGGGTTGCAGGCTCCACCAGATGCCCTTGTCCGCCAGCAATTTGGCGGTGGGTTCGTCGATCAGTTGACCGTGCTCGATGCACTTGACGCCGGCGGCGATCGCTTGCCGGATCGTAGCCGGCGTATATGCATGCACGGCTACATAAGTGCCCCAATTTTCGGCCGCCTCAACCGCGGCGTGAAGCTCCGCCTCGGTGAACTGGATCGACTCGATCGGATTGTGCTGAGAACTAACACCGCCGCTTCCCATCAGCTTGATCTGACTAGCACCGTGTCTCAGCTGCTCGCGTGCACGCAGCCGTACCTCATCGGGGCTGTCGGCAATGGATGCTATGCCCGCGATCTCGGATTGGCTCAACGGCCCGCCCGGCGCCCGCGGAACTTCGTAGCGAGCCCGAAAGTCTCCATGACCCGACGTTTGCGAGATCATGGCGCCCGAGGGATAGATGCGCGGACCAACCGCGATGCCCTCGTCGATGGCGCGCTTCAATCCAAACACCGGGCCACCCATATCACGTATGGTGGTGAAACCCCTCATCAGCGTCGCTTCGGCCTGTCGCGCGGCCAGCAGGTTGAGGTAGCCGAGATCGGCGGTCAGGATGACCGCAGGAGGCGTCGCTGCCATGAACATATGCCAGTGCGCATCGATCAGCCCTGGCATCAGCACGCGCCCGTTTGCGTTGATCACACGGGCGTCGGCACTTGCCTCCGCAGCGGCCGGGCTCGTCGATATCTGCTCGATAATGTTTCCCTTCACGAGCACGCTCGAAGGCGCCGACAGCGCAGCGTTCCTGCCATCAAAAATACGGACGTTCTGAAAAAGCGTCGCTCCGCCGGTGGGCAAAGCGGGGGCGGTGGCCTCCTCGGGCCCCAGTTCCAGCGCTTCATACTGCGCCAGACCCTGCTGGCAAAGCCCGATCAAGAGCACGGTCGACAGCAGCGGCGGAAAGAACATGCGCCAGACCGCCGCCGGGACCAATGAGGTGCTCAGAATATCTCTTGAGTTCATCGCGCAAGCTCCTCTTGGAAAGCACGAGACCCGTTACACCACCCGCAATCCGCAGCCATTCTCGAACGGTGGCTGCCGGCACTCGTTCCGTTGCCTCACCCAAGCGCCCCGGAGGCCAGAGGCCGTTACATTATTTTCGCTGACAAAGCCGCAGAGGGAAGAACTGAAGCGCTACGAAACACGGCTACGCCGGTCCGGGTTGTTCACTAAAATCTTCAGCAAGTGTGCGCCCATATCGAAGACGGAAATGTCGAAAATGGCAAGAAATAGCGGTTGTGGCCGGTATCACTTGTTCGCTATTCTTGGCTGTCTTGCAGGCCGCTTCCTGCGGACAGACGTCGGATAGGTTTTTCGCATCGGAGGACCGTCATGACCAATGCTTCAGACACCCTGAGAAATCTTCAAGCCGGTTCTGATACGGCGCCGCTCCGCGCCAAGTCGGGCTGGATCATCGCACTCGGCATCGTCTATCTGATTGCCGGGTTTGTCGCGCTTGGCAGCGTGGTGCTGGCCACCGTCGCGAGCGTCTTCGTCGTCGGCGTGATGATGATCATTGCCGGCGTCGCCGAAGTATTCAGCGCCTTCCAAATCAAGAGCTGGGGCAAATTCCTGCTCTGGGTTTTGCTCGGCGTGCTCTACATCATCGCAGGCGTCGTCACCTTCGAGAATCCGCTGCTCGCCGCCGCAGTGCTCACCCTTATTCTCGGCGCATCGCTGGTGGCCTCGGGCGTTATGCGCATCATCCTCGCCTTCAGCATGAAACGGGAAACACCCTGGATCTGGGTGCTGCTGTCCGGTGTCATCACGCTGCTCCTTGGCCTCCTGATTTTGGCACACTGGCCGGTCTCGAGCCTCTACATCCTCGGGGTGTTCCTTGGCATCGATCTCATTATGGCCGGGGCAGCCTGGATCGGATTGGGCTTCGGCCTACGCCGCGCTGGTTGAGATATTATTGGAGACCGCGCGCCGTGCGGTCTCCTGATCGACGATGAGGAGGTGCCCATGCGCTGGGTCTACCTGGCGGTGATCATCCTGTTCGCCGTAGCAACGATCATTTTCGCGCTGCAGAATCTCGAGATTGTCACCATGTCGTTCCTCGGCATCAATGCCCGAGTGCCCCTCGCGCTGCTGGTCGCCGTCGCCTACCTGCTGGGCGCGGCGACGGGCGGCAGCTTGTTTGCTCTGCTGCGTCGATCTTACGAAGGGTCGAAACGAAGCCTGACTTGAATTGAGCGTCGTTTCATCTCCGACAGAAGCGTGTGACGATGAACGAAACATCGCGCGAACCAGTTCTGATCGACCTCGCTTTGCAGGGCGGCGGCTCCCACGGCGCGTTCACCTGGGGCGTGCTCGATCGGCTGATCGAGGAACCGTGGCTGCGGATCGACGCGATCTCCGGCACGTCGGCTGGCGCGATGAATGCAGCCTTGGTGGTGGACGGATGGATGAAAGGCGGAGCGGAAGGCGCGCGGGTGGCGCTCGAGGCCTATTGGCGGCGCGTGTCGCAGGCCGCGGCATTCAGCCCGCTGCAGCGCTCGCCGTTCGATCGGCTGATGGGTCGCTGGACACTCGACACGTCGCCCGCCTATGTCGCCATGGACCTGATGGCCCGCGTGCTTTCGCCCTATGATCTCAATCCGTTCGGCCTCAACCCGCTGCGCGCGATCCTTGCCGACAGCATCGATTTCGGCCGGCTCGCCCGAGCACCAATTAGGCTGTTTATCACGGCGACCAATGTGCGTACCGGCCGCGGCCGCATCTTCCGCAATGCCGAGATCACGGCGGATGTCCTGCTTGCCTCTGCTTGTCTGCCCACCATGTTCCAGGCGATCGAGATCGACGGCGAGCCCTATTGGGATGGCGGCTACGCCGGCAATCCGACGCTGACGCCGCTGGTGCGCGAAAGCGACGCGCACGACACCATTCTGGTGCAGATCAATCCGCGCGAACGGCCAGACCAGCCGCGCACGTCAAACGAGATCCTCAACCGGCTCAACGAAATCTCCTTCAACTCGCCACTGATGAAAGAATTGCGCATGATAGCGCTGCTGCGCCAGGTAGCGGACCCCGGACACGGCGAGGGCGCGCGCTGGGCCGGAATGCGCATGCACCGGATCATGACCGACGCGCTCGCGGATTTCGGCGCGTCGTCGAAGCTCAACGCCGAGTGGGAGTTCGTTTCGTTGCTGAAGGAGGAGGGGCGCAAGAGCGCTGACACGTTCGTCACCGCCCACGGCGAGGATATCGGAAAGCACTCCACGGCGGATTTCGACGTGTTGCTCGCGGAATGCTGAGGTGAGACGATGACTGTGTTGGGGCTCCTCGGCATCCTGATCGGGCTTGGCCTGCTGGTCTGGTTCGCCTTCAGGGGCTGGAGCGTGCTGCTGCTGGCGCCGCTTGGCGCCTTGATCGCGGCGCTGTTCTCCCGCGAGCCGCTGCTCGCCCACTGGACCCAAACCTTCATGGCCAGCGCGGCAGGCTTTCTGACGCAGTTCTTTCCACTGTTTCTGCTTGGTGCGCTGTTCGGCAAGCTGATGGAGGACAGCGGCTCGGTCGCTGCGATCGCGAACTTTATGACACAGCGGCTCGGCCCGCAGCGGGCGGTGCTGGCGGTGGTGCTCGCTGGCGCGCTGGTCACTTATGGCGGCGTCAGCTTGTTCGTCGCCTTCTTCGTGCTGGCGCCGATGGCACAGGAGTTGTTTCGTGTGGCCGGAATCCCGCGGCGTCTGATGCCAGCCGCGATCGTCCTCGGCACCTCGACCTTCACCATGTCGGCGCTGCCCGGCACGCCGTCGATCCAGAACGCAATTCCGATGCCGTTTTTCGGCACTACGCCATTTGCTGCGCCAGGCCTCGGCATCATGGCGTCGCTGATTATGCTTGGTTTCGGGCTGTGGTGGCTCAATCGGGAAGAGGCCATTGCAAGAAAGAACGGCGAAAGCTTTGGCGACGGTGCGGCCATGCCGCGCGGCCGCCCCGTCACCGACGAAGACCTGCGTGCGCGCGCCGCCGCCTCGCACGAGTTCGACACCGCAGAACTCATGCACGGCGAGATGACCGACGTGCCGCCTCCGGCCATGCTCGCCGCGCTGCCCCTCATCGTGGTGATACTGGTCAATCTCGCGATGTCGTTGTTCATCCTGCCCGCAATCGACACGCGCTTTCTCGCTGAAGCTCGCTGGGGTGAGACTTCACTCGCAGCGGTCGGTGGCGTGTGGGCTGTGATCACTGCGCTTGCCTGCGCGATCGTCACCGTAATCGCGGTCAATTTTCGCCGGATACCGGCCCTGCGCGCCACCATGGATGCCGGCGCCAATGCTGCGGTACTACCGGCGATGAGCGTCGCAAGCCTGGTCGGCTTCGGAGCTGTGGTGGCGGCGATGCCTGCTTTTGCGGTGGTGCGCGACGCCGTGCTCGGCATCGGTGGCGGCCCGTTGGTGTCGCTGGCAGTCGCCACTAACGTGCTGGCAGCACTTACCGGCTCGGCGTCCGGTGGGCTGACCATTGCACTCGACGCGCTCGGGGCGACATACATGACGCGCGCAGCCGAGATAGGGCTCAATCCCGAGCTGCTCCACCGTGTAGCGGTGATCGGTTCCGGCACACTCGACAGCCTGCCGCACAATGGCGCGGTGGTCACTTTGCTTGCCGTCTGCGGATTGACGCACCGGGATAGCTACCGCGATATCGTGGTGGTCGGCGTCATCGGGGCCCTTGTAGCGCTTGCCGCCGTCATCGCGCTCGGCTCAGTGGTGGGTTCGTTCTGAGCTATCCGCGCGGGCCCGCGTCTCGAGACGACGCATCGGCGCCATTCCAATTCAGAGAGCGTTCGAACTTTCGTTCCGTATATCCGCCAATTCGCGCGCCATGGCAACAAAGCCCGATACCGGAACGGTCTCGGCGCGCCGAGTCGGATCGACATCGGCGGCGGCCACAAGCCGCAAGGGATCGGCGGGCAGCGATTTCAGGCTCTGGCGCAGCATCTTGCGGCGCTGGCCGAAGGCGGCGGCCGAAACCTGCTCCAGCGCGCGCCGGTCGCAGGGCTCGGGTGCGGGGCGCGGCACGAGCCGCACCACCGAGGAGGTCACCTTGGGCTGCGGCACGAAGGCCGTCGGCGAGATATCGAACAGGATTTTCGTTTCCGCCCGCCAGTTGGCGAGCACGGCAAGCCGTCCATAGGCCTCCTCGTTCTCGCGCGCGACGATGCGCATCGCGACCTCGCGCTGAAACATCAGCACCATCATGTCGTACCAGGGCGGCCACGGCTCGATCGAGAGCCAGCCGATCAGGAGGGGGGTTGCGATGTTGTAGGGCAGGTTGGCGACGATCTTCGCCTTCGTTGTGCCGAGATAGGGTTTTGGATCGAAGGTCTGCGCGTCGGCGCGGACGATCTCGAGCCGGCCCGGATATCTTCGCGCAATCGTTTCCAGCGCGGGAATGGCGCGCTCGTCGTGTTCGATGGCGATGACGTGAGCGGCGCCGAGCGCGAGCAGCGCGCGGGTCAGCCCGCCCGGCCCGGGGCCGATTTCGACGACGGTTGCGTTCTCCAGCTCGCCTGCGGCACGCGCGATGCGCGCGGTGAGGTTGAGGTCGAGCAGGAAATTCTGACCGAGCGACTTGCGCGCCGACAGCGAATGTTCGCGAATGACCTCGCGAAGCGGCGGCAGGTCGTCGATCGCGCTCATGGAGCGTTGGCCGCGGCCATCCGCGCGGCAAGCCGCAAGGCCGCTATCAGGCTCGCCGGATTGGCGCGACCGGTGCCGGCGATGTCGAAGGCGGTGCCGTGATCGGGCGAGGTGCGGATGAACGGCAGGCCGAGCGTGACGTTGACGCCATCGTCGAAGGCGAGCGTCTTGATCGGGATCAGCGCCTGATCGTGATACATGCAGATCGCGCAGTCGTAAGTCTTGCGCGCGGCTTCGTGGAACATGGTGTCGGCCGGCAGCGGCCCTTTCGCGTCGATGCCTTCGTTGCGCAGCATCTCCACCGCCGGCGCCACGATCGCCCCGTCTTCCGTGCCGAGAGAGCCGTCCTCGCCGGCATGCGGATTGAGGCCGGACAGCGCGAGCCGCGGGCGGGAGAGACCGAAACTTTTCTTCAGGCTGTCGGCCACGATGCGCGCGGTGGAGACGATCAATTCGGTCGAAAGTCGTGCGATCGCCTCGCGCAGCGAAAGATGGATCGTCACCGGCACGACGGCGAGCATCGATGACCACAGCATCATCACCGGCTGCGGCGCCTTGCCGTTCCAGGCGGCGAGCTCGGCGAGGAATTCGGTGTGGCCGGGATGGCGGAAGCCGGCGCGATACAGCACGCTCTTCGCGATCGGATTGGTCACGACGGCGCCCGCCCGTCCGGCGCGCACGTCGGCTACGGCCTGCCGGATCGAGGCAATCGCCGCGTCGGCGCTGGATGCGTCGGGACGGCCGGGTTCGGCCGTTGCCGCCTTTCCCGTCGCGACGACGGGCAACGCATCGGCGAATGCCGGACCGGCGCCCGCAGCGTCCACGTCTGCAAAGGGGATGTCGACGCCGAGCGCGTCGGCACGGCGCGCGAGGAAATCGCGATCGCCGAGAACGTAAAAGGGCGGGAGGTTCAGCTCCTCGCGGCGCACCCACGCGAGCAGCGTGATGTCGGGACCGATGCCGGCCGGCTCACCGAGGGTCAGCGCAAGGGGCGTCGTTGCCATGCTACCGGCGATATTCAATCATCGCGCCCTTGCGGATTTCGTCCAGATAGGCCTTCGACGTCGCCTCGTACTTCTGCGCATACATCTTTTCGCGCATTTCCTTTCGCTTCGGCGTATCGATGGTGGTCGGCTTGCGGGCGCACAGCGCCACCATCTCGATACCCTGCTTGGTCACCTCCGGCGGGGTCAGGTGGCCGACCGGGGTATCGTCGAGCACCTTGCGCAAGTTCGGCGGAATGTCGGCGGAGGTCCTGATCACCATTTCGCGGATCGCGGCGTTCGGCATCGACTTGAAATACTGATTGGCCTGCTCACAGGTTTCCACGCGCGCGCGCAGGGTTTCGGCATCCTTCTGTCGCAGCTCGATCGCGCTTGGCGTGGACCCGCGCGGCACGATCAGCACGACCGGCTGCATCCGGTATTCGAACGCGTCGGCCTGCTGCGCATCGTCGCCGCCCTCGGCCTTGACCTTCTCCGCGACGTCTTTCTCGCCGACCTGCAGGCGCTCCTTGTAGCGGCCGCGAACCAGGCTGCCCCAGACCATGTCGGTCTTGATCTTCTGCTTCAGCGTCTCGGCGCGGATGCCCTGGGCCTCCAGCGACTTGGTGAGTTGCTCCGGCGTGATCCGCATCCGCTGGCTCATCTGCGCAAAGGCCTGGTCGATGTCGGAAGCGCCGGGATCGACGCCGAATTTCTTGGCTTCCTTGATCTTCACCTTTTCGTCGATCAGCTCGTTGATCACGTCCTGACGGCTCGGCTGCTTGTGGATGGAGACGAAGTCGAGCTTGGAGCGCTGCTCGATGTCGAAGTCGGTGATTGGTTCGCCATTGACCATGACGGCGACGGTTTGCGCCTGCGCCGGAGAACCCGGCCAGACAATCCCGAACGCGCAGGCCGCGACGCAGCTCACGAGAAGGTTGCGAAGCCGATACGAAAATGCAGCCGCCACTATCATGTTCGATCTCAACCCATCCGAGTTAAGGTTTCAGCCGGGCCCGGGGTCGGCCCTCCGGCATGGTGCTACTGAATACCGCCGGCACCCGAAGCCGCTGACGAGGTGTTGGCAAGCGTGCGCAGGCCGATCTGCAGCATATAGGCATGCCCGAGCACCGGCGGCGCGGCGCCCGCGGAATAGTTGTAGGACGTGACATAGTTCGCCGCGAGGACGAAGCAATCGTCCACATAGCCGGCGCCGACCACATATTGATTGAGCTTGTTGGCTTCCAGATCCCAGCGCAGCGCGCCGGTCGCCACCCAGTTTGCCGCGACCTTGACGGATCCTGAGGCGAGCAGGCCCTCGCGGCGGGTCAGGTAGCCAAGCTCGGGCTGCGGCGCGTAGTTGCCGTACATCATGCTGACCGACCAGCGATTGAAGTTGGCCCGCGCTTCGGCCTCGAAGCGCTGCACGTTCCAGGTCTGCTCGTCGAAGCGCGAGCGCACGCTGAACGTATAGGTCGAGTTCGGCGAATAGTTCACGCTGGAGACATAGTCGGATTGCGGTTTCGCAAGGCCGGAATCGACACCGGTATTGATGAGGTCATGCACCGCGAAGGAATTGAGGCCGAATAGCTGGTAGGATTGGCCGAACAGCACCTTGACGGCGCCGCCGCGGTCGAACTGCGTGGTCGCCTGCACGCCGACATTGGCGCGCCCGCCGCCTTCGACGCGGTCGTAGCCCGAGAACTTGTCGACGCTGAACAGGTTGCTCCCGTCGTAGACTAGGCTCTGCGCGTCCTCGTTCGGAAGCTTGCCGGCATAGGTCTCGTTCGGCCTGATGATGACCTGCGCGATCGGCTCGATCGTGGTCGAGCCCCACGGCTGCACGTTGATGAAGGGATAGCGGTATTCGAGGCCGACGGTCGGCATCAGCCGCAGCGCCTGGGTGTCGCCCACGGGCAGGAAGTTGGAAACGCCGGGCTGGTTGGAAACGTCGGCGTTGATCGCATCCGCCCGCATGATCGCGAACGGCGTCCAGATTTCGCCGATCGAATCCGTGAACGAGCGCCGCCACTGCGCTTCCACCGACAGGCGCGTGTAGGTTCCCGGGAAGCCGCGCAACAGACATTGCGACGGAGTCCGCGCCAACGGATCGGCGGAGACGGTGGTGCAAAGCCCGGCAGTGTTCGCGAGCGTCGTGATCGGATCGAACACCGCGTCGTTGCGCGTCAGGTTCACGAAGTTCGTCCTGTAGGAGACCTCGCCGCCGAAGATCGGATAGTTGAACACGTTCGAGTAATCGAGCACGGGGTAGACCACGGGAACCTGTTGCTGGTTGCCCGAGAAGCTCAGATAGTAGATCGAACGCAGGTCGAAATAGCTGCGGTTGCCGACGCCGGTCAAATAGAGCTGCGAGATCGCTTCCGTCGGAAGGCTGAGGAAGGCGTTCATCGGGTCCCGATAGGCCGACAGGCGGTAGTCGGACATGAAGTAGTAGTCCGACAGGATCACGCCGTCCCAGCCCCAGACCCATTTGTCGTTGATCGCGAACTGACCCTTGGTCTCGACGCCGCCGCGGAACTGGCGGTCGCCGGGCTGGCCGGCGAAGGCGCCGGGATCGAGCTGGTCGATGCCATAGGCGCGGATCTGGTAGGAGCCGTTGATCAGGCGCTGGCGGAATTCGGCCGTCATCAGCACGCCCTGGCGGGTCGTGATTCGAGGCGTGAAGGTTGCATCCATGTCGGGTGCGATTGCCCAGTAATACGGGATATCCACGCCGAAGCCGTAATTCGTGTTCTCGGTGAAGCCCGGCATCAGGAAGCCGCTCTTGCGCTTCACGGTCGGATCGGGCGTGGAGAAATACGGCATATAGGCCAGCGGCACGCCGAAGAATTCGAGCTGCGCCGTCTCGAAATACAGCATCTTCTCGTTCTGGTCGTGAATGATGCGCGCGCCCTTGACCTGCCACAGCGGCGGCTTCTTCGGGTCGTCCTTGCAGGGGGCGCAGGCCGTGTAGACGCCGTTCTCGAACACCGTGTAGTTGCCGTTCGACCGGTCGGACCGGGTCGCTGCCATGCGCGTGGCATCGGCGGTGTCCACCCGCAGCGAATCGACGAAGCCGTCGCGGTAGTCGTCGCTGAGGTCCATGACGTTGGCATAGGTGATCTTGCCGTCGGCATCCGTCATGCGGATATTGCCTTCGGCATGCAGCCGCTTGGTCTTCTGGTCGTAGATCACCTTGTCGGCTTCGACGCTGGTGCCGTTGTAGAACAGCTGCACGTTGCCGACCGCGGAGACGCGGCTGTTGTTGTAGTCGTAGTCGACCTCCACCGCCTGCACGAGCATCTGGCCGTCATTGGCGACGCGCGG
>Ga0157369_10008723_pt1 | contig 11617 bp, 6 predicted proteins | sample C25metaG_FD_113461 | JGI IMG/M metagenome (GOLD analysis project Ga0157369, IMG submission 113461) | Corn rhizosphere microbial communities from Kellogg Biological Station, Michigan, USA - C2-5 metaG | ecosystem: Host-associated > Plants > Roots > Rhizosphere > Soil | place: USA: Michigan... | reverse complement strand
TCACGAACCTGCCGTCCGGAGTGTACTGGAGCACGTTAGCGCGATGCTCTTGCACCGGCTGCGTGTCCGATACATTATCTGCCGAGCCCACGGCCACGAACATTTTAGTGCCGTCTTTCGAGAACACCACGTCGCGCGTCGAGTGGTTGCCGCGCGGCGGAATATCGGAAATCAATGTTTCCGTAGGTCCGCTCGCCTTCAGGTCCCCGTTCTTATACGGAAAACGCACGACGCTCCCCGTGTTGCCGACATAAACCCATTGCGGGTTCGGACCGTTGGGATAGAAATTGACGCCGAAGTTGGTGGTCAGCCCAGTGGCGTAAACGGACACAGTTTCGGGTTTCCCGTCCTTGTTTCCGCGGAGGATGGTGATCTGACCGGCATTCTGCTCCATCACAAACAGATCGCCATTCGGCGCGCGGCGAATCTGGCGCGGAGCCTTGAGGTTTTCGGCGAACGTCTCCACCTTGAAGCCGGCAGGAACGGCCGGCATCGCTCCTGCCGGGGGTGCAGGGGCCTTTCCGAAACCTCCGCCACGGGCAGGCGCGGTCGGAGCGGGCAGATCGGGCACAGTGATCTTGCGAAATGTCCCCGGTTTCAAGTCTTTCGAGCTGACGAACACGTTTGGGCCAGTGATCAGGCCTGCGATTTTCGCACCGTCCCCGAATAACGCGCAGCCGAACCCAACGAATGCAAGCACGCCCGTTACGACGCAGGGAAACTTTTTCATTTTGCTCTTCTCCACAAGCAGTCTCAAGCTCTATTGTATGCTCCTATAAGACTATGAAACGTCCATTCAGCTGGCATAATATCGGCATCGCCGCGCTAACCATTTTCGTGGCGAGTGCTTACGCCGCGCAACCCATTACCGAAATCGTGCTCCCAGGAAAGGGGATTTTCCCGGAGAGCATCACCTCGACCTCGGACGGCACCTTGATCGTCGGGAGCCTGGGGCATGGCAATGTGAGCCGGATCGCCCCTGGAAAGACGGCTGCCGAAGAGTGGATCAAGCCCGGCGCCGGCGGTCTCAACGGTGTGCTCGGAGTCTTCGCGGATGAGAAGGGGAAAAATCTGTGGGTGTGTTCGAACAACCTGGAGAACAAGGGTGAGGCAACCTCCCTCAAAGCCTTCGATCTAAATACCGGCGCACCTAAGGGAACCTATCCTCTTCCTGGGGATGGTGCCTTGTGTAACGACATCGCAACGGCTGCGAACGGCACAACGTATATCACAGACACACGCCAGGGCACTGTTTTGATGCTCAAGCCGGGCAGCAAGAGTTTGGAACTCGCCGCGAAGGATCCCCAGCTGGCTGGGGCCGACGGTTTGGCATTTGGCGATACGACCATCCTCTACGTAAACAGCGTCAGTGCGAATAAGCTTCTGCGCCTGGATCTGGGACCGGACGGCAAAGCGAAAGGCGTGATCGATCTCAAGCTTCCGCGGGCCATCGATCGTCCGGACGGCATGCGCGCCATCGGTAAGAATCGATTGCTTCTCGCTGAGAACTCGGGCAAGATGAGCATCGTCACGTTCGAAGGTGCGGGTATGCAGAACGCAGTGATCAAGACCATCAAAGAGGGACTCGAAAGCACGCCCGGCGTGACCGCCACGCGCGGTATGGCGTGGATCGTCGAGGGAAAGCTGAATTACCGGAATGATCCCGCGTTGAAGGACAAAGATCCGGGCACGTTCAAAATGTACGCTGTCCCGCTGCCCAAAAACTAGGCAGCGCTTACTTTTTGTGCGCCTGGAGCGGACGGTTCAAGAACTCGCGAGTGCATATCCGCGTTCCTGCGCGCGATTGACGGCCACGATTCCCGCCGGCACCATGCGGGCGTTGGGCACCAGATTGGCGATCAACTCACTGTTGATGGCGTCGCTGTTGCCGCCAACCTTCCCGGCCAGTATGTCCGCAATCCCGCGAGTAGCCATCGAGCAAACGGCGATCTGCACGCCTTGTTTCGTGAGGGAATCGAGGGTCGTGCCACGACTGGGCATTAAGCCGGCGTATTCCCCGGAATTGTAAAGGTTGATGTTCGGGGCTTGCTTGCTTTTTGGATCTTCAATGGGAGTTATAGGCGCAAGAGCCGTTCCGTACTTCGCCCAAATCGCGTCGTTGTAACCGAACGGGGTGGAGCGGTGGCGTACGACTACGATCACAGCCAAATCCTTGCTTACCACGCCATAGTCGGATTTGTTCACGAGAATAAAATTAGTGGCGAAGGCGAGCGCGTCCCCCAAGCCGTTGGCAGTGATCGTGTCGAATACGAAGCGATGCTTGGCCGACATCTGATCCAGCCAGTCATCTTTTTCATGCCGCGCTGGCTCCCAGCGTGCCGCTGACTTTGGCTTGGCCATGGCAACTCCTCCGATGGCTAGTGCGGCCAGGGAAGTGACTCCTGCATTGAAAGAGCTGAAAAATGAACGCCGTTCTGGCGAGGATGGGGATAGTCCACTCATGTGCGATCCTCTTCTGTTCGCATCGTTTGTCGATCCGAAAACTGCGAACATGTTACCACCATTTGCGCTCTTCAACTCTGAAAAACGCGTTACCCTTTAGGTTTGCCAAACAGCCGGAATGAAGCCCATTGATTGGATCGTGATGTTCGCCTGGCTCGTGGCTATCGTCGGCTATGGGCTCTATCGCGGCCGAGGCAGCAATACTGTCGACCGGTACTTACTTGCCGGCAAATCGATGCCCTGGTACGCCATGGGGCTGTCGATCATGGCTACCCAAGCTAGCGCCGTCACCTTTATTTCGACTACGGGGCAGAGCTATACGGATGGAATGCGGTTCGTGCAATTCTACTTCGGGCTGCCTTTGGCGATGGTGATTCTTTCCGCCACGGCCGTCCCGATTTTTCACCGCGCAAATGTTTACACCGCGTACGAATACCTCGAGCAGCGTTTCGATGTGAAAACTCGCGCGCTGGTGAGCGCGATTTTCCTGATTCCGCGAGGCTTGGCCGCGGGCTTATCACTATACGCTCCGTCAGTTGTCCTGTCTGTGATTCTGGGTTGGCCGGACCGCTGGACAACAATCCTGATGGGGCTCCTGATCGTTATCTATACATCGATCGGAGGCAACAAGGCAGTGATTTGGGCCGATGTGCAGCAGATGATGCTGATTTCCTGCGCTCTGGTGCTGGCTCTGTTCATGGCGATCCACCGCATGCCACCGGATATTTCGTGGGCCAAAGCTGTTTCGCTCGCCGGGGCCGCTGGCAGACTGAATGCCGTGACCACGCATTTCGATTGGGACGATCGTTACAACCTGTGGAGCGGTCTCATCGGCGGAATGTTTCTGGCCCTGGCTTACTTCGGTTGCGATCAATCCCAGGTGCAGCGATACCTGACCGGGAAATCGATTGCCCAGAGCCGCCTCGGTTTGCTGTTCAACGCGCTGGCGAAGATTCCGATGCAGTTCTTCATTCTGTTCATCGGTGCGATGGTCTTCGTGTTCTTCGTATTTGAAAAACCTCCCCTGCTGTTCCAGCCTGTGGAACTGGCGCGCTTGGCGAAAGATCCTCGTTTCTCCGCGGTCGAGCAGCGCTACGACCAAGCCTTCGCGCAGCGCAAGCAGGCCGCCGAGGACTATCTTCAGGCGCGCGATCCGGGCGCAGAGCAGGATACTCGCGCACGTTATCAGAATGCGCAGCGTGAATTGGAGAACGCGCACGCAGCGGGCGAAAAGCTGGTAAGCAAGGATTTTCACGACACCAACTACATCTTTCTATCGTTCGTGACCGGATACCTGCCCGTCGGGGTGGTGGGACTGATCGTCGCAGTGATTTTCACCGCCGCAATGTCGTCTACCTCGGGTGAGATCAACTCGCTCGCCGCCGTCACCGTGATCGACATCTACCAGAGACACTTTCGCAAAGACGCATCCGACGGCCACTATCTCGCGGTGTCGCGCGTGGCTACTGTATTTTGGGGTGTGTACGCGGTGGTCTTCGCCCAATACGGGAGCAGCTTCGGAGCACTTATCGAAGCGGTAAACATCATTGGGTCGCTTTTTTACGGCGGCCTGCTGGGCGTGTTCGTACTGGCGTTCTTCTTTAAGAGTGTTGGAGCGAATGGCGCATTTATCGGAGTCATAGCGGGGGAAGCGGCGATCTTTGCAGCCTTTCTATTCACCAAGATTTCTTTCCTTTGGTACAACGTAATTGGTTGCCTAGTGGTGATTGCGGTTGGCGTAGTGGTATCCCAGTTCGTGGATGGAGAGCGGAAGTCCCTGAGATGATCGATTTCAAACGGATTCTTTATCCCGTTGATCTCTCTCTGCAGAGCAGAGCCATGGCGCCGTCGGTAGCCGCAATGGCGAAGCGATTCGGCTCACAAGTGACGCTGTTGCACGTCACCGGAGGGTCGACGCCAGTACCCGAGTTCGATCGCTTCGCGGCCGATCCATTCTCCGGAATTCCGCTGGTCCGGGAACTGCGGGAAGGCGATCCCGCGAGCCAGATCGTCAGCTACGCCAGCGACCACCAGATCGACCTGATCATGATGCCGACTCACGGCCATGGTCCTTTTCGTGCGCTGCTACTGGGTTCGGTGACCGCGAAGGTGCTGCACGATACTCATTGTCTGGTTTGGACCGGCGTCCATGCCGAGGAGATCACAGCTCATTTACCGGACCGATGGAAGCGCGTTCTCTGCGCCGTGGATACCGACGAGCACGGACAAGCGGTGCTGAAGTGGGCCGGGGAATTTGCTCGGCAGCAGAGCTTGGATCTCGAGTTGGTCCATGCGGTCGCCGGTGCGGACGGTATGTGGACGGAGGCGAGCGACCCTAGTATGTACGAGTTTCTGTTCCACGCCGCGCGCGAACGGCTCGCCAAATTGCAGGCCAGCGTGGGAACCACACTCGAAATCCGCGTTGTGGGAGGGAGCGTGGGAAGCGCGGTCCATCAAGCTGCCTTGAATTACGATGCCGACCTGATCGTCATCGGCCGGGGAGCGGTTCGAACCAGCTATGGCCGACTCAAGAATAGCGCCTATTCCATCATCCGCGCGGCGCCTTGTCCGGTGATCAGCATCTAACGTGCTGGTCGGCTAAAGTCGTCAAACGATCTATATGTAATAGGTAGTAATTTACGGAAAATTACTTCGATTTACTTCCTCCCAAAAACGCGACAGCTATCCTATAATAGAGTGATCGTGGGAGACGGATTTATTCCGCCGACGCCACTGCTGTTAGGCGCGGCATTCGGGCTCGCTTTACTGGCGGGCGGATGGTGGATTCGAGAACGGCGCCTGGGCGCCCAACGGCGGGCCATGCGGGCGCTGCACGCGTTGAGCGAAGACATCATTGCCGCCTCCTCGCCGGCCGAGATCGCCGAGATCCTCGCCGCCAGGCTGCCCGAGGCCACCCGCGCCACCTCCAGTAATCTTTATCTAGTTAATCTGCGCACCAAAGTGTTGGAGCGTGTACCCACCGTAGCCGATCCCGAGCCGATGGCGGCGCCTTTCGATTCGCCCCCGGAAGGTCTCGCTAGCGCCGCGGTGGTTTGCTTCCGCAACCGGACCCAGCTCAACATTCCGGACGTGCGGCGCAGCCCTCTGGTCAAGATAGGCTCGAAAATGAGCCTCCCGCGCGCTGCCCTGTTCATGCCGCTGATGGCGCAAAAAGAGGTGCTCGGCGTCCTGGAGGTCCATAACGATCATAAGCTGGGCTATTTTAAGCCGGAGGAACAGGCCGCGGTACACCACTTGGCGAACCAGGCGGCGGCGTCACTGAAACTCCAGGATCAGAACGCGATGCGCGAGCAGCTATTTCGGAGCGAGAAGCTGGCTGCTACCGGACAGCTCATCTCAGGAGTTGCCAGCGATCTTCGTGCTCCCTTGGATAGCATCGTTCAGCTGACGGAATCGCTATCTGCCTTGGCTGGAAGACCAGTTCCGGAAGCAGAACTGCAACGCTTGTCCGCCCACGCCAATCGCGCATCCGAAATCGTGTGGCGCTTAGTGTCCTTCGCCCGCCACGACCAATCGACGCCGCAGCGCGTGAATTTGAACGGGCTGGTGGCGAGTCTAACGCGGTTCCGCGAGCCTGAGTGGCGCGTGCTCGGCCTTCGCCACCAGTCTCAAGTGAGTCCCGAACCAGCCGAGATCGTGGGATTCCCGAGCCAGGTCGAACAAGTGTGCCTGAACGTTCTGGTTTATGCCGAACAGCGCGCGGCCGAGTCCCCGGCCAAGACTATTGCGGTCAAAACGAGCGTGCTCGGCGGCAGGGCGCTGGTGGAAATCGACTACTCCCCGCCGCACGGCACCGATGCGGAGCCCGACCCCTTCGTCGAAACCGCGTCGGCAGAAGCGGCAGGCGGCCCCACCCTCGAAGTCTGCCTGGGAATCCTGAGAAACCACGGAGGGGACGCGCGGTTGCGGCGCAGGCCGGGATTATTTGGAATCGAAATTGAACTGCCGCTGGCTCCCGAGTCTAAAGACTCAGAACTCACTCCAGCGAGTTCGGCCAGCCGGCCGCTATCGCGGACCTTGACGTTGATGCTGGTGGATCCCGAATCTTCCGCGCAGCGCGGGCTGGTAACCGCGCTTGGATCGAAGGGGCATCGTGTAGTGCCGTCATCGGCCGAAGGGGCCGGGGACATCGTCCAGCGCCTGCGATTCGACGCGGTCCTCTGGGCGGTACGCGCGGGGAGGGGCGGATGGACTGAGTTCCACGACCGGCACCGCGCTTCTATTCCCGCGTTTGTCCTAATCGCCGACAGTTATGATCCACAGCTCGCACAAAGCTTGGGACCGCGCGGAGGTTTCCTGCTATCGCGCCCGGTGGAAGACACAAAGCTCGCAGAAGTACTTCAGGAAATCGCCGCCCGCGCACCCCAGGCTTAAGACTGAGGCGGTGCTATATCGAGTCCCTGATGCGCGGCAGATGGATGCCGAACTCTTGACGGCCGGCCTTCCGCGATCATTCGGCGGTGCGCTTCTTGCCGATCGGGGAGAATGGGGGTCTCCTGATTCCAGTGCACAACGGATGCCTCGTCGCACCATTCTGCGAGTTTGCCTGTCGCACGTCGATGAGGCGTCGCCATCATGAACGCGCGCAGCGCGGTTTCGTCCTACCAGGCAGTCTTGGTCCAGAAGTGTTCTGGGCGTCGCGAAGCAATCCTGTTCCGAGATTCCCGGGAGCGCTCCTGGCCTGGCTGGCGGACCGCGTCGCGTAGAAGATGAATCCCGGCATGTACCACACGGACCGGATTCGTAGCCGCGTTACCGGATGAACACACTCGTTATTAAAGGTTAGCGTGACGCAAGCTGTTTCAACACGTACGGAAGAATTCCGCCGTTGCGGTAATAGTCCGCTTCCACCGGTGTATCGACTCGTGCGACCGCCTCAAACGTCTTGCCGTCAGCGGTCACTTTGACCCGCGATTTTCCGCATGAATCGACCGCCGCAGGAACGCCTTCGATCGAGAAAATCTCGAATCCGGTTAGACCCAGCGATTCGCGATTCTGGGCGGAGACAAACTCGAGCGGCAGCACTCCCATGCCGACCAGGTTCGAACGATGAATGCGCTCGAAGCTTTCGGCGATCACCGCCTTCACGCCCAGCAGCAGAACGCCCTTGGCCGCCCAATCGCGCGACGAACCGGAACCGTATTCTGTGCCCGCGATGATCAGCAGCGGAACGCCATCCTTCTGATATTTCACAGAGGCGTCGTAAATGAACATTTGCTCTTTCGAAGGGACGTGCGTGGTCCAGCCACCTTCGGTTTCCGGCGCCATCTGGTTCCTGAGGCGGATGTTCGCCAGCGTCCCACGGACCATGACTTCATGGTTGCCGCGCCGCGCGCCGTAGGAGTTGAAATCGCCAGGCTTGACGCCCAGTGAAATTAGATAGCGGCCGGCCGGGCTGTCTTTGGCGATGTTCCCGGCGGGTGAAATGTGATCCGTGGTGATGGAATCGCCCAGGACGGCCAACGCGCGCACGCCGTTAAAATCCTTGACGTGCGTCGCCGGATTGACAAAGTCGTCGAAGTAGGGGGCACGCTTAATATATGTGGACGATTCGTCCCACTGGTAACGGTCGCCCGCGGGAACTTTGATCGCCTTCCATTGCGCGTCGCCTTCGAAGACCTGCGAATACTGCTTGGCGAACATCTCGCGCTTAACGGATTTCTTGACGGCAGCTTGTATTTCCTGATCGGTCGGCCAGATATCGCGCAGGAAGACCGGCTTGCCGTCCTTACCCTCGCCCAGAGATTCACTCGCAATGTCCATGTCGACGCGCCCTGCCAGAGCGTATGCCACCACCAGCGGCGGCGATGCGAGGTAGTTAGCTCGCACCAGCGGGTTCACGCGTCCTTCGAAGTTCCGATTTCCGGAGAGGACAGCCGCCACTGTAAGCTTTTCCTTGACCACCACCGACCCGACTTCCTCCGGAAGAGGTCCGCTATTCCCGATGCAGGTGGTGCATCCGTAGCCGACGAGATGGAACTTCAGCTCCTCGAGATAAGGCAGCAATCCGGCGTCAGCCAGATAATCAATGACTACTTTAGATCCGGGAGCTAAGCTGGTCTTAACCCAGGGCTTAGACTTCAGGCCTCGCTCCACAGCTTTCTTCGCCAGAAGTCCGGCGGCCACCAGTACTGAAGGGTTCGAAGTGTTGGTGCAACTGGTGATCGCCGCGATCACGACGCTGCCGTCCTGAACGATCCCGTTCGTTTTGGGCGGGGCACCCAGCGAGTCCAGGAAATTCTTCTTCACGTCGGGAAGATTGATGCGATCCTGCGGACGCTTGGGACCCGCCAGCGACGGGACTACAGTCTTAAGATCGAGTTCGAGAGTATCCGAATAGACCGGATCCGGCGCACCGTCCACGCGGAACAACCCCTGCTCGCGTGCGTAAGCCTCCACCAGTTCGACCTGCTCCGGGGCACGATTGGTCATCCGGAGATAATCCAACGAAGCATCGTCGATGGGAAAAACGCCAATGGTCGCGCCGTACTCCGGCGCCATGTTGGCTATCGTCGCCCGGTCTGCAAGACTCAGCGCGCCGACGCCATCGCCGTAGAACTCGACGAATTTCCCGACCACGCCTTTCTTGCGCAGCATCTGCGTGACGGTAAGAACCAGATCGGTCGCTGTGGCGCCTTCGGGCAACTTTCCATGCAGCTTGAATCCGACCACTGCCGGCAGCAGCATGGTTGCCGGCTGGCCGAGCATGCACGCTTCGGCTTCAATCCCGCCGACTCCCCAGCCGACCACGCCCAATCCATTGATCATGGTGGTGTGCGAATCCGTGCCCACCACGGTATCCGGATAGGCGCTGCCATTGGTGTTGAAGACCACAGGCGCCAGATATTCGAGATTCACCTGGTGAACAATTCCTGTATCCGGCGGCACCGCCCGGAAATTGCGAAACGCGGATTGTCCCCACCGCAGGAACGCATAGCGTTCACCGTTGCGCTGATACTCAAGCAGGGCATTGGCGGCGAATGCGCCGCTGTTGCCGAACTCGTCAACCTGTACAGAATGGTCGATCACCAGATCCACGGGGATCAGCGGATTGGCTTTTTTGGGATCGGCGCCCATCTTGGTGAGCGCGTCGCGCATCGCCGCGAGGTCGACCACGCAGGGGACTCCGGTGAAATCCTGGAGGAGCACACGCGCCGGGCGGAAGTTGATCTCGGTGGCAGCCGCGTTTGGATCCCACTTGGCCACGTATTCGATATCGGATTTCTTAACGGTTGTTCCGTCTTCAAAGCGCAACAGGTTCTCGAGAAGAATTTTGATGGAATAGGGGATTCGCGAGAGCTTCGCGATTCCCGCTTTCTCCAGCGCCGCAAGGCGAAATATCTCGTACTCCCGGCCGCCGGCTGTTAGTTTGCCCGCGGCGCCGAAGGAATTCTGACTTGTCATGGATATTTCTATTTTATCGCGCCGGGATCGTTACATGTACTCCGGCACGTCGATTCCCAGCACGCCTAGCGTATGTTCCAGTTGGGCGCGGAAGTAGGTCGTCAGCCACAGCAGGAAGGTTTTCTTCTCTTTATCGGTTTCTGTGACCACCGGGAAGTCCTGATAAAACGTGCTGAACGCCTGCGCGAGCTGGAAGGCGTAGCGAGCCACGTGAGACGGCTCGCCGCTGGTCACCGCCTGCTCGATGGCTGCATCCGCTTTCGACGCTGTCAGCAGAGCCTGCCATAGTCTTTCATCCGCAAGCTGCCGAATCATCGCTTCGCGGTTAAGCGCCGCCCCGAAATCAGGAAGAGTTTCTCCACGTTCTTCGAGTTTGCCCAGGATCTTGGCGGCGCGGACTGCGGCGTATTGCGCGTAGACGCCGGTCTCGCCCGTAAAGCTGAGGGCTTCGGCAAAATCGAACGCGATCACCGAATTGCGCGTGTACTTCAGCATGAAGTAACGCAGCGCGCCTACGGCAATCTGAGTCGCTACGCGCCGGCGCTGCGGCTCCGGATCTTCCGCGTGCCGCGATGTTACCTCATCTAGAGCCTTGTCGATCAGATTGTCGATCAAATCGTCGGCCTTGACGCCCAATCCTTTGCGGCCGGAGACTTCGACGTAAGGCTTCTTCTTGTCCTCGTCGGACAGTGCGATTCCCATCTCGATGCAGGCGCGCGGCGAAAGAGCGACCATTTCATAGGAAAAATGAACACTGGCTTCCGCCTGTTTTTCGAAGCCGAGCGCCCGCAAGCCCGCAACAACGACGTCCTGCAAGTACGACTGCCGCGAATCGATCACGTTATACACGCGCGCGCCGCGGCCAAATGGTGGCGAGTCTGCTTGGGGCGCCGATGTCGATGCCCACACCTCGTGCCCGTCCGGATAAGTGTGCCACTTGCGGTAGTAGAAATCTTTGCCGAGCAAGCCGAATTTCCAAAGTTGATACGCGATGTCCTTGCCGACGTAGGTGACCGTTCCGTTCGACCGTACAATGACCTTGCTATCTTCTTCATCATCGGAACTCTTGAAGGCCGATGCCGGCATCACCCAGCAACCGTTGTTCTTGCCTTCGGTCTCAAAATAGATCGCCTTTCGCTCCTTCAACAGCTCGAAAGCCTGGGCCCAGAACTTCAGATGCAGGATCTCACTCTCTCGCGGCAGAACGTCATATTCGATATTCAGACGATACATGGTCGCCAAGTGCGCTCGTACGATGGCGTCGGAAACCAGGTGAGCCAGTTCCGATGTGGTTCCTTCACCTGACTCAATTGCGTGCAACGTCGCCTTGCGCCATTCGAGCGCCTCAGAATGTTCCGCGTAGTAGCCGGACATCCGCGCGTACAGATCCCAGCAGAGATAATCAAACCGCGTGGTCTCGATTAGCTTCTGAACGTCGCCGGGCGATTTCTTTTCCAGATGCTCGAACGCAACCACCACGTCGGCCACTTGGACGCCGGTGTTATCGATATAGTTCTGCACTTCGACATTGCGCCCGATAGCACGAAGCATGCGAACGAAGGTATCCCCCAGAATCGCGTTGCGCAGGTGGCCGATGTGCGCGGCTTTATTGGGATTGATGCTGGTGTGTTCCACCAGTACCTTTTCCGCTTTGGCAGGAACGGGCTCGGGCTGGGATTCGCGCAGCAACATCTGTGCAGCTTCGGCGCGGTTCAGGCGGGCGTTGATA
>Ga0157369_10008721_pt1 | contig 11619 bp, 9 predicted proteins | sample C25metaG_FD_113461 | JGI IMG/M metagenome (GOLD analysis project Ga0157369, IMG submission 113461) | Corn rhizosphere microbial communities from Kellogg Biological Station, Michigan, USA - C2-5 metaG | ecosystem: Host-associated > Plants > Roots > Rhizosphere > Soil | place: USA: Michigan... | reverse complement strand
TTCACGACAAGACCGCTCTTCTGCGCGCGCATGATGGGCAGCACGGCCTTGGTGATATCGACCAGACCGAACACGTTGGTCTCGAACATTGCGCGCACGGCATCGTCTTCGCCCTCTTCGATCGCCGCGAGATAACCGTAGCCCGCGTTGTTGACGAGCGCATCGACGCGGCCAAAACGTTGCCTGGTTTGCGTGACCACGTCTTCGATCTGCTTGGGGTTCGTCACGTCGAGCGGCAGAACCAGTGCGCGATCGGCGTGGCCTTCCACGATATCTTTTACTTTCGACGGGTCGCGCGCGGTGACCACGGCGCGCCAGCCGCGTTCCAGCACCAGCTTTGCCAGCTCGCGGCCGAATCCGGTGGAACATCCTGTGATCAGCCAGACGGGATTGTCTCGATTCATCATTTGGGAAACTCCTGTTGATGTCTACGACATAAGAGGACTCCATGCGGCGCGAGCGCGCTGTGCGCCGTTCGCGTGCGCAATCGGTTTGCTGCACTGCTTAGCTTGAAGCGTGCCCGGACTTTTTTTCGGTGGGTGCCGGCGGCCGTTCGCGTGCTTGGATGCGAGAACGACGCCGTTATTGCTGCTTGCGTCCGGTGTGGATTTTCAATTGTAGCCGGAGCGCGGCGGCTTCGCTTTGCAGCGCCTGAACGAACGCGCCGGCGAGCGGGTGGCCCGGACGATGTTCCGGATGAATCACGCTCACGCGAAACGGCAACGACACGGCGAGCGGCCGGATATGCAGGTTGCGGCCCGCGAAATCGAGAGCGGTTAGCGGATTGACGATCGCGACGCCAAGACCTTGCCGCACGAAACTGCACACCGAGACCGCCGTGGGCGTCTCGACGAGCTGGCGGCGCGCGATATTCGCTTGCGTGAAGGCTTCGTCGATCTGAATCCGGTACGGATCGTTTGACGACAGGCTGATGAAAGGCTGATTCGCGAAGTCTTTCAACGCGATCACGCGCTTGTTGAGCAATGGATGTCCGTCAGGCAGCACGCACACTTCATCCACTTCGAGCAATGGCGTGAGGCGCGTGCCCGCTGGCGGCGCGCCATGTTCGGTCAAGCCGAGGTCGTAGCGCTGGGCCGTCAGCCATTCTTCGAGAAACGGTGATTCCTGCGTTGCGATCGACAAACTCGCGCCGGGTTGGGCGTCGTGAAAGCGCTTCGCCGCGCCCGGCAGGATCGAATGCGAAAACGCGGGCAAAGCGATCACGGACAACTGGCCGCCCTGGAATTCACGCAGGCTGGCGGCGGTGGACGCCACACGTTCGAGCCCGACATACGCACGCTTGATCTCGTCGAACAACATGAGCGCGGACAGTGTGGGGCGCAGCCGGCCATTCGTGCGCTCGAACAAGGCAAAGCCGATGCTCTGTTCCATGCGCGCGAGTTCGCGGCTCACGGTGGGCTGCGAGGTGAAGAGCATCTCCGCCGCTTTGGTGACGCTGCCCGCTGTCATCAGCGCGCGGAAGACTTCGATATGCCGATGCGTGAGCGCCATGATGGGTATATCAGAAATGAATGGAGTTGCCAGGAATTGGTATTTTACTGAATGCCACGTTTTTAGCATGATGTCGTCGACACCAACGTTCTGACATTGAGAGACGGAAACCGTGACGCCATTCAATCCGCAACAATTCGTCGGACTCGCGCAAGAGCATGGCACGCCGCTTTGGGTCTACAACGCAGACCTGATCCGCGAGCGCATTGCCGAATTGCGCAGCTTCGACGTGATCCGCTACGCGCAGAAGGCGTGTTCGAACCTGCATATCCTCAAACTGATGCGCGACGAAGGCGTCATGGTCGACGCCGTCTCGTTGGGCGAAATCGGTCGTAGTCTTGCGACGGGTTTTACACCAGAAGGCGATCCCGAAGGCGTCGTGTTCACGGCGGATCTGATCGATCATGCGACGCTTTCCACCGTGATCGAACACCGCATCACAGTCAACGCGGGTTCGCTCGATATGCTCGAGCGGATAGGACGCCATGCGCCCGAAGGCCATCGCGTCTGGCTGCGGATCAATCCAGGCTTCGGCCACGGGCACAGCAACAAGACGAACACGGGCGGCGAGCATAGCAAGCATGGCATCTGGCTCGACGATGTACCGCGCGCGATTGAACTGGTCCGGCGTTATCGTCTGAAGCTGGTCGGGTTGCACATGCATATCGGCTCGGGCGTCGATTACGGGCATCTGTCGCGCGTGTGCGAGGCGATGGTCGAAGCTGTGAAGGGGCTGGGCCACGATATCGAAGCAATTTCCGCGGGCGGCGGTCTGTCGGTGCCGTACCGCGAAGGCGAGCCCGATATCGATGTCGCGCATTACTTCCGGCTCTGGGACGCGGCGCGGCGGCAGATCGAAGCGCACGTCGGGCATGGCGTGAGGCTGGAGATCGAACCGGGGCGCTTTCTGGTTGCGCAGGCGGGCGTGCTCGTGGCGGAAGTCCACGCGTTGAACTCGCGCCCGACGCAGCAGTTTGCTTTGGTGGATGCCGGATTCAACGACCTGGTGCGGCCGTCGTTTTACGGCAGCCATCATGAGATGACGGTGCTGAAACGCGACGGCTCGCCGAGTGACGCACCGGCTGATTCGTTCGCGGTGGCCGGGCCGCTGTGCGAAGCCGGCGACGTTTTCACCCAAGCGGAGGGTGGTGTCATGACGAGCCGCTCAATGCCGGCGCCCGAAGTGGGCGACTTCATCGTGTTTCACGATGCGGGTGCGTACGGCGCGTCGATGTCTTCGAACTACAACAGCCGGCCGCTCGCGCCCGAGGTGTTGCTGGAGTGTGGCAAACCTAGACTGATTCGTCGTCGTCAAACGCTCGATGAGTTGCTCGCGCTCGAAATAGCGGTGTGATTCCAGCGCCGCTTCAACGCGCCCGCACCGTGCGCGTGTAGGAAGCGATCATGGTGGCGAGTTCCTGAGCAGCGGGCGTAAGCGGAATGGCGGCGCGCTGCAACAGGCAGACGTTCTGCTCGACCGCGCGCTCGCGCACGGGAATCGAGGTGAGCGTGCTCGCAAATGGCCCACGCTTCACAACGATCGACGACTCCAGCGAGAGGCAATCCGTTGCGCCCACCAGATGCAGCGTCTCGTACAAGCCTTCCACCGTCGCGACGATTTTCGGCGGCGGCAAGCCGTGGCTCTCGAACAGATGGCTCAGTCGATTGATTTGCGGGTCGGCCGTGAGATTCGGCGAGCGCGTGGCGACCCACGTGCAATCGACCAGTTCGGCTAGCGACGTCGCGCCTGCTTTCGGATGCCCCTGGCGGCAGACGATCACCGGATCGGACGGATAAAGCGGCATGACCGAGAGATCGGCGGTATCCGTATGCTTCGATACCAGCGCAACCGCGAAATCCAGCGTGCCTTCGCGAATCCACGAAATCATCATGCGCGAGGTGCCGGTCCGCAGATGCACCGCAACCCGTTCGAAGCGCGTGCGAAATTCCATCAGCACCGGCGCGAACGCATCGACGAGCGGCTCGGTCGTCATGCCGAACGTGACCTCGCCGACATAGTCGCCTTGTAGTTGCTGCACTTCCTGCTCCGCGCGTTCGCATTCGCCAATGATCGCGCCGGCCCGCTGCAACAGCCGCTGGCCGAGCGCGGTCAGCGCAATGCCCCGATTCGTGCGGGTGAAGAGCGTGGCGCCGAGCATGGATTCGAGGTTCTGCAATTGCTGCGTGATGCCACTCTGCGCAATGCCGAGCGCCCGCGAGGCCGCGCGGATGCTGCCGTGCTCGGCGACGGCGGTGAATGCCCGGAGTTGGGAGATCGTCAACGCCATGGAGGCTGCCATCCGGTGATCGGGAAAAGTGATCATGATAGTCCGATCGGGACTTCTTTGAGGCGCGGGCGCGACATAGCATGGCACCGTAGTCAATCCGCCCACCTCACACTCCGTCCTCCCATGAAAATTTCGCTGATGATCTTGAGCGCCGCGCTGGCTTTCAGCAGTGGCGCGTTTGCCGCTGATTCCACCACGCTGCGCCTCGGCATCGATCCGACCTATCCGCCGATGGACTCCAAAGCGCCCGACGGCAGTTTCAAAGGCTTCGACGTCGATCTCGGCAATGAAATCTGCAAGCGCATTCACGCGCGCTGCCAGTGGGTGGAACTCGAATTCTCGGGGATGATTCCTGCGTTGCAGGCGCGCAAGATCGACGCGATCCTGTCTTCAATGGCGATCACGGAAAAGCGCGAACAGCAGATTCTGTTTTCGTCGAAACTGTTCCAGTTCAAATCTCGGCTGATCGCGCGGCAAGGCTCCGCGCTCGCGGGCGGCTTGAACGCGCTGGCCGGCAAGTCGATCGGCGTGCAGTCTGGCACGCAGTTCGAAGGGTATGCGCTGAAGAACTGGGCACCGCTCGGCGTGCACGTGGTGGCGTACAAGAGCCAGGAAGAAGTCTTCGCCGACCTGGAGAATGGGCGACTCGACGGGGCGTTGCTCGGTTCGGTGGAGGCGGACTATGGATTCTTGCGCGCGCCGGCAGGCAAGGGCTTTGCGTTCGTGGGCGAACCGCTCTCGATGGGCGATCGCGGCGTAGGCATCGGCTTGCGTAAGGACGAGACCGCGGTGCAGGCCTCGATCAACGAGGCGATCGCCTCGATGCGCAGGGACGGCACGTATGCGCAGATCGCGAAGAAGTACTTCGACTTCGATCCGTACGGAAACTGATTCTCCGACTCCCGACTTTCTTCTAAAGACTCACGCTCATGAACAGGCAATCGATTCCGCTTCTCTCGCCGGCTATCGGCACGCACCGTGAACTGGTGTCGTTTCACTTCGGACCCGCGAATAGCGGTCAGAAGATCTATATCCAGTCGTCGCTGCATGCCGATGAAACGCCCGCCATGCTGACGACGGTATTGCTCAAGCGCCGTTTGCTCGAACTTGAGAAGCAGGGTGCGCTGAACGCGGAGATCGTCCTGGTGCCGGTAGCGAATCCGGTCGGGCTCGGACAATATGTGCTCGGCCAGTTTCTTGGCCGCTTCGATCTGGGCAGCGGGAAGAACTTCAATCGCCACTTCCTGCAGTTTCCGAAGTTGGTGGCCCAAGCCAAAGAAGCGTTGGGTTCCGATGCCGCCGAGAATGTGCGGATTGTTCGCCAGTTGATTGGCGAAGAACTGGCCGCGCAGAAACCGTTGACGGAATTCGAATCGCTGCAACTGGCAATGCTGAAACTCTCGTTCGATGCGGATGTGATTATCGATCTGCACTGTTCGCTCGAAGCCGCGATGCATCTCTATACGAGCGAGGCCGCGTGGGCCGAGTTCGAGCCTTTGTCGCGCTATCTCGGGGCGCAGGCGTCGTTGCTCGCCACCAACTCGGGCGGCGAAGCATTCGACGAAACGCATAGCCTGTTGTGGTGGCAATTGCAGCAGGTGTTGCCGGCCGACAAGCCGGTGCCTAATGGTGCGATTGCCGTGACCGTGGAATGCCGCGGACAGCGCGACGTGTCCTACGAGGTCGCTCAGGAAGATGCCGACGCGCTGGTGGATTACCTCGTGTGGCGCAGAGCGATCCAGCTCGAAGCGAAGCCTTTACCGGAATTGCTGGCGCCGGCCACGCCGCTGGCCGGCAGCGAACAGTTCTATGCGCCTGTGAGCGGGATCCTCATTCATCGCGCGAAGATTGGCGACACGATTCGCGTCGGGCAACCGCTATTCGATATCGTCGATCCGCTAACGGACGAGACGACAACCATCGTCAGCAAAACGGAAGGTGTGTTCTACATGCGACGCGCGATTCGCTTTGTGACGGCCGGCGCACCGCTCGGGCGCGTAACGGGCACGCGCCCTTTCAGGACCGGGGTATTGCTGGGCGCCTGACAGTTTTCTTTCTATGGGCGCGGACTGTCTACCAGGCCGCGCCTTACTGCTTCCTGCCCACCAGATACGTCACGCCGTTCGGGCCATAGCGTTCCGAATGAGGCTTGTTCGCAGGCACGTGGAAAACGTCGCCGACGTGATACGCGCGCTCTTCGTCGCCCACGCGTATATTCAATTCGCCTTCAAGGATCAGCGCCTTGGCTTCGAAGGGATGCTCGTGAACTTCCATCTCTACGTTCGCCTCGCGCGTGACAACCACGGCGTCGGGGAAGCCTTCTTTCGTCAGGCTTTCGGTGAATGCGTTACGGTCCATAGCGTGTGCCTCGGCAAAGCGATAGTGGAGCTTCACTTTAACGCCGCGCGCGATTTTCTGCAGAGCGTGCTCGCGCAACTGGGCTTCGATCGAGCCTTCCAAACCAGCCACCTACCCGATTGAAGCCCAGCGCGCATGACCCGCTCTTAATTCGCCACCAACACCGGCGCGACCGCCGCCGGATCGCTAATGCTCGGCCGTCCATTCTCGACGTGACCCGCAAGGCGGCGCGAGAAGCTGGCGTCGTCGTTGCTCGTCACCGTCAAGTCGTACCAGTGATGGCTCGACGCCAGTACCCACGCTTCTTCGATATGGGCGCCTGCCGGCACCAGCACCGGACGAGCGCGCGCACCGTAGGCGTTGTCCGTCACCGTCAAACGCGCAATGCCGCCGCCCTTGTTGCTGAACTTGAGGAACACGTTACCGTTCGCGACGTCGTATTGCACCTTCACTTCCGGCTCCGCGCGCTTGTTATTGCCGTGGCCGCCTGCGAACTGCGCGTTCTGCGCCGTCGCCTGCTGCGTGTTGCCCGCAAACTTGCGCACGAAACCATTCGGCCCGAACACTTCGAACGTGTATACGCCGTTGGTCACCGTCAGATCGAACGTTTCGTTGAGCGACTTGCCTGCTTCGACGGTGTAACGCCACGGGCCATCCGTGCGATTGGTCGAGTACAGATAGAAATGCGCGCCCTGATCGCCGGTGTTGCCGATCGAGATTTCGAACGTGTTTTTCTTCGCGTCTGCGCGCCCGTTCACATGCAACTCGTACGGCAACGCGCGCGCGAAACGAATCCCGCTTTCCTGCGGGTCGATCGCGCCCGGCGTCGCGGGGACGGTCGGCTTAGGCTGCGTGGCGCACTGGTTGTCGGCGATGCTCTTGTAGTTGCTCGTGTCCGGCAACGGCGGCACCTTCGAGTCCGGCGTGCGGAAGTCGAACGCCGTGGTCAGGTCGCCGCACACCGCGCGGCGCCATGCCGTGATGTTCGGCTCATACACGCCAAAGCGCGCTTCAATGAAGCGAATCACCGAGGTGTGATCGAACACCTGCGAGCACACAAAGCCGCCCTTGCTCCACGGCGACACGATGGTCATCGGCACGCGCGGGCCGAGGCCGTAGGGCAGGCCGTCGGCGGTGTAGCTGCCGCCCCGTAACGGATTCACCACGTTGTGAATTTCGCCTTCGGTGCTGACCGTCGACTTGCCTTGCGCGCCGGTCGTGGCCGGTTGCGGCGGCACGAGGTGATCGAAGAAGCCGTCGTTCTCGTCGTACATGATGAACAGCACGGTCTTGCTCCAGACTTCGGGATTCGACGTCAGCGCGTCCAGAATCTGCGAGGTGTATTCCGCGCCGTATGCGGGCGTGTAGCTCGGGTGTTCCGAGTACGCAGCCGGCGGGCACAACCACGATACTTGCGGCAGCTTGTTGGCCAGCACGTCGGCCTTCAGGTCGGCGATGGTGCGCACGGTTTGCGCGCGCTCATACAACGGCGAACCCGGCTGCGCGTTGATGAAATTCGTGAAGTTCTGCAGGATGTTGGTGCCGTAGTTGCCGTTCAGCGGATCGGCGCCAGTCAGGCCTTGCTGGTAGACCTGCCACGAAATGCCCGCGGCTTGCAGACGCTCCGGATACGTGGTCCACGAGAGCAACTGGTAATTCGGCGGCCCGTCGCCGTCGACGAAATCGTTGTTGTCGAGCAGCGGACCACCCAGCGTGCCGGTCGGATCGACCATGCCGGTCATCAGATACGAGCGGTTCGGGTGCGTCGGTCCCGGCAGCGAGCAGAAGTACGCGTCGCAGATGGTGAACGCGTCGGCCAGCGCGTAATGGAACGGAATGTCGCTGCGCAGGTGATAACCCATTGTCATGTCGGTCTTGGTGGCCGGCCATTGGTCGTAGCGGCCGCCGTCGATTGCGGCATGGGTCTTGTACCAGGAGTGATCCAGATCGCCGACGCATTGCGCGCTAGTGGTCGCCGTGTTCAGATGGAACGGCAGGACCGGCTGGGTCGGATCTTCCTTCGACGGCTGATACCACACCGGCTTGCCGTTGGGCAGCGGAATCGGGAAGCGGTCGTTGTAGCCACGCACACCGCGCAGGTGGCCGAAGTAGTGGTCGAACGAGCGGTTCTCCTGCATGAACACGACGATGTGCTCGACATCGCGGATCGTGCCGGTGCGCGAAAACGCGGGAACGGCAAGTGCGTTGCGAATCGACTCGGGCAGTGCGGTCAGTGCGGCAGCAGCGCCCGCGGATGAAGCCACGGTCTGCAGGAAACGGCGACGGCTAGTTGATGTCATCGAATATCACCTTCTGCGTGGGAAAAGAATAGCGCGGCTCGCGCGCCGGTGGAATCGGGTCAGTTGCTGCTGCCGCTGTCGCCGGGCGCGTAATGCATGACGGGTGCGACTTGCTGGTTGTCCGCGGCGAGACTGGCTTGCATGTTCTGCGTGATCGGATCGGAGGCCGCGGTTGGGTTTGCGGCAAGCGTTGAAGATGCGTTGAGGATCGGCGTGGCGGGCGATATCGCCGCACCGGGCGCGGCATCGTTGCCGGCAACGGCTTGCGATGAAGACGCCGCGGAAGGCGCGGAATCGTCCGCACCGCAACCGCTCAACGCTAAAGTTGCAAGCGCAACCAAAGCGGCAAGCCGAGCGGCAATCCAGGCGTCACTCGTGAGGCCTTTGTCTCTTCTCATGTTTTGCATCCAGTTTCGTGAAAGCGGATGCAGTCTCCAACCCTTTCAAGAAATAATTGTGAAACGTTTGCGAGTGGTAAAACTTGCGTCTGCGAGTCGGTTTTTCGAAAGGAAGCGGAAAGTGATAAGTAGGAGAATGGTCACGGCAGCGCCATGTGTCTGTCGTCCAGGCACACCGAATGATTGATGGCTTTGTTCAACCGGTAAGTTCATGACACACATCGAACGACCTTTCGACATCACGCGTCTCGAAGACGAATGGCTGGAAGCGGATGGCTTCGGCGGGTTCGCGTCAGGTACGGTCGGCATGCTGCGCACGCGCCGTTATCACGCGCTGCTGCTCTCGGCTACGCGTGCGCCAGGCGGGCGTGTCTTGCTTGTCAACGGCGTGGAGGCGTGGCTGGAGGCGAATGGCAAGCGTTATCCGTTGAGCATGCAGCGATACGTGCCGGATCTGATCTATCCGGACCTGACAGCGAGTCTGGTTACGTTCGACACCGCGCCGTGGCCGACGTGGCGTATGCAACTCGACACGCATCTCGTGTTGACCGCCGATGTGTTTGTTAGCAAGGCGACCCGCGAAACGGTTTTGCGCTGGCGTCTGGAGGGGGGCGGAAACAACGCTGCAGCAATCCCTCTCACATTGAACGTCAGGCCGCTGCTATCGGGCCGCGACTACCACGCACTGCATCATGAAAACGCCGCGTTCAATTTCAATGCGCAGACGAGCGACGATCGGGCCAGCGTGAACTGGCAACCCTACGGCGATCTGCCGGTGATCCAGTGTGCGACGAACGGCGTCTACGCCCACGCGCCGGATTGGTATCGCAACTTCTGCTACGTTCGCGAGCGGGAACGTGGGCTCGATTTCAGCGAGGATCTCGCGACGCCCGGCGTGTTCACCTTCAATCTCGCCGATGGTGAAGCCGTGATGATTCTCAGCGCTTCTCACACTGCGAGCGCAACGCAATCTCCAGGCGCAATGCCGGCAGCCGCGCATGCGACAGAACTCGCGCGCATCGAACAACGGCGCCGCGACGCCCTTGGCTCTCGCCTGCAACGTTCTGCCGATGCCTACGTGGTCGGACGCAACGAAGGCCGCACGATCCTCGCGGGTTTTCCATGGTTCACCGATTGGGGGCGCGATACCTTCATCGCAATGCGCGGCTTGCTGATCGCATCGGGCCGGCTCGACGACGCTGAAGCGATCCTGCTCGAATGGTCAGGCACGCTATCCGAAGGCATGCTGCCAAATCGCTTCCCCGACTATGGCGACACGCCGGAATACAACTCGGTGGATGCGTCGCTGTGGTTCATCGTCGCCGTGCACGACTATCTCGCTACCCATCACGCTAGCCTTGCGACGCAGCAGCGTCTGCAACAGGCGAGCGAATCCATCCTCGCGGGCTACACGAAAGGCACGCGCTTCAACATCCAGGCATCCGCCGACGACGGCCTGCTCAGCGCCGGCGTACCCGGCGTGCAACTCACGTGGATGGATGCGAAAGTCGGCGACTGGGTGGTGACGCCGCGCATCGGCAAGCCGGTCGAGGTGCAGGCGCTCTGGATCAACGCATTGCGCATTGCAGCAACGTGGAATTCGCAGTGGCAGCCTGCCGCCGACCGAGCGTTGCAAGCGTTTCATGAACGCTTTATCGACCCAGCCACGCAAGCGCTCTTCGACAACGTCGATGTCGATCACGTCAAAGGCGCGATCGACCGCTCGATCCGCCCCAACCAGATCTTCGCCATAGGCGGCCTGCCGTTTCCCTTGCTGCAAGGCGCGGCGGCGCGTGCGGTGCTCGATCAGGTCGAAGCGCAGTTGCTCACGCCGCTGGGGCTGAGGACGCTCGCATCGTCCGACCCGGCTTATCGCGGGCACTACGGCGGGCCTCCATTGGAGCGCGATGGCGCCTATCATCAAGGAACCGCGTGGCCGTGGCTGCTCGGTCCGTTTGTCGAAGCGTGGCTGCGAATCCACGGCGGCGAGGCGGACGCCCGCATGCAAGCGAAAACGCGCTTTCTCGACCCGCTCTACGCGCATCTCGATCATGCCGGCCTTGATCATCTCTCTGAAATCGCCGATGGCGACGCGCCGTACGCACCAGCCGGCACGCCCTTTCAGGCCTGGTCCCTGGGTGAGTTGCTGCGCATGGAAACGCTGCTTGCCCGGTTGCCGACCGCCGGCGCCTAAACCGCGCTACGATGTGTGTCCCACCGCCAAGCCTGATGCAAGGACGTAGTCATGCCACCGCTGCGCGCTGCCAATCTGCTCGCCACCATTGAGGGTTCACGGCTCCATTCGGCCGACTGTGCGCATTGGCAGCGCTGGGGACCGTATCTCAGCGAGCGTCAATGGGGCACCGTGCGCGAGGATTACAGCGCGGACGGTACAGCGTGGGACTCGTTTCCGCACGACCATGCGCGCAGCCGCGCTTACCGCTGGGGCGAAGACGGCATTGCCGGATTCGGCGACGACAAGCTGAGCTGGTGCATTTCGCTCGCGCTCTGGAATCGCAAGGACGCGATCCTGAAGGAGCGCCTGTTCGGTCTCACGAATGCTCAAGGCAATCACGGCGAAGATGTGAAAGAGCTGTACTTTTACGTCGACGGCACGCCGACGCATTCGTACATGCGCATGCTCTACAAATACCCGCATGCCGCCTATCCCTACGAAGACCTCGTGCAGGAAAACGCGCGACGCGGCGGCGACATGCCGGAGTACGAAATTCTCGACACGGGCGTGTTCGACGATTTGCGCTA
>Ga0157369_10008720_pt1 | contig 11621 bp, 11 predicted proteins | sample C25metaG_FD_113461 | JGI IMG/M metagenome (GOLD analysis project Ga0157369, IMG submission 113461) | Corn rhizosphere microbial communities from Kellogg Biological Station, Michigan, USA - C2-5 metaG | ecosystem: Host-associated > Plants > Roots > Rhizosphere > Soil | place: USA: Michigan... | reverse complement strand
GATCACCTCATTTCTGCTGATGGTGCGCCTCAGGACGCTGGGCAACTTGCCTGGATCATTCAGCAAGTGCAAAGTAGCCGCCGCGAGACCAGGATTCTTATTCGTGGCGGGAGTGCGGGCGGCGAAATCGTAAACGCGTTTCCTCTGGCCGGCGACCACGATCAGGTGCTGGGAGTATTGCTGGTGGCGAGCTCGCGCCAGGTTTATGCTGAGCTTCGCAATCAAATCCGGTCAGCCGCGCTGCTGGCGGCTGGCGCAGGATTAATTCTTGCGATTTTATTGAGCAGTTGGGCCGCAACCCGCGTTACCCGCCCGGTTGAAGAGCTCGCCCGCGCCGCGCGGGAGGTCGCCGCCGGCAACTGGAACCCAACCGTCAAGGTAAAAACGCAAGATGAAATTGGCCAACTCGCGGAATCATTCAACCGCATGACGCGAGACCTGCTTGACCAACGCGAGCGCCTGGTGCAAGCCGAGCGCGTAGCGGCATGGCGCGAACTCGCCCGCCGCCTGGCACATGAGCTCAAAAACCCGCTGTTCCCGCTGCAGTTGACCGTTGAAAATCTTTTGCGCGCGCGCGAGCAGAGCCAGCAGCAGTTCGATGAGACTTTTCGCGAGAGCTCGGCGACGCTGTTATCTGAAATCTCAAATCTCAAAAACATCATCGGCAGATTCAGCGATTTCTCCAAGATGCCGCAGCCGCACTTTCAATCGGTTGACTTGCGCGAACTTTGCGAGAGTGCGATCAAGCTGCATCAGGCGCAGCTTACGAAGACAGGCATCTCATGCAATCTAGAACTATCTGCCGGCAATACAATCGCTGCCGATCCTGAACTCTTGCACCGCGCGCTCTCCAACATAATTCTGAACGCGATTGAAGCCATGCCGGATGGTGGCACCATCAACTTGCGCGGCAACTACCGCCAGGATTCAGTTCGCATCGAGGTGGCCGATACTGGGACTGGCCTGGCGCCGGACGAGTCAGCCCAGCTGTTCACGCCTTACTACACCAGTAAGCCGAATGGCACAGGTCTTGGGCTCGCGATCGTGCAGTCAATCGTGAGCGACCATGGCGGGAGAATTAGTGCCGCCAGCGAACCCGGCCGCGGCACAACATTTATCATCGAGCTTCCCGCGAACCGCGACAAACTGGCGACTTTGCAGGGAACGCACGTCTAGGGGAAACGGGGACAATTTGTCGAGGGCTCGATTGCTGATTGTCGACGATGAGGCCAGCACGCTGGCTACGCTCTCTCGCGCCTTCCGCCTCGCCGGTCACGAGGCGACGGTCTGCGATAACCCCAGCCGAGCGCTTGAATTGGCCAAGACAGATAACTTCGACCTCATCTTCTCTGACGTAGTGATGCCGGCGAAAAACGGCCTCGTGTTTTTGGAAGAGTTGCGGTTGGCCGGTGTGCCCACGCAGGTCGTGATGATGTCCGGCCAGGCTCACATCGAGATGGCTGTGCGCGCAACCAAGCTGGGCGCTCTGGATTTTCTCGAGAAGCCGGTATCGACCGATAAACTTCTGCTCACCGTTGAAAACATACTCAAGCTCCAGCGCCTGGAGTCTGAAAACCTTCAGCTCCGCCAACGCTTGGGAAAGTACGAAATTGTCTGGGCCGGCGAGGTCATGAAGAGCGTGATAGCGCAACTTGATCGCGTGGCTATCACCGATACCCGCGTCTGCATCTTCGGTGAAACCGGCACGGGTAAGGAATTGATCGCGCGCACTATCCACGAGAAAAGCGCGCGCGCTTTGGGACCTTTCGTTGCGCTGAACTGCGCGGCTATCCCTGCCGAGCTGATCGAATCTGAATTATTCGGCCACGAAAAAGGTTCTTTCACCGGTGCGGCCAATCGACATATCGGCAAATTTGAACAGGCGGAACACGGCACGCTTTTTCTCGACGAAATCGGCGACATGCCTTTGCCCATGCAGGCCAAGCTTCTGCGGGTTCTCGAGGAGGGAGAAGTCGAGCGCATCGGCGCCAGCAAAGCGGCGCACGTTGATGTCCGCGTCGTGGTCGCAACCCATCGCAACCTGCAAGCCTTAGTTCACGACGGCAAATTTCGCCAGGACCTGTTTCACCGCATTTACGTTTTTCCGCTGATATTGCCGCCCTTGCGCGAAAGGCGTGCCGACATTCCTGCGCTCATCGAACATTTCCTTGATCAAATCTGCAGGCAAAATAGTTGGAAACCGGCGAAGTGCACCGCAGCCGCAATAACTGCTCTACAGAATTATTCCTGGCCGGGCAATGTTCGCGAACTTCGCAACATGATCGAGCGCCTTTTGCTGCTGGCTCCTCGTGATAGCAACGAAATTGGATTGGATACAGTCGAGTCAGTGCTGATGCCTTCGGCCGAAACTCGCACTGCACTCAGCAATGCCGGCTCAGGCACACTGGCCGCCCGGGTGGAAAATTTCGAGCGGGAGACGATTATCGCGGAATTGAAGCGCGCCGGTTTTCACGTGACCAACGCAGCTAAGACTCTTGGACTGGAACGCAGCCACCTTTACAAGAAAGCCGAACAATTAGGAATCGACGTGAGAAAGCAACGCCGAGATGACGAACTCAAGCAGGAGTGACTTCTGTTACCAGGGCCTAAGCCTCTCAATATCCGAGTTGTCGCTGTGCCGCTTCTCCTGTTCCACTTTGCGGTGACCGATCGAGATCTGGCGTTTAATGATTGTCTGCAATCGGTAATGGTCCTGCTCCAGAAGCGTGGTGAATTTAAATGGCTGACGGTCCCATGCGACCGGCGTGAGCATTTGGGCTTCGCCCTCGACGCAGCCTTTGTTGGTGAGAAACATCAGCTTTCCGACAGCGCCAGGCTGTACTGGGCGCTGCAGGCATAGCAGGCCGCCGGTTACTGAAATGACCTGTAATTGCGCGGAGCATCGGACGCCACCCGGAAACCTGACCACCACCGGGGTTTTCTCTTCGAATCCGACACGCTGCGCCCGTTCGCGGAACTCAGTTTGGGGGGCGTAGGGCATGAATTGAGTATCAACATTTTCACGAAAGATTGTGAGATTACGGAAGGCCAAAAATGCTGCCGGCATTCGGCCAAGATCGACGTGATAGGCCTGAAACCCGCTCTGGTCGGCCAATTCACGGTGAAAGCCAGAACACCGCGGATCAGGCAACCACAAATTCCGGCAACTGTCTAAGCTGCTCGGTTCTGATTTCGATTTTGATTTGCGAGACGCGGTTTGAAGGCCACATAACAAATGAAATGCTATGAACTGAGTACGGGTTTGCGAGTAGCTCGGCCTGCAAGCATAATGTCGTAGGTATCAAACGCCCTGGCGCTCGGCGATGCCAATTCTTTCTCCGGAGAAACCATGTCTAAAGAATCCACGCGTCGCGATTTCCTGAAAATCTCCAGCATGGGCGCGGCTGCCATTGCCGGAGTAGCGCTTGCCGATTCGCCCGCCCGATCCAGCGCGAAGGATGCAGCCGGAGCAATATCGGTCTGGACTACCGACGACAACCGGCGCTGCGCTCGCGGGCCGGCGCTCGCATGGCAAAACGCTTCCGGCTCCAGCGCTTCCGCGATCGTTCTCAACCCTGATAAAAAGTTTCAGCCGATTCTCGGGTTTGGCGCGGCGTTTACCGATGCTGCTTGCTTCACCTTTAATCGCCTCGATCCCGAGGCCCGTGAAAAACTGTTTCATCAGATGTTCAGCCCCTACGAAATGGGATTGAATGTCTGCCGCACCTGTATCGGCGCCAGCGATTATTCGGTCAATGCTTACAGTTTTGACGAAGGCGATCCCGACCCTGATCTGCAGCGTTTTTCCATCGATCATGACCGAGCCTATATTCTTCCCATGCTGCGCGCAGCACGAAAAGCCAATCCAGACTTGTTCCTGTTCTCTACGCCCTGGAGTCCTCCCGGCTGGATGAAGCCCAATAAATCGATGTTGGGAGGCAATATGGAGCGGAAGTACATGGCTTCCTACGCAAATTATTTTGTGAAATTTTTGCAAGGATACGAAGCTGAAGGCGTGCCGATCCAGGCGATCAGCGTGCAGAATGAAGTTGACACCGATCAGGACGGACGCATGCCGGCTTGCAGTTGGCCCCAGGAATATGAAGCAGATTTTGTTCGTCAGCAGCTCGGTCCCGGGCTCGAGCGGGCTGGAGTTAAAACCAAGATCTGGATCATCGATCACAACTACAACCTTTGGGGTCGCGCTATGGGCGAACTGGAAACTGAAGGTGTGCGCAAATATACCAATGCGATCGCGTGGCACGGTTATGTGGGCAAGGTAGAGTGGATCAATCGGGTGCAAAGCGCCTATCCCGACGTTGAAATGTATTGGACCGAAGGCGGTCCCGACTTTACGGAACCTGATTACATGACTGGCTGGGCAAAATGGAGCGCAACTTTTACTGACGTCCTGCGAAATTGTTGCCGATCGATCACCGCCTGGAATCTGGCGCTGGACGAAGTCGGCAAGCCCAACATCGGACCCTTCAATTGCGGCGGCTTGGTCAGCATTCACTCACAGACCAAAGAAATCGCCTACTGCGGACAGTATTGGGCCTTCGCGCACTACTCGAAATTCATCAAGCGCGGCGCGCATCGCATCGATTCTCAGAGTAACGGTGGGGACGTATTGCACGCGGCTTTTGAAAATCCAGATGGTCAGCATGTGGTTGTGCTCACCAATCCCGGCCCCGCCAGCAGTTGTGTTCTGAAAGCTGGCGGCGGTACGGTAAATGTTTCACTGAATCAGCATTCTGTGACTACGCTGGTTTGGAGCTAGCTCAGTTTCCAGCTTTTGGCTGGTGCGAGACAATCGAAAACAGGAAGAGAAGAATTCCAACCAATACCAACGGACAGCCGATCACCGCGAAAGCCACAAACGCCAGCGGATGAATCCGAATCAGCGTCAGCAGTAGAACGAGCAGCCCTGCGCATATCAACATTGCAGCCCAGCGTATTCGCGCTTCTAGGTTCACCTTGGGCCTGACTGGCTGAACTGAAGCCATACTATAACGCTCCTTTCAACATGGGAGCATCTTTCAGTGTACCAACGTCATGCACGGTGTCATGACAGCCGCTATTCATGCATGACATCTGATTCGAAGTTATTCTCGCCATCATTTCGGCGGTTTTGCGATGTTTGGGCTGCTCTTCAAAAACCCGCATGCCGGAATGACAGTGCAGACACTCGCGATTGTTGAAGGCTGTGTAGAGTTTTATTTCCGCAGGCGCTGGAGGGGTGCCGAGATATTGCACATAAAGATGGCGTAAGCCGCGAAATTTTGAATGGACCGTGCCGAACATCGTGTAATCAGTGTGGCAGGTATAGCAGGCGCGATCGCGCGGCACAAGATTGTTCTGAAAATGCTTGGCCGCTATATAGCTGGGATCGTCTACATGCAGGCTCTTACCGAAATCATGCATCACATGACAGGACAAGCAGAACTGCGTACTCTCCGCCCGCTCCATGTGTTCAGAAAAACCCAGCCACATGGCTAGCCCCGGAACAATGAATAAGGTCACGAAAGCCAGAATCTTTCCGCCGCGCACGCGCGTAAGTTCAACTCGCGCACCCACTAGCGCCGCCAGCCCTAATGCGATCGCGACGAACAGAATCTCTAAAACGGTAGGAGAAAATATCGTCATGGGTGAGAAGCAGATGAGCCGACAGCAAAACCGCAATCAGGAGATCTAGAGTGAAACCGACTTCGATGACAGTTCAATCTTCGCGGTCCCGTCCTGCGTTAGCTGAGTGCCAAATGCTGTGCTGTGTTGCTATTTGCCCAGGCTCCTGTAGTACTCCACCAGCGATTTGATCTGGTCAGCACTGAACTCGCTTTTATACGAATCCATATCATCGCCCTTGCCGTCGGTCACTACTTTGATCATCGCGGCTTCGGAGTCTTTCATGTTTTGATGAACATCTTTAACGTGGGCTTTTTTGCCCTTGGCGGTATTGCCGGAACCATCTTTCGCATGACAGACGGCGCATTTTTTGTTGTAAAGGTCTTCGCCGCTTTGGGCAAAAATAGTTCCAGTCAGCACGCAACCAACGAGGGTTGCGCCGATACATACCACCCCTGCTCGCGATATAGCTCGAACGAAATTCATCGGTATCCTCCAGTGCCGATAACTATAACGCAAGCCGCAAATCAGAAACCTCTCGTCCAGCGAATGGTCAGCAGATTTGCCGAATAATTATTTGCAGTGACAATCGCCTGTAAATAGTAAGTGCGTTGCAAATCCACCGAAAGCCTTCCAGCCTTGGGGAAATCGTATGCGACAGTCCCCGTGACCAGCGGCCAAGTCACCGGCCCATATGCCGGCGGCTCACCGCTGATCTCGCCCAGGAAGCTGGACCGGTCGTAATTCCCGCTAAGCCGCGCGCTGAACCCCTTAATTGGTTTAATATCGACGCCGCCCTGCCAGACGCGGTTCATCTCCTGATCGCGTAGGAAGTCGCTCAATGGCGCTACCCCGCGCACATACTGAATATCGCCCTGTGAGTATGTGCTCTCATAGCTGAACCCGGCAAAGATCGAGAAGCGCTCATTCAAGGCATAGGACGCGGTCGTCGAATTAAAGCGGACCGCGTTCTCATAGTGGGTTTCAAGCAATCGGCCGTTGCTGATATTCAACTCGTCATCGATGGAAAATCTGGCGATGGGGTGGAATTGCACCACCGCATGCCCGCCCACTTCGCTGCGCGGCGTGATGGCGGTGTAGGACATGCCATTGTTAAAGCTGTGCAGGTCGCCGCGGAAGCTGATCATTTTTGATGGTTCGTAACCGAAGCTGATCTCGGGCGCGGCGGTTTTGATAGTGTGGCTCAGCCCGTCGTCTTCAACCCCACCGGAAAACGTCGCCACATCATACTTCATGAAATGCACGCCCGGGCGAATGACCAATGTTCTGAGGGGAGTAAAGTCCAGGGTAAAGTGCAGATCGCTCAAGTTGGTGCGCCATACGATGTCTTCGGCGTTCGTCGCCGGGGTGGTGGCATTAAAAAGGCTGCTGAAGCTGCCAATGCCTTCGCTCTTCTGGTGCGAGTAGCGATAGTCCGCGCTCACGCTCCACCAGCTGGTCAGGTCATACGTGAATCCCTGGCTGATGATGTGGTCCGGTTCGGTTACGTTACCATGGACGCTCTGGCTCACTGCGTAAGGGGTTTGTACCCCCGTGCTGTTGGGGGCAATTCCGTTGAAGGACTGATCGAAGTTCAAGGGCCCCTGATAGCGATAGAAAAGATAGCTGCCGCGCCATTCCAGTCGATGCAGCGGTTTTCCCACATACGAGAATTCGCTGATGGGCGTGGTCAGGCGACGATCTTGCGACCAGGTGAAATGCGCCAATGGCTCTAGCGTCGAACTCTTCGCCGGATCAATGCTCAGCTCGGGCGAACTCACCGTGTTTACGTTCGTGATCGAGTTGAAGCTCTGGTATCCAACCGCGTAATGGAAGTTCCATGAGCGGAAGGTGTAATCGACTCCGCCGGTAAAGCGGTTAGTCTCATCATTTATCGGAGCAAATAAATAATACGGATTGGCCCGCGCGTAACCACCCCAAAATCCCGGCGAGCCTAGAAAGTCAGGCGATGCAGTGGTGAAGGTAGGACCCCCGTCCGTGGTGCGGTAGTAGTCGAAGTTAAATCGCAAGTTGTCGCTCGCATGCACGGTGAGGTCCGCGGAACCGAACTTTCGCACCGTGTCCCAATTATGGTGGTCGGTGAGCCCGGTGGAGAGGGTGGTTGTGGCCGCGGCAATCGGCAAAATCACATTGTCGTTCTGGTTCCAGAAATAATAGGCCTGCCGCCAATTCGCTCTAAAGTCAAAGAGCTTGTGCTTGCTCACCGTGAGTTGCGCGGTGGGAAAGGGATCGCCGCCCATGCCGCTCAGGTTCAGCGAGTAATTGTCGGCGAAAGCATTGATGCCGGGCTTCGCTTCCCCCATCAGGCTAAAATCCATCAGCCGCGGTCCGCTCTCCAGACCAAACATCTCGCGATACATCGGCGCGTAACCTTTGACGTCGGTAAAGCGGTAGCCCAGGCTGGCCGAGCCTTGGGTGGCGAACCCTCCCAAATCCAGTGGCGCCGCTTCGGCATTTGCCGGTGGGTCCTGCGCGCTCGAAATGCCTGACAGCATCAGGAGGCTGGCGAGCAGTACTACCCGAGTTGACCTCATAGCGCCTCCTGTGTCATCGCAGCAAAGCCGGATCCAGATTCGAACCATGTACGGCGGTGTGGCAGCGCGTACACTCGCCGCTGGTCTGGAAACCCAGCCGTCCATGCGGCACACCCGCTTGATCGTGGTATCCGGTGTGGCATTGCAGGCAAAGCTGTCGACCTTCGCGGCGCACCAGCAGCATGCGGTTGGTGCTGCCATGAGGGCTGTGGCAAGTGGTGCAGCCCTCCACTTTCACCGATGCGTGCTCATAGATATATGGCCCACGCTTCTCCGCATGGCAGTTCACGCAACTCTGAAAGTTCGGCTTGTTCAAGCTGGCGCGGTTCAGCGATCCGTGAGGATTGTGACAGTCGCTGCACTTGACTAATCCCTCGGGCACCCGATGATGTACTGGCAGCGCAAACTGCGCCTGCACGGTTCCGTGGCAATTGAAGCACAGCGTAGGCTCCGACTGCTTCAACAAGCTGCTCTGCAGCCATCGGACCTCGTCCGGAAGTTGCGGCACCTGAAAGAAATGGCCCTGCGGCGAACTCAAATCACCCTTGCTCTGGTCTTTGACTTCGGTCACCAGGTGCGAGGTGTGGCACTGATCGCAGGACATGCCATGCGCCACATGGGTCGAGTGTTCAAAAAAATCCTGCTGCTTGCTGCTGATATGGCAAAGCAGGCAGCGGGCCGCATTCTCTTTGGAATTTGAGCGGAAGCGGAAAACCGGCGCCTGCGCCAGTGCAGCCGTGATCTTGGCGTTCACGGCGAAAGAGAAGATGGGATGCTCTTCAAGCGCCCGCTTCTCCTTGCCTTCATCGCCTTCGGCAGCTTCGATGGCATCGGCGTGGGCTTTCCCTGGCCCGTGGCAGACTTCGCATCCGGACACGTAGTCTTTTCCCGGGACCGAAACCTTGGCGTGTGCCGTCTTCTCGTATTCTCTGTATTCCGGTTTGTGGCAGGAGCGGCAGCGAGCAATGCCGGCATAGTCGCTCGCATTGCCCAGAATGACTGTCGGCGCAACCGAAGGCCCCTGCGTGGACGCAGGCATCTTCTGCCCGCTGGCATCATTCCCGCAAAGCGATAGAGCGAGTACCGCGAGGATGAAAATGTCCTTCTCTGCTAGGCTCGCTTGAGCTCTCATTAGCGTGCTCCCCTTTACGGTATTCGCCTACGGGTGCCCGGCCGTGCTTTTTCAGAATTGGTTCGTATGAAGTGAACGACTTACTACCCCACTACTTTGCGCGAAGAAAAAAGATATACATAATCCTCGGTCACTCGGATCAAATAATCAATTACATATCGGATACTTGGCTTTTTCTAATGCATTCACTTCCCGATTCGGTAATCAAGCCTTTTTGATTAACTTTCGGCGCATTGAACGGATATCGGAATCCGCGCTCGTCGACAGTCTCGCATTAGCTAGGGGAGGAATCTGTGATCTCGGCCCTGTGAGCGTGTGATCAAAGTCACATTTGCAAGTTGCGGTACAAAAAAAGAAACCCGCCAGTTTTGGCGGGTTGCAGAGTTCAGATGGATTGAGGATCAGGCGCGCTTGCGCTCTTGATCGCGATTGCCTTGCTGATCGTTGGTCTGCTCGCTTTGTTGACGGCGCTTCTGCTCTTCCTGCTGTTGCCGTTGTTTGTCCTGCTCCTGCTGCCCTTGACCCTGCGATCCCTGACCGTGCGATCCTTGACCCTGGCCAGATTGTCCTTGATTTCTTTCGTCACCCATATTGAAATCTCCTTCGCACATCGAATTTACCGCCCTATTGAGATGCTAGTTCGATAGGCCTTGTTCGACGCAAGGTGACGATATCGCAAGCAGCTGGCCAGCTGCTCCGCATCACACACGGTCCGATGCTGACAAAACTGGCGCCGCCGCTGACCACGAGCAGTGTTCCTGCCCCAGGCTGCACCTGTTCTAGCCGCATTTATTTCAAATGCTTGTTCACCGCTTTGGTCATCTGGAACATGTCTAGTTTTTTGGCGCCAAACACGGGCTGTAATTTATCGTCGGCGATGATCTCGCGCTTGTTGGCTGGGTTTTGCAGTTTGTTCTTCTTGATGTGCGCCCAAATCTTCTTGGTGACTTCGCTGCGGGGAAGCGGATCTGATCCGACAACTTTGGCCAGATGCTCTGACGGCTGCATCGGCTTCATGAACGCGCTGTTGCTCTTGGTTTTGCCTGCTGCCTTGCCTGCTGCTTTGGCCATTGATCTCTCCTGTTGACCTGCACTGTAGTGAAAACCTGCTGCTGGGGATTGTATTCGAAGCGGGAGGGGTTTACCCGCCTTTCGGCAAAATTCGCATTGCTCAGTCTTGCACCGGGCGGGCAAGATAACAAAACCGGCATGCCGAAATCCCGGGCGAGAGCCGAAAGATCGGTAAGGAGTGGTGGCGGCGCGTGGACTCGAACCACGGACCTACGGATTATGAGACCGTCGCTCTAGCCACCTGAGCTACGCCGCCACATGCACGATTGTAAGGGAACACAGAAAAAGCGGGAAGGGCGGGAGCGGGCATTCTCCGAGTCATTCACTTAACCGGGGTTTCGGCAGCGGCACCCCGATTCGGCGGGGCTGTCTGGTTTGTCGAGCCCTGCTCGACTGAACGGGCGGGGGCGCCCGTTCCCACGTGGCTGGTGGTGGATTCATTCGGCCTGAGTCGTGACGAAACACTACATTACTTTGGGAACGCGGCTTCAGCCGGTCCGCGGCATAAACTAATCGCGTGGAACGCAAAGTCTTCTGGATCACCTTCACCGCGCTCGGCATTATGGCCGACGTAATTCTTCCCCTATGGTGGGCTTTGTTCGCCACTATCCCTATAGGAATCGCCAGCTGGTGGGTGGCTTATCGCAGCGACTGGTTTTGAGGAATCCTGACCAGTCACAATTGCTTCTCCTTCATCTTTCGAATGATTTCACGTAACTCGTTTTTCCTGTCTTGATTCAATTCAACCCATTCTTCCGGCAATCCACCAATGGACATTGTGCTTTGCCATAGTTCTCTCAGAATTGGATCTTTTAAATTCAAGTGCTCATAATCATCGACGTCCAATCCTGCAACCCTCCCGTCTAATAAGCGCTGTGCAAACTCGCCTACTTCTTGCGGAGACAGTTCTTTGGAGGTCATAAAGCTAACCACTAGGATCGCAACACCAATCAGGGCAAACCCAAACAACCAATTTGCATTCGGGTACAGCACAAGGGCCACAATTGGCGCCAGTACGGAAACAAGACACCCAACGTTAGACAAGGTACGGGCGAGTTTTTTCATATTTAGCGGTGTTTGTGACTGAGCTCGATGCGCTGCGGTCTGCTCAATAGATCCCTTTCTCTCCCTTGGGCCGCGTCTTCCATCGGCGATGCACCCACAACCACTGGTTCGGATATTTGCGTACGTAACCTTCAATCACTTTCGTAAACTTGGCCGTGTTGGCCAGTACGTCG
>Ga0157369_10008719_pt1 | contig 11621 bp, 10 predicted proteins | sample C25metaG_FD_113461 | JGI IMG/M metagenome (GOLD analysis project Ga0157369, IMG submission 113461) | Corn rhizosphere microbial communities from Kellogg Biological Station, Michigan, USA - C2-5 metaG | ecosystem: Host-associated > Plants > Roots > Rhizosphere > Soil | place: USA: Michigan... | reverse complement strand
CGGCTCTACGCTTTTGCGTTCTCCCGGCAGCAGCAATCCCGCGCCATACAGCTTCAGTGGTGTTGCTCGATCGGCATGCCCCGCGGCTTGCGCCAGGCCGTCCATATAAGCCGGGAAGCGTTTCTCCTGCGGGCCTGGCGCGGAATGTTGGCCCACAAAACAATTCTACACGAAATTGTTTTGTTTGTAACACAGTAGTACTAGCGCTCCAAACTCCAGACCACGAAAGGTCTCAACTTGACTCGTATTTGTCTTAGTAACGTCCCGGGCAGAGTTAATTTGGCCATTCATTACGACCATCACACCCTTACCGACGGCTTCAGGGTTGATTGCAACTCGGATGGCACTGAATAGGTTCCGAGGACCATCCGAGTCTGGATCGGAAGCCGGGCGCTGCGCCCCAACCAAGATGACCGGTTTGTTGTCCTTCGTGACCAGATCTAAGAAATAAGCGGTTTCCTCCAGCGTATTCGTTCCATGAGTCACCACGATGCCGGCGATCTCAGGTTTCGCAAGCAGATCTTTCACCCTGCCCGCCAGCTTTAACCAGATTGCGGGATTCATATCTGTACTGGAGATATTGGATATCTGCTCTACCTGAATATGGGCCAGTCCGCGAACGGCGGGAATGGCCTGAACCAAGTCTTCGCCGGTAAGCGCCAGCTCGTAGCCCCCTTTTGCCGGATTGAGCTTGCTCGCGATCGTTCCGCCGGTTGCAAGTATCACAACCGTAGGCATTGTGTCTGCGAACAATGTGCAGCAGGTGCTGATTAGAACTAGAAGCAGCGCGCCCAGTCTCATAGTTCCGAGATTCTATCAGCTAAATGCCAAACGCCGCTTGACGAACAAAGTGATAGTAGGCGGGAAAGGAATGCTCGAAGCGGTGCCGTGAACGGGGCTCGCCGGCTGACAAATTCACGATTTGGCTATCCCAAATAGCACTAGGCTGAAGTATACTGACCTCCAAAGCATAAGCGAGAGGCCAACATGGAGACCAGTCGGCGAACCTTCTTGGGCACAGTGAGTGCTGCTGCTGCATCCTCTCCCGGCCCTGGAGACGACCCCGGCCACGAACACCAGGACGTCCCATCGGAACCCGCTCTCCGGGTCAAAACGTTAGAGTCCCTTCTGGTAGAAAAAGGCATTGTAGATCCGGCTGCTCTCGATGCCATCGTTGATTACTTTGAACACAAGGTTGGCCCGCGTGACGGAGCTCGGGTTGTCGCACGAGCATGGGTGGATCCAGAGTTCAAGCAACTCCTGCTTACTGACGCGCCGACAGCAATTGCAAAGCTTGGTTACTCAAGCGTGAGGGGCGAACACTTGAGAGTGGTCGAAAATACCAGCAAAGTTCACAACCTTGTCGTTTGCACTTTATGCTCTTGTTACCCCTGGGCTCTGCTGGGCCTGCCACCGGTCTGGTATAAGTCAAACGCGTACCGATCCAGAGCTGTTATCGATCCTCGCGGAATGTTACAGGAACTTGGCTGCACGATTCCGGAAAACGTTGAAGTTCATGTGTGGGATAGTACGGCGGAGCTGCGTTACCTAGTCCTTCCTGAGAGGCCCGCTGGTACAGAAGGTTTGAGGGAAGAGGAACTCGCCGCGATGGTGAGCCGTGATGCAATGATAGGCGTTGCAAAAATCGGCTTACCTGCTCAGGAGGGCCCGAAATGAACGGCGTGCACGACATGGGCGGAATGCAGGATATGGGCAAAGTGTCGCTCGAGAAGAATGAACCCGTCTTCCACGACACTTGGGAGGGACGCGTGTACGCTCTCAATCGCGCTGCAGCTGCGGGCGGAAAGTGGAATCTCGATGCATCACGGTATGAAATTGAGCTGATTCCACCAGCGGAGTATCTGCGCACGAGTTACTACGAGCGTTGGTATGCAAGGCTCGTTGAACTCTTGATAAAGCGTCAGATGGTGACACGCGCCGAGATACAATCTGGGCAACCCGCCCCAGGGTCGCCCAAGACTACACCTGTGATGAAGGGCGGAGAGATCGCAGTCCTGGCGCCGGCGAATCCGGAGCGCCCCGCAGCAGAGGTTGCAGCACGATTCGCTGTCGGACAACGAGTGCGGGCCCGGAATATTCATCCGGTCCACCACACCCGGCTTCCGCGCTACGCACGAGGGAAACAGGGCGTGATTGTGCGCCATCAGGGAATCTTCATCTTTCCCGACACAAACGCCCATTCGGAAGGAGAGAATCCTCAGCACGTCTACTCGGTCCGCTTCGCGGCAACGGAACTATGGGGCAGCCATGCTTCAAGCCGCGATTCTATACACCTGGATCTTTGGGACGAATATCTTGAACTCGCCTGAGGCTTTGCTTTTTGCTCCGAGTGATCTGGGCGTCTTGCCGCAGCTTCCGCGTGACGACAAGGGGCCAGTATTCGCCGAACCTTGGCAAGCTCAGGCGTTTGCCCTGGCAATTAGACTTTCGGCTCAAGGCTACTTCAGCTGGAGAGAGTGGGCAGACACGTTAGGTCTTGAATTGGCTGATGCCGCTGAACGCGGAGAAGCGGACGACGGCTCGGCGTATTATGAGCGCTGGCTTGCGGCTTTGGAGAAATTAGTGACTGCCAAGGGGCTTACCGACGTTGCGACTCTGTTTGAGCGGAAAGAAGCTTGGGCAGATGCCTATCGGCACACGCCTCACGGTAAGCCCGTACAGTTACGCCCGGGTTTTAGAATAGATTACAAGTACCGGCAATCTCCGTTGCACGAAATTACTCGTGCCGATGGCGTTCGTAAGCAAATCCGAATCCAAGACGGCCATCTGTTTGTTTGCAACGGCTGCTGCTGCGGGCGCACAGAGAAGGGCTTTCCTGCTTTGCCCCTCGACGACTTCAAACGGCAATGGAAGCAGCGAGGAATTAGACGCCGTTTTCATCTCACGATTTCCGGTTGTCTCGGGCCTTGTCCATTGGCCAACGTAGTCCTTCTAGAGTTCCACGGGCGATCATTATGGTTCCACTCCATCAACCAACCAGAGGATGTTAACGTCATCTACGATTACGTGGAGAGGATGCTCGTCGCTGGGACGATCATGGACGTGCCTGAGGTCTTGAAGTCCCGGCTCTTCATCCGCTATCTGAAATAACCAGAGCCATGCCTTTCGGTGCGGAGTTGCAGTTGGAGTTGGCAGTTGAAGACCTGCCGCGTCGATCCAGAGGCGATTACTCGCCGGAAGTCTTTTCGTCAAGCAAGTTCCGATTGACTGGAATCGCTTACTACCAGTTGGTTTTACGAGACAGAACGCCTTCGAGGCGGAGTTACGCTGGGTCGAAGCGCTCGGTAAACCGCGATGCGGTTCGAGGCGGGGCGCCGCGCCCAATATTGAGGGATTGGGAATGAAGAAAGCCGTTCTCTCTCTGCTAATAGCCGTGATGATTCTGACGGCCAGCGCTCCGGGCATTCGGCCGAGAGCAGATGCGGAAAGCTATCCCGCACACCGGGAAAACGCGGAATTCTCGATCGGTGCCGTTCTGCTCCCGCCGGAGCAGGTTAAGAAGATGTTCAAGGCAGACTTGAACCACGGCTACGTACTCGATTTATCCCCCTAAACGGGCGTTTCCGCGATTCTCGCTTCAATGCCTGATGTTTACTGGTTGGCGTTGCCGCGATCATAAGAGCCGTGTAGCGAATCTAGGGCAGCTCAAACACCCACAAGAGTGATGATTTGGATCCTCGTATCGCGCCGAGCTCAGGTGCGTAATTTAAGGCCCAGTTGCCTTGGAGGCCGGGGTCGCCAGCGGGCATGGCGATGTACTGCTTGCCATCCACCATGTAGGTAATCGGAAAAGCATTCGGGACGTCGTTCAGCCGCGGACTCGTCCACAGTACCTTGCCGTCTTCGTCGTCGAAGGCGCGGAAATAGCGGTCCGGCGTCGCCGAAAACACCAGACCTCCAGCAGTCGTCAGCAATGCGGAGGATTGCGGGACGCGGGTGCGAATATCCCATACAAGCTTCTGAGTATTCAGGTCCAGCGCAAGGAAGCGGGCCGGGGTGTCGCCCTCCTTTCCCATGCAGTGGTCGTAGATCGGCAGGTAATACCGGTTGGTTGACGGACTGTACGCGCCGGCCGGGAAGCTTCTGACGCCCTCGCCGTTCGGGCAGTTTTTCACGCCTGCCGGCGGCGGTTCAGAGAGGGTCGTCCTGGTTCCCGTCACAGGGTCGACCGAGATGTCGTTCTGCGCGCCCGGATCGACCCCGAATAGAAACTTCCCGGTCGCGGCATCCAGCGCCTCGAAGATTCCCGGCTTGCCCACCGTGATCACCGCCTTGTGGCGCTCTCCCCGCACGGTTACCGGCACTATGATCCGCTCGAAGGGGTAATCCTGATCGTACGGATCGTGCGGGACGTGCTGGTAATACCAGGCCAGCTTGCCGGTGTCAGGATTCAGCGCCAGGGTGGAATCCACATAGAGCGAATCGGCGCCGAAGGTCCCGCGCTTGATCGTCGACCACGGCGAAGGCGAGCCGGTACCCCAATAGGTCAGATTCAGCTCCGGGTCGTACTGTCCAGCCACCCAGATGGCCCCGCCGTCACGCTTGTCGTCGGGCAGATTGTTCCAGGTGTTGCCCCCCGGATCGTCATGGTGCGCTGTCGTATTGAACCGCCACAGTTCCTTGCCCGTCGCAAGGTCGTGGCCGGTGATGAAGCAGCCGCCCGGCGGGGAATAGAGTGCCACTTTTTTATCCCCATTGGCGCTGCCCGGCCCGCAGTTGCCGGCGCCGATCAGCACCTTGTCCTTCACGACCAGCGGGCCGCTGTTGTACGTGCGCTCGGATTTGTACTTATCGGTCACGACATCCCACACCTTCTTGCCGGTCTTGATGTCCAGTGCGAGGACGTGCATGTCGATCGTGCCCACGATGAGCTTGTCGCCGCCGATCGCAAGGCTGCGCTTGGTCCGATAGAAGCCTGGAAGCGACGGATAATCATCCGGAAGATCCCAGGTAAACTTCCAGAGCAGGGTGCCGGTCTTCGCATCTAGAGCATCGATCGTCTCGCCGAAGTTCCACAGGAACATGACTCCGTCGTGAACGAGCGGCGTCGTCTCGGTGACGGCATCGACGCTCGAATCCATGCTGAATGTCCAGGCAACCTTCAGATTCTTCACGTTCGTGCGATTGATCTGGTTCAGCGCGCTGTAGCCCCAGCCGTTATATGTGCGCCGCCAGTTGAGCCAGTCACCTGGCGGAGGATTGCGCAGCATCTCGTCGGTGACCGGCGTCAGTTTATCGAGCGGCGCGCGCATGGTCGCAAGCGCGGCCTTGGCATACGGCGTATCGATCGGCCGCGGTGGTCGCGGTCTGTTCCTCTGAACAGGCGTTCCGGTCTCCGGGTTCACCTTGACAGGCGTGGGTGTCTGGCCAAGACCGGTGCCGTTCATGAGCGTCAACGCGGCCAACAGGGTCAAATGCGCGCCAATGTGACGCGCAGCTTTCCGTGGGAAAGATTTCGACAAAAGGATCAGAGTGTTTCCTTCGTACCGGCCTAAAGTCCGGCTGTTTTGCGCAGTTGTGAATGAGGTCAAAGTTCCCATATAAAACTAAAATTGATTCGGAAGGAATTTCCAGATCAACCGTCGAAGTACGTATATATGCCATGGTACACAAGGACTTTAAGGCCTTATATTCCCCTTGCCGCCATCTGAGAACCGGCACATATGTCATTTCCCGCATCATTGTTTTTCTCTCTCTTCGTTACTACTTAGTTTTCTGACAATCGCAAGGATTTCTGCGAGCATATCTGCGGAACTCCTTGTAGGAGCTTCCGTAGGCATGGCGGAAATAACTGCGAGCCTCTCTTCCAGCTGAGGCCACAATAGATCGAATGTCAGCGGTAGTCTTGCTTCTGGTATGGCTGCGGGTCCGAGAGATCCATTTATCGAAAGAAGCATTTCCAGAGTGGACCGTTTGCCTCCGTCGCCTGAAACATTGCTAACGGCCAAGCTAAGTCTGACGGCCCTACGTTCAGGAGATATGTACAAACCCGGCTATTTCTACGCAGTTTTGCGATCGCGTCTGCTTCAAACAAGAGCCAGGGAGCTTCTAAGTTCTCGGGAGTTAAGCACAATATCCCGAACTGGGCTTCCTCAAGTTTTTCGGCGATCTCTTCCGCCCATCGCTGCCCTTTTTGAATGTCCTGAGTAGAGACCCATGGGCTGAGGGCCTGAATTACTAGCGGGAGCCAATTGGCAAGTGCGGTCGCTACAGCCTCGCTGACTACTCCCGATCAACTGATGAAGATAAGCAAATGACTGACCCTCGCGGAGATAATAGCAGGCTGCATTTTCGAACGTGACTGGGCCACTTGAGCGAGGCCGGATCAAGCTTCGAGTCATGGAAAGAGCTTCACTTCACGTCGGTTTAGGGCCCACGGGATAAGGAACCGGAAGTCGGCATGTGGTCTGGAACGGAACCCAAAGAAGAAACCGAGCGCTTCCGAGAAAACCTATACAGTTTCCAGAAACTCGACAGAATGCGACGAGCGACACGCTCATCGCAGCACCGGTGCGGCGCGTTGAGATGCGTGGGTGAAGCCGGAGAGGCGGGCATGATTCATTGTTGCCAAAATGCGCGTGGCAGGCGCAGTCTCGATGGGCACGCGAAAGAATAATAAAGAATGCATCATCGACACAGTTTTCAAATCACGATTGTCGTTTTGACTGGATGTTTCGTCTCCGCTCTGGCGAATGGCCAGGAGGAGAACACGCTTACTTCGGAGGAAAAGGCCGATGGCTGGCAGGTACTCTTTGACGGCAAGGACTTAAACGGCTGGCACTCCTATCTAGAGAAAGGCGTCGGGAAGGACTGGTCCGTTGAGGATGACGCCATTCGGCTTAAGAAAAATAACAGCGACCCTACGGCGGACTACGCCGATCTTGTGACTGACGGCGAGTTCGCAAACTTCGATCTGAAGCTGCAGTGGAAGGCACAGCCTTGCATCGACAGCGGCGTCATGTTCTATGTTCATGAGTCGCCCAAATATAAACAGCCCTACGACACAGGGCTTGAAATGCAGATTGCCGATTTAGCTTGCACGGTGCCCGATAGCCGCGAGATCTTGCGCCGCTCGGGCGACCTCTACGGCGTCATCTCGACCAAAGTCAACACCGTGAAGGATGCAGGGCAATGGAATCAATTTGAGATCATTGCGGACCACGGACACCTGCAGTTAATCCAGAACGGGCAGGCGATTTCCACCCAATTGTGGGACGATGCCTGGCGTCAACTGGTCGCCCATAGTAAGTTCGCCAAGTGGCCCGATTTCGGGACTTTCCACAGCGGCCACATTTCCCTGCAGGGGAGCGAGAAGAAGGGCGATGACGGAATCAAGCTTTACTTCCGCAATATCAAAATCAAAACACTCTGAACTGAGCGGAATTTCGCGAGTATTGCGTCGGGAGCACGATGAGTTCACTCGACGTCAGTGTGGACCGCTGCGGCAAGCCGCTTGGGCGCGACCAATAAATAGCTGTGCGTTACCAACTCTTTCACTTCGTCCCAGTCGACTTCGCCTACATCCAGGCGTAGCCCGACCCAGCCCTTCGAGGCAATATAAGCGGGCATGTAGAACCTCCCTGGATCGGATGCGACTAGCGCTTTGTTATCGCCCGGCAATACCTTGCAACTGATACCGACAATCCCGTCGCCATGATGATCATCCAGAAAGTAGGCGAACGTCTTCTTACGAATAGAGAACTCGGCATGGCGCCCATTAGCTCACGAGTGGCCTGGGGCATCGTCAGGCAAAAGCCTGTTGGCTTCTTGAGCCGCCAGTCCTCCTTCAGCGCAGCCTGCCCATACTGCATTTCATTATGGAACCATTTATTTGGGCTGTGCAGGCTTCGGCCAAGCTCGCAGCGGTCCGCCGGCCATATAGAAAGTGTCATTCATATGCTAGCGGCGCCCACGGTAGTCTTGGCTGGAGGTGCGATAGTCTTTTCCACCGCTTATCGAGGGATATGATGCAGACCATGAACCGCAGAATATTTCTCATGCGAGGGGCTGCCGCTTCGGCTCTCCTCACCGGCACGCGATATCTATCCGCCGATCCGCTTGGACTGCCGATCGGCTGCCAGACCTATCCTGTGCGCAAGTCGATCAGTACGGATTTCGCCGGCACAATGAAGGGATTGCGTGCAGCAGGGTTCACTCAGATTGAGCTGTGCTCGCCATATGGCTACGCCGATTTTTCCAGCCTCCAGCAATACAAGCCGCAGGAGTTGCGACGCATGCTGAGCGACTGGGGACTGGGCTGCATCTCTGCGCACTGGGCGCCGACGGAGCTCTTTCAAAAGGCGGACGAGAGCATCGCCTATGCGAAGGAGTTCGGCATGACGCAGATGGCAATCGCGGCGCTGGGGCCGTTCCGGCCCAAGAGCACCCAGACAGTCGACGACGTGAAACGTTACGTCGAGCCCTTCAATACCTTCGCTGAAAAGGCCCACGCCGCAGGCATCGTCGCATTGCTGCACAATGAAGGCTTCGTCTCCGAACACATCGACGGCAAACCAGTCTACGACATGATGATCGCCGAGGTCAATCCCGTCACTACCAAGCTGCAGTTTCAGGTCTCTACCTTGCAGGAGGGCTACGACCCAGTGACCTACTTCCAGAAGTACTCGGGCCGCTTCCTCTCCATGCACTGCCAGGACTGGGTGAAGGACCCCTCCACCAAATCTGGCTTCCGCCAGGTTCCGTTGGGCAAGGGGGTTGTGGATTGGAAGGCCGTCTTTACAGCCGCAAAAACAGGCGGCGTGAAGAACTACTTTGTCGAGCTTGAAGAGGATCCGGCGCTGATGCCGCCAAGTGTGCCTTACCTGAAGTCCCTGAACGTTTGAAGAGAGCGTGATCTCGCGAGCGGACCTTATTCGCTGCCACCCGTCACTTCAGCCAAAAGTCAGCCGGAGAATGGCCACATAGGTCCTCGCAAGCCGGCTTGTGGCCAGTTTTGGACTTGATCGGATCGGGGGGGATGTTGCAACTCAGGTGGGGACTCCTGAATCTCAATCTGCTCTAAGCATTTCGACTGGATTGATACGTTGCGCGCGAACAAGTGCGGGGACCGCTGCGCCGACCGCGGCCGCAGTGATAATGAGAAACGGGATCAGAAAAATGGCGGGATCGGCGGCGCTCGCCCGATACAGTATCGACTGAATGTATTGAACCGACAAAACTCCCGCGGCGTATCCAAGAACCGCGCCGAGTGCCACGACTGCGAAGGTGGCAGAAGTTACTTCCTGGATGATGTGCCAGTTCTGCGCGCCCAGCGCGATGCGGATGCCGATGTCGCGGCGCTGTTGGAGCACCGAAAAATCGAGAACCCCATACAAACCAACGGCGGCGAGCACCACCGCGACAACTGCAAAGAATCCAGCCAGGATAGAAAGCAGCCGTTCGCGGACAGTTTTTGATTGAACGATTTCGTTTTGTGTCCGAATATTCGAAACGCGAATTTCGGGGCGGACGAGCGTCACCTCTTTGCGAAGAAATGCGGCGAGGCTGAGAGGATCGACGTCTGGTCTTGTACGGACAACAAATGTTCCGCGACCGGCTGGCTGCTGATCGCCAGTGGCAGTCAGGGCCCGGTAAGGGACGTAAAAGGTCGGCCGAATCGGGATGCGGAGATTGTCGCGATATCGAGCATCCGCGACAATGCCGACCACTTGCATGCGAACCGCGGCACCGGGGCCATCGATCATATCAAATGACTCGCCCAGCGGAGTCGGGTTTGCGAAGAATTGCTTCACAAATGCCTGGTTGACAATAGCCGGTCCAGGTCTAGCCTCTCCGACACGGAAATCACGGCCACTGAGGAGCGGGATCTTCATTTGCCGGAACCAGCCGTCAGAAACCATGAAGCGGTCGGCGAACACATTCGAAATCACGCCGCGAGTTGAGATGGCGGAATTGGCGGTCTCGCCGCTCATCAACGGCCACGCAGCGAGCGCGACAGATTCGACTCCGCGAATGGTGCGAAGACGGTCCGCGATCTGTTCCCAGTAGACCGGCAGCCGGGGACGCCGCGCGACGCTCTCCAGGTTCAGGATTTGAGCCGGAGAGTAGCCGAGCGGCTGGTGCGACAGACGATCAAACGATCTCAGAAACAATCCGGCGATGAGCACGACGGCGAAGCAGAAAGAAACCTGCACCATGCTCAATGCATGCATGAGACGGCGACGATGAGACGGATCGCCTTGCTTTAGCGCGAATGAAGGAGCGGCGCCAGCAGCACGGAATGCCGAGGGAAGCCCCAGCAGAAAGGTCAGCAGCAGGCTTAAGCAGATGACGAACCCGAGCAGCCGGAAATCAAGGGTGAGGGTGAGCCGGACGGGATTCTGCGGCGAATTAATGAGGCTAACAAGAAATGGAGTCGCCCATGAACTGAAGAGCGCTCCGGCAATGCTTGCGAGTCCGGCAATCCAGGCGCTGTCAAGCCAGACAAGCATGATTAGCCGTGCGCGGCCGGCGCCGAGCGAAACGCGAATGGCCATCTCGCGCGAGCGGGCGACAGCGCGTGCAGTCATGACGTTGGTGAGGTTGGCGATGGCGATGAGTAAAACCAGCGTGACGAGGATGGCAAGCGCAAAAAGAGAATCGCGGTAGTCGCGTTGGAGATTGGAACGGCCGGCCGCGGCGGGCTCGACCAGCAGTGTCTCGTTAAAGAGCGCTCGCCTTTGCATCGGCGTGAGCGTCGCGGATTTTGCGCGTTCCGTTTGGATGGTGTAGTAGATCGCCGCCAGGCGGTCCCGAACCGGAGCCGGAGAAACCCCGGGACGCAGTTGAATCAAAATTCGCAACCAGAAGTTGTTCCAACTTCTGAGCGTCGTTGGATTCTTCATCATCATTGGCAGGAAGATGTCGACCGAAGCGCCGGTCTCGGTGCCAGTGAATCCAGCGGGGGATACGCCGACGATCTGATAGAGGCCGTCGCCCAGACGGAAGGTTTTGCCTACGACTCGCGGATCGCGGCCGAATCGTGCCGCCCAATAGTCGTAAGAAATGACGGCAACGGGATGGGCGCCGGGTTTCAGGTCATCACGTCCAGCCAGAAGCCGTCCGAGTGCGGGTTTCAGGCCGAGGATGGCGAACGTGTCTCCAGAGACGAATTGCGTGAAGGCCTTTTCCATCTCGTCATCGGAGTTGTAGGTTAGATCCGAACGGTCTGTGTAGGAAACAGCCGTCAGTTTCGCTTGATCTTGAACCGCCTGCTTCATCCGCTCGAACGACGGGTAGGAATTGCTGTCATACGTGGAAATACGACTCTCATCGATGTTTGGGCTGCGGAACTCCACCACGAAAAGGCGCTCGGGACTCACTACCGGCAGGGGCCTAAGAAACAATGCCTCAATCAGCCGGAAAGCGGTGACGCAGGCTCCAGCGGCAAGCGCCAGAGAAAGAATTGCCGCAGCCGATATGATTTTCGTTTGCGCGAGCCGACGCAGGGCATAGGTTGCATCAGAACGAACGTTTGCGAGAAATGTCAGCCAAGTATTCACAGAGATCGAGAATTTACGTTTAGTAATACCGGCACTGACCGATTCGGTTACAAACTATTTCACTAGACCAAGCTGAAGACTTGACGGATTAGTACCGGG
>Ga0157369_10008718_pt1 | contig 11623 bp, 9 predicted proteins | sample C25metaG_FD_113461 | JGI IMG/M metagenome (GOLD analysis project Ga0157369, IMG submission 113461) | Corn rhizosphere microbial communities from Kellogg Biological Station, Michigan, USA - C2-5 metaG | ecosystem: Host-associated > Plants > Roots > Rhizosphere > Soil | place: USA: Michigan... | reverse complement strand
CGATAACGTCGATGAAGAAATGCTCAAGCAACCACAGCGCTGGCAACCGGCGGATGTCGGGCGCTTCATGCTGTTCTTCGGGCCGATCAGCTCGATCTTCGACATCACCACGTTTGCCCTGATGTGGTACGTGTTCGACGCCAATACCCCGGACCACCAGACCTTGTTCCAGTCCGGCTGGTTCGTGGTCGGACTGCTGACCCAGACACTGATCGTGCACATGATCCGCACCCCGAAAATCCCGTTCCTGCAGAGCCGTGCGGCGATGCCATTGATGGTGATGACGGGCGTGATCATGGCCGTGGGCATATTCCTACCGATGGGCCCACTGGCGCACTACTTTAAATTGCAGGCGCTGCCATCGCTGTACTTTGTGTTCCTGCCAGTGATTCTGCTGGCGTATATGGCCCTGACCCAGGCGGTGAAGGGCTACTACATCCGTAAATTTGGCTGGCAGTAACAGCAGTAACAACGCCCCTTGTATGGACTGGCAAGCCAGCGCCTACAGGGGTGAGTGGTCAAGGAGAGTTTTCATGCAAGCAATCAACAACATCAACCTCAATTCGCTGATCGATACCCTGGTCAGCCTTACTGCGGCCTTTATTCTCGGCGGCCTGATCGGCTTCGAGCGCCAGTACCGCCAGCGCACGGCGGGCCTGCGGACCAACGTGCTGGTGGCGGTGGGTGCGGCGATCTTCGTCGACATGGCCAACCGTCTCGGTGGAGCCGAAGGCGCCGTGCGGGTGGTGGCCTATGTGGTGTCGGGTATTGGCTTTCTCGGTGCCGGCGTGATCATGCGCGAAGAGGGCAACGTGCGTGGGCTCAATACTGCCGCCACCCTCTGGGCCTCGGCTGCGGTGGGTGCCTGCGCGGGTGCCGACTTGATCCTGGAAGCGCTGCTGGGCACGTTGTTTGTGCTGGCGGCCAATACCTTGCTGCGCCCGATCGTCAACAACATCAACCGCCAGCCGCTGGATGTGGTGTCGGCAGAAGTCACCAACATCCTGTATGTGATCGCCCGGCGCACCCAGCAAAAAGCCGTTCTGGCGTTGCTGGAAGCTGAGCTGGCACGGTGCAATTACCCCGCCAGTGATGTGGATGTTCGCCCCTTCGGCACGGAAGAAGTCGAAATCGAAGCCACCTTGGCCGTGACCTCGGTAGACGGTGACGAGTTGGACGCCCTGGTGGCGCGCATCTCGATGTCGACCCTGGTGGTGCAGGCATTCTGGAGTCCAAGTACTACGGAGTAGGCTGTGTCTGTCAGGCAATGCCCCGCGCAAAGCCGGCTATGCTACTCAGAGGAAAAGTCCTACAAGCATTCGAGACTATCCCTTCATTTGAAACAACACGCCGTTGATAAGGTTGCGCGCTTGCGTCTGCTCAGCAACCAAGACGCAGCTCTACGTTATTACCGTGTTTGATCAAAAGGAGGGGTCTGTACTGCCTGATATGTTACGTAGAGTCATCAGTGCCGTCCGTCGGAACTGTTACTTTTCACAGGTAGATAGGTCCCGCGTGATATGTAAGCGTACTGATCCTCTTAGGGGAGTCTTATGAGCAACAAAGCTTTAATTGTGGACGATCACCCTTTTATACGTGCCACCGTGAAGTACCTGTTGAAGCAGGAAGGTTTTGTTGAGATTTTTGAGGCGGGCAACGGGGCCGATGCCATGCAGATTGCCCGTGAGCAGAAACCGGACCTGATCATTCTCGATCTGGCAATGCCCAAGCTCGGTGGTCTGGAGGTCATCAGTCGGATCAAAGCGCTGGAGTTGCCTTGCAAGATCCTGGTGCTGACCTCTTACCTGGCGGTGTTCTTTTCCACCCGTTGCATGCGCGCCGGGGCCATGGGCTTTGTGGCCAAGACGGGCGAACTTGATGAGTTGCAAAAGGCGATCAGGGCGATCCGGTCTGGCTACAGTTGCTTTCCGAGCCTGCCGAGCAGTTCGGTACGCCGTGATGATCTGCAGACCACCGAGCATGAACTGGTGGAAGCGCTGTCGGACCGTGAATTGACAGTGTTGCAAAAATTGGCGCTGGGCCTGGGCAACAAGGACATCGCTAGGGACATGCTGCTGAGCCACAAGACCGTCAGCACGTACAAGACGCGCCTCAAGGAGAAACTGCGCATGGATTCGGTGGTGCACCTGGCCAAGTTCGCCCAGCGCAACCATCTGATCTGAAATGACCACCTCTCTGCGGGTGAAACTCACGGCCATTCTGCTGATAGGGCTGTTACCCTTGGCGGCGATGGCCCTGGATCAACCCTATCCCCTGCGCCTGCTTGGCCACTCCACCCTTGAACACCCCGATGTTGCGCTTGATGAAAGCGATTGGCGCTGGCTGCGTGAGCGACGCACGTTGGTGATGGGGGTGTCGGCACCCGACTACGCCCCTTTCGATTTGAGCAACCATGACGACTTTGAAGGCATCACGGCTGACTACACGGGGCTGGTCAGCCAGGTCTTGAACATCCCCATCGAGGTGCGGCGCTACGATACCCGCGATGAAGTGATCGAGGCACTCAAGTCAGGCGATGTGGATTTCGTCGGGTCGGCCAATGGTTACGAAGCGGCCGACAAGGCGTTGGTACTGTCGCGTTCCTACGCCAATGATCAACCTGTGCTGGTCACCCGTGCAGGTGACAGTCATTCATTGAGCGCCGACCTCGCCGACAAGCGCGTGGCGATGCTCTACCACTATATGCAGCCCGACGCAGTCCAGGCTTTTTACCCCAAGGCACATTTGCAGTTGTATGGCTCGACGCACCAGGCGATCGGTGCCGTGGCGTTCGGCCAGGCGGATGTCTACCTGGGCGACGCAATCAGTACCCGCTATCTGATCAACAAGAACCACCTGAACAATGTGCGCATGGCGGATTTTTCCGCGTTGGAAGTCAATCCGTTCGGGTTTGCGTTTACCGCCGACAATCTTCGCCTGTTGAACATTATCAACACGGCGCTGGCGGTTATCCCGGCCAGCCAGCAGATGGATATCCTGCGGCGCTGGAGTGCCGGTGGCACCGGTGTCCTGGAGGCCGACCGTTTGCGGCTGAGTGACAACGAAGAGCGTTGGCTGGAGAAGCATCCACGGGTAAGAGTGGCGGCCCTCGATAAATTCATGCCGCTGTCGTTTTTTAATGAGCAAGGGCAGTTCGCCGGTTTGAGTGACGAGGTTTTATCGCGGATCAGTTTGCGCACCGGGTTGAAGTTCGACGTGGTGCAGGGCAGTTCGCTGCCTCGGCAAATTGACGAAGTCAGCACCGGTCAAGTGGACATGCTGGCGGTGATCACGCCCAGCGTCGAGCGTTCCGAGAAGATCCGCTTTACCCGGCCTTACTTGTCCAATCCTTATGTGCTGGTGGTGCGCGCCGCTGATGAGCACGTGGTTACGCTGGAGGACATGCCTGGCAAACGCCTGGCGTTCATCGGCGGCAACAGCCTCGCCGCGCAAATTGCCAAGGATTACCCAGGTATCGAGTTTGTCGACGTCGAGAACCCTGAAGCGTCCCTGAGCCAGGTCGCTAAAGGCAATGTTGATGCGACGGTGGTTTCGCTGATCAGCGCACGCTACATGATTGCGCGCGATTATCGGGATCGTCTGCGGATCACCAGCACAGTCGGGACGGAACCGGCGAGGATTGCCTTTGGTGTCAACCGCAGCCAACTGGAGCTGTATTCGATCCTGGAGAAGGCGCTGCTGAGCATCACACCCGAAGAGATGGACGAACTGTCCAACCATTGGCGCAGTGAGATCATCGTCGAAGACAGTTACTGGGTCAGCCACCGCAACGTGATTATCCAGGGGTTTGGCCTGGCGGCGCTGTTGCTGGTGATTACCCTGGGCTGGGTGCTCTACCTGCGCAACCTGATTCGCAAGCGGGCCCAGGCCGAGCGGGCCTTGAGCGACCAGATGCGGTTCATGGGCGTGCTGATCGACGGCACACCCCACCCGATTTACGTGCGCGATCGCCAGGGGCGGTTGATGGCGTGCAATAACGCCTACCTGGATGTGTTCGGCTTCAAGCTGGAGGACGTCATCGGTAAGACGGTCGTGGAAACCGACACCGGTAACCCACCCCAGGCCCAGTCTTTCCATGCTGATTACTTGAGCCTGATGGCGCGTGGTGAGCCACAGATCCAGGACCGGGTCCTCAAGGTGCCCGGTGGTGGTGTACTGACCATTTACCAGTGGATGCTGCCGTACCGCGATAGCAACGGCAACGTCGTGGGCATGATTGCCGGGTGGGTCGATGTGAGTGAGCGCCAGCGCCTGCTGGGCCAGTTGCAGGAAGCCAAGGAGGAGGCCGACGCGGCCAACCGCGCCAAGACCACGTTCCTGGCGACCATGAGCCATGAGATCCGCACGCCCATGAACGCGGTGATCGGCATGATTGAGTTGGCCCAGAAAAACGCCGAGCAAGGTCGTGCCGATCAGGATGCGCTGGAGGTGGCGTCGATGGCCTCGCGCAGCATGCTGGAGCTGATCGGCGATATCCTGGACATTGCGCGGATCGAAACCGGTCACCTGTCCCTGACCCTGGCGCCGGCTAATCCGCGCGAGTTGCTGGCGTCAGTAGCGCGGGTGTTCGAGGGGTTGGCGCGGGATAAGGGGCTGTCGCTGCATGTCGAACTCGACCCGATGACCGACTGCTCGGTGCTCATAGATCCTTTGCGTTTCAAGCAGGTGGTGTCCAACCTGCTGGGCAATGCCATCAAGTTTACCGCCACCGGCCAGGTGCGCTTGGGTGCCCAGTGCGCGCCGGCGTCCGCTGACGAGCACGTAAACCTGCGGTTGTCTGTGGAAGATACGGGGATAGGCATCAGTGCCGAAGATCAGCAGCGCTTGTTCAACCCGTTTATCCAGGGCAGCAATCACGCCCAATCGGCACGCAGTGGTTCCGGCCTCGGGTTGGTGATCAGCCGCAACCTGTGCGAGATGATGGGCGGGCAATTGCACTTGAGCAGCGTGCTCGGAAAAGGCACGCGGGTGGACGTGGCGTTGACGCTGGCGTTGACCACGCAAACGCCGGTTTCCGTACCGCTGTCACGCGTTCCCCCTACCCAGGCCTTGAACCTGCTGGTGGTCGATGATTATCCGGCCAACCGTCTGCTGCTGGCTCGACAATTGAGTTTCCTGGGGCACCGCATCGTCACCGCCGACGATGGCGCCGAGGGCCTTGCGCTGTGGCAGGCCGGTCATTTTGACGGGGTGATCACCGACAGCAACATGCCCATCATGGACGGCTACACGTTGGCGCGAGATATCCGCGCCCAAGAGCGTCAACGTGGCCTGGTGCCTTGCCTGATATTGGGATTCACCGCCAACGCCCAGCCGGAGGAAACGGAGCGCTGCAGACAGGCGGGCATGGATGGTTGTTTGTTCAAGCCGACCGGTTTGGATGATTTGCGCGCAGCGCTGGCATCACGCACGGCCAGTGCTGCCACGCCTAAAGCCGAACCGGTGTTTGATTTGAGCGCGTTGATTACCTTGACGGGCGGCGACAAGGCCGCACTCGACGAGTTGTTGCAGCCATTGCTCGGCAGCCTCGTCGAGGACCGCCTGCTGCTACCGGCGCTGCTTGATCCGGTGGACTTTGCCAGGCTGCATGACCTGGCTCACCGCGTCAAAGGCGGGGCCCGCATGGTCAAGGCTCAGGTGCTGGTCGCCTGTTGCGAAACCTTGGAGGGCGTATGTGAACGGCGCGACCACGATGCGTCATGGGCTGCGGTTGAGGCCGTAGGCGTGGCCATTGACGGCTTGCACCGTAGTCTCAGCCAGCACTGCAAGCAGGCTTGACCGAGTGTGTTAGCCATTCGGTGTATTTGGGAGAACTCCTACATGGATAGGGAACAAGCCTGATTTTGTCTTCGAGGTATGTCTGGAAAATGGGCCAGGCTCAATGACGAGCACTGCCTGCCCAGGAGTTCGCCATGCCAAACAAAGCACTGACCATTCTGATTGCCGATGAGCAACACCTGCAACGCTTGTACATCGAGAAGATGCTCAACCAGTTGGGGTATCACCGGATCGTCCCGGTGCAGACCTTCGAAGAGGTCCAACTGCTCACCGCCATCCCGGCCCAGCCTTTTGATGTGCTGATCATCAACGCGGGGCTGGCCACCCACACGTGCGGGCCTCAACCCCAGGCGCATCATGTACTGGTCTACGATCACCTGGACCTGAACCCGGACACGCCCGCCGGTAAAAAGCCTGCGGTGTTGGTACGCCTGCCCGGCGTGCCGGACACCGTCAACCTTGAACACTTCATGGACATCATCGACCCACCCGCAGCCACGGCCGGCCTGCGAGTGTTGCCGTGGCTGCGGGAGCTATCGCGCAGCCACGTGGCCAGGGTTTAGTCCCACTTTGGCGCGATGCCCTTGGGGCTGGTCAGGCGATGGCCGCGTTCCAGTGCGGCGATCTGTGCCATGTCGGCAGCGCTCAAGGTCAGTTGCAGGGCCTTGAGGTTGCTTTCCAGGTTGGCGCGTTTGGTCGACGACGGAATGACTGCGTAGCCCAGTTGCATGGCCCAGGCCAACGTAACTTGCGCCGGGGTGGCCTGATGGCGCTCGGCGATCTGCTGGATCACCGGGTCCTTGAGCACTTCGCCGTAGGCCAGGGTCATGTAGGACGTGATCTGGATACCGTGGGCGGTGGCAAAGTCCACGACCTTGCGGTTTTGCAGGTAGGGATGCAGTTCGATCTGGTTGGTGGCGATGTTCTCGGCGCCCACGGCTGCAATCGCCTGCTTCATCAAGTCGACGGTGAAGTTGGAAATGCCGATCTGGCGGGTCAGGCCCAGGCGCTTGGCTTCCAACAGTTGGCCCATGAACTCGGCGACAGGCACCTGGTCTTCCGGCGAGGGCCAGTGGATCAGGGTCAAGTCCAAGTAGTCGGTTTTCAGTTTGCGCAGGCTTTCTTTCAGGCTTGGAATCAGCTGGCCTTCGGCGAAGTTGGCGATCCAGATCTTGCTGGTGATGAACAGCTCATCGCGCGGGACGCCACTGTCGGCAATCGCCTGGCCGACATCGGCTTCGTTCTCGTAGATCTGCGCGGTGTCGATAACGCGGTAGCCCAGTTGCAGGCCGGTGCTGACGGAATCGATCACGACCTGGCCTTGCAGGCGGAAGGTGCCGAGGCCAAAGGCCGGAACGTTTTGCATAGGGGTAGACATCAGTAACTCCAGACGGGGTGTGAACAATGGAGTCGAGTATCCGCCCGTCGTTCCTTCGGAAAAACCGTCGAATCCGAAAAGGACTCTTTACCACAGGTCACGAATGGCCGCCTTGCCACTGTCGTCAGTTCCCGTAGGAACGTTCTCATTCCCGCCAGCGGCTTAAAACGTCGGCGGCGTAATCACCCAGATCACCACCGTGTTCACCTTGCCAGGGTTGCCGTACCGATGGGGCTCATTGCTGGCAAAGCTGAAACTGTCGCCCGCCTCCAGCAGAAAATGCCGCTCACCCACCCACAGCTCAAACCGACCACTCAGCACGTAGCCTGCTTCTTCGCCTTCATGGCTGTAACTCTGCTGGCTATAGGCGCCGGGCGGAAAGCTCGATTGCAGCATTTCCAGCTGGTGGTTGGGCAGGGGCGTCAACAGTTGGTCGACGATGCCATCTTCGTAGTGAATGCTTTGGCGATTGCCTTTGCGGACCACGTAGCCTTGGTCCTCGACCGCGGGCACGGTGTCGCTGGCGAAGAACCACTGGGTGGTCACGCCCAGGCTGCGGGCAATGTTGAACAGTGCCGGGATCGAGGGATAGGCCAGGTTACGCTCCAACTGGCTGAGGTAACCGGCAGTCAATTCACTGGCCTGCGCCAAGGCGGTGAGGGTCAGCCCACGCGCCTTGCGCAGGCCACGAATGCGCGTGCCGAGAAACAGTTGCTGGGGTTCGTCTGTCACAGGTTCCACGCTACCTTGAGTCCTTCGTAGATCGCCTCTTCGGCGGTGCGCGGGGCCAGGCAGTCGCCGATCCGATCAAAGGGCACCAGGCCATGCAGCTCCGCGCCGAGAGTGTCCACCGGCTGGTGCCCCTGGCACAACACCAGGGTGTCGATATTCTCCAGCAGCATCGGCTCGCCGCTGGCGGTGTGTTGCAGGTAGACCGTGGTGTCGTCACAACCGTAGAGGCGGGCGTAGGGGATGATCGGGATGCCCAGCCGATGCAGTTCGCCCGCCAGTTGATCGCGCACGTACAGCGGCAGGTTTTCCCCGCAGTGAGTGCCATTGACCGCCAGTTGTACCCGGTGGCCTGCGCGTGTCAGGCGCTCGGCAATGCCGGGGCCGATCCAATCGCAACGCCAGTCGACCACCACCACTGAGCGCCCCAGGGGGACTTGCTCGCGCAGCACCTGCCAGGCGTCCACCACCTGCAGCTCGCCGCCTTGCTCGAAGGTTGGCCAGTAAGGTTCGGCGCCGGTGGCGATGATCACGTGGTCGGGACGTTCCTGTTCCACCAAGGCACGGTCGACCCGGGTATTGCGCACCACCCGTACACCGGCCAGTTCCATCTCGCGTTGCAGGTTGGTACTGGCGCCACCGAATTCGCTGCGCCGTGGTAGCAGTTGGGCCAGCAATACTTGGCCACCCAATTGCCCGCTGGCTTCGTACAGCGTCACGTCATGCCCGCGTTGTGCGGCGACTGCCGCCGCTTTCATGCCTGCCGGGCCACCCCCTACTACCATGATGCGTTTGCGCTTCAACGCCCCTTGCATTTCACCAAATATCAGCTCGCGGCCGGTCTCCGGATGCTGGATGCAGGAGATCGGCAAACCCTTGTGAAAATGACCGATGCACGCTTGATTGCAGGCAATGCACGCCCGCACATCTTCAGCGCGCCCCTCGAGGGTCTTGGCCGGCATCCGGGGGTCGCAGATCAACGCCCGCGTCATGCCGCAGACATCGGCCTGGCCGTGCGCCAATATCAGCTCCGCCTCCTGAGGCTGGTTGATCCGCCCGGTGACGAAAAGCGGAATCGACAGGCTGGCCTTGAACCTCGCCGCCTCATCGGCAAGGTACGCAGCGGCAATCGCCATGGGTGGCACGATATGGATCGCGCCGCCCAGGGAGGCTGATGTACCCGCGACGATATGCACGTAATCCAGCTGTGCCTGCAGACGTTGCACGGCCTCCAGGGATTCGGTTTCGGTGAGCCCCTCGGCATCGCGTTCATCGGCAGAAATGCGCAGGCCGATGATGAACTGGTCGTCGGTGGCGGCCCGTACCGCCGCGATGATGTCTCTCAAGAACTTCAGCCGATGCTCCAGGGAGCCGTTGTAAGCATCACTGCGCCGGTTCACCCGAGGGTTGAGAAATTGCGCCGGCAAGTACCCATGGCTGGCGACCACTTCAACCCCGTCGATCCCGGCCTGGTGCAGGCGCCTGGCCGCCGCTGCATAACCTGCAACGATCGCGTCGATCATCGCCTGGTCCAACGCCCTTGGCATCACGCGAAAGCGCTCATTGGGCACGCCGGACGCCGAGTACGCCACGGCCAGCAAGCCGTCGGCCGACTCCATGATTTCGCGCCCAGGGTGAAAGATCTGCGAGAGCACCACGGTGCCTTGGGCGTGGCAGGTGTTGGCCAGTTCGCGGTAGCGGTCGATGCAGCCGTCGTCAGTCGCCATCAGCACATGGGAGGTGTACCGCGCGCTGTCATGCACCCCGGCGACTTGCAACACGATCAGCCCTACACCGCCTTCGGCACGGGCGCGGTGGTAGGCGATCAGCTGCGCATTGACGCGGTTATCGGTGGGCATCGAGGTGTCATGCCCGCTGGACATGATGCGGTTTTTCAGGCGTTTGCCGCGCAGCACTAAGGGTTCGAACAGATGGGGAAAGGCAGGGTGCGACATGGTGCGAATACTCCAGGCGCTGTTATTGTTATCGTTCTATAGGAGGCGAGCGCCAGTAAAAAATCAACTTGTTTTTTTACTGGCGGCTGGATTAGCGTCGCCCTCACCAACCCGTGCCTGGAGAATAAAAATGACGCACTCCACCGAACAACAACTGCGTGAACAGCTCGCCGCGTGCTATCGATTGATCGCGCACTACCGCATGAGCGACCTGATTTTTACGCATATCTCGGTGCGCATCCCTGGGCCTGAACATCACTTCCTGATCAACCCGTATGGGCTGATGTTCGACGAAATCACCGCGTCCAGCCTGGTCAAGATCGGCTTGGACGGCCACGCCGTGGAACCCTCGGCCTATGCGGTCAACCCGGCGGGTTTTGTGATCCACAGCGCGATCCACGGTGCGCGTGAAGACGCCCAGTGCGTGTTGCACACCCACACCCGTGCAGGCTGTGCGGTGGCCGCGTTGGCGTGCGGGTTGTTGCCGGTTAACCAGATTTCGATGGAGTTCTACGGCAAAGTCGCCTACCACGACTACGAAGGCGTGGCCCTCGACATGGATGAGCAGCAGAGGCTGGTACAGGACCTGGGCGATAAGCCGGTGCTGATGCTGCGTAACCACGGTTTGCTCACCGTCGGTGAGACGGTCAGCCAGGCGTTCCTGCGCATGTACTATCTGGAGAAGGCCTGCGATATCCAGATTGCCGCCCAGGCGTGCGGCCCGCTGGTGCTGCCGCCTGCCGAGGTCTGCGCCTACACCGAGCAGCAATTCAACAACCCTGGCCGACCACTGGAGGAGGGCGAGTTGGTCGACCTGGACGCCATGCAATTGGCGTGGGCGGCGTTGCTGCGGATGCTGGATCGGGTGTCGCCGGGGTATCGCGACTGATGTAGAGTCGTGCTGCCGACTCAACCCAAGGACACCGCCGTATGACCCAGGAATCCCGTTTTTCCAGGATGGAGCCGGAAGTGCGCAAGGCCACGCTGGTGCAGGCCACGCTCACGTGCCTCAAGCGTGATGGTTTCCAGGGCGCGTCGATCCGCAAGATCAGCGCCGAGGCCGGGGTGTCGGTGGGGCTGATCAGCCATCACTATTCGGGCAAGGATGAACTGGTGGCCGAGGCCTACCGGACCATCACCGGCCAGGTCATGAGCCTGCTGCGCGAGACCATGGCCAAGGCACCGCCGAACCCCAGGGAGCGTCTGTCGGCGTTGTTCCGTGGCTCGTTTTCCGCCGAATTGCTCGACCCGCACCTGCTGGACGCCTGGCTGGTGTTCTGGGGCGCGGTAAAGACGGCGCCGGCAATCAACCTGGCCCACGAGCATTCCTACGGCGAGTACCGCACCATCATGCGTTCGGCGCTGACCGACATGGCCAGGGAGGAGGGCTGGAAGCACTTCGACGCCGACCTCGCCGCCATCGGCTTGAGCGCATTGCTCGACGGGTTGTGGCTGGAGTCGGGGCTCAACCCCGGCACCTTCACACCCGAGCAGGGCATTCAAATCTGTGAAGCCTGGGTGGACGGGCTGCAGGCCGGTGGTCGCCAGCGATATCAGCTCAAACCCTGAACCCATCCCGCCGCCCGAACGCCAGGTTCGGGCAGGCATTTCCCTCTTTGAAAATATTTGCGGTTTGCTGATTGCCTTCTTACTGAACACTTGTTTAGTATCGCCTCATGTCGCACCCCTCAAGCCAAATAAAATAATTCGAGGAAGCCATGACGACCGATTCGCCCGTGCTCAGTCAGGTACAAGCAGGCGT
>Ga0157369_10008716_pt1 | contig 11628 bp, 9 predicted proteins | sample C25metaG_FD_113461 | JGI IMG/M metagenome (GOLD analysis project Ga0157369, IMG submission 113461) | Corn rhizosphere microbial communities from Kellogg Biological Station, Michigan, USA - C2-5 metaG | ecosystem: Host-associated > Plants > Roots > Rhizosphere > Soil | place: USA: Michigan... | reverse complement strand
TCGAGGTCAGCAACCGACGCAGCGGCGCCGACATTTCAAAAGTCGATTTCGTTTCCCTGTTTTCTGGAGGTTTGGACAGCGCCGTTGCAACGCTGGGTGCCATGAGCCGCGGGGAACGGCCGCTATTGGTGAGCCATGCATATCGGGGCGATGCAGACTATCAGGACACTGTGGCGACCCTCCTACCGTCCCAACCGGAACGGTTTGCGCTCAATGCGCATCCCGAGATGGACTGCGTGCACGATACGAGCATGCGGTCGCGCAGCTTCAACTTTTTGGCGCTGGGTATTTTGGCGGCTGACACGATCAGCGGCTTTAGGAACCGAACGATCGAGCTACGCGTGCCAGAGAACGGGCTAATTGCCCTAAACCCACCGCTCACACCGCGCCGCATCGGCAGCCTGAGCACGCGCACGACCCACCCCCACTACTTATCGTCTCTGCAGAGCATTATTGACCGGGTCGGCCTTCGAGCCTCTATCGTCAACCCGTTCGAGGCGATGACGAAGGGTGAAATGGTAAGGGCCATGGCGGCCCATCCGGGTTTCGAGACCTTCGCCTGCTCCACCGTATCATGCGGAAAATGGAAGCGGACTAATCAGCAATGCGGCAGGTGCGTGCCGTGTCTAATCCGGCGGGCCTCCCTCTACGCGGCCGATGTGGATGACAAGACCGAGTACGCGCATCCCGATTTGCTCGCGGTCCTGACAGACGAGGACAGTCGCGACGATCTTCTGTCGATGATGACCGCCGTGCAGCGAGCGAGGGGCAACCGGCTAGCTCAGTGGGTAGCGCACAGCGGCCCGATGCCTGTAGATGCAGCGCGCCGCCGAGGCCTCAACGACGTTGTGCGACGCGGGTTGGCCGAAGTGGGGGTGTTTCTGCGCGATACAGGTCTCAAGGTTTGATCGATTTTCATTGCCACCTCGACCTCTACCCCGATCCCGCGCTTGCAGCAGAAGATGCGGATAGAGCGCGCATCTTTGTGCTGTCTGTGACGACGACACCGAAAGCTTGGCGCAAGACTGCGGAGATCGCTCGCCCCTACGGTCGCATCCGCACGGCCCTCGGCCTTCATCCAGAAATTGCCCAGGAGCGAATTGGCGAGCTACCGCTGTTCGAAGCGCTGGCGCGCGAGACACGATATTTTGGCGAAATCGGCCTTGATGGCAGTTCCGAATATCGCGACTTCCAGGATCAGCAAGTGAAAGCTTTTGAGACGATCTTGCACATCGCCACCGCCTCAGGCGGTCGGATCATGACAATTCACAGTCGAAATGCTGCCTCAGCCGTCCTTCAGTCGCTTAGGCGACATTCCAATGCAGGTGTCCCGGTTCTGCACTGGTTCAGCGGATCCCCGCCGGAGCTTGAGGCTGCCGTGCGCCAAGGTTGTTGGTTCAGTGTCGGGCCGGCCATGCTGCGTTCAAGAAAAGGGCGTGAGCTGACAGCCCGCATGCCGCGCGATCGCATTCTCACTGAAACAGACGGCCCATTCGCAAAAGACAAGAGCCGCCCCTTGCAACCGGCTGATGCCTGGACGGCCGTCAATGAGCTCGCCGCACTCTGGAAGACGCCCAGCGAAGCTGTACAGGCGCAACTTGCGTCTAACTTGCGCCGCCTCACTTCAATGATCGCGGATCCAATGTCCTGAGGCCAGACGAAGTCCGTTAAAGGACCATTGTCAGCCAATGGACCACGGACTCCGCTGTGGTGTGGACTGCTCCCAACAAATCATCGCTCAGACCGGCCGCTTCTGCTGCGGCGACGGTACCCATCCCGACGACAATAACACCCGCTGCCTTGCCCATCGTGTCTCCTAAACCTTTGGCGAACGCGTCCACGGCAATCTCAGTCTTGGACGCCAGCCACCGGCCAAACCGCTCCAGGATGCCGCCGGCCCTGGCGACAACCTCCACATCTGGCTGCGGACGGCCCATCTGCGAGCGAATGTCGGCGATCGCCCCGGTTATCTCAGCAACCTGCTCATCGGAGATCGAACCAGGCGGACGATTGTGGCCGATCTCGCCCGGCTGCGGAATTAGGTCGGTCAGCTGCCGTTCAAGATCGTTCAGGCGCTCAAGAACCATCTCGCGTTGTTGCCGTTCGCCGACATCTGCAAATGTCGGCTTCGCGCCCTCTTGAATGCGACGGAGTAAGGCTTCTGCAGTGACAGCTGGCGTTTCGTCTTCGTCGTACTCATCCCGGCCTTCGTCGATACGGTCGGGATGATTGCTTGTGGGAGCCCAGTCATATGTCCCGTCTGATGTCACTTCTTCGACAGCAGCCTCGATGGCCTCCTCGGAAGCCACGCCCTCGAACTCTCCACGGACCTCCTCCTCCGCGTCATAGGGACCGCCGTGGATATAGAGGTAGCCGCCCTCACGCCCGTTGTAGGGCGTCTCCTGTGCTGGATCCTCGAAGTACCGTCCGAACCACACCTTCATGTATTCCACCTGCTCCTCAATAGGCAGGCTCTCTAAGGCGTCGCGCGCCACGCCAGTTTCGGGGTCGTCCCAAGTGTAATAACGCTCGTCAGGCATCCGGCATTTCTATCGCTTTTGATCACCTGTTGCCACGGACGCTATGATTGCCTCTTCTGCGGTGACCAACCTTGGTACCGGCGCACCTTCAAATCATCAGCTGGTGCGATGACGACTCAGCAATCAAAGCCCAAAGGTGAGGATACCTCACGATGTCGAAGCAGGGCAAAACGCGGCATCGTCAGCGAACAATCCTGCATTGGGCGCAGAACGGCTTGTGCGCGGGATGCGGCCGGCCAGTAGGATTGGGTGGTCGGGGACCGAAATCCCGCGCCTCCTACCCCACCTTTGATCATGTCATCCCGAAGTGCCGCGGCGGTGCGCGCGTCCTGGTCAATGGCCTGCTCAAGCACCGCGGCTGCAATGAGCGCCGTGACGACCTGCCTCCTACCGGGTGCGATCGCATCTGGCAGACCTTAGTTCGAGAGCGTCTGGAGTCGCAGCAGGCTATCGACAGTTGGAACATTGTCATTACGCCCAAGACGCATCGCGTCTCCGTGCAGGGCTCGATTTTCGAGCCTTAAGGGTACCTGCTCTCGCGCCTAAAGATTTTCTGAGGCCCACCGACATCGCCAAGCCAAAATATATAGTAAAACATATATATTCGCGCCACTCGGGTTTGATTGGCTACGTGTAATTTGACTATGAGATAGAATCAAAAAAACGTCGTCGCGTCACCTGAGAGGTGCTCGATAATGAATGACGTTGATCCTATCTGGTTGAGGTCTGTGGTCGGCGGCATGCCAGCGCCGAGGCAGGCGTTCCAGCTTCCTCATATCAATCGGATGTGGGCCGATGCTAGAAGTTATGCCATTCCTGGCAAGATGGTGCGGCATCCTAATCTATTCGACGACGTACTTCCCGATGTACAAGAGACGTTTCAGACGCGGCGAAGCAGGAGTGCTTCTCGAGGCTGGCAGGCCAAGCTTCCCAGCCGCAAACTCCAACGCACAGTTCGCGCGAGATCGCTCCTAGAACAGCGCGCCTTTGAGCGGTGTGAGGTCGATGGGGACGTCATTCGGTATTGTGAACAGCCCATCACGATCACCTACTTCGATGGGGAAGGCGTCCGCAGGACGCACACACCTGATCTCTATTATGAAACGGCCACCATCCGGTCCTTCGTCGAGGTGAAGTGGGAGGCGGATGCTCGCAAGGCGAAGAACGAAAGCAGATGGCCTGCCATCGCAGCGGCCATCAATGCCCTCGGCTTTCGGTATGAGGTTCTGACGGAACGGCACATTCTTCGGAAGCCCATCGCCGACAACGTCGCCGAGCTGCTGCGTTTCAGACGGGCTGAACCGCTGAGTATTCCGCTGAGGGACAGCATCAAGGCGGTCCTTCGCCAAGGCCCTCTTTCGGTTGACGATATCCGCTTGTTGCTTCCGGCTATAGAATTGCCAGGCGTCTACAGAGGGCTTGTGGACGGATGGATCAGCACAAGCCTTGATGTTCCGCTTTCTGATCAATCGATGCTTCGTCTGCCCAACGCTTCGGGCAGGCGCCGGTGAGGCGGGTCAGTTTCACCGTCGATGCGCTCTTTGACTTTGACGGGCGGCGGTATCGCCTGGTTGCAAAGCTACCCGGAGGCGACTGGCAGGCCGTCGATGTCGAGAACGGCGTGCTCACGAATTGGCCATGGGACGACATTACTGCGGCGTACGAAGAGGGCCATCTGATCCTCGTGCCAATCGGAGGGCATGGTGACGCATCAGGTAGATGCTCAATCGCTGATGTCTCCCAAAAGAAACGCGAGAAGGCACAATCGCGACTGGCCTTTCTCAAATCGGTTGAACCTCGACTAAAACCCGGCCTAACTCGGCCGGCGCTTGCCGCAGTTCTGGACGAGGTGGCCAACGAGCTAGGGTCGAAGCCCGTGTCCATCGCCACATACTATCGGTGGAAGTCCGCAGTCCTCGACGGCGGGAAGATGGCTCTCGTCGGCGGGAAGACCGGCCCGAGAACACGACGCGTCAGCGGTGCCGCGATCTGCAGACAGGTGATGCTTGGGTCGATCGTCGCTGCAAAGCAGAACCGAAAGGTTGGCGTCGCCCCCGTTGCCACCTTGCAGGCCATGCATCTGACGGCATCGAAGCTGATCACTGCCGAGAACGAAAAGCGCGTAGCGTTGGGCGCGCCCGATCCGCCTCTCACCGTTCCCTCAAAATCCACTTTCAATCGCATGTGGAATGAGTTGCCGGCGGAAGATCGCGCGGTCGCCATCGTCGGCAAAGTCGAAGCAGCACATCTGTTTCGTGGCGGCCGCGGCGTTTTAAGGCCACGCGCCTGCCTGGACCTAACGGAGTACGACGAAACGCGCGTGCCAATGTTCCTTTTCGACGAGCGCCTAGGCGTCCCGTTGGGAAGGCCGTGGCTCACCTGGTACATAGACGTGTATTCGACAGCGCCGGTCGGAATCTACGTGGGTTTTGAAAACCCAAGCGACCTGACGATCGCGAGCGCCCTGCGACATTGCTGCTTGCCCAAAGCCTATGTCGCAAGAGAGTACCCAACCATTATGAACCGCTACGCTCCGGCTGGCCTGCCGAGGCATGTCGTATTCGATAACGGGTTGGCGCAGTGGGGCGGCACGATCGAGCAGCTCGCCTTCGACCTCGATATGGGGATCAGCTACACACGACCTAGAACCCCTTGGTTCAAAGCTCGCGTCGAAGGCATGTTCGAGGTCCTGAACCGGACGCTGTTGCGCGAAATGCCGGGGTTCGTTCTGGCAAAGGATATGCACGAATACGATCCGGCCGTGCATGGCTGCATCGGTCTGCGGCACTTCCTCTACATCCTCCATGCCTGGCTCGTCGATGTGTTCATGCAGGAACCACAGGGCGTTTCCATGCAAACTCCGGCGGCTCTGTGGGAGGAGGGGACAAGGGACTATCCTCCGTCATTCCTAGCCAGATCCCAGGACTTGGACCTGCTGTTCGGCATCAAGCGTACAGGGCGGCTCGATCATCGAGGCGTCCGCTTTGCGAACCTACGGTACCATTCGCCAGAGTTACACGCGTTACGCCGTCGGCATGGCGATAAGCTGGCGGTGGAGGTCAAAGTAGATCCCTCCAACTTGGCCTTCGTGCACGCTCGCTTGCCGGATAGCAGCTCAGGATGGGTGCGCGCTGAGGCTACGGATCTCACATACGCTCAGAACCTTAGTCTGCACCGACATCAGCTCAATCAACGCAATGCGCGGGAGCAGTTCGGTGACGATTCCGCTGCAAGTCTGCGAAAGGCCCAGGATCGGTTGCATGAGCTTATCGCCGAGGCGCTTCCAGCCGCGTTGAGCATACGATCAAACAGTCTGATCGCCCGCGCTCTCGGTGTCGGCACACAGCACATCTTCAATAACCTGAATCACGACGGCGAGCTTACAGGGCTGAGCGGTCCTTTCGCGGGCGACAGCCTTCATCCCCTGGGGGCCAATAACAGTTCGGCCAGACGACCGTCATCCGACCCCGCAACCACCCTGGGACACCAGCAAATGGAAGTTAGCCGCCCACGCCCCCGGCGGACATTCGAGGGCGACCACTCGTTGAAAGGTGACCGCCCATGACCATGGATGCCGACGAAGCCTATGCCCGGATCGACGCAATCTTCATCAATCATCCTACTTTCGCCCGAGTGAGGCGGATGGTCCGAAATATCATTGAGTTACCGCACACGAAGACAGCACCGTGCGCCCACGTGAGCGGCCCTTCCGGCGTCGGCAAGTCCACGCTTCGGGAGTGCATCAAAGCCGAACATCCACCGGTGAAAGATGGAGCTGAAGTCGAACTTCTAGGCGGCCTGCGGATGAAGACCGACAGGTTCAATGTCCTCATCGTGCGAATGCCATCGTCGCCGACGGTGAAGGCCTTGGCTCGCGAGATCCTCAAAGCTTATGGCGACGAGTTTTGGAATCGAGGTGACGAATACACCCTAGGGGACCGGGTAGATCGCTACATCGCGGCCAACGGGACCCGTGCGATCGTGATCGACGAGGCGCAACGCGCCGTTGAACGATCGGGCACTGTCGTTTCGGACAAACTGATCGACTGGATCAAATCGCGTCATGAAACAAACTCCGTGGCGTTCATTCTGCTAGGGCTGGGCAGCCTACGGCATCTTTTCCAAGCCGATCGCCAGATCCGGCGGAGATGGGACGCCGAAATCAGGCTGGAGCCGTACCGTTGGTTTCGGGCCGATGGCGCCCCCGATTTGGAGGGGCAAGACGATTTTATCGCGCTACTCGCGACGTTCCGTGATTTGACGCCCATTCCGTTCGATTTCGATATCGAGAGTGAAGAAGTCGCCTTCCGGTTCTTTTATCTTTCCCGAGGTTTGATCGACGGCGTCAAGAAGGTCCTCCTGATGTGCGCTCGACTGATGAAGCACAACGGCCAGACCTCGATCAATATACCTTTGCTTAAGCAGGCGGCCGAAGAGGCGTTCCCCCTGGAAGAAGAGGGGATGCAAAATCCGTTTTCCGCGGACTTTGTGGCGATCGCGCCCCCGCCGATAGAGGACGACTATCAAGTCCGGATCGCGAAATCCCGCTCCAAAAAATCCGCAGGGAAAGGGGCCCTGTCAAAGAAACGGCTCAACCAGGTGGTGATCAGCCATTTGGTGAAGTAGTGCCGCCGCGATTGGTGGTGAGGGGCGGTATCCAGGCTGACGAAAGTCTGCCGGGCTATGTGATACGGCTCAGCCACGCCAACGGCATCAGCCCGTCCCTTCTGATGAAGCGGGCTGCTTTGCCCATCGGCCATGAATTCCGCTCGGTGGATTTCGACCTGCTCGCCAGCTTAGGCGCGTCCGATCCGAAGGCGCTGGTGACAGCATCATTTGCACCTGACGCTGAACAGAGAAGATATCAGTTCAACGGTTGCGCGCTCACTCGCCCACATTTCCTAACAGCCGGCGCTCGTGTTTGTCCGGAGTGCGTGCAGGAGAGAGGTTACGTTGACCGCCTCTGGCATCTTCGGGCCTACGCGGCATGCCACCGCCATGAGAAGCTGCTGATCGATCGTTGCGGAGGCTGCGCGCGCCCCATCCGCTGGCTAAGGCGAAAACTGCATCAGTGCGATTGTGGTCACGTGTGGGACCCTGGCGATCATGCGCCTCCCGTCTTGGTGGATATTTCTTCTCGCTTCGCCGAAGCGGCCCCACGCACTGACGCCGATCCCCGCCGAACGCTCGCAGGGCTCGTCACCGTCGCATGGTTCTTCGGATGCTCGCTGTTTGTCGATCCGCGTCGCCGCGGCGTGGTCGCGCGCGGCGCCGCGGATGTTGGCGTCTCGGTAGAAGTGCTTGCCCAGGGCGCGCCTTTCATCACCGATTGGCAGCGGAGCTTTGAGGACTGGGCACATGATCGGTTCCAAGCCCAAGGCGCTCGGATTGGCTTACATCGGGATTTTGGCCACGAGCTTGCGCGCCTGCGGAATACGTTCGCTGAGCAGTGCCCGTTCGTGATCGACGAGGTCAGAAACTATTTCTCCCATCACTGGCAAGGCTACCTGTTTCGTCGCCAGAGCTACTTCTGTATCGGCCCAAAGGTTGCCCGGTTTGTCCCTGCCACTGATGCAGCCAAACTGCTCGGTGTTCGAGTTCACAGAATCTGGGAGTTTGTGGAAGCGGGGCAGCTGTCGGCCGGCAAGCGATCGGCTGGTAGCCGTACTTACCGCGTCATCCGTGCTGATGGCGTTGAGGCCCTTCGTCGCCATTTCGCGTCACTGCTGACGCCGACGCAAGCGGCGAACGCGTTGGGAATCTCCCTGACCCGATTTCGACAGCTGGACCTAGCCGGCTTTATCGTTGCCGAGCAGGTCATCAGCCAGATGAAGCGCTTCAATCCAAAAACGCTTCGTCAGTTCTGCCACACGTTGGCTGGCCAGGACCTACCTCAGCCAGAGCGGTCCGTTCGCATCACTGAACTCCACCGCCATCGTCTGGTGGACTTGGTGGCCGACATCAAGGCTGGTCGCCTTACGGCTTGGTTTGGCCCCGGCGGGTTCGATGCATTGTCTAATCTGTTCGTAGCCGCAGCAGACGTAGAAGCGCTTCGTGGTCCTGGGGGACAGGGAAGACAGGAAATGTTGTTGGCCAAACAGGCGAATGAACGTCTTGGCGTAGGCCACCGCACCCTAGCAGCCCTCGTAAAGCAACAGGACGCCAAAGCCGACTGGAGCGAAATGGGCTGGCTCATCGCTGTCGAGGCGAGCGCCGTCGATAAGTGGAGGACTGATCTTGTAACGTCCGCCGGCGTAGCCCGGCCTCTTGGGTTGGCCCCCGCCTCAGTCACGCGACGGCTCAAGCAGCTCGGCATAACCCCTGTTCTGAATGCTGATCCTGAGGCTCGAGTCGCAGCCCTATGGGCCCGCAAGGACCTTCAGAACGTCGACTTCGATACCCAATGGGTCACAGCGTCGGGCACATTGTGCGCTAGACCCAAGCGGAGCGGCATGAAGCGGCTGAAACTCCGCGACGGTCGTTCGATTCCTGAGGGAAATATCTCCTTGGCGGATCTGTCCAAGCAGACTGCAATCGAAAAGGATACGCTTCGTCATCTAGCTCTGAACGGCTATCTAACAGCCACACAGTTCAGCCGTGTCGGACATTTGCGTGGAGTCCTGCGGTCATCAGCCAAAACATTTCAGAAGACGTACATCTCCAGTTCGGAGATTGCTGCTGAGTACGGCCTCGCAGGATCAGCAGTGACGCGACGGCTACGATCTCTGGGACTTCGGCCAATCTTGGAACTGGCGAATAATGTCCGTGTGCAATCATGCTGGCGCCGCAGCGACATTGTGGATGTGGATTTCAGATCGCAATACATGTTGCCTTGCGGCAGGCCATCGACCCCATCGCAGCACAGCGAGGCGGTGCTGTTGCCGGCCAGAGCCTCGGGTAGTCCGCGACTAAGCGAGGGAGCGATCTACGTTCATGTCGCGACCGGAATATTGGGGACCAACTCCTCTAGCTTGCGTGCAGCGGTTGACGCCGGGCACATCCGATCAGCCAGCCGATCAGCCACCAACAAGGTCCTGACCGTTATCGAGGCTGACGTGCTGGCGTTTGCTGAAAGGTTCGTATTCACACCGAAGCTGGCCGCCGAGCTTGGTCTTTCAGCGGTGAGCGTATCCAGCAACCTCGCGCGTCTTCAAGTGAACCCGATATGGCCCGGCGCCAGAGCGGTGCATGCACTCTGGGACAGGCGGTCGTTCGACACAGGCGTCCTTCTGGGACGCTGGGTGACGTCGTCGGGCGCTTTGTCCGAGCAAAGCTCGCTGTTCGAGCTCTGAGCGGGCGAAATCTCAAAGATTGCGGTTCGCGATCCGGTTTCTCATGAATTTTGAGCGGCAGATCCTCAGGTCTCAAAAATTATGAACGCCGCGTCTCATCCTTGGTGATTCCTGCCCGGGAAAGCCGAGTCATTTCAGTGAGAGCATTCGCACCATTTATGACTCGGACCACGCGGCCTACTGGCCGCGTCCGCCCGCGATGAAGGCCTGAATGGTCGGGAAGGCCGCCGTCTGGGGCCGCAGGTCCTCACAGGCGAAGGATTTGATGGCGTGGTATATGCCGCCGGCGGCGTCGCTTCCCACGGCGTGTCCTCGGAATAGCGATCGGTTTCGGCCCCGTCCGCCCCATAGGTCACGGTCGCACCTGAACGCGACTGGCCGTCCGAACACCGCACCATGACCTCTTCGGTTTCATGGCTGAGATTGGTCGCCTCGCCCTGCGCCGGTACGCGCGCCAGCCGCGTCGTCGCCACGCCGTCCACCGGCGTCAGGCCCTCCAGATCGACGAGATAGACGGTGGCGTCGCTGCGCGAAAACGAAGCCCAGCTTTCCGCCGCCACAGGCGACGCCAGTGTGGCCATAGCCATCATCGCTGCAAGACCGATTGTTCTGATCATTCTCTTCCCTCCCCAGGCAAGACGGTCATTTCATACCCGCGTGCGGAAGAATTCAATCTCTCCCAACGGCCCTGCAGCGGTTTTCAGATCAGGGCCGATCCCGCGACGGCAGGGCGGCGATCTCCTCGGCCGTCAACGTCCTGGCGATGCGGACGCGGCACGGCTGAGGGCCGATCGCCGGGCTGCGCAATGTCGCCTGATCGCCGACGCACAGGTTCGATCCAGAGAGCGGCTCCAGTGCGATCGACAGGGCGCGGGTCATGTCGCGGCAGAAGGGGGTTTCGATCTGGAACACGTCGGCGCCGGACGTGCGGACATACAGGGTCTGGTCGTTCGGCGCGGTGAAGTTACGCACCAGGTTGGGTCGGAAACACTGGTTCGCGTCCACGCGGCTAGCCGTCGTCGCGCCAGGGGATGGCGCACAGGCGGCCAGCGCCAGGACGGCGACCGAGGAAAGGATGAGACGATGCATGTTCAACTCCCGAAACAGCCCCCGTCTCATCCTGCGCTCGCGGGCGCCGGGGGCGCAAGGGGACGGCCGCCGACCGCCGCTCGACGCGGCGAAACGCGCGCCGCCAGATCGCGCGGCAGGGGCGACGGTCGGTCCAGGATCAGGGCGGCGACATGCTCGGCCAACAGCGGCGCCACGCCAAAGCCGCGCGAACCCAGCCCGCCCAGCAGATAGAGACCGTCGTCCAGGACGCCGGCCAGAGGTAGGCGGTCGGGCGTGGTGGCGCGGATCGCAGCGCGGCTCTTAGCCTGCCCCGCCGCCTCGATCTTCGCGGCCAAGGCCGGCAGGCGCGCCCGCAGGGTCGCCAGATTTCTCGCGCTGTCTTCCGCGCGCGGCCTCGTGTCGGTATCGCCCCGGTCATGGGTCGCGCCATAGAGGACGCCCTGGCCGGTCGGGACGGCGTAGCCGCCCCAGGCCATGGCGTTGGTCGTGACCTCGCCCTCGATCCAGTCCGCCTGTCCTCGCACCGGCGACAAGCGGGGCGCCAAGTCATGTCCGTCCAACAGGGCGGCCGATCCCCAGCCGGCGGCGACCACGACCGCATCGACCTCGGCCAGCACCGCAGCCTCCTCGCCGATCAGGCGCCAACGCCCGTCGGTCCGCTCCAGCTTCGTCACGCGCTCCGAGCGTATGCCCGCATCGCCCAGCCCGTCCGACAGCACGGCGGC
>Ga0157369_10008713_pt1 | contig 11631 bp, 11 predicted proteins | sample C25metaG_FD_113461 | JGI IMG/M metagenome (GOLD analysis project Ga0157369, IMG submission 113461) | Corn rhizosphere microbial communities from Kellogg Biological Station, Michigan, USA - C2-5 metaG | ecosystem: Host-associated > Plants > Roots > Rhizosphere > Soil | place: USA: Michigan... | reverse complement strand
CAGCGCGATGATCTGCGCCTGGATCGAGACGTCGAGCGCCGTGGTGGGCTCGTCGGCGATCACCAGCTTGGGCTCCGCGCAGAGGGCGAGAGCGATCACGACGCGCTGGCGCATGCCGCCGGAAAACTGGTGCGGATAGTGGTCGATGCGGCGCTCCGGCGCGGAGATCCCGACGTCGCGCAGGAGCTCGATCGCGCGGCTGCGCGCCGCCGCCGCATCGAGCGGCAGGTGCGTGCGGATGGTCTCGACGAGCTGGTCGCCGATCCTGAAGAGCGGGTTGAGCGACGTGAGCGGGTCCTGGAAGATCGCGCCGATGCGCCGCCCGCGCAGCTTGCGCATCGCCTCGGCCGGCAGGTTGTCGATGCGCCGCCCCTCCAGCAGGATCTCGCCTCCCGCGATGCGCCCGGGCGGCTCGAGCAGGCCGATGATCGCATTGCCCGTCATCGACTTGCCCGCGCCGGACTCGCCCACCACGCCGAGCACCTCGCCCGGCGCGATCTCGAAGCTCACGTCGTCGATCGCGGTGAGCGTGCCGCGGCGCGTGGGGAATTCCACGCGCAGGTGACGGACCTCCAGCAGGGGCGATGTCATCGCGCCTTCGCGAACCTCGCCTCGCACTCGCCGATGCGCTCGCGGCTCCGCACGACGGGCTTCCATTCCTGGCCCGCGGTGCTCTTGAGCTCGGCGGCGACGTAGTAGCGCGTGCAGGGCTCGGTCATGAGCTCGAACGTGTGCTGCGTGGCGGGAAAGCCCTTGCGCGGGCGCAGGTCGATGGTGACCTGGTGCGGGCCGGGCGCCACCACCGCCTCGTTGCGCTGCGTGTCGGCGTTGCGGTCGTCGACTCGGTTCACGATGACCGGCAGCATCCTGTAGTCCGCCGAAGGCGCGCGGTCGGTGGCGATGATCGACCACGGCTGGTCGTACACCCCGGCGAAAGCCGGCACGCAGGCGGCGAGCAGGACGGCGGCGAGCACGGAAGTCTTCATGGCAAGTCCTATCGCAGGCGAGGGTTCAGGGCGTCGCGCAGCCAGTCCCCGAGCACGTTGATCGCGAGCACGAGGATCACCAGGGCAGCGCCCGGGAAGACCGTGATCCACCATTCTCCCGAAAACAGGAAGTCGTTGCCGATCCGGATCAGCGTGCCGAGCGAGGGCTGCGTCGGCGGCACCCCCACGCCCAGGAACGACAGGATCGCTTCGGTGATGATCGCCTCGCTCACGTGCAGCGTGACCAGCACGAGCACGGGGTTCAGCGCGTTGGGCAGCACGTGCGTGAACATGATCGCGAGCGGGTGCCGCCCGATCACGCGCGCGGCCTGCACGTATTCGCGGCTGCGCTCGACCAGCGTGGAGCCGCGCACGGTGCGGGCGTAGCGCACCCAGCCCGACGACGCGATCGCGATCACGATCACGTAGAACGCGAGCTGGTCGGTGAAGCGGGTCTTGAAGACGGCGCGCGCCACGCCGTCGACCAGGAGCGCGATCAGGATCGCCGGAAATGCGAGCTGGACGTCCGCGATGCGCATGATGAGCGCGTCGACCTTGCCGCCGGCATATCCGGAAACGAGTCCCAGCGTCACGCCGGCCACCATGGCGAGGAGTGTGGCGAGCACCCCGACGAGCAGCGACATGCGCGAGCCGAAGATGATGGTCGAGAGCACGTCCCGGCCCTGGTCGTCGGTGCCGAGCAGATAGGTGCGGTTGCCGCCCGGAGCCCAGGCGGGCGGCGTCAACGCGTCGCCGATGTTGAGGGTCGCGAGGTCGAACGGGTTGTGGGGCGCGACCCACGGCGCGAAGATCGCGGCGAAGACGATCACGAGCAGGACCACGCTCCACACGACCACGTCGGGGCGATGGCGAAAGCTCCAGACGAGGTCGCGATCCATCCAGCGGGCGGCCATGTCAGTGCGCTCCCGCCGGGCGCTCGACGCGCAGGCGCGGATCGACGACCACGTACAGCAGGTCGACCGCGAGGTTGATCACGACGAAGATGAGGCCGACCAGGCAGAGGTACGCCGCCATGATGGGGATGTCGGCGAACTGGATCGCCTGCACGAAGAGCAGCCCCATGCCGGGCCACTGGAACACGGTCTCGGTGATGATGGCGAAGGCGATGATGCCGCCCAGCTGGAGGCCGACGATCGTGATCACGGGGACCAGCGTGTTCTTGAGCGCGTGGTGGAAGTTGATCGCGCGCTCCGTGAGGCCGCGCGCGCGGGCGAACTTCACATAGTCGGTGCGCAGCACCTCCAGCATCTCGGCGCGCACGAGGCGCATCACGATGGTGAGCGGGAAGAAGCCGAGGGTGATCGACGGAAGGATCAGCGCCTTGAGGCCCGAGACCGTGAGGAAGCCGGTCGTCCACCACCCGAGGTGCACCACGTCGCCGCGCCCGAACGACGGCAGCCACCCGAGCCACACCGCGAAGATGAGGATGAGGAAGATGCCGATCAGGAAGTTCGGCAGCGACACCCCGACCAGCGAGGCCGCGAGCAGGAAGCGCGAGAGCCACGAGTTCGGCTTGAGCGCGGTGTAGACGCCGAGCGGGATGCCGGCCGCGAGGCCGATGAGCGTCGCGATGAACGAGAGCTCGAGGGTCGCGGGCAGCCGCTCGAGGATCAGGTCCGCGACGGGCCGGCCCAGGCGCAGCGAGATGCCGAAGTTGCCGTGCATCGCGTTCGCGAGGAAGGTCGCGAACTGCGCGTAGAAGGGCTGGTCCAGCCCGAGCATGGCGCGCATGGCCGCGCGGTCCGCCTCGGTCGCCTCCGGCGGCAGCATGAGCGACACCGGGTCGCCGACGAAATTGAACAGGGCGAAGGCGATGAAGCCGACGACGAACATCACCAGCAGCGCCTGCAGCAGGCGGCGCAGGACGAAGGCGGTCATCGGTTCGCGGGCCGGCGCGGCATGGCCCCGATCATACCGTCAGATCCTCACTGCACCCGGACCCACTTGACCGTGAGCCGGTTGTCCGCGCGGTGGATCACGCTCACGTTCGCGCGCATGGCCCACGGGATCATCTGGAAATGCAATGGGATGTGGCCGACGTCCTTCATGTGGATCTCGCTCGCCTCGCGCGCGAGCCGCGCGCGCTTCGCGGGATCGACCTCGGTCTTCAGCTTGTCGACCGCCTCGTCCACCTTCGGGTTCGAGTAGCCGCCCAGGTTGTAGTCGCCATCGGCCGTCTTCGGCACGTGCGTGCGGATGAGGCTTTGCAGCGCGTACTGCGAGTCGAACGTCGGGACCCCCCAGCCCAGCATGTACATGCTCGTGTCGCGGTTCTGCGTCTTGGGGCCCCACATCGCGCGCGGCATCGCGTTCACGCGCACCTTCACGTTGATCTTCGCGAGCATCGCCGCGGCGGCGACGCAGATCTTCTCGTCGTTCACGTAGCGGTTGTTCGGGCAGTCGAGCGTGACCTCGAAGCCCTGCGGGTAGCCCGCGTCCGCGAGCAGCTTCTTCGCGCGGGCGACGTCGGGCTTCACGGGGTGGTCGAGATCCTTCGGATAGCCGTCGACCTGGGGCGCGAACATCACCGCCGTCGGCACCGAGAGGCCGCGCATCACCTGCTTCTGGATGGCCGCGGTGTCGATCGCGAGCTGCATCGCCTGGCGCACGCGCGCGTCCTTGAACGGGTTCTTTCCCTTCACGTTGGAGTAGAGGAGCTCGTCGCGCACCTGGTCCATGCCGAAGAAGATGGTGCGGTTCTCCATGCCCTCGACGACCTTCACGGACTTGTTCTCCTTCAGCCGCGGCAGGTCCTGCACGGGCGGGTCCAGCACGAAGTCGATCTCGCCGGAGAGGAGCGCGGAGAGGCGCGTGCTGTCGGACTTGATCGGCATGTACACCATCTCGTCCACGTTGCCCTCGCGCTTGCCCCACCAGCCCGGGTTCGCCACCGCGACCGTCTTCACGTCGGCCTCGCGGCTCTTCAGCATGTAAGGCCCGGTGCCGTTGGCGTTGCGCACCGCGTAGGTCTCTTCCTTGTTGCGGTAGTCCTGCGGCTTCGTGACGTTGTGGGCCGTGCACCAGGCGCGGCTCATGATGCGCACCTCGGTGAGCTGCGGCAGCAGCACGGGCGCGGGGCCTTCGGTGATGACATCGACCGTGAGGTCGTCCACCTTGCGCGCTTCCTTCACGCCCGCGAGGTAGGTCTTGTAGTTGGAGGTGTCGGCGAGCGCGCGCTGGAAGGAGAAGACCACGTCGTCGGCGGAGAAGGGGGTGCCGTCGTGGAACTTCACGTTGGGCCGGAGCTTGAAGCGGGTGGTCGTGGGATCGATCCGCTCCCACGAGGTGGCGAGGCTGGGCTCGATCGCGAGCGTCTTGCCGCGCGTGACCAGCGTCTCGTAGATCTGGTCGAGGAAGCCGTTGGTGAAGCCCTCGTTGTTGGCGTGGGGGTCCATGGTCGTCACGTCGCCCTGGCTCGACCAGCGCAGGGTCGCGGCGGGGGCCGTGGAGACCATCAGCGCCGCGGCCACGAGCAGGGCGGCGTGGAAGCGGATCTTCGTCGTCATCGGCGGTTCTCCCTGCGGGTTGGGGACGGCCGGATCATGCCAGAATCGTCCCCATGACCGAAGCCATCTTTCGCGAGGAGCCGTACCGGCGCGAGACGCCCGCCACCGTCGTGCGCGCCGACGAGGGCGGCATCGTCCTCGACCGCACCGTCTTCTACCCGCGCGGCGGCGGGCAGGCGGGCGACGCCGGCGAGATCGTGCGCGGCGACGGCGGCATCATCGCCGTCGTCGATACGGTGAAGGGCGGAGCGCCCGACGAGATCCTTCACATTCCCGCGCCGGATTGCATGCCGGCGGTGCTGTCGCTCGTGGCCGGCGAGCCGGTGACCGCGCGCATCGATTGGGAACGCCGCCACCGGCACATGCGCTTCCACACCGCCACGCACCTGCTCTGCGCCATCGTGCCGCACCAGACCAATGGCTGCTCCATCACCTCGGGCTATGCGCGGCTCGACTTCGACATGGTCGAGCCCCTCGAACGCGAGCATCTCGAGCGCGAGCTGGCACGCCTCGTGGGCGAGGCGCACGACGTGCGCACCGTGTGGATCTCCGACGAGGAGCTCGACGCCAAGCCCGAGCTCGTGCGCACGATGTCGGCGCCGCCGCCGCGCGGCGTGGGACGCGTGCGGCTCCTGCAGATCGACGGCGTGGACCTGCAGCCCTGCGGCGGCACGCACGTCGCCAACACGCGCGAGATCGGCGTCGTCAGGATCGCGAAGATCGAGAAGAAGAGCGCTCGTACCCGACGCGTGGTTTTGGAATTCGGGGAGTGATGCAAATAAAAATCATGTCCACGGATAAACACCTTCGTACCCATGGATCCACGCACGAACGCTTAGCCTGTTTTGCTTTTATCCGTGTTCATCCATGTTCATCCGTGGACGATGCCTTTTGCTTCCTCACTCGAGGTGACTGAGCGGTAAAGCAGTCGTCTCCTTGATCTCCTCCAGCACGAAGCTCGACTTCACGTCGATCACGCCGGGGTGCTTGAGGAGCGACTCCATCACGAAGCGCGAGAAGTGGTCGAGGTCCTCGACCTGCACGCGCAGGAGGTAGTCCATCTCGCCCGTGAGCGAGTGGCACGCCATCACCTCGGGCCAGTCCTTCACGGCGCGCGCGAACTGGTCGGTCGGCATGCGGCCGCGTTTCTCCAGCTTCACGCTCACGAATCCCATGAGGCCGAGCCCGAGCTTGCGGGGGTCGAGGATCGCCACGTAGCGCCGGATCACGCCCGCCTCCTCGAGCGCGCGCACGCGCCGAAGGCATGCGGAGGCGGAGAGGTTCACCTTCGCGGCGAGCTCGAGATTGGTGAGGTGGCCATCCTTCTGCAGGATCTCCAGCAGGCGCCGGTCGGTGCGATTGAGGGCGAGGGAGGTCATTTTTGGTCGATTGAAAGGGTGCAGACGCAATAATATTGCGCCTGAAGGCCCCTGGGCGGCCTTTTTAGCAACCCTTGTGCAACCACCGCACCGTACAATCGGTCGAACGCCGAAGCGGACGGAGGAGCGATGGAGCAGCCCGACAACCCGATGGGGACCGACGGATTCGAGTTCGTCGAGTACACCGCGCCGGATCCGCACCTGCTCGGGGCGCTCTTCGAGCAGATGGGCTTCGAGCCCGTGGCACGCCACCGCTCGAAGGACGTGCTCCTCTACCGCCAGGGGCGCATCAACTTCATCGTGAATCGCGAGCCCGACAGCTTCGCGCAGTCCTTCGCGCGCGTGCACGGGCCATCGGCATGCGCCTTCGCCATGCGGGTCAGGAACGCCGCCAGGGCGTACGAGCGCGCGCTGCAGCTCGGCGCCAAGCCGTTCCAGGGCAAGGTCGGACCCATGGAGCTCAACATCCCCGCGATCGAGGGCATCGGCGGCAGCCTCATCTACCTGGTCGACCGCTACCCGGGCAACAACGGCAACCTTTCCATCTACGACGTCGACTTCATCCCCATCGAGGGCGCATCGCAGGAGCCGGCCGGCGCCGGCCTCGTCGAGATCGACCACCTCACGCACAACGTCTACGCCGGCCGCATGGACGTGTGGTACGAGTTCTACAACAAGCTCTTCGGCTTCCGCGAGATCCGCTACTTCGACATCCAGGGGCAGAAGACGGGCCTCACCTCGCGCGCGCTCACCAGCCCCTGCGGCAAGATCCGCATCCCCATCAACGAGCCGTCGGACAAGGGCTCGCAGATCCAGGAGTACCTCGACGCGTATCACGGCGAGGGCATCCAGCACATCGCGCTCTCGTGCCGCGACATCTACGAGACCGTCGAGACGCTGCGCGCGCGCTCCGTGCACTTCCTCGATACGCCCGACATGTATTACGAGCGGATCGACGCGCGCGTGCCCAACCACGGCGAGGACCTCGCGCGCCTCAGGGCGAACCGCATCCTCATCGACGGCGAGGGCGTCGACAAGGACCGCCACGAGGACAAGCTGCTGCAGATCTTCACCGAGACGGTGATCGGCCCGATCTTCTTCGAGATCATCCAGAGGAAGGGCAACGAGGGCTTCGGCGAGGGCAACTTCCGCGCGCTCTTCGAATCGATCGAGGCCGACCAGATCGCGCGGGGAGTGATCTAGGCAAGAAGGCACGATCCACGGATAAACACGGATGAACACGGATAAAGTCACAACCCCGGCGATGGTTCGTGGCCATGGAGCCATGACTCCGAACGCACATTTCGCTCCGCCTCATCCGTGTTCATCCGTGTTCATCCGTGGACACTTCTTCGTCCGCACATGAACGACCGCTCCATCTCCACCACAGTGAAATACCTCCACGGCCTCGGCTCGCACCACGAGACCGAGGCGGTGGCGGGCGCGCTGCCGGTGGGCCAGAACTCGCCGCAGCAGGCGGCCTTCGGGTTGTACGCCGAGCAGCTCTCGGGCTCGGCGTTCACCGCGCCCCGCGCGCAGAACCTGCGCTCTTGGCTGTATCGGCTGCGCCCGAGCGCGATGCACGCGCCGTTCGCCCCCATGCCGGTCTCGCGCTGGCTCACCGCGGGATACGCCGAGGCCGAGGCCACGCCGGATCGCCTGCGGTGGATGCCGGCGCCGATCCCGCCGGATGCCTGCGACTTCCTCGACGGGCTCGCCACGCTCGCGCTGGCAGGAGACGCCGGCGCGCAGCGCGGCGTGAGCGTCCACGTGTACGCGTGCAATCGCTCGATGGAGTCGCGCGTGCTGTATGACGCCGACGGCGAGCTCCTCATCGTGCCGCAGGAAGGGGCGCTGCGGCTCGTCACCGAGCTGGGCGTGCTCGAGGCCGCTCCCGGCGAGATCGCGGTGGTTCCGCGCGGCGTGCGTTTCCGCGTCGAGCTGCCCGGTGCGGCGGCGCGCGGCTACGTGGGCGAGAATCACGGCGCGCCGTTCCGGCTTCCGGAGCTCGGCCCGATCGGCGCGAACGGCCTCGCGGCCGCGCGCGATTTCGAGGTGCCGTGCGCCGCGTTCGAGGACCGCGATGGCGCGTGCGAGCTCGTCGCCCGCTTCGCCGGGCGCTGCTGGTCCACGCGCCTCGATCACTCGCCGCTCGACGTGGTCGCCTGGCACGGCAACTACCACCCGTACAAGTACGACCTCGCCCGCTTCAACGCGATGAACACCGTGACCTTCGATCATGCCGACCCTTCGATCTTCACCGTCCTCACCTCGCCTTCCGACACGCCGGGTGTCGCGAACGCCGACTTCGTGATCTTCCCGCCGCGCTGGAGCGTCGCCGAGCACACCTTCCGCCCGCCATACTTCCATCGCAACGTGATGAGCGAGCTCATGGGGCTCGTGCGCGGCGCCTACGATGCCAGGCAGGACGGCTTCGTCCCCGGCGGGGCCAGCCTGCACAACGCGATGAGCGGCCACGGGCCCGATCGCGCCTCGTACGACGGGGCGGTCGCGGCAGCGCTGGTACCGCAGAAGATCGGCGACACGCTCGCCTTCATGTTCGAGACGCGCTACGCGTTCGCGACGCCCGCCGCCGCGCTCGACGCGGTCACGCGCGACAGGACGTACGACGCCGCGTGGTCCGGCTTCCCGAAGGCGAAGGTGCCGCGATGAAGCTCGCCTCGCTCAAGGGGCCGGGGCGCGACGGCTCGCTCGTCGTCGTGGACCCGCAGTTGCGGCGCGCCGCGCCCGCCGCGGGCGTGGTGCCGACGCTGCAGGCGGCGCTCGAGCACTGGGACGACGTGCGCCCCGGGCTCGAAGCGCTCGCACGGGGACTCGCCGACGGCGACAACACCGCGGCCTTCGATTTTCACGCGGCGCTGGAGTCGGGCCGCGTCGCGGCGCCGCTGCCGCGCGCCTTCGAATGGCTCGACGGCTCCGCGTACCTCTCGCACGTCGAGCGCGTGCGCCGCGCACGCAACGACAAGGTCCCGGAGAGCTTCTATCGCGACCCGCTCATGTACCAGGGCGGCGCGGGGCAGATGAGCGGCCCGCGCGATGCGCTGCGCGCGATCTCCGAGGATTGGGGCATCGACCTCGAAGGGGAAGTCGGCGCGATCGTGGGCGACGTGCCGATGGGCGCGACCGCGCCGCAGGCGGCCGCCGCGGTGCGCCTCCTCGTGCTCATCAACGATGTCTCCTTCCGCCGCCTCATTCCCGCGGAGCTCGCGAAGGGCTTCGGATTCGTGAACGGAAAGGGCGCGAATGCCCTCGCGCCCGTCGCCGTGACGCCCGATGAGCTCGGCGCCGCATGGCGCGATGGCCGCGTGCACCTGCCGCTCGTCTCGCACGTGAACGAGCGCGAGCTGGGGCACCCCAACGCCGGCCTCGACGCGACCTTCGGCCTCTTCGACCTCATCGCGCACGCCGCGAGGACGCGGGAGCTCGCGGCCGGCACGCTCGTCGGCACGGGGACCATCTCCAACCACGACCTCTCCGCGGGCTATGCGTGCCTCATGGAAGCGCGTCTCGTGGAGCAGGTCGCGCAGGGCGAGGCGAAGACGCCGTTCCTGCGTTTCGGCGATCGCGTGCGCATCGACATGAAGGACGATCGCGGCGAGAGCGTGTTCGGCGCGATCGAGCAGCGGGTGGAGCGCTACGCATGAGCGGCGAAACCGGCCACGGCCTGCGCGGCGACTACAGCCGCATGCGCCCCGACTACACGGTCGACCAGGACTGGGACGCCTACACCGAGGCGCAGCACGTGCTCTGGCGCCGGCTCTACCAGCGGCAGGCCGGACTGGTGGAGAAGTACGCGTGCCGCGAATTCCGCGAGACGCTCGCGACCCTCGACTTCCACACCGGGATTCCGCGCTTCGACGTCGTGAACCGGTTGCTCGACGCGGCGACCGGCTGGGAGCTCGTCGCGGTGCCCGGCCTCGTGCCCGACCTCGTGTTCTTCGAGCACCTGGCGCACCGGCGCTTTCCCGTGACGGTGTGGCTGCGCGAGCCGGAGGAGTTCGACTACATCGTCGAGCCCGACGTCTTCCACGACTTCTTCGGCCACGTGCCGATGCTCTTCAACCCGGTCTTCGCCGACTACATGCAGGCGTACGGGCGCGGCGGCATCAAGGCGCACGCGCTCGGCGCCATCGAGATGCTGGCGCGGCTCTACTGGTACACGGTGGAATTCGGCCTCATCGAATCGGATGGGCGGCTCTGCCCTTACGGGGCGGGCATCCTCTCCTCGGGCGGCGAGATCTCGTACTGCGTCGACAGCTCCGACCCCAACCGGATCGGCTTCGACCTGCTGCGCATCATGCAGACGCGCTACAAGATCGACACGTACCAGGAGTCGTACTTCGTGATCCGCGGATTCGACGAGCTCTTCCGCGCCACGGAGCCCGATTTCGCGCCGTACTACGAGAAGCTCAAGGGACGCGAGGCGTACACGCCATCTGCGGTGCTCGCGACGGACCGCGTGTACCACCGCGGCGCGAATCCGGTCAGAAGCGCCAGCGCAGCCTGACCCGGAATCCCCGCGATTCCGACGCGTCGAAGAGCACGTTCTCCGCGATGAGCGGATCCGTCCACAGGCGCGGGGTGGCGAGCGGGTCGATGCCGGGCACGTGCTTGTCGAACGCGTTCAGCAGGTCGAAGGACAGCCGCAAGTTGCGCGACAGGTCGTGGTTCACGCGGCCATTCACGAACGACGCATTGGCGACGTGCAGGCCGTCCTCCATGGTGGCCGCGCCCATGCGGAACGAATTCACGAAGAGGCTCGCGTTCCAGCCGCGCGCGGGATAAAGGGTCGCCCCCGCCTGCTCGAAGACGTGCGTCGCGGCCGACATCGGGTTGCCGTCCGCGTCGTGCGCACGCAGCAGGCCGCCCGCGAAATCGAGGCTGAGCCACGGCGTGAACATGTACGAGAGCTTCACCGCGAAGGCGTCGCGGCCGGGAGCGCGCGCGAGCAGCGACGCGTTGCTGGGCCCGGTCAGGGGATTCAGCGGATCGGCGGACTGGTGCGCCGAGACGACGGAGGGACGCAGGCCCCCGATCTCCAGCTGCGCGAACGAGGGAAGGCTGGCTAGTCCGCCTGGACCATCGGCGCACGCGGCGCCGGCGAAAGCCGACACCGCGAGTCCGAGGATCACTACATTGCGTCGAATTCCCACCATGCAGGGAGCGTAGCACGCACCCTGCGGCGTAGGAGCACGCCTACTGGACCTTCACCCATGTCGCCTGTAACCAATTGTCGGCGCGGTGGATGACGGTCACGTTCTTGCGCGACGCCCACGGGATCACCTGCAGGTGCAGGGGGATGGTGAACACGTGGTCCTTGAAGTACTGCATCGCCTCGTTGATCGTCTGCTGGCGGTGCTTCGGGTCGGTGTCGCCCTTGGCGTCGTCGACCATGGCGTCGAACTTGGCGTCCTTGTAGTTCCCCCAGTTGTAGTCGCCGTCGCCCTTGTCGTTGCGGCTGTGGAGCACCGGCTGCAGCGTGAAGATCGCGTCCGTCGTGGCGCCGCCCCAGCCCAGCATGCACATGCTCATGTCGAGCCGCTGCATCTTCGGGAAGTACTGCGCGCGCGGCATCGCATTCACCTTCACCTTGATGCCGACCTTCGCCAGCATGCCCGCGGCGGCGATGCAGATCTTCTCGTCGTTGATGTAGCGGTTGTTCGGGCAGTCGAGCTGCACCTCGAAGCCGTTCGGGTAGCCGGCGTCGGCCAGGAGCTT
>Ga0157369_10008710_pt1 | contig 11632 bp, 12 predicted proteins | sample C25metaG_FD_113461 | JGI IMG/M metagenome (GOLD analysis project Ga0157369, IMG submission 113461) | Corn rhizosphere microbial communities from Kellogg Biological Station, Michigan, USA - C2-5 metaG | ecosystem: Host-associated > Plants > Roots > Rhizosphere > Soil | place: USA: Michigan... | reverse complement strand
GGTTCGTAAAGGAGTGTCGTAGCGTGAGCTCTCCGCAGCCGACACCGCTGCCGCCGCCGACACCGGTTCCGCCGGCGCCGACACCGGATCCAAGCCCGCTTCCGCCGGATCCGAATCCGCCCGGGATCTGAGCCGACGTACCCAAACCGGGGAGGGCGCCGTCCCGTAAAGGACTAAGGCATGGACGCGCGGGTGCCGATGCCCTCCCAAATGCGGACGACCCTGCGGCGAAGGCTGCTTCCCCTCCTCGCGCTCGGCGCGGCCGTCGCGGCCGCGCCGGCCGTCGTCGAGCTCATCTGGGGCGAGCGCGTCATCGCGTTCAACATGACCCTGCACTTCTATGCGGTCGGGTTCAGCGCGCTTGCGGCCGCGGTCGCCGCTGCGGTGCTCACGTGGATCGGCGCACGCCGCGGCGACACGCGAACGGTCGTCGTCGGCACCGCATTCGCTGCGATGGGAAGCCTGCTCGCGCTGCACGGGCTCGCGACGCCTGGCATCTGGGTCGGCTACAACGGCGTGATCGCACTCACCGGCGGTGCGACGCTTCCCGTCGGCGCGGTGATCCTCCTGGCGTCTGCCTTCCTGCCGTCGCGGCTGATCAGCATGCGCTGGCTGATCGCGATCGAAGTGCTTCTGTTCGCCGGGATCCTCGCGATCGGCTTGTCGGCGCTCGAGTGGCCGAAGCTCGTGCCCGAAGTGCCGCAGCCGAACAGCGCAGCTGCGTACACGGTGATGTCGATCGGACTCGTTGCGCTCGGCCTGCTCGCCTTCCGCGCGCTCGGCACCTTCCTGCTCACACAGCGCGGACTCGACCTTGCGGTCGTCGTCGGGCTCGTGTGGCTCGGCATCGCGACCGTCGCTGCGCTGACCATGGACTACACGCGGCTCGGCTGGTGGATGGGGCACGAGATCGAGCTCGACGGGATCATGATCGTCGGCATTGCCGTCGGCATCGACCTCGCGCGCGCCACGCAGTCACGGCCGCTCGTCGGCGACCTGAGCGGCTCGGATCTCGTCGCGTCGGAGGACGTCTTCCTCGGTTCGCACGTTCGCGCGCTAACCGTGCGGCTCGGCGAGAAGGACGAGTACACGATGGCGCACACACGCCGCGTCGCGCTGCGCGCAGTGCAAGTCGGCGAATTGCTCGGGTTGTCGGGCAACCGGCTGCGCTCACTCGCGATCGGTGGGCTCGTTCACGACATTGGCAAGCTCTCGATCCCCGACGAGATTCTCAAGAAGCCGGGCGCGCTGACCGCCGAGGAGTACGCCGTCGTGCAACGGCATCCGGTGCTCGGCCGCCGCCTGCTCGCCGAACTCGGCGGTTTCTCCGCGTCGGTGCGCGAGCTCGTGCTCGACCATCACGAGCGGCTCGACGGCGCCGGCTATCCGCGCGGGCTCGCCGGCGACGAGATCTCGCTCGACGTGCGCATCCTCACCGTGTGCGACGTCTATGACGCGCTGATCTCGAAGCGCGTCTACCGCCCGGCGTACGGCCACGACCAGGCGATGGCGATGCTTCGCGCAGAGATCGGCACCGCGTTCGACGCGCGCTGCGTCGACGCGCTGGAGACGGTGATCGCGGGAGCTATGCCGCAGTCGCGGCCAGCTGACCGCACGCCGCAGCAATATCCCGTCCCCGCGTCAGCCTGACCGTCGACGGCAGCCGCGCCATGTCGAGCACGGCCTTGAACGCGGCGATCGCGTTGCGCGACGAGCCGTCGTACATGCCGGTCGGGTTGTACGGGATCAGGTTCACCTTGAACGAGTGGCGGTCGAGTAGTTCGACGAGCTGCCGCGCGTGCTCGGGCGAGTCGTTGACGCCCGCGAGCATCACGTACTCGACGAACACCTTGCGGCGCCGCAGCTCGACGTAGCGCAGGCATTCCGAGATCACGTCTTCGAGCGGATAGCGGTCGTTGACCGGCATCAGCTCGCTGCGCAACGCATCGGCGGGCGCGTGCAGCGACAGCGCGAGGCGGATCGGCACGTCGACCTCGTCGACGAAGTGCGTCAAGCCCGGCAGCCAGCCAACAGTGGAGATAGTGGTGCGGCGATGCGTGACCCCGACGTCGGGTAGCCGTCGCGCCGCAGCGAGCACGTTGTCGACGTTCAGCATCGGCTCGCCCATCCCCATGAAGACGACGTGGTCGATCGGCTCCAGACGGCGGAAGTGCAGCGCCTGGTCGAGGATCTCCCACGCGTCGAGGTTGCGGCGGAACTGCATCTGGCCGGTCGCGCAGAACGTGCATGTGAGCGGACAGCCGGACTGCGACGACAGGCACACCGAGCGGCGCCCGTCGCGGTAGCGCATCAGGACCGCCTCGACCGGATGCCCGTCGTGCGTGCGGAAGAGTGTCTTGACCGTGCCGTCTTTCGACTTCGCCTCGTGCACCGGCTCGAGCGTCGAGAACGGCACTTCCTCGGCGAGCAGCGAGCGCGTGGCTGCCGAGAGGTTGGTCATCTCGTCGTACGAGCGCGCGCCACGCGACGTCCATTCCCACACCTGGCGGACGCGGTACGCCGGCTCGCCGGCCAGCTTCTCTTCTACGAGGTCGAGATTCATGTCGCGCGGACAGTGTCGCCGACGCGGATGGTCCCGCCGGAGACGATGTCCGCGCGGAGGCCCGCGCGATGTACGAGCGGGCGCATCAACCCGTTACGGCCGACGACTTTTTCGAGGTGGGCGCAGGGCTCGGCCAAGCGGCGTCCGATGCACTCGACGTCGCCGATCGTGAAGCTCCGGCCGACGAGCGCGTTCACATCGACGCCTGAAGTGACGATATTGCGGCGCGCCTCCTCGCACGACACGCGGACCGCCTCCAGCTGTTCAGCAGCGACGACAGTGAGTTGGTAGCCGCGCGCGCCGTGGAACGTGCCGCGATCGTCCGCGTAGCGGTCGCCCGCAAGTCCGCGGCCGGCGAGCGCCTCGACCTCGTCGACGCGCTGCATCGGCGCCTCCGCATCCGGTGCGATCAGCAGAGCCGCGACGCTCCCGGCTCCCGCCGACGAGCCGTACGGCGCCTCGGTGGGCAGCGCGAGGTCGAGCGGCGCAACCAGCCAGCCCGCGTCGATCGAACCGTCGAGCGTGCCGTCGACAGGGCCTGACGGAGAGCCGTACATCAGCACCGCGTGATCGCCGGACCGCGCGATCCAGAAGCCGGGCCAGCTCAACGTCGCAGGGTCGGCGATCGGCACGAGGCCGAGGTTGCGCTCCGGCAGCCACTTGCCGAAAAACGTGAGCGCGTCGCCTTCCGGCTCGGGTACCCCGGCGCCGATGATCGTCGCGATATGGCTGCGCAGCTCCTCGGCGAACACGCCGATAGTCTGCCTGCGTGGTCGACCTCCGCTCCGATACGCAGACCAAGCCGAGCGACGGCATGCGCGCGGCGATAGCGGCCGCCGAGGTCGGCGACGAGCAGGAGCGCGAAGACCCGACCGTCCTCGAGCTCGAACGGCGCACGGCGGAACTGCTGGGTCAGGAAGAGGCCGTCTATCTGCCGACGGCGACGATGGGGAACCAGATCGCGATGGCGATCCTCGGCGAACGCGGGACGGAGCTGATCCTCGAGGAGTGGGCGCACATCGTCCGCGCCGAGCTCGGCGGCGCCGCGTACCACTCCGGCTTGCAGACGCGGCCGCTGCCCGGCTATCGCGGCCGCATCACGCCGGCGCAGCTACACGGGCTCGCGTACCGCGACGGCGAGTTCTGGGTGCCACGGATGTCGATCCTCGCGCTCGAGAACACGCACAACGCATCCGGCGGGCAGGCGTGGCCGCTCGACGAGTTGCGCGAGACCGTCGCGGCCGCGCGCGAGCTGGGGATGAAGACGCACCTCGACGGCGCTCGGTTGATGAACGCCGTCGTCGCTACCGGCATCGACGCGCGCGAGCTCGGCCCGCTCTTCGACACCGTGACGTTGTGTCTGTCGAAGGGCCTCGGCTGCCCGCTCGGCGCGCTGATCGCGGGCTCGCACGAGCTGATGCATCGCGCGCGTATCGAGAAGCACCGCTTTGGCGGCGCGATGCGCCAGGCCGGGATCGTCGCCGCGGCCGGCATCTACGCGCTCGACCACAACATCGCGCGGCTTGCAGACGACCATGCGCGGGCTCGCCGGCTCGCCGAGGGCTGGGCGGCCGCCGGCTTGCCGGTCGACGTCGAGCTCGCACAGACGAACTTCGTGCAGATCGACGTGCAGTCGATCGCGCTCACGACCGACGACGCGATCGGCTTGATGGAGCAGGAAGGGGTTCGCGTGTCGGTGACGCGGCCCGGCGTGTTGCGCGCGGTCACGCACCTCGACATCACCGATGACGATGTCGAGCTCGCGCTCGAAGCCGTGCCGCGCGCGCTCGGAGCGCATGTCCGCGCCTGAACTCGATCGTCTGCTCGCCGAGAAGCAGGCCGACCGTCTGCCGTCGGTTGCTGCGGCAGTGGTGCGCGACGGCGAAATCGTCTGGTCGAATGCGATCGGCGCGGCGAACTACGGCGATGGCATCGAGGCGACGCCGGACACGCAGTACCGCATCGGCTCGATCACGAAGACGTTCACCGCGACGGCGATCATGCAGTTGCGCGACGCGGGTGAGCTCGACCTCGACGATCGCCTCGAATTTCATCTGCCCGAGCTCGAGAACGGCTCGCCGACGATTCGCCGCATGCTCTCGCATCTCTCCGGCCTGCAGCGCGAGGCGGGGGAGATGTGGGTCACAGGCGAGGTGCCGACCGAGAGCGACCTGACCCCCGATCGCGTGCTCGATCCCGCGCAGGCATTCCACTACTCGAACCTGGCCTTCGGCCTGCTTGGGCGTGTCGTCACCGCGAAGACGGGACGGCGGTACACGGACTACGTCGACGAGCGGATCATCGGCCCGCTCGGCCTGCGCCGGACGACCTGGGAGCCTGTGAAGCCGGTTGCGAGCGGCTACCTCGTCAGCGAGTACGCACGCACGGTGTGGGACGAGCCCGCCTCCGATCTCGGGCTGACCGCGTCGGCCGGCGCGCTTTGGTCGACCGTCGAGGATCTCGCGCGTTGGGCGACGTTCCTCGCGAAGGGCGACGAACGCGTGCTGTCGCCTGCCACGGTCGAATCGATGTGGTTCCCGCAGGTCATGTACTACCCGTACGAGTGGGTGCTCGGTTGGGGCCTCGGCCTCCAGCTGATCAACAGGGACGGGCGCATCTGGGGCGGCCACGGCGGCGCGATGGCCGGCTACCTCGCCGGCGTCTACGTTGACCGCAAGACCGGCTCCGGCGCCGGGGCGCTCACGAACAACGGCACGCGCGGCGACATGGATCTCTTCGCGGTCAGCCTTGCGACGAAGTCCCTCGAGCTTTCGCCGCCCGCCGTCGAGCCGTGGCGGCCCGAAGAGGAGCCGCCCGCCGACATCGCGGCGCTGCTCGGCCGCTGGTGGTCGGAGGGCAACGAGTTCATCTTCTGGTGGGAGGGCGGCAAGCTGCGCGCGAAAGTCGCGGGCTTCGCGCCCGGACGTGGTGAGACGGCCTTCGAGCGAACAGCTGACGGCTGGGTTGCGAGCGAGGGCCGCGAGCGGGGCGAGAAGCTTCGCGTCGAAGGCGACCGCGTGATCTGGGGCGGCTACGCGTTCACGCGCGAGCAGCTCCCGTTCAGCCGGCTTTAAGACAGGCCGTACCAGACGACGGCGAGCGTGTAGGCGCCGGCGAGCGCGTAGCCCTCCCAGCGCTTCGATTTGCCGTCCCACACAACGACGACGGCAACCACTGACGCGAGCGCCATCGTCGCCACCTCGACGCCGCGGAACGCGAGCGGCAGCCCGGCGCCGACCAGCCATGAGAGCAGCGCGACCGCCGGAGCGACCAGCAACGCGACCTGCATCGACGAGGTGATGGCGATCTCGGTCGCGAGCTGGATGTTGCCCTTGCGCGCGATCACGATTGCCCCGCCGTGCTCGGCTGCATTGCCGACGATCGCGACGATCACCACGGCGATGAAGAACTCGCTCAGCCCGACGGTGTGCCCGAACGCGCTGAGGGAATGGACGAGCACCTCCGAGACGAACGCCGTCGCAACAGTTGCGACCGTGAGCCAGGCAAGCGCGGTGCGCAGGCTCCACGCGCCCGGCTCGGGCTCGGCGCGCTCCGCGCCGCGGTGAATCGCGAGGTTGTGCCGCGTGATCACGAGATATGCGACGAGCAGCACCGCCGCGACCGGGAGCGTCGCAACGAACAACGTGTGGCGGCTGTGCCCGCCGCTCCAGCCCAGCGCCGAGGGGATCAGCAGCAGCGCGAGCGCGCCGAGCACCGCACCGAGCTGCAGCCGCAGCGAGCGCGTGTCGAGCTTGCCCTCGCCGCCTGCGATCAGCGCCGCGCCGAGCACCAGCAGGATGTTCGAGACGACGGAGCCGGTGATCGCGCCGCGCACGACCGTCGGTAGCCCGTCGTTCACGGCGAAGAGGGCGATGATCAGCTCCGGGGCATTGCCGAAGCTTGCATTGAGGAAGCCGCCGACGCCGTGCCCCGTGTGCTGCGCCGCGTGGTCGGTCGCTTCGCCGATCAGCCAGGCGAGCGGCACGAGCGCGATCGCCGACAGCACGAACGACGCCGTCGCTCCGGCAGCGAACGCGTAGTGGGCGATAAGCGCGATCGGAGCCAGCGCGAGCGTTGCCCAGAGGATCCGCCTCGCCACATCGCTAGCGTAGTCGGCGTGCTCGACGCGGTCCTCTTCGACTGGAGCAACACGCTCGTGAGGTTCACGTGGGACGACGACCTGCTCGTCGCCGGACACCGCGCTGGGCTTGGGCGCGATGACCCCGAGTTCACCGAGCGTTACCGCGAAATGGTCTTCGAACGAGCAGGAGAGGACTATGCCGCGCTTCTGGCGGAGCTCGGCGTCGAGGATCCCGACGCGTTCATCGACGCGGAGCACGAGGTCTGGCTCCCGGCGAACGAGGTGCTCGGCGCAGCACAGGCGCTGCTCGAGACGCTGCGCGACCGCAGGTTCAAGACCGCCCTCGTCGCGAAGGCCTGGCCGGAGCCGGAGCGTGTGGTGCGCGCCGACCTCGAGCGTTACGGTCTCGCCGGCCTCTTCGACGCCGAGGCCTTCTCCGGCGATCCCCTCGCTGCCCTGGCGGAATTGGGGGTCGATCCGGCGGCCGCGATGTACGTGGGAGACACGCTGGGGTCCGATGTGCAACGCGCCGCGGAAGCGGGAATGACGACGGTTCAGGCGCTGTGGTTCGTGGCAGAGGACAATCCCGCCGGCGTGGAGCCGGACTTTCTCGCGTTCACACCTATGGACGTGCTGAACATCGCGCGGCGAGTGAGCGCGTAGCGCGATGAGAGGCGAAAGTCAAGTCTTGAAGGCGTCCGGGAACGCTCGGACAATGCGCGCATGAGACCCGAGCAGACGACGGCCAGGGCGCTGCCGCTCCACCCACAGGACGAGATGGAGTGCCGCCGCTGCGCTGTCCACTGCGACAAGGTCGTCTATCCGGGCGCGTGTCTCGAACGCGCATGTCCGTTCGTCTATTCGTACGAAGCGTGGGGGCACACGTACGTGGGCTGCATGCAGAAGGTGTACGAGGTCGAGATCGACCTCGACATGCTGCGCGCCGCCGAACGCCGCTCCGCGGGCTTCGGCGCGATCGTGGCGCGGCGTCATCCGCTGCCGATGTGCAAGGCGGAGATCGAGCGGACCTACGAGTCGCGGGCGGAAGAGCTCGGCTGCATCAACCCCGAGTTCTCAGAGCTGCCGGTCGGTGAGCCGACGTTCCGCGTGTTCGCCCAGATCAAGCACGGTTGAGTAGCGAGTCCACGCGCCGTCTCCGCACGACGCGGACGACCAGCCAAATCAGCACCAGCGGCACGCCGAACGCCAGCGCGTAGAGCAGCCCGATCCCGATCCACCTGAACGCGACGGCGATGCCATGCAGTGGGCCGTGACCGTGGTGTGCGGGTGCCGCGTGGGACGACGTCGAGAGATTGAGGCTGAGCGTCGCGTAGCGGTCGGCACGGATCGTGCTCGCGTTTGCGCGCTGGAGTGACTCGATGCGCGTGGTGAGCTGTGCGATCTGCCGCTTGACCGCCGCGGATCGCGGTTGCGCGCGCAGCGCCTTCAACTCGCGCTGCAGCCGCGCCATCGTGCGCAGGTTGTCGTTGATGGCGGTTTGCTGGTCGAGGATGTCGATGCGCTCGCCCACGATCGTGCCGAGCTTTGCCAGCTGAGCGAAGGCGAGAACGACCTTGGTGCGCGGGACCTTCAACACGATGTGAGCGGATCCCGTCGACACGTGCGTGGAAGACGCGTAGCCGCCGAGTGACGTCGCGATGCGCAGTGCCCGCTTCACGGAATTGGAGAGGTCCGTCTGGCCATGGACGCGCAGCGACAGGGTGGCGCCGTAGCGCTGCGCGCGCTTCGGCGTCGTCGGCAACGCGAATGCCTTCGGCGCCGTGATCGCGGCCTCGCCATGTTGCACCTGTAGCGCTTGGGGATGGTGGGTCGGCCGGGTGAGGACGACCGTGGCCGCCACCGCAGCGGCAACCGGCACGAGCAGCGCGACGGAGCGCCGCCAGGTGACCAGCTTCCGCGGCGGAGGGTTGCCCGCGATCGCGAGCAGGCGGACGCGCTCACGCAGTTCCAGCGGGGCGGACACGCGCGAGGCACGCAGCTCGGCGAGCACGTCACGCTGCGACATGGAGGGCCTCCTCGAGCTTGTGGAGTGCGCGGTTGAGGCGCGTCGTGCAGTTGGTGGGCGAGATGCCGAGCACGCGCGCCGCGGTGCCCGCGTCGAGGTCGAGCAGCACGCGGAGCGCGACCACTTCTCGTTCGCCGGCCGTCAACGCACGCAGGGCCGACTCGAGCGCCGGCGTCAGGCTGTCGGCGAACTGCGAGTACGTTCTTTCGTGGGGCGCCGCGAGTTGTTCGCGGCGCAGGCGGCGTTTTTCGGAGCGGAAGTGATCGAGCGCGACCGTTCGCGCGAGCTGGCAGAGCCAGGTGCGGGCCGAGCCGCGGGCCGGGTCGAAGCGGTGCCAGAGGCGGAGCGCGCGCTCGAACGTCTCGGCGGCGAGATCTTCCGCAACCGCGCGGTCGCCCGTGAACCAGGCGAGGTAGCCGTAGACGTCGTCGAGGTGGTCTTCCGCGGCCTGCGCGAAGGTGCTCACGGCTGTCCTACGCCGCAGCGCGGCGCAGCGTCACATAGAGCAGCAGGACGACTGCGAGGGGGAGCAGCCACCAGGCGGCGACGTGCGCGGCGACGAGGGCGGCGGTGGCCCCGATCGCGACGACGACGCCGGCGGCGCCGACCCAGTCGTCGCCGACGACGAAGTCCCACCAGAAGCGGCCGAACTTCCTCACGCTGTCACCAGCCGGCGATTGCGCAGCAACCCGACGTATGCCGCCGAGACGAGGATCACGAAGCCGAGCACGCCCGGTAGCGACGCGTCGTCGCCTGGCCAGTTCGCGCCGGCGCCTTCGGCCGACCAGAAGATGCCGAACGTCGTCAGCATGACGCCGACCGCGAACTTCATCGTGTTCTCGGGGACGCGCGCGAGCGGTGCGCGCACGGCGACGCCGACACCTGCGACCAGGACGACCGCGCCCGCGGCGCCCGCGGCGGCGAGCGGGATGCTGCCCTGCGTGCTGCCGAACGTGAGCACGATGAATGCCACCTCGAGCCCCTCGAGCAGGACGCCCTTGAACGCGAGCGTGAACCCGTACCAGTCGAGTCCCGCCCGCTCGACGTGCTCCGCGCCCTGTGCGGCTGCGAGCTCTTCTGCGAACAGCGCATCCTCGTCGTGCAGCGCCTTCAGTCCCGCCGAGCGGAGGATCGCCTTGCGCAGCCATTGCAGCCCGAACGCGAGCAGCAGGCCACCGACGACGAGGCGCAGGTCCTTCAGCGGGACGACGGTGAGCGCGGGGCCGAGCGCCGCGACGATCGCGGCGAGCGCGACGATCGCGGCGGCGAGTCCCGTCAGCGACGACCGCCAGCCGCGCGTGATGCCGGCGGCGAGCACGATCGTGAGCGCCTCGACCATCTCGACGGCGCTCGCGAGGAACGCGGAGAGAACGAGGAAGACGGCGCTCATGCACCCGCCCGCGCGTGCAGGTCGCGGAGCTTCTGAATCTCGTTCGCGTCAGGCCCGCGCTTGTCGGGGCCGGGCGTCTCGAGATAGGCGCTCAAGTGCTGGAAGGCGGGGTGGGCGAGGAAGACGCCGAGCCCCTCTCCCATCAACCCTTCGCCGATGTCGGCATGACGGTCGCGGTTCGAGCCGAGCGGCGTCGCGCTGTCGTTGATGTGGAGCGCGCGCACGCGGTCGAGGCCGACGCTGGCATCGATCTGCGACACGAGCGCGTCGAGGGCTGCCGGATCGGTGACGTCGTAGCCCGAGGCGTAGAGGTGGCACGAGTCGAGACAGAGCCCGAGGCGCTCGTGCCCGCCGAGCCGTTCGACCAGCGTCTCGAGCTCCTCGACCGACCGGCCGATCGTCGCGCCGGCGCCCGCCGAGTTCTCCATGCAGAGCCACGTGTCGCCGTTGCAGCGCTCGAGGATCTGCTCGAGCGCGTGCGCTGTGCGGTCGAGACCCACCTCGAACCCTGCGCCGAGATGTGAGCCGACGTGGAAGATCACGGCGTCCGCCTCGATCGCGCAGGACACGTCGACCGTCGTCCGCATCGTGGCGATCGACTTCTCGTAGATCTCGTCGTTCGGCGCGGCGAGGTTCACGAGATACAGCGCGTGCACGACCACGCCGCCGATGCCCGCTTCCTTTCGGCGCTCCTTGAACTTCTCGACCGCCTCCTCGGTGTGGTTCGTGGGCCGCCACATGCGCGGCGACTGGGTGAACACCTGCACGCAGTCGCCGCCGATCGCCTCGATCCGGTCGATCGCGCTGAAGATGCCACCGCTCGAGGACATATGTGCGCCGAATTCCAAGACGCGCCCTACGATAGAGGCGCGATGGCCATCAAAGTCCGCATGGCGCCGAGCCCGACCGGCTTCCTCCACATCGGAGGCGTGCGCACGTTCCTCTTCAACTGGCTGTTCGCCCGCCAGCAGGGTGGTGAGTGCCTGCTGCGCATCGAGAACACCGACACGAGCCGCGAGGTCGCGGAAGCGACGGAGCAGATCCAGGAGGCCCTGCGCTGGGTCGGGATCGACTGGGACGGGCCTGTCACCTTCCAGCTCGACACGGCCGGCCGCGCGCGCGAGCTCGCCGACGAGCTCGTGGCGAAGGGCCACGCGTACGAGGACGAGGGCGCGATCCGCTTCCGCCAGCCGAAGGAAGGAACCGTCTCGTGGGTCGATGCGGTGCGCGGGCAGATCGAGTTCAAGAACGAGCTGCTTGCCGACCTCGTGATCGTGCGCTCGGACGGCCGCCCGACCTACAACTTCGTCTCACCGGTCGACGACATCATCGATGGCATCACGCACGTGATTCGGGCCGAGGACCACGTGTCGAACACGCCGTCGCAGATCAACATCCTGCGCGCGCTCGGTGCCGATCTTCCCGTCTACGCGCACCTGCCGAACCTCAACGGCCCTGACGGGAAGAAGCTCTCGAAGCGCCGCAACGACGTGTCGACGGACTGGTTCCGCGAGGTGGGCTACTACCCGCCGGCGCTGATGAACTTCCTGGCGCTGCTCGGCTGGAGCTACG
>Ga0157369_10008709_pt1 | contig 11633 bp, 7 predicted proteins | sample C25metaG_FD_113461 | JGI IMG/M metagenome (GOLD analysis project Ga0157369, IMG submission 113461) | Corn rhizosphere microbial communities from Kellogg Biological Station, Michigan, USA - C2-5 metaG | ecosystem: Host-associated > Plants > Roots > Rhizosphere > Soil | place: USA: Michigan... | reverse complement strand
TCTCATCGGTGCCCCGATCGACCGCGTCGACGGCGTCGCCAAGGTCACCGGCGCCGCGCGGTACGCAGCCGAGTTCGCACCCGACGATCTCGCGTACGCGGTCATGGTGCAAGCCACCGTGCCCCGCGGCCGCATCGTGCGCATCGATACCGGTGATGCGGAGCGCGCGCCGGGCGTGCTCGGCGTGCTGACCCACCGCAACGCGCCGCAGCTGCCGCAAAAGGGCCTGGCGGCGGTGAATCCGCCGGCGGGTCGCACGCTGTCGTTGCTCCAGGACGACGCCGTGCATTACAACGGCCAGCCCGTTGCGGTCGTCGTGGCCGACACGTTCGAGCGCGCGACGGCCGCGTCCCGACGGGTCCACGTGTCGTACCAGCTCGACCAACCGGAGCTCAGCTTCGAGCGTGCGAAGCAATCGCCGCACAAGGCGAAGAAGGACGGCCCTTCGAAGAGCGACGTGGCGTGGGGCGACTACGACGCCGGCACGAATGCCGGCGAGGTTCGCATCGACGCCGTCTATGCCACGCCCATGGAGCACCACAATCCGATGGAGCCGCACGCGACCGTCGCGCACTGGCAGGGCGATCGGCTGACCCTGTACGACGCCACGCAATACGTGTCCGGCGTTCGCGAGACGGTTGCGAAGACGCTCGGCATCCCGGTCGACAATGTGCGCGTCGTCGATCCCTTCGTCGGCGGCGGGTTCGGCTGCAAGGGCTCGACGTGGTCGCACGTCGTGCTCACGGCGATGGTGGCGCGCGAGGTGCGGCGGCCGGTGAAGCTCGTGCTGGCGCGTCCGCAGATGTTCGGGCCGGCCGGCGGCCGGCCGCAGACCGAGCAGCACGTGGTGCTCAGCGCACGGCGCGACGGGCACCTGACGGCGGTGAAGCACGACGTGATCTGTCACGCGTCGGAGCTCGAGGATTTCGTCGAATACGCGGCGGCGCCCACACGCGCGCTCTATGCCTGCCCGAACGGCACCACGACGCATCGCCTCGCCACGCTCAACGTCGGCGTGGCGACGTTCCAGCGGGCCCCCGGCGAATCGACCGGATCGTTCGCGATCGAGTCCGCCATGGACGAGCTCGCGTACGCGTTGCGCATGGATCCGCTCGAGCTGCGAATCGCGAATCACGCGGACGTCGAGCCCAGCACGGGCAAGCCCTGGTCGAGCAAGAAGCTCCTCGACTGCTATCGCGACGCGGCCGCGCGCTTCGGCTGGTCGCGGCGCGCCCGCGACCCGGGCTCGATGCGCGAGGGTCGCTGGCGCGTCGGATACGGCATGGCGACGGCGACCTATCCGGGTCACCGCATGCCCGCCGAGGCACTCGCGCGGCTCATGCCGGACGGCTCGGTGCTCGTCCAGTCGGGATCGCAGGATCTCGGCACGGGCACCTACACGATCATGACGCAGGTCGCGGCGGAAACGCTCGGCGTTCCGGTCGCGCACGTCCGCTTCGAGCTCGGCGATACGACGATGCCGAAGGCCCCGGTGTCCGGCGGATCGATGACCGCGGCGAGCGTCGGGCCGGCGGTCCAGTCTGCCTGCCGCGCCCTGCGCGATGCGGTGATCGCGCGTGCCATTCAGGACAGCGCCTCGCCGGCTCACGGCGCGTCGCCGGACGCGATCGCCGTCGACGGCGGCTATGTCGTGGTGCGCAGCGATCCGCGCCGGCGCGAGGCGCTCGCCGCGCTCGCGGCGCGCAACGGCGGCCCGATCGAGGCGCGCGGAAGCGCGAAGCCGGGCGAGGAGGAAAAGCGTTACGCGAGCCGTTCATTCGGCGCGGTGTTCGTCGAAGTGCGCGTCGACGAGGCGCTCGGCATCGTTCGCGTCCCGCGCGTGGTCGCGACGTACAGCGTGGGCCGCCTGATGAATGCGAAGACCGCGCGCAGCCAGCTCGAAGGGGGGATCGTCTGGGGGCTCAGCATGGCGCTGTTCGAGAAGAGCCTCCTCGACGAGCGCTACGGCCGCATCGCCAACAACAACCTCGCGGAGTATCACGTCCCGGTGAACGCGGACGTCGGCGCGATCGACGTGCGCTTCGTCGACGAGAACGACACCGTCTTCAGCCCCCTCGGCGCCCGCGGCATCGGCGAGATCGGCATCACGGGTGTGCCCGCGGCGCTCGCCAACGCGGTCTATCACGCGACCGGTGTTCGCCTGCGCGAGCTGCCGATCACGCTCGACAAGCTGATCTGAACGTCGCGCGAGCCGCGCGACGGCGTCACGCGCGGTTCTGTGCCCGCCCGGCGAGGGTGGGCGTGCGCGAGTCGCTGCTGCCCGCCTCCCAATGGCCGCGCGCGCCACCGAGCATCTCGGAGAACCAGTTGACGAGCAGCGTGGTGTACGCCTGCTGCCAGCGCGGGTCGCTGAGACTATGGTCCGCACCGCGGATCACGCGATACGACAACGAATGCGCGCTCGTGCACGCATCGCGATAGTTGATGATCACCTGGTGGGGCACGGTGCTGTCGTGCTCGGATTCCACGAGCAGCACGTCGCCCGTGAATCCGGCGCACGCCTTCAGTGCGACGCTTTCCTCCGGACGCACCGGCTGCAGGCGATACGACTCGAGCTCCTGGAGCTTGCGCAGCTGGCCCTTCGGCAGGTCCCAGTCGCTGTCCTTGTACAGCGCGGGGACGCGCAGCGCGAGCCAGCGCACGGGCCGCAGCGACGTGAGGATCGTCGCGAGGTAGCCGCCGTAGCTGCTGCCGACAACGGCGATCGACGACAGGTCCACGCCCGGCTGATGGACCAGGACGTCGTACGCCGCGAGCACGTCCTCGAGGTTGTCCTCGCGGGAGACCGTCTCCTTCTGGCGATGCGTGCGAACGTGGCCGCGCAGGTCGAACGTCAGGCAGATGCAGCCGAGCGCCGCGATCTCGCGGGCGCGCGTGAGGTATTGCTGCTGGCTGCCGCCCCAGCCGTGCACGAACAGCACGCCCGGCACGAGCGTGCCGGGCGTCACGAGGGTGCCCTCGATGAGCTCGTCCTCGACCGGGATGTCGATCACCTCATCCCGGGTGGGCATGAGGCTCCACGACGCTGTACTTGGTCAGCATGCCGACGCGGGAATCGATGTCGCGATAGTAGAGGGTCGCATGCCCGGGGGCGACGTGGTTGTCGCCGTACAGCTCGACGCTGCGCGCGCGCAGCGTCGCGAGCGCCGGATCGGCCGAGAAAGCCTCCAGTGCCGCAATCTCGGCGCCGCTTGCCCCGCCGATGCGCCACGATTGCTCGAGCACCCCCGTGCGGCGGGTCCCATAAGTATCGAGCCCCTCCGCCACGTCGTAGTTCCGTCGCGAGGCGGTGAGGCCGTCGAAATGCACGTGGGCCGCCGCGTCGTAAGCGCGGGCGTGCGCAATCGCGTTGCGCCGCCCGGCGTCGAGGTCCAGCCGGAGCAGGGCCTCGAAGTCGCCCCGCGCGAACAGGAGGTCGGAGCCCCCGTACACCTCGGCGCCGTGATTGTTGCGCGTGAGGCATTGGGTGCCGCAGTAGGTCGCCACGGTGTCGCCGACATGGACCCGGCCCACGCTGTAGGTGCGCACGTCGCTCAGGTTCTGCTCGATCACGACGCCGTAGTGCGCGAGCTCGTCCGGTTCCGTCGCGTCGAGCACGGTCTCGAGCTCGGCCGCGTTGCGCACCACGAACTGCCCGCCGCCGCCGATGCCGAGCGCCCGCTTGACGCGTACGTCGCCGTGCGCGAGCAACGGGCGCGCGCCGCGCAACGCATCGTCGCGATCGAACGCGGTCAGTCCTTCGAGCACCCAGGGACGAACGGCGGCGGCAAATGCGTGCGACCAGCCGGGTGGCACGCGAGCTCCGTCGGGAAGCGCGTGCGTGATCGACTTGGTGGCGACGAACGCGTGCGGAACGACGGCGCCGAAGAGATCGTGCATGCCGCGTATGCCGAGGTCGCGGGCGACCGCGTGACCGACGATCGTGTCGCTCGGCACGAAATACACGCGGCCGGGATAGCGCGCCGCCGGGTCGTATTCACCGGCGTACGCGAGCCCGAGCAACGAGGCGAGGCGGCGCGCGACCCTTTCGCGCGTGACGGCTTCGTGGCCCCGCGGATCCTGCTGCGTGCACGCGTAGGTGACGACCACCCCGCGGTCATCGCCCGCTCCCATCGTACGAGCTCCCCGGGCACCGAGCCGCGCAGAAGCGGCTGTCGCATGCCTTCGACCATAGTACACAACGGCTGCGTGGGGTTCCCCTCACACGCTTGCACGAATGCGCACCAGCGCGCTCATGGATGCGCGCACGTGCGCCGGCGGCGTGACGAAGTTGCGCACGCCATGCAGCCACCGGCGCACCCGGCGCAGCGGTCGCTGCACGCGGGCGTCGGCGCGTTGCTGGTACAGGAACAGCGCGAGCGCGAGGATCGTGCCCCCTGGCATGACCAGCTCGAGCGCGACGTACGGCCCCGCCTTGCGGAACATCGACCCGAGCATCTCCAGCCGTCGCATCCATGTCGTTCTCATCGCGAGCTCCTGCGTCCTTGTTGTCATCGTGCTTGGCACGAGTCGGACTATGAGCGCCGGGGGCTGGACGATGGCTGACGGATGCGCGAGGACGCCGCGGGTGACATGGGCTCCGGCGCGCGCAGCCTCAGGATAAGCGCAAGTGCTTGTTCCAGAAGTCAATAACCAGGGTCGCACGACGTGCCCGGCGGGACGGTGGCGTGACGGCTCCCGCGCGCCGTCACCGGGCGCTACATGCGGCTGACCGCAGACTTACAGCTGACTGACCGATGCCAGGCGCGAATCGTCGACCGAGCAGGCCCGGCGAGCCGTGTGCCGCCCGAGAAACGCCCGCGCGTGACGTGCCGCTCCCCGCCGTCGTCGCCGAGCGGCGGCCGGCAAACGCGTTCGCGCCTCGGACCGCCCGCCGTCGGTCGCAGACCTGGACGCCCGCGCCGTCCGGCGGCTACTGCTTCGCGATCTCGTGGCGGGCCATGATCTCGAGCGCCCGCACGAGCGCCGAGTGGTCCCACTTCGAGCCTCCGTGCGCCGCGCACGCGTTGAAGAGCTCCTCCGCCGTGGCGGTGTTCGGCAACGACAGGCCGATCGCGCGGGCAGCCGACAGCGCGAGGCCGAGGTCCTTCTGGTGCAGCTCGATGCGAAAGCCCGGCTCGAACGTGCGCTTGATCATGCGCTCGCCGTGCACTTCGAGAATGCGCGACGAGGCGAAGCCGCCCATCAGCGCCTGCCGCACCTTCGCGGGATCGGCCCCCATCTTCGACGCGAACAGCAGCGCTTCGCCGACGGCCTCGATCGTGAGCGCGACGATGATCTGGTTGGCGACCTTGCACGTCTGGCCATCGCCGTTGCCGCCGACCCGCGTGACGTTCTTCCCCATCAGATCGAACAGGGGCTTCACCTTGCCGAACGTCTCTTCGTCGCCGCCCACCATGATCGTGAGCGTGGCCGCCTTGGCGCCGACCTCGCCGCCCGAGACGGGCGCGTCCAGATAGGCGCAGCCGAGCTCGTTGATGCGCTTCGCGAACGTCTTCGTCTCGACCGGCGAGATCGAGCTCATGTCGACGACGATCTTGCCCGCGGAGAGGCCTTCGGCGACGCCGTCGCGTCCGAACAGCACGTCGGCCACGTCCGGTGTGTCCGGCACCATTGCAATGATCACGTCGGCGTTGCGCGCGACCTCCTTGCCGCTCCTGCAATCGGTCGCGCCCTTGGCGGTGAGCTCCGCAGGCGCGGGCTTGTGACTGTGCACCCAGAGCTGATGGCCGCCGGCAAGAACATGGCCCGCCATGGGGCGGCCCATGATGCCGAGGCCGATGAATCCGACTTTCATCGAGGGCCTCCATGACGCGTGCGCCACGATTGTAGCCAGCCGAGCCCGTCGCGCGTCGCGCCCGCGGGCTTGTACTCGCAACCGATCCAGCCCGCGTAGCCCACGCGGTCGATGAAATCGAAGAGGAAGGGATAGTTGATCTCGCCCGTGCCCGGCTCGTGGCGCCCAGGGGTGTCGGCGAGCTGCATGTGGCGGATGCGCTTGAGGTGGCGCTCGATGGTGGGCGCGAGGTCGCCCTCCATCACCTGCATGTGATAGATGTCGTACTGCAGGAAGAGATTGTCCGAGCCGACCGCCTCGATCAGGTCGATCGCCTGCTGCGAGCGGGTGAGGTAGAACCCCGGAATGTCGCGCGTGTTGATCGCCTCGACGAGCAGCGCGATGCCGGCATCGCGCAGCCTTGCCGCCGCGTACGCGAGATTCTCGACCAGCGTGGCGCGGACGCGCGCGGGGTCCGCATCGGCAGGCGGAATGCCCGCGAGACAGTTGACCTGCACACAGCGAAGCGCCGTCGCGTACTCGATCGTGCGATCGACACTGTCGCGGAACTCGCGCTCCCGCCCTGGAATGCACCCGATGCCGCGCTCGCCCGCCGCCCAATCGCCGGCGGGCAGGTTGTGCAGCACCTGCTGAAGACCATGGTCGCGCAGGCGCGCAACCAGCTCTTCCTTGCGGTACGCATACGGAAACAGGTATTCCACCGCCTCGAATCCTGCGTCGCGCGCGGCGGCGAAGCGGTCGAGGAAATCCACCTCGTTGAAGAGCAGCGTGAGGTTCGCGGCAAAACGCGGCATTGCGCTTCCTCCAGGCGAGCGCTTCCCGCAACTCCGCATCGGGCGACAACGAACGTCGCCAGCCTCGTGCGGCGTTTGGTGATGCGATCGATGACCCGCGCCGGCCGCGCGTTCGTGACGCGCTCGACGATCACGTCCTCGCAACCGGCATGCGCTACTGTGCCATCCACGCGAGCGCTTGCGCAACGCCATCGCGAAAGGCGCGGTCGACCTCGCGCTCGGCCCACCGTCAGGCCGGTGGCACTCGACGTGCGAAGCATAAGATGACGCCCATGCCCGCGGAAGGAACCCTCGAGAACGGCTTCGCCACCGCAACGTCTGCCGTCGACGCCGCGGGCCCGTGGAACCCGGGCATCGTGTCGCCGGTGCCGCGCGAGCTGCGCCCCCTGATGACGCTGTTCAGGCCCGAGCACGCGTCCACGACCTACGGTGACGCCGAGGAGCTGCACGATCTCACCGGTCTGCCGCTCGCCGACATCGCGGCGCTGCGGCCACAGCGGCTCGCGCTTCACGAGCTGCTCGTGCGCGTCACCGCCGACGTCTCCGTGCCCGACGGACCGCGCATCGAAGACCTCGGCATCAATTTCCGCGCGATAACCACCGCCATCGTCGAGCGTTACCTGGCGCCGCGGATGTCCGACATCGTTGCGGCGTACGCGGCGCTGCGGGCCGACGTCGCGGCCCGCGTCGGGCGCGAGCTCGATGCCCTCCTCGCCGCACCGACCCCCACGGCACCGCCGCGCAGCACGCGCCTCGCGTTCTTCGGTCGCCGGCGCACCGAGCCGCCGTCGGTCGAGGATGCGGCGTCACGCGAGCGTCGCGTGATCGAACGCTGGGAAACGCGGCTGTCCGAAGCGCAGCACCCCGTGGAGCGCGTCGTGCTTCGCGCGCTGCTGCGCGTCGCATCGGCTCTCATCGTTCGTCATGGTCGCGCGTGGGGCGACGCGCGCGTGCTCGCGCGCCTCGTCACCGACCTCGCATGCAACGAGGCGGGCCCCGATGCCATCGGCGCGCTCGTCGCGCCGCTCGTGCGCGAGGCCGCGGCGCGCGAAGGCTACGCGTTGCTGCATGCGCAGGAGCGCCCCGTGGTGATGAACACCAAGGGGCCGTCGGCGGCGGGCAAGAGCACGATCCGGCCGCTGCAACGCACGCTGGCGGGAAACATCGGCGTGCGCTGGAGCGACTTCGCGCTGATCAGCCCCGACATCTGGCGCAAGCAGCTCCTCGACTACGGCAGCCTCGGCCCGCATTTTCGCTACGGCGGCGCGTTCACCGGCGACGAGCTGGCCATCATCGACCAGAAGCTGGATCGCTACATGGCCGCCAAGGCGGCGCGCGACGACATGCCGCACCTGCTGATCGACCGCTTCCGCTTCGACAGCTTCGCGCCGGACTCCGAGGAGGCGGGCAGCAATCTGTTGACGCGGTTCGGGCAGGTCGTCTACCTGTTCCTGCTCATCACGCCACCCGCACAGCTCGTCGAGCGCGCGTGGAATCGCGGGTTGCAGGTGGGTCGCTACAAGGCGGTCGACGATACGCTCGCGCACGGCGTGGAGGCGTACGCCGGCATGCCCGAGCTGTACTTCATCTGGGCGCGCAGGCACGACAAGCGCGTGCACGTCGAGTTCCTCGACAACAACGTGCCGCAGGGGGAGCGCCCGCTGACCGTCGCGTTCGGCTGGAACGACGCGCTCAACCTGCTCGACGTGGGCACGCTCATCGACGTCGAGCGTTACCGGCGCGTGAACGTCAACGCGACCCGCCCGCAGGACCTCTTTCCCGATGCGTCGGCGCTGCGCGCGGAGCACAACAGCGCGTTCCTGCGCCAGTGCATCGAGCGCATCCCGCTCGTGAACTTCGCGGTGCGCGAAACGGGGCGCATCTGGCTGCGCGTCGAGTCCGGCCACGCCGCATGGCGCGATGCCGACGCATTCGCGCACGCCGTCGCCGACGCGGACGTCGCGCAGGCGTTGCGCGCCGCCCTGCCCGACGCCTTCGCGCCGGACGTACCGGCGACCGGCGGTCCGCGCCACATCGTGATGGGCGAAAAGATCCATACCGTCGGACGCTGGGGGCCGAGCGATCTCCCGCCCTGACCATTGCCCCGACGCGGCACCGGGTCGCCACCCGGCGCGCCGCCGCTCGCCTTCGCGCGGCGGATGAAGCACCCACCCGCGAATGCCGGTCGTGAATTGCCGGCGCAGGAGCGCCCATGGTCGCTCGTGCGCCGGGGCTGTCGGCGCACAGCTGTCCGGCGCGGGCGACGAAAGTGCGGCGCGCCATCCCTTTGCGCTACACTCGGCGCCGGAATCCGATCGCCATTCACAAGCGCCCCGAGGAGGAGTCGATGCGTGCCGTCTCGCTGCTGCGTGGTCTTTGCGCCGCGCTGCTTTTCGCCCTGCCCTACGCCGCCGCCGCGCAGGGCGAGCTGGTCGTCTACTGCACCGTGCAGGAGGAATGGTGTCGTCCGATGGTCGCGGCCTTCGAGAAGGCCACCGGCATCAAGGTTGCCATGACGCGCAAGAGCGCCGGTGAGTTCTATGCGCAGATCAAGGCCGAGGCGGCGAATCCGCGCGGCGATATCTGGTGGGGCGGCACGGGCGATCCGCATCTGCAGGCCGCCGAGGAAGGTCTCACCGAGGCCTACAAGTCGCCGCGCATGGCCGAGCTGCAGGACTGGGCGGTGAAGGTATGGGATGCCTCGAAGGGTCGCACCGTCGGTGTGTACGCAGGCGCGCTCGGCTACACGTACAACACCGATCTCATCAAGAAGAAGAACATCCCCGAGCCGAAGTGCTGGTCGGACCTCGTGAAGCCGCAGTTCAAGGACGAGGTGCAGGTCGCGAATCCCAATTCGTCGGGCACGTCGTACAACATGCTCGCCACGCTCGTGCAGATCATGGGCGAGGACAAGGCGTTCGACTACCTCAAGCAGCTCCACCGGAACGTCAACCAGTACACCAAGTCGGGCGCCGCGCCCGCCCGCGCGGTCGCGACGGGCGAGACGATGGTCGGCATCGTGTTCCAGCACGACGCGCTCTACCAGATCCTCGGCGGCGCGCACATGAAGATCGTCTCGCCGTGCGAAGGCACCGGCTACGAGATCGGCAGCATGAGCATCATCAAGGGCGCGAAGAACATGGAGAACGCGAAGAAGTGGTACGACTGGGCGCTGTCGCCGGAAGCGCAGGCGATCGGCCTCGACGCCAAGGTCTCCTACCAGCTCCCGTCCAACAAGAACGCGCCCGTGTCTCCGCTCGCGCCGAAGTTCTCGGAGATCAAGCTCATCAACTACGACTTCCCGAAGTACGGCTCGTCGGCGGAGCGCTCGCGCCTGCTGGCGCGCTGGGACAAGGAAGTCTCGACGCTGCCGAAATAGGCGTCGTCCGCGCGTAGACGCGGCCTTCGCGCTGCGGCGGCACGGGACTTCGATTCGTGGCTACACCCGCCTCGCCGGCCGCCTTCGCGCCGCTCACGGTCGCGACTTCGACGCGCGACCGTGTGACGCAGGCGTTCGCGGCGGCGGCGTTCGTGGCCCTCGCCGTGCTGCCGTGGGGGGCCGGCACGCCGTCGGCGCTCGCCTGGCTGCTTGGTGCGGGCTCGAGCAAGTGGCCGGCGTTCTCGCCCGCCGTGGCGCTCGCGCCCGTGGTGGCCGGTGCAGCGGCGCTCGTCGTGTTCGCGGGGCTGTCGCGGCCTCGCGGCGTGGCGCTCGCCAGCGCGTTCGTCCTCGCCTGGGCCTTCGGCATCGCGTTTGCCGCGGGCACCAGCGGGCCCGCCTGGAGCTACGGGCCGGCCGTAGCGCTGTCGCTTGCCGGCGTCTGCTTCTCGCGCGCGGCGGCGCGCCTCGGCGCGTTCCGCAACGACAGCACCATCGCGACGATCGTCATCGTGACCGCGGGCCTGCTGCTGATCTTCGTGTTCTTCCCGATCGGCAAGGCGCTCGTGTCTGCCGTGCAGGACAGCCAGGGCCATTTCGCGCCCGCGCTCGCCGGCGAGCGCCTCTTCACGCAGGACATCTGGGGACTCGGCTGCATCGGCGGCGGCACGCGCTGCGGCGTCGCGATCAATTCCGGCATCCTCGGTGTGGTGGTCGGCGTCTTCTCGACGCTGCTCGGCCTCGTGTTCGCGCTGGTCGTGCAGCGCGGCGGCAAGCGCTACGCCGGCCTGCTGACGCTGATGTCCATGCTGCCGGTCATCACGCCGCCGTTCGTGCTCGCGCTGGCGCTCGTCGTGCTCTTCGGCCGCACCGGGATCGTCACCGGCTGGCTCGACACGCTCTTCGGCATCGGCCGCTCGCGATGGATCTACGGCCTGCCCGGCGTGGCGCTTGCGCAGCTCCTCACCTTCGCGCCCATCGCGTTCATGGTGCTGCACGGCGCGCTGCGCGCGATCAGCCCGGCGCTCGAGGAAGCGGCGCAGACGCTGCGCGCATCGCGCGCGCGCGTCTTCCGCACCGTGACCTGGCCGCTGCTGCGGCCCGCGCTCGCGGCCGCCTTCCTGCTCGCGTTCGTCGAGAGCCTGGCCGACTTCGGCAATCCGATCGTGCTGGCCGGCAACTACGAAGTGCTGTCGACGAAGATCTACTTCGCCATCGCGGGTGCGCAGTTCGATCCGGGGCGCGCGGCCGTGCTCGCCTGCGTGCTGCTCGCCTTCACGCTGGTCGCGTTCTGGCTGCAGCAGCGCTGGCTCGGGCGCGCATCGTACGTCACGGTGAGCGGCAAGGGCGATGGCGGCATGCCCGCGCCGCTGCCGCGCGGGCTGTGGCTGACGTGCTACTGGATCGCGGCGGCGTGGATCGTGTTCACCCTGGCGTGCTACGCGGTCATCGCGACGGGTGGCTTCGTCAAGGACATCGGCCGCGGTGACATGACCATCACCGTGCGGCACTTCGCGTCGGCCTTCAGCGTGGATGCCGGCAAGTTCGGGCTCGTGTGGAGCGGCTCGGCGTGGGACAGCCTGTTCAACACCGTGGAGGTGTCCGCCATCGCGGCGCCGCTCACGGCGATCATCGGCTTGCTGTC
>Ga0157369_10008703_pt1 | contig 11639 bp, 10 predicted proteins | sample C25metaG_FD_113461 | JGI IMG/M metagenome (GOLD analysis project Ga0157369, IMG submission 113461) | Corn rhizosphere microbial communities from Kellogg Biological Station, Michigan, USA - C2-5 metaG | ecosystem: Host-associated > Plants > Roots > Rhizosphere > Soil | place: USA: Michigan... | reverse complement strand
TTCGAATTGAATGAGTTCGGCCTTGACTTGAGCGCGCGACACGGGAGCGTTCGATTGAGCGAAAACAGCGACCGGAGCGGTAAGAGCGGCGGCGATAACGACGGATTGAATAAGCGATTTCATGGTATTACCTCCAAAAGTTATTGATCTATCTATCTGTTGCATCGCGTTCATTGCGTGAAGCGATGACTGCAGTGTAGCGATCGGAGGTCCTAGGGTTAATACCTATTTCGATAAATCATCGTTGCGGATTTGTTCATAATCGGCGCCGGCCGAGAGGTCAGCCGGGCTGGGCATGGTCAAGGCAAGCCGGCGCGCCGCCGCTCGCGGCCAGAGGGGTAGTGGATATACCGGTAACCGTGCTTGCCTTGTTACGGCAACGGGAAGGCAGAACAATCGATGCACACTCCACTGCGGCAGCGATCCCGGCCGTTCAACCACAGGCACTCAGCCATGCGCATTTCGTTCTTGCATACGATTGACGGCAACCGAGGCATTTTCGACGATGCCGCAATCGATCTTGGATTGTCGATCGCGGATTTCCGTCACGAGGTTCGCGCCGATCTGCGCGAAGCGGTGCAGGCAGCGCGTGAAATAACGCCAGAACTCAGGGCAGAGGCGAACCGCTGCCTTCTCGATCTTGCGACGGGAGCGGATGCCGTCGTCGTCACGTGCGCCACGCTTGGGCCCGTGGCCGACGGCATGCAGGGAGCCGATGTGCCGATCATAAGGGCGGACAAGGCGTTGGCGGCAGCGGCGGCCAACGCCGGTGGGCGAATCGTCGTGTTGTGCGCGGTCGATGCGGCCATCGAACCAAACCGGCGATTGTTTGAAGAGCATATCCGCGATGCCGCTACATCCGTCGAAATCGTCCATGTGGAATCCGTATGGAGTTGCTATAAAAGCGGGGATCTCGACAGTTGTTTCGGAACTGCGGCGAACGCCGCGGATAAAGCGTATCGGGACGGCGCGACTGTGGTTGCATTCGCGCACCCTTGGATGGCGCCGGCCGCGAAATTGATACAGGCGGAGCGGTGTCCGTTGGACAGCGCTCATGTCGCGCTCAGAGCTGTCCAGAGGCGGCTGGGGTAGCTGTCGTTGCGGCCTCTTGGTGGTGGCATGAAGCTCTGTATATCGGAAGAATGGCGGCTATTTATCGTGCAACGAGTCATAATCTTCGATTTAAATTGCTTTCAAGCGGTGGTCGTCACGCCGAAGCGGTGCCCCCTGTGATTGCGATTCCCTCTGTGCGCGGTCATACTGCCTCACATTGAATCTCGGAATCGATTTGGAGCGTCTCATGAATCCTTATCTCGACGCCGAAACCGCTCGTGCAGCAAGCGCCTTCCTGCAGCGCCTCGCAGGGCGATACGCGGTGAGCCGCGCGATCTTGTTTGGTAGCCGCGCTCGCGATGCGCACGGGCCGGAGAGCGACGCAGACATTGCCGTGATCCTACCGGGACAACACAGCAGTCGGGTACCGATTGCCCTGGACATGGCCGGAATAGCGTTCGACGTGCTGTTGGAGACAGGCGTGCTAGTGGAAGCGTTGCCGTTGTGGGAAGACGAAATGCAGCACCCCGAGTTGTTTAGCAATCCGACGCTGATCGAAAACATTCGGCGAGAGGGAATTCCTCTATGAGCATGACAGCCGAGAATTTCATCGCCAAGGCAGGGCGCGCGCTGGAAGAGGCGCGCGTCTTGTTGAATGCCGGCGGATTCGAGGGAGCCTGCAATCGCGCGTACTACGCCATGTTTGATGCGGCGCATGCTGCGTTGCTGGTCGCGGGTATAACGTTGCCGGAAGCAGCGCCGAAGACGCACCGCAGCGTGATCGCCTCCTTCGGCTTGCACTTAGTGAAAGCTGGGACGATCGCGCCTGAATTGGGCAGCGCGCTCAATAAGGTCGAGCGGCTGCGTAAGCTCGCCGACTATACGGGCGAGGTCGTTGCCGAGGAAGACGCGCGGTGGGCGGTCAGCCAAGCCGGAGAGTTCGTGAGTAAAGTGCGCGAGCGCATGTTTCCTCTCTCGACTTAGCTCACTGCATTCACCGTCCCCCGCCCAACCTCCGCTCCTCCTTCGCCCCCTCGCGCTGGCGCCCCATTAGCCACGTAATACGGCGCCTCGACACGCGGTAGCGGCGTGCGCCCCCGGATCCGATCGGCGATCTTCTCGGCAAGCATGATCGTCGGCGCATTCAAATTGCCTGTCGTGATGCGCGGCATGATCGACGCATCCACTACGCGCAGGCCCTCGATCCCATGCACGCGTCCTTCTGCGTCGACGACGGACATCTCGTCGTACCCCATCGCGCACGAACACGACGGATGATAGGCCGTTTCCGCATGCGCGCGGACGTACGCGTCGAGCTCGGCATCCGTTTTCAACTCCGCTCCCGGGCTCAGCTCCCGGCCGCGATACCGATCGAGCGCGCGCTGCGCAATGATCTCGCGCGTGAGCCGAATGCCGTCGCGGAACTCGCGCCAATCCAGCGGATCGGCCATGTAGTTGAACAAGATGCTCGGATGCTCGCGCGGATCGCGCGAGCGCAGCTTGATGCGCCCGCGGCTAGGCGAGCGCATCGATCCCATATGCGCCTGAAAGCCGTGCATCTCGATCGCATTCGAGCCGTTGTAGTTAATGGCGATCGGCAGAAAGTGATACTGGATGTTGGGCCACAGGTCGTCGTCGCGCGTGCGAATGAAGCCGCCTGCTTCGAACTGATTGCTGGCGCCGATCCCCGTGCCGTTGACGAGCCATTCCAATCCGATCGCCGGCTGGTTATGCCACTTCAAAGCGGGGTAGAGCGAGACGGGCTCCTTGCACTCGTACTGCATGTACATTTCGAGGTGGTCTTGCAAGTTGCGGCCCACACCGGGTAGATCGAGAACAATCGGCACGCCCAACTCTCTCAACCATTCACCGGGGCCGACGCCCGAACGTTGCAGCAATTGAGGTGAAGCGATGGCGCCCGAGCAAACGAGCACTTCACGCCGCGCATAGGCGGTCACAGGCGTATCGCGATGCAGATAGGCGACGCCGTTCGCCCGCTTGCCCGCGAATAAAACGCGGTCTGTCTGCGCGTGGGTGACGATCGTCAGGTTCGGACGTTGCCGCGCTTGATCGAGATAACCGCGCGCCGTGCTGGCGCGGCGGCCTTGCGCCGTGACAGTGCGATCCATCGGGCCAAAGCCTTCTTGGCGATAGCCGTTCAAATCATCGGTGCGCGCATAGCCCGCTTGCACACCCGCATCGACCATCGCACCGAACAACGGATTGTTGCCGGGCTTGCTCGTCGTCACGTGAACCGGGCCGTCGCCGCCGTGATACGCATTGGGACCGATATCGCGCGTCTCGGCTTTCTTGAAATACGGGAGGCAATCGAGGTACGTCCAATTCTCGAGCCCTTTGTTTTGCGCCCAGCCGTCGTAGTCGAGCGCGTTGCCCCGGATGTAGCACATGCCGTTGATCAACGAGGAACCGCCCAGGCCCTTGCCTCGGCCGCATTCCATGCGTCGATTGTTCATATGCGGTTCGGGCTCGGTTTCATAGGCCCAGTTGTAGCGCCGGCCCTGCAGCGGATAGGCCAGCGCGGCAGGCATCTGCGTGCGGAAGTCGAAGCGATAATCGGGGCCGCCGGCCTCGATCAGCAAGACCGTGACGCCTGCATCCTCGGTTAATCGCGTCGCCAATACGTTGCCCGCCGATCCGGCGCCGACGATGATGTAGTCGTATTCGTTCGCACTCACGAGCGCTCTCCTTAGCCCTAGAACGCCGGCCGATAAGGGCCGAGCTCCACCTGCACCGATTTGATCTGCGTGTAATGCTCGAGCGTACTGATGCCGTTTTCGCGGCCCACGCCCGATTGTTTATAGCCGCCGACGGGCATTTCGGCAGGCGATTCGCCCCAGGTGTTGATCCAGCAGATGCCCGCTTCCAAGCGATGAATCGCACGATGCGCGCGTGAGAGGTTTTCAGTGACAACGCCAGCCGCCAATCCATACTGGGTGGCGTTGGCCCGCGCGATCGCTTCGTTCTCCTCATCGAATTCGAGCAAGCACATCACGGGACCGAAGATTTCTTCCCGAACGATGCGCATCTCATCGCGGCAATCGGCGAAGACGGTCGGGGCGACGTATTGGCCTTGCGCAAAATCGCCGTCGACAAGGCGGATACCGCCAGCCACGAGCCGCGCACCTTCCTGCTTGCCGCTCTCGATATACCCGAGCACTTTATCGAGTTGCGCCGGGCTCGCGAGCGGGCCGAAGTTCGTGCCGGGATCGGAGGGTTTGCCGATGCGAATGCGTTTGACTCGCTCTATCACGAGCGCTTCGAATCTTGTCTTGACGGAACGATGAACGAATACGCGCGTGCCGTTCGTACACACTTGGCCCGCGCTGAAAAAATTGGCGGTGACGGCGATATCGGCGGCGCGTTCGAGATCCGCATCGTCGAACACGATCAGTGGCGATTTGCCGCCGAGCTCCATCGTGACTTCCTTCAGCGAGGAACCGCCTGCAAGCGACATCACCTTCTTGCCCGTTTCGACGCCGCCCGTAAACGACACCTTCGCGATCGCAGGGTGTTCGGCGAGCATCGCGCCCACGGCGCCGTTGCCTTGCACGACATTGAAAACGCCGGGCGGCACACCGGCTTCGGTGTAGATCTCCGCGAGCTTGAGCGCGGAGAGCGGAGTGATCTCGCTCGGCTTGAAGATCATCGCATTGCCGGCGGCGAGCGCCGGCGCCGATTTCCAGCAAGCGATTTGAATCGGATAGTTCCATGCGCCGATGCCCGCGCACACGCCGAGCGGCTCGCGCCGCGTGTAGACGAACGAATCCTCGCGCAAGGGGATTTGACGGCCTTCCAACGTGGTGGCGAGGCCCGCGTAGTATTCGATGACGTCCGCGCCCGTGACGATATCGACCGCGCGCGTTTCGGCGATCGGCTTGCCCGTGTCGCGCATCTCGAGTTCGGCCAGCTCGTCGTTGCGTTCGCGCAGCAACTCAACCGCGCGACGCAAAATACGAGAGCGCGCCATGGCGCCGAGGGCGGCCCATTCGCGCTGGCCGTCGCGAGCCGAGGCCACGGCGCGCTCGATATCGGCCGCTCCGGCTTGGGCGACGGTGGCGAGCCGCTCGCCGGTGGCGGGATCGAACGTCTCGAAGTTCACGCCTGACGTCGCGTCGACGTAGGCTCCTCCGATGTAAAGACGCTGCGCACCATAGACGGAGGACAGGGTCATGCGAAATCTCCAGGCGTTTCGTCAGGCTTTCGAAGGCTCCCACGATAGGCGTTTTGCGCCTGGCGTTCAATCGATTAGGACAGGATCGCAGGCTACGTGTCGGGTTCTAGCAAGCGCGTGTCGCGTTTTTTACGGTCAAGGCTGTCTACATGGCCTTGGGCGGGCGTTCCGGGCTCTGCGTGGCGCCCGCTTCGCTGCTGTTTTCGGGCGATCACGGCCGGCTTGGCGGCTCGTGTCGCCGTCAATCAATCTCCTGTCGCCTTTTGACCGATCGCCGCCCCCGGTTGCGGACTACGCTGCTAACGGCAGCGAGCAGGTGCGCGCGCTCTCGTTTCTCGTTTCATGGAGCGCGTACGCCTCTCGATACGGATCGCCCGTCGGCGATCGAGACGAAAGGAGACGAATACGATGAGCAGCAACCGAGGTGTCGTGTATCAAGGCGCGGGCAAGGTCGAGGTGCAGTCGATCGATTATCCGAAGATGGTCGACCCGAGCGGCCGCTCCATCCAGCACGGCGCGATTTTGAAAGTGGTCAGCACCAACATTTGCGGCTCCGACCAACACATGGTGCGCGGCCGCACGACGGCCCCGGTCGGGCTCGTGCTCGGCCACGAAATCACCGGTGAGGTGGTGGAAGTCGGCCGCGACGTCGAAACGCTGAAGATCGGCGATCTCGTCTCGGTGCCGTTCAACGTGGCATGCGGCCGCTGCCCGATGTGCAAGGATCAACACACCGGCGTTTGTTTGAACGTCAATGGTTCGCGAGCTGGTGGCGCATACGGCTACGTCGACATGGGCGGCTGGATCGGCGGGCAAGCCGAATATGTACTCGTGCCTTACGCCGATTTCAATCTGCTGAAGTTTCCCGATCGAGATCAAGCCCTCTCGAAGATTCGCGACTTGACGTGCTTGTCCGACATTTTGCCGACGGGCTATCACGGCGCCGTTACGGCGGGCGTGAAGCCGGGCTCGACGGTATACATCGCAGGCGCGGGTCCCGTCGGGATGGCCGCCGCGGCATCGGCGCGGTTGCTGGGCGCGGCTGTCACGATCGTCGGCGATATGAACGCCGAGCGTCTCGCGCATGCGAAGGCGATGGGCTTCGAGACGGTCAACCTTTCGTTGGACGCTTCGCTAGGCGAGCAAATCGAGCAGATTCTCGGCAAGCCCGAAGTGGACTGCGCCGTCGATTGCGTCGGCTTCGAAGCGCACGGGCACGGCAATGCCCATACGCAGGAAGCGCCGGCCACGGTGCTCAATTCGCTGATGGAAATCACGCGCGCGGCTGGCGCGATCGGCATCCCGGGCCTGTACGTGACCGACGATCCGGGCTCGCAGGACGCCGCCGCGCGGCGCGGCAGCCTTAGCCTCCGGCTGGGCCTGGGCTGGGCGAAATCGCATTCGTTCCATACCGGGCAAACGCCGGTGATGAAGTACAACCGCAATCTGATGCAAGCGATCCTGTGGGACAAGCTGCCGATCGCCAAGATCGTCAACGTGACCGTCATTTCGCTCGATCAAGCACCCGAAGGCTATCGGGCGTTCGATGGCGGTGCGCCGCGCAAGTTCGTCATCGACCCGCACGGCATGCTGAAGGCTGCTTAACGGGCCTGTGGGCCAGCCGCGATGGGCCAATCTACCGGCTGGATAAAGCTGCGCCCGGCAACTTGAACACCGATGCCGCCGCGCGCAGCTTGCCCGCTTGATCATCCATCGATTTTGACGCCGCGGCCGCTTGTTCGACGAGGGCCGCGTTCTGCTGCGTGACGCGGTCCATCTGGCCGACCGCGGTGTCGACTTGCTCGATGCCGCGGCTTTGCTCTTCCGACGCCGCGGTGATTTCGCCGACGAGATCGGCGACGCGTCGAATGGCTTGCTTGACCTGGACGATGTTCTGCCCGACCTCGTCGGCCTTCGACACCCCTTCCCGAACCGTATCGATCGAAGTCTCGATGAGGCCCTTGATCTCCTTCGCCGCGGAAGACGAGCGCTGCGCAAGGCTACGCACCTCGCTCGCGACGACCGCGAAACCGCGGCCTTGCTCGCCCGCCCGCGCGGCTTCGACGGCGGCGTTCAATGCGAGGATATTCGTCTGAAAGGCGATTCCTTCGATCAGCGTGATGATGTCCGCGATCTTGCCGGAACTCGTGCTGATTGCATTGACCGTCGTCACGAGTTGCTCGACCGAAACGGAACCTTTCTCGACGGTCGATACGGCGTTCGATCCGATCGCATTGGCCTGCCGTGCGTTCTCCAGATTCTGCTTCACCGTGGCCGTCAGTTCGCTCATGCTCGCCGCGGTTTCCTGCAGCGAAGCGGCTTGCTGCTCGGTGCGAGCCGATAGATCGTTGTTGCCGGCCATGATTTCATGCGAGGCCGTTGCGATCGCATCGGTGCCGGAGCGCATGTCCGTCACGATGCGCACGAGCCCGTCGTTCATCGTCTGCAACGAGCGCATCACACGAGAGATTTCGTTCTTCGCGACGGGATCGACATGACTCATGTCGAAGTGCGAAGTCAGATCGCCCGCGGCGACGCGGCCTGCCGTGGTGGCGGCCACGTCAAGGCCGGCGAGCACCCGCTTGAAGATCACATGCAACATCAAGCCGAAGAACACCAGCACGCCAATGCCCACCGCAGCCGTAATCAGCTTCCACATTTGCGCGGTGGCTTGCGCATCGGCGATCGCGCCTTCGGTACGCTTATCCAATAGCGTCAGGAAATCGTCGATCGGATGCATGATCTTCGCTTTGAACCGGTGATAGTTCGCATCGAACATCATGGTGCGAGCCTTATCGAGATCGGGCGAGCCCTTTTGCGTGAAGTTGCCGGCGGCGTCGGCCGTCAAGCCTTTGACGAGATTCATCGCGATCGTCTCGGTCTTCACCAGGTCATCCGAGTTCTGCTGCGCCTCCCGCAGTTTGGCGAATTCGTCATCCGTGAAGCCCGCGCGTTTCATCATGTCTTGCAGCGAAATCGTTTCGCCCTGCGCCGCCGGCGCCGGCTCGTCGGCCGCGCGGAAATCCCAGTAGATGTGATCGTAGTGCGCCGGCCGCGGCGCTTTGCCCGAGCGAATGGCGAGCACCTCGTTGTATTGCCGCTCCCATTTTTCGTCGCCCGTGACGACGTAGGTGCGGGCGAGTCTCGTCAGATCGTCGGAGCTGCGGCGCAGCTCGCTGGCCAGTTGCGTTGAGACGTAGCGGCTTTGATAGGCCTGCGCGACGCGTTGATTCGCCACATCGAGCCGCCATTGACACAAACCCACGACGACCGCTGCGAGCGCAAGCAGCCCGAGCAAGAGCGTGACGTGCCTGCGCAACGAAAAGGTGTTCAAAAAGCCCACGGTGTTCTCCGGTTGGTCCGCGATACGTCGTCTACTGTTTATCGGCCGGAGCGGTGAGCTTTAAATAAGTGGTATTCCGTATGCGTTATTACCGATGATGCAATGCGCGAGAGAGGCGGGCGATCGATCCCTCGATCTGCGGCTCGTCGATGCAGCCGAAACCGAAGACGATGCCCGAGCCCCCACGTGCCGCAGTTTCTCGATCGATGAGAAAATCGCTGACTGGTTGAGCGCCGATCGCGTGATGTTCGGTGAGCGACATGATGCGCTTCCCGTATCGACGATCGCGGTAGCTTGCCGATAGATGAATGCCCGCGCCGGGCGGGACCGGTAGCAGCCAATCGACGAGATGGCGTTCGATGGAGTGGAGCAAGGCGTCGCGCCGGCGCGCGTAGCGCTTGCGCATCGTCCGCGCATAGCGCGCCAGATGGCCGTCGAGAATAAAGCGGGCGAGCGCTTCTTGCAGCACCGCGTTGCTACCGTTATCCGCTCGTTGCTTCGCGGCGGCCAGCGGGCCGATCAGCCACGGCGGCGCGATGGTAAAGCCGATGCGCAACGAGGGGAACATACTCTTCGAAAACGTGCCGACGTAGATGACCTTGCCCTCGCGATCGAGCGTTTGCAATGCATCGAGCGGCTGGGCGGCGTAGCGGAACTCCCCGTCGTAATCGTCTTCGACGATGACCGCGGCATGGCGTCGCGCGAATTCGAGCAACGCGCGCCGGCGCGGAAGCGACATCGCCACCCCGGTCGGAAATTGATGCGAAGGCGTCACGCACACGATCTTGACGTCGGTCGGTATGCGTTCGACGAGCAGTCCTTCCTCGTCCACCGGAATCGGCACGAGTTGGGCCCCAGCGGCAAGCATCGCCGCGCGCAGCGGCGGGTACCCGGGATCCTCGACGGCCACCTTGGTGTGTCCTTTCGTCACCAGAACACGAGCGAGCAGATCGAACGCTTGTTGAGCGCCCGACGTGACGATCACGTCGCGCTCGTCGCAGACGACCGCGCGCGCGTAGGCCACGTGTTGTGCGATCGCGGCGCGCAACAGCGGACGGCCCTCGGCCGACGGATAACCGAAGGCATTGGGCAGCGCGAGGCTGCTGGAGCGCAGTAGCAATCGACGCCAAACATCGGACGGAAACCAGCGATGGTCGGGTACGCCGAGGTGAAAGCCAGGGGGTGCGGATGCGCGCACGGCCGAATGTGACGCGCCTTCGACACGCCCCGCGTCGGCAGCGAGCGTCGAGGGCGGCAACCGATCGATGATCGACGACGATACCGCCAGCCGTGGCGATCGCTTGCGCCCGCGAGCGGGAAGTGCGGCAAGCGCCGGCGCCCAATTCGCCACGCGAGCCGAGGCGCCGGGCCGCGTGACGATGAACCCTTCGGCCATCAACAGATCGTAGGCGGCGATGACCGTGTTGCGAGCGATGCCGTAAGCCTGCGCCACCCGGCGAGTGGAGGGCAGCGGTGCGCCGGCGGGCAGCCGCTGCTCGACGATCGCCGCACGTAGCCGCTGATGAAGCTGCTGCGCGAGGCTCTCTCGGCCGTGCTTATCGAGCGCCAGCGGAAACTCGAAAACTGGTTCCATAAAATGGCTAGAACGTGGCTCAAAATTTGAGCCAGTGTACCGCTAAAGTGCAGCCCTGAACCCGTGCGTTATTGCCGATCCTAGGAGCTTCCGCTATGAGCCAAATCGAATTGCCACCGTCCGCCTCGGCGCTGCAATATCTGCCCGCGCGCATTGCTCGTGCAAACGACACCCCTTGGATTCCCGAATCGCCTGTCAAATCGTGGAAGCCGTTGCGCTTCTTCGGCGATGGCCGCGGCTTTGTGGAGATGATGCGCATGAGCCCGGGCGCGATCATGCCGTTGCATCGACATACCGGCGAGATTCACGCCTTCAATCTGGAAGGCGAACGCCTGCTTTGCACGGGCGAGCGCATCGGCCCCGGGGAATATGTGTACGAGCCGTCGGGCAATACGGATTGGTGGCGGGTAGTGGGCGACGTGCCGTTGACCGTGCTCGTTGTCGTCCACGGCGAGGTCGAGTTCATCGGCGCCGATGGGACCGTGCGCAATCGCGTGTCGGCCAAGACGCAACTGGCCGTCTATCGCGAGTACTGCGAAGCGAACGGCCTGCCGGTGCTTGACTTGATCGATTGCGCGGCAAACCTCGCCCTTCAGGACCCTTCAGGGCGGGTAGGGATAGCGCGGACGGCGTAGCCGTCCTTGCTTTTACAGTTTATGGCGGGCTTTGCTGCTGTCGTACGTACTAGCGGATGACCTCAATGGAGGCGCCGCCGCAGCTTCCGGCAAAGTACGAGGGCGACCACAGAGCCCCGCCCCACAGCTTCTTGCGGATGCTCGGGTAGTGCCGCTTGCGGATCATGCGGCTGGAGACGCCTTTCAGGCTGGAGACGGACACCTTGGGCGGGTAGGTCACCAGCAGGTGAACGTAGTCGTCCTCGCCGTTGAACTCCTCCAGTTGCGCCTCGAAGTCCAGGCACACGCCCGCAAAGATGCCGCGCAGCTCGTCGAGTATCTCCCTGGTGAACACCTCGCGGCGATATTTAGTCACAAAGACCAAATGGACATGCATCATAAATATGCAATGTCTGCCGTGCCTTATCTCATTATTTATATCCATAGGCCAAGAGTATAATGGCCGCCATGCAACGCCTCCAAGCCTTCAAATACACCCTGATGCCGACCGGAGAACAGCAGCGCGCGATGCGCCGCTTCGCCGGCGCGTGCCGCTTCGTGTTCAACAGGGCGTTGGCGCTGCAGAAAGAGAATCACGAGGCAGGCGGCAAGTTCATCGGCTATGTGGCGATGGCTAAGCGCTTGACCGCATGGCGTCATAGCACCGAGACGGCATGGCTCAAGGATGCGCCGGTTCATCCGCTGCAACACGCGCTGAAAGATCTCGAAAAAGCCTACAAGAATTTCTTCGAGAAACGGGCCGAGTTTCCGCGCTTTAAGCGCAAGGGGCAGTCCGAACGTTTTCGCTACCCCGACCCGAAGCAAATCAAGCTGGACCAAGCC
>Ga0157369_10008702_pt1 | contig 11639 bp, 3 predicted proteins | sample C25metaG_FD_113461 | JGI IMG/M metagenome (GOLD analysis project Ga0157369, IMG submission 113461) | Corn rhizosphere microbial communities from Kellogg Biological Station, Michigan, USA - C2-5 metaG | ecosystem: Host-associated > Plants > Roots > Rhizosphere > Soil | place: USA: Michigan... | reverse complement strand
TGAGTGAGTTGAGGCCTTGGGTATCAGGGAAGAATGGGTGATAGGTGGGGAAATTTTAGCGGGCAGGGGGCTGCGGTAGAGTTCGCCGGCGTGCAAACGTTCTAGCTCTGATAAAGCCGTTTCCTAAGGTAGACAATGCCCATCTCTCGACGTGGGTTCATCGCAGGCCTGGCGCTGACCGGCGCCGCTGTGCCGGCCGCCTTCTATGCCCATCGCGAGTTGACGCGCGAAGAAGAATTCCCCATCACTCCCGGCGAAGCCACGGTGGACCTGGCCGACACCGCCGGCCAGCACCTGGCGAACACGCTGCGTGGGGTGTGGAGCCTGCGCCTGGAGGGCCGCGACGCCGGCCTCAAGGGCCTGCCGTTGGAAGGTCTGGAGTTGCTGCTCGACATCGCCCCGCGTGGACGTGGCTTGCGCGGTTACCTGGACACCGCCGCCCACCTGCGCGCCGAGGGCGAGCCGCGTTACCGCGTGCTGGGTGATCTGCTGACAGGCGAGAGCGCCGTGCTCTACTGGCGCCTGATCGACCGCGACTCGATTGACGGCGCCCCCGCCTATGAATTCAAGATGACCCTTGACGAAGTCTGGGCGGATTTTGCCAATGCAGGCAGCAGCACACTCAGCGGGCAGATCCTTGACCTTGATCGGCCATTGGCGCTGGTCGAGCGCGATAACCGCTTCATCGCCCGCAAACAGTGGTTCCCCGAGGCGCGGCAACGCATCGGCCTCAACCCGACCCTGCTGGCCTGGCTGATTTCCCCCGAACACCGTCTGTTCCACCAACTGTGGCACGCTACCCGTGACCAGTGGCACAAACTCTCCGAAGAAAAGCGCGACGCCCTGCGCGGCATCGGTTGGCAACCCGGGCCACGGGGCCAGGAACGCGACGCCCGGGGCAAGCGCAAGGACCGCAACGGCTCGGGCATCGATTTCTTCTTCATGCACCGCCACATGCTCGGCACCGCGCGCTCCATGCAGGACCTGCCCTCATGGTCGCAATTCCCCGAGCCGCAACCGGCCCTGGAGCGTGATCGCCTGGGCTTTCTGCGCTACTTCGACAACCACGACGGCTTTGCGCTGCCGCCAACCTGGTCGGCGCCGGACGACAGCGACTACACCCAGTGGGTCAGCGACATCAAGAGCGCTGAGACCTACCACAGCAACTTCCAGGTGTGGGAGTCGCAGTACCGCGACCCACGCTACCTGGCCAGATTCACCCTGGGGCAGCTCGGTTCCGAAATGGAGCTGGGCCTGCACGACTGGCTGCACATGCGCTGGGCCTCGGTGCCCCGCGACCCGTCCAACGGTGCACCGGTGCCCATGGCCCGTGACCCCTCCGACTTTGCTGCGCGCTGGTACGCGGCGGAAAACGATTTCCTCGGCGATCCGTTTTCCTCCCACGTCAACCCGGTGTTCTGGCGCTTCCACGGCTGGATCGACGACCGCATCGAAGACTGGTTTCGCGCCCATGAGCGCTTCAATCCGGGGGAAGTCCGCCGCATGGAGGTCAACGGCGTAGCCTGGTTCGCGCCGGGCCGCTGGGTGGAAGTCGGCGATCCCTGGCTGGGGCCGGATACCCATGGCTGCAGCACCACGCCTGGGTTGTAGATGGGCCGGTCGATGGAGATGGACCCGGAGACCATGAAGCTCGCGTTGCGCATCACCTTCGGTGAAGACGACAACAGGCTGCAGGCGCTGTTCAAGCGGGTGCCAAGACGACCGTGGTATGCCCGTCACCTGAAACTTGCCTGAACCTGTAGTGAGCAGGCTTGCTGTGGTGAATGGGGCTGTTGTGGTGAGCAGGCTTGCTGTGGCGAGCAGGCTTGCCCTGCGTTGGGGCGCGAAGCGGCCCCATCAAGACCGCTGTGTTCTTTCAGGTAAAACGAGGTAGCCGGATTAGGGCCGCTTCGCAGCCCAACGCAGGGCAAGCCTGCTCGCCACAGCAAGCTAAATTGAACCAACCCCGTCCCGCCTTGTCCCCGCTTCCCATGTCACCCCCCGTCCGCCAAATCCCTTAATTTTCCAAGCCTGCCGGAAGCCTCTCCAGGCCCCCGGCTGCGCCCGCTTTTTTTAATGGCGGGCGTCCAGCAGACCCGATCCAAGCGGTAGCTGAAAACGGACTTTCTCCTCAACCGTGACTTATCAGGCAGGTTACCCCCATGCAGTTCAGCGAATTATTGGCAGCGATTTCCACCCATGCGATCCGTCTGCAACGGGAAGAAGGCGACCTGGTCATCCTGGGTGACGACGAGGCGCTGGACGATGCGCTGTGGGATCAACTGATCGCCCACAAGCCGCGCCTGCTGGAGCTGGTCGCCGAACATGGCGGTGACTGGCTGAGCCCGGCCTACCGCATCACGCCGGCCATGCTGCCGCTGGTCAGCCTCGACCAGGCGGCCATCGACCGTATCGTCGCTGCCATCCCCGGTGGCGCGGCGAATGTGCAGGACATCTACCCGCTGGCGCCGCTCCAGGAGGGCATGCTTTACCACCATCTGTCGGCGGAACAGGGCGATCCCTACGTGCTGCACGCGCAGTTCGAGTTCGACAGCCACGCACGTTTGCAGGCGTTTGCCGAAGCCTTGCAGTGGGTGATCGATCGCCACGACATCCTGCGCACTTCGATGGTCTGGGAGCGCCTCGACGAGCCGTTGCAGGTGGTGTGGCGCAAGACGACCCTGGCGTGCGAGGCCGTTGGCTTCGAGGCGCGCACCGATCGCATGGACCTGGGCCAGGCACCGCTGCTGCGCCTGGTGTATACCGCAGATCCAGCGGACGGGCGTGTGGCGGCAACGTTGCTGTTTCACCACACCATCCTCGACCACACCGCCCTTGACGTAGTGCGCCACGAGATCCAGCTGTACCTGGCCGGCGAGCAAGCCCAGGCCGGTGAGCCGGTGCCGTTCCGCAGCTATATTGCCCAGGTGCGCCATGGCGTCAGCGAGCAGGCCCATGAGGCGTTTTTCCGCGAGATGCTGGCGGATATCGACGGGCCGACCCTGCCGTTCGGTTTGCAGGATGTGCAGGGCGATGGCCTGGGCATCGACGAGGCACGGGTCCCCGTCGACAGCGCACTGAGCCGCCGTCTGCGCACCCTGGCCCGCCCGCTTGGCGTGAGCGTGGCGAGCATGATGCACCTGGCGCTGGCCCGCGTATTGGGCGTGGTCGCCGGGCGTGACTCAGTGGTGTTCGGCACCGTGATGCTCGGGCGCATGGGGGCGGGCGAGGGCGGTGAACGGGCCTTGGGCATGTTCATCAACACCCTGCCATTGCGCGTGGATGTGGGCGAGCAGGGCGTGCGGGCCGGGGTCAAGGCCACCCATGAACGCCTCACGGCATTGCTCAACCACGAACACGAGTCCCTCGCGCTGGCCCAGCGCTGCAGTGGCGTGGCGGCACCGACGCCGTTGTTCAGCGCCATGCTCAACTACCGCCACAGCGCCGCCACGGACATGGCCGAGGTGATCGAGGTGGCCGAGGGCATCCGCGTGCTCAGCGCCGAGGAGCGCACCAACTACCCGCTGACGGTCAACGTCGACGACCTGGGTGAAGATTTCGCGCTGACGGTGATGGTCGATGCCTCCATCGGCGCCGAACGTGTCGCCACCTACCTGCACACCGCCCTGGAAAGCCTGGCCGACGCCCTTGAGCAGCGACCGGATATGCCGCTCAGCGGCCTGAACATCCTGCCTGACGCCGATCGCCATACCCTGCTGCACGGCCTCAACCACAGCGCCACGCATTACGCCGATACCGCGCTGATCCACTCTCAAGTCGAAGCCCACGCCGCCGCCCAGCCTGACGCCATTGCCCTGCGCTTCGACAACCAGCGCATCAGCTACCGCCAACTCAACGAACGTGCCAACCAGGTCGCCCATCGCCTGCTGGCCCAGGGCATCCGCCCGGATGATCGCGTGGCGATCTGCGTGGAGCGCGGCCCGGAGATGGTCATCGGCCTGCTGGGCATCCTCAAGGCCGGCGCCGGCTACGTGCCGATCGACCCGGCCTACCCGCAGGAACGCATCGCCTACACCCTGGCCGACAGCGCACCCTTGGCGGTGCTGGTGCAGGCCAATACGCGCCACCTGGTCGGCGACCTGCCGCAGATCGACCTCAACGGCTTGCGCGGCGAATCCATCGTCAACCCCCGCGTCGACCTCAGCCCGGCCCACCTGGCCTATGTGATCTACACCTCCGGCTCCACCGGCCAGCCCAAGGGCGTGATGATCGAACACCGCCAGGTCGCGCGCTTGTTCACCGCTACCGAACACTGGTTCGGCTTCAACCGCAATGACGTCTGGGCGTTGTTCCATTCCTTTGCCTTCGACTTCTCGGTATGGGAAATCTGGGGCGCGCTGATGCACGGCGGCCAGTTGCTGATCGTGCCGCAACTGGTCAGCCGCTCGCCGGACGAGTGCTACACGCTGCTCTGCGAAGCGGGCGTGAGCATCCTCAACCAGACGCCCAGCGCCTTCCGCCAATTGATCGCCGCGCAAGGCCAGAACCCCCGGTCCCATTCCCTGCGCCAGGTGATCTTCGGCGGCGAGGCGCTGGAACCGGGCGTGCTGAAGCCGTGGTACGCCCGGGCGATCAACGCCGGCACGCAACTGGTGAACATGTACGGCATCACCGAAACCACCGTGCACGTGACCTATCGCGCCCTGGAAGCGGCGGATGCGCAGTTGGTCGGCGTCAGCCCGATTGGCGTGCGCATTCCCGATTTGCAGTTGTATGTACTCGACGCGCGCCGCGAGCCGTTGCCGCTGGGCGTAGTCGGCGAGCTGTACGTGGGCGGTGCCGGGGTGGCGCGGGGTTACCTCAACCGTGAGGCGCTCACCGCCGAGCGCTTCCTGGTCGACCCGGCCACCGGCCAGCGCCTGTACAAGACCGGCGACCTTGGCCGCCTGCTGGCCGACGGCAGCGTCGAATACCTGGGCCGCAACGATGACCAGGTGAAGATCCGCGGTTTCCGTATCGAGCTGGGCGAGATCGAAGCGCACCTGGCCAGCGCGGAGGGCGTGCGTGACGCGGTAGTCATCGCCCGGGAAGACCAGCCGGGCGACAAGCGCCTGGTGGCCTACGTGATAAGCGAGGGCGAGCTGCGTGCGGCCGATCTGCGCGACCATCTGTTGCAGAGCCTGGCCGACTACATGGTGCCCAGTGCTTTTGTGCAACTGGATAAATTGCCGCTCACCACCAACGGCAAGCTCGACCGCAAGGCGCTGCCCGCACCCGATGCCGATGCCCTGGCGCGCCGGGGTTATCAGGCGCCCCAAGGCGCGGTGGAAACGGCCATCGCGGCGATCTGGCAAGACCTGCTCAAGCTTGACCGGGTGGGGCGTGACGACAACTTCTTCGAACTCGGCGGCCACTCCCTGTTGGCGGTCAAGCTGATCGAGCGCATGCGCCAGGTCGATCTCAGCGCCGATGTGCGCGTGCTGTTCGGCCAACCGACGCTGGCGGCGCTGGCCGCCGCAGTGGGTGGTCAGCAAGAGGTGCTGGTACCGGCCAACCGGATCACCACCGCCACCCAGCACATCACCCCGGACATGCTGCCTCTGGTGGAGCTGGACCAGGCCGGCCTCGACCACATCATCCAGAGCGTGCCCGGCGGCATCAGCAATGTGCAGGACATCTACGGCCTGGCGCCGTTGCAGGCCGGCATCCTGTATCACCACCCGGCAACCACCGAGGGCGATCCCTACGTGTTGCAGGTGCAGTTCAGCTTTGACGACCAGGTGGCGGTGGACGCGTTTGTCCAGGCGCTGCACAGCGTGATCGAGCGCAATGACATCCTGCGCACCGCGATCCTCTGGGAAGGCCTCAACGAGCCGGTGCAGGTGGTGTTGCGCCAGGCGGCGCTGACCGTGGAACGTATCGACGAACCGCTGGCGCAGTTGCAGCTACGCTTCGACCCGCGTCACTTCCGACTGGACTTGAGCCGTGCGTCGCTGATGCGCTTTGTCTACGCCGAAGAGCAGGGCCGGTTTGTCGGCATCCTGCTGTTGCACCATATCCTGCTCGACCACACGGCCTTGCAAGTGCCGGTGGAAGAAATGAGCGCCAGCCTGGCCGGCAACAGCGCGCAACTGCCCGCCGCCGTGCAGTACCGCAACTACGTGGCCCAGGCGCGGCTTGGGGTCAGCCAGGCCCAGCACGAAGCGTTCTTCAGCGAGATGCTCGGCGATATCGACGAGCCGACCCTGGCCTTCGGCCTGCAGGACGTGAATGGCGATGGCAGCGGCATCATCGAGGCCCACTTGCCTCTGGAGCCGGCACTGGGCCTGGGCCTGCGCGAACAAGCGCGGCAACTGGGCGTGAGCAGCGCGAGCCTGGTGCACCTGGCCTGGGCGCAGGTGCTGGGGCAGGTGTCCGGCCAGCAGTCGGTGGTATTCGGCACCGTGCTGCTGGGGCGCATGCAAGGCGGCGAAGGTGCCGACCGGGCGCTGGGGATGTTCATCAATACCTTGCCGCTGCGGGTCAGCCTCGGTGCCGTGGGTGTGCAAGCCGGCGTGCGCGCCACCCATGCGCGCCTGGCGCAGTTGCTCGGGCATGAACATGCGTCGTTGTCCCTGGCCCAGCGCTGCAGTGGCGTGCCGGGTTCGCTGCCGCTGTTCAGCTCCTTGCTCAACTATCGCCACAGTGCGCCGGGGGACGCGCCGGGAGACAACCCGTTCGCGGCCTCCGGCATTCAGATCCTCAGTTCCGAGGAACGCAGCAACTACCCGCTGGTGCTCAACGTCGATGACCTGGGCACAGGCTTTGCCCTGACGGTACAAGGCGTCGCGAGCCTGGATGTACAGCGCGTGGGGGACTATATGCTCACCGCGCTGCGCCATCTGGTGGCGGCGTTGCAACAGGCACCGACCACGCCGTTGCAGGCCGTGTCGATACTGCCGGCCGCCGAGCGTCATCAGATACTGGTGCACTTCAACGCCACCGCCCGTGAGTACCCGGCGCACCTTACCGTGCACCAGTTGTTCGAAGCCCAGGCGCTGGCCCGTCCGGAAGCGGTCGCGGCAGTGCAGGGCGCATTGTCCCTGAGTTACCGCGACCTCAACCGGCGTGCCAACCGCCTGGCCCATCACTTGCTCAACCAGGGTGTGCAACCTGGCGAGAGCGTGGCGATCGCGCTGCCGCGCTCGCTCGACCTGCTGATCTGCCAACTGGCGATCCTCAAGTGCGGTGCGGTGTATGTACCGCTGGACATCAACGCGCCGGTCGAACGCCAGGCATTCATCGTGCAGGACAGCGGCGCGTACCGGGTGCTCACGACCCTGGCCGACTTGAACCTGGACACGTTGTCGCCGCGCAACCCTGAGCTGCCGCAGTCTGCCGAAAGCGTCGCCTATATCCTCTACACCTCCGGCTCCACCGGCGCACCCAAAGGCGTGCAAGTGCCGCACCGCGCCATCTCGCGCCTGGTGCTCAATAACGGCTATGCCGATTTCAATGCCCGCGACCGCGTGGCCTTCGCCTCCAACCCGGCATTCGACGCCAGCACCCTCGACGTGTGGGCGCCCCTGCTCAATGGCGGTTGTGTGGTGGTGGTCGAGCATGCGGTGCTGTTGTCCCAGGCCGCGTTCGCCGCGTTGTTGCAGGAGCAATCCGTCAGCGTGCTGTGGATGACCGCCGGGCTGTTCCACCAGTACGCTGACGCGCTGTTGCCGGTATTCGCGCAGTTGCGCTACCTGATCGTCGGCGGCGATGTCCTCGACCCGCAGGTGATCGACCGGGTGCTCAGGCACGGCAAGCCCCGGCACCTGCTCAATGGCTACGGGCCCACCGAAGCCACCACGTTTTCCACCACCCATGAAATCACCCGGGTCGGCGAGGGCGGCATCCCCATCGGGCGCCCGATCGCCAATGCCCAGGCGTACGTGCTGGACCCGCGCCAGCAACCACTGCCGTTGGGTGTGGTCGGCGAGCTGTACATCGGCGGTGCGGGCGTGGCCACGGGGTATTTGAACCAAGCGCAACTCACTGCCGAGAAATTTATCCCGAACCCCTTCGGCGAGGGCCTGTTGTACCGCACTGGTGACCTGGCCTGCTGGCAGGCCGACGGCACCTTGCTGTATCAGGGGCGCAATGACCTGAAGGTGAAGATCCGTGGTTTTCGTATCGAACCCGGCGAGATCGAGACCTGCCTGGCCAGTTTCCCGGGCGTGAAGGACGTGGTGGTGCTGGCCCGCGAAGACCAGCCCGGCGACAAGCGCCTGGTGGCCTACTACACGGCCAGTGTGGCGCTGGAGATTGAAGCCCTGCGCGCTCACCTGCAAGGCCAGTTGCCGGACTACATGGTGCCGTCGGCGTATGTGTGGCTGGAGCTGCTGCCGCTCACCGCCAACGGCAAACTCGACCGCAAGGGCCTGCCGGTGCCGGACCAGAGCGCGCTGCTCAGCCGTGGCTTCGAGGCGCCGGAAGGCGAAGTGGAAACCCAGCTGGCGCAGATCTGGCAGGACGTGCTCAAGCTGGAGCGGGTTGGCCGTCATGATCATTTCTTCGAACTGGGCGGGCATTCGCTGCTGGCGGTCAGCCTGATCGAACGCATGCGCCAGGTCGGCCTGAGCTGCGACGTACGCGTGTTGTTCAGCCAGCCAAGCCTGGCGGCGCTGGCCGCTGCCGTGGGCAGTGGCCGGGAAATCGTGGTGCCGGCCAATGGCATCCCCAAGGGTTGCACCCGGATCACGCCGTCGATGCTGACGCTGGTGCAACTCGACCCCGCAGCCATCGAACGTATCGTCGCGAACGTGCCGGGCGGCGCGGCGAATGTGCAGGACATCTACCCGCTGGCGCCGTTGCAGGAAGGCATTCTTTATCACCACATCAGCGCCGAGCAGGGCGACCCGTACCTGCTGCAATCGCGCATGGCGTTCGACAGCCTGGAGCGCTTGCAGGGGTTCATGGGTGCGCTGCAACAGGTGGTGGCCCGCCACGACATCCTGCGTACCGGCGTGGTCTGGGAAGGCCTGGACAGCCCGGTGCAAGTGGTGTGGCGCGAGGCGAAACTGATCGTGCAAGAGGTCGACCTGGACCCGGTCGAAGGCGACATCATCGAGCAGTTGCATGCACGCTTCGATGCCCGTCACTACCGCCTGGACATCACCCAGGCGCCGTTGCTGCGCATGGTGTATGCCCAGGATATTGCGAATCACCGTGTGGCGGCGATCCTGCTGTTCCATCACCTGGCGCTCGATCACACCGCCATGGAAGTGGTGGGCCAGGAAATGCGTGCGTTCATGATCAACCAGGCCAGGACTTGCCCGAGGCGGCGCCGTTTCGCAACTACGTGGCCCAGGCTCGCCTTGGCGTCAGCGCGGAGGAACACGAGGCGTTCTTCCGCGACATGCTCGCCGATGTGGATGAGCCGACCTTGCCGTTCGGCGTGCAGGACGTGCAGGGCGATGGACGCGATATCGAGGAAGCCGAACAGGCCGTGGATGCCGCGCTGGCCCAACGGGTACGCGAGCAGGCGCGGCAACTGGGCGTCAGCGCCGCGAGCCTGATGCACCTGGCCTGGGCGCAGGTGCTGGGGCTGGTATCCGGGCGTGACGACGTGGTGTTCGGCACCGTGTTGATGGGGCGCATGCAGGCCGGTGATGGCGCGGACCGTGCGCTGGGCATGTTCATCACCACCTTGCCCTTGCGCGTGGACGTGGCAGCCACTGCCGCCGCTGCGGTCAAGGCCACCCACGGGCGCTTGAGTGCCTTGCTCGGCCATGAACACGCGTCCCTCGCGCTGGCCCAGCGTTGCAGCGGCGTGGCAGGTGCATCGCCGCTGTTCAGCGCCTTGCTCAACTACCGTCACAGCAGCCCAGGTGAAATGGCTCGCGACGGCCACGGCATCTGGGAAGGCGTGCAATTGCTCGGCGGCGAAGAACGCAGCAACTACCCGCTGACCTTGAGCGTGGATGACCTGGGTGAAGGCTTTGGCCTCACGGTACTGGCGCTGCCGCAGATCGGCGCCCAGCGCCTGTGTGCCTATATGCATAACGCTGTAGAACAGTTGGTGGCCTGCCTGGAAAACGCACCGAAGACCCTGCTCAACCAGCTGACGATCCTGCCGGCGGCAGAGCGTGAAACCCTGCTGCGTGATTTCAACGCCACGGCCGAGGATTTCCCGCAGGGGCACACCGTCCACGGTGCCTTCGAGGTGCAGGCCGAACGCCAACCCCAGGCTATCGCGGTGATGCAAGACGGTGAGGCGTTGACCTACGAACAGCTCAACCGGCGCGCCAACCAACTGGCCCATTACCTGTTGGCACTCGGTGTACAGCCCGACGACCGAGTAGCCCTGTGCTGTCGTCGCGGCCCGCAGATGCTGGTGGGCTTGCTGGGCCTTCTCAAGGCCGGTGCCGGTTACGTGCCCATCGACCCGGCGTATCCCGCCGAGCGCATCGCTTATTTGCTACACGACAGCGCGCCGGTGGCGGTGCTGGCCGAAGCCAGTACCCGCGACCTGTTGGGCAACATCGCCACGGTGGACCTTCACGGCCCATGTCTGCAGCAGCATGCCGTCAGCAATCCGCAGCTCAGCCTCCTGACCCCTGCGCACCTGGCCTACGTGATCTACACCTCCGGCTCCACTGGCCAGCCCAAGGGCGTGATGGTGGAACACCGCAGCGTGGAAAACCTGGTGCACTGGCACTTCGAAGCCTTTGGCCTGGATACGACGAGCCACACCAGCAGCGTCGCCGGTTTCGGGTTTGACGCGATGGCCTGGGAAGTCTGGCCGGCGCTGTGTGTGGGCGCTACCTTGCACCTGCCGCCGGCCGATGTCGGCAATGAAAACATCGACGAACTGCTGACCTGGTGGCTGGCACAACCACTGGACGTCAGCTTCCTGCCGACGCCGGTGGCCGAGTACGCGTTCAGCCAGCAGTTGCAACACCCGACCTTGCGCATCCTGCTGATCGGCGGTGATCGCCTGCGCCAGTTCAACCAAGAGCGGCGCTTTGCCGTGATCAATAACTATGGCCCCACCGAAGCCACGGTGGTTGCCACCTCTGGCCGCGTACGCGCCGGGCAGGTGCTGCATATCGGGCGGCCCATCGCCAACGGCCGTGTCTACCTGCTGGACGCGCACTTGCGTGCGGTGCCGGTGGGCGTGGCAGGCGAGTTGTACGTGGGCGGCAGCGGCGTGGCACGGGGTTACCTGAACCGCCCGGACCTGACCGCCGAACGCTTCCTGCAAGACCCGTTCAACGCTGGGCGCATGTACCGCACCGGCGACCTGGCGCGCTGGTTGCCCGATGGCAATATCGAGTACCTGGGCCGTAACGATGACCAGGTCAAGGTGCGTGGCGTGCGGGTTGAGCTGGGGGAGATCGAAAACTGCCTGGCTGCCGTGGAAGGCGTCGGCGAAGCGGTGGTGCTGGTGAGTGAAGGCCGCCTGATCGCCTGGTTCACCGCACGGCAACCGCTGGCTATCGAGACCCTGCGTGCCGACCTGCAAGCCCGGTTGCCCGAGGCCCTGGTGCCGGTCGCCTATGTACAGGTGCAGGCACTGCCCCTGACCGCCAACGGCAAGCTGGACCGCAAGGCCCTGCCGGAGCCGGACCAGGCCGCGCTGCTGACCCGCGAATACGAAGCCCCCCAGGGCGACGTGGAAACCACTCTGGCGCGCATCTGGTCCG
>Ga0157369_10008701_pt1 | contig 11639 bp, 7 predicted proteins | sample C25metaG_FD_113461 | JGI IMG/M metagenome (GOLD analysis project Ga0157369, IMG submission 113461) | Corn rhizosphere microbial communities from Kellogg Biological Station, Michigan, USA - C2-5 metaG | ecosystem: Host-associated > Plants > Roots > Rhizosphere > Soil | place: USA: Michigan... | reverse complement strand
GGAGAAATTGCTCGCGAGAGCCCGTGGTTGGAGGTCCGAAGATCAGCTTCGAAGCCTCGACGCCGAATCCCGTGCGGATCGGAGTTTCGCTGGGGGAGTCGATATCCGAAGCTTCGAGTTGTTGGTCAAGGTAGGGGGCAATTTCGACGAACTGGCCGATTGACTTTCGGAGCGCTGCGCCCCACCTGTTGAGCAGAGATTCGATTTCCGTGGCGAATTTCTCGAGCGGGAATTCGTCTGATCCTGGAGAGGTCAGTTGCAGGATGTCCGCCAAGGGCGACCGGGAAGGATAGTGGGGCGAAAGCCTGGGATCTGTGAGAGGGAACTCGGCGGCATGATGGCTTGAGTTCTGGGCAAAGCAGAAAGGCGAGATTGCAGCTGACCGGAGGAAAAGGGGAGCAAAGCTGAGCGACTTGAGAACCGAGCGTCTCGAGATGCCGGATGGGAGGGATTGGAGGGGGAACTTCATTGGAGGGGGGCGGAATGCTGGCAATCATAGCATCGCAGGGCCCACGAAAAACGACGTGAACCCTGAAAACAGGAGGACACGTTCTTTGGCGACCCAACAAGGCCGAGAATTTTTCGATCGGATCAAAGACACTGTGTTGCGGACTCAAGGGACTCAAGAACGACAGCGCCGAGGCGAGTTTTGATGCTGTACAAACGATAAGTCTCAGAAAACAAATGAATTGTTCCGGGCAGCGTCGACGAAGTCTCAAACTGGCAAATCGTTTCACTGCCAATCGCATTCTGGTTCTGTTTAGAGCGAAGTACAACTTTTGATTGACAAAGATTGTGAGAATCGCATAACTTGGCTCGCGGCAATGAAACCGTTTACAGGAAAACGATTTCATTTCTTCCCTGTATACGCAACAACCCAGGTTCACCCACAGGATGTGTGTTTTGTGTCCCAAAAGAGGAAACAGAGGATCGGAGGTTATTCTCATGGGTCGTGACTTCAGCAAGCTTCAGTTGGTGAGGGCACTCCGAATCGCAGTTCTGGCGATCGCGTGCGTACTCCTCGCCCAAAGCAAATCCACTTATGGCCAGGTGGATGAGGGATCTATTACCGGGACGGTTCAGGATTCGAGTGGCGCCGTGGTACCCAATGCGGATGTCACCTTGGTGAACACCGATCAAGGGATTACCCTTAAAACGAAATCAAGCGCCAGCGGCACCTACACGTTTTCCCCCTTGCGAATTGGCCACTACACGCTCACGGTTGCTGCACAAGGGTTTGCTAAGACGACGCAGAAGAACCTGACCGTCAGCGTTGCCCAAACTTTGCAGGTGAACGTATCCCTCAAGCTTGGTGGCACAACAGAAACGGTTGAAGTAAACACGGCACCTCCCGAGCTGCAGACCGAGGAAGCATCGGTGGGACAGGTCATCGGGGAGAGGCAGGTCAACGATCTGCCGCTGAATGGACGCAACTTCACATTTCTCGCGCAACTTGGGGCGGGCATGCAGACGCCGCAAGCCGACACGCGCGGTAACGCCGCTTCCGGAGCGTTCTCAGCCAACGGACTGCGCCCCGCGCAGAACAATTACCTGCTGGACGGAATCGACAACAATTCGAATGCCGTCGACTTCCTGAACGGCACTAACTACGTGATCCTGCCGCCGGTGGACGCCATCCAGGAGTTCAAGGTGCAGACGGCCGACTTCAGCGCGGAACTGGGCCGTTCGGCCGGTGCTGTTCTGAACGCGACGGTCAAGTCGGGCACCAACTCGCTTCATGGCGCCGCGTGGGAATTCTTCCGCAACGACAAGCTGGATGCTGCTGACTATTTCGAGAACAACACCGGCATCGGAAAAGGCAAGCTGCGTCAGAATCAATTTGGCGTGTCGGCCGGAGGTCCGATCATCAAGAACAAGCTGTTCTTGTTCGGGGACTACGAAGGCTTCCGCCGCGTGCAGGGTACGCCCGAGAACGGCAACGTACCGACCGTCAAAATGCGGGACAGCGGGTACACAGACCTGTCCGATATCCTCTTGCTCAATTCAGGTGTGCGGTATGACGGGCTAGGACCTTGCCCCGATAAAGATCATTGTGGACGAGCAATTGCCAAGGGGACGGTTCTGGACCCGGCCACAACGCGGTTCGTAGCAGCCGGGGCAACCGATCCTGTTTCGGGCCTCACGAACAGTAGCGGCAGTTCGATCTACGTTCGTGATCCATTCGGGACGTGCGCGCCAAGCACCACAAATTTCACCACTGGGAACTGTGGGCTCAACCAGATACCTTCGGCGAGAATCGATCAGAACGCGGTAAATGTGCTCAACCTGTTCCCGGCGCCCAACTCGGGCTTGCAGACGTATGGCGCAAGTCCAGCGCTTTTTGAGCACCGCAACCAGTTCGATATTCGCGGCGACTTCAACCCCGAGGAGCACGATCAGATCTTTTTGCGCTTCAGCTACTCGGATGATCCGATCTTCATCCCCGGCATTTTCGGAGGTATCGCCGACGGCGGCTCTTTCGATCAGGGTCTTCAGACAGCTAAGTCGAACCAGGCTGTTGCCGGTTATACACACGTGTTCAATCCGAACACCATCAACCAAGTCCGTGCCGGCTTTGCGCATCTCCACACAACCCGTTTCGGACCGCAGGCGACGGTGGCCGGCATTCCTGACAAGTACGGCATTCCCGGCAATGGAGGGATTCCACAAGGTGAGGAGAACGGCGGCCTTCCTGCTTTCAGCATCGGGAACCTCGCTCAGCTTGGAAGCAACTCCTTCCTGCCGTCGGACGAAGTCAGCCAGACGCTCCAGGTTACGGACGACTTTACGAAGATCTATGGCAAGCACAGCTTCAAGATGGGAATTGAATACCAAACGGTGAAGTTCTCCACGTTGCAGCCTGCGTGGTCGCACGGTCAGTTCGACTACAACGGCACATTCACCGATATTCCGAACCAGAGTCAGACCACCGGTGGCATTGCGCAGTTTATCTTGCCGCCAGTAGCGGCACCGGCCACAATCAACGGGAATCCGAATCCGAATGGCTTCAGCTACTCAGGTGGATCGAATCAGACCTACGCGTCGAACATCAACAAGACGTACGATCAGAAGAGGTACTTCGCTTCGTATTTCCAGGACGACTGGAAGGTCAACGCAAAGCTGACTCTGAACCTGGGTCTTCGCTGGGACTATTTCGGTCCAATCAACGAAACGAACGGCGGTCAGGCGAACTTCGTTCCCTACGCAGTGCCTGGTACGCCGATTGGCGCCCCGACGTTCCTGATTCCAGCGCACGGCAAAGACAACCGGACGCTGTCTCGCACGGCGGATTGCCTCACGGTCCTCGCCAGTTGTGCAGGGTTCCTCGACCTGCTGGATAAGGATGGGATCACGCTGCTGGAAACTGACCGTTGGGGACAGGGCTTGCTGCAAACGCAGAAGGCCAACCTCGCACCCCGTGTGGGATTTGCTTACCAGGTTAACAATAAGTTCGTGGTTCGCGGCGGCGTGGGGCTTTTCTATAACTCCTTTGAGAACCAGGGATACGGCCCGAACATTGGAGAAAACTATCCGTTTGTATTCAACTTGACACCCAGCACGAACGCCCCTCCGGGATTCAATGGTCCGTCAGGCGGCGTCGTGCCCACCAGTTACAACACCTCCTACTCAAATTGTCCGACGGCTGGGGGAGATCCATCTACAGGTCACGGAACGGCCAACTTCGAATCCGGTTTCACCTGCATGAGCCTCGATCCGAAGACCTTCAACGCGCAGAGTCTGGGACTGCAGGGGCTGCAGTTCAACTACGCCACCCCGCGTACAACCAGTGCTAACCTCACGGTGCAGTATTCACTCACGCGGTCTATCTCGGCCCAGGCTTCTTATGTCTACACGCATGGCGCCGATCTGCAAGGGGGAGTGGGTTACCAGAACGTCACTCAGATTCTGCCCAGCAACGTGAGCGGCACCAAGGCCGGTACCTGTCAAACCAAGGACGCTAAGGGGAACTTGATCCACGATTATGGTGTGTTCCAGGGTGACAGCTGCGTGCCGTTCTCGGATTTTGGCGGCGGCAGCTATCAGGCGACCTACGGAGAAAGCACCTATCACGGACTGCAGACCAAGCTGGAAGATCAGTTCTCAAACGGGCTGACGTTCCTGCTCACCTACACCTATTCGAAGGCGATGTCGGATTCGGGCGATCTGCTGAACGGCGGGTCCACCGGTGGTCTGAGGGCCTATAACGTTCCCGGCCTTGGTCCTCGTTTCGACTGGGCTCCCGCTGACTTCGATATTCGCCACGTGTTCCATTTCAGCGGCGGATATCAGTTGCCCTTCGGTAAAAACCAGAAGTATATGAACCATGGAGGGGTGGCGGATACTGTTCTCGGCGGTTGGGCCGTCAACTGGATTACGACGCTACAAGGCGGACAGCCGGTGAATTTCGGCTGCCCGACCGGTACAACTTCCGGAACCAGTTGCAATGTGATCCTGGTGAAGGGACAAGATCCAAAACTCGGAATCAAGACGAAGACGATCGATGGCGCTCCTCGGCCCTTCTGGGTCAACAACCCGGCAGCTTTTGCTCAGCCTTGCAAGCTGAGGGATGACCTGGTTGGATCCATCGGGACCCTCACTCCGGATCCTGGCTCGATCGCGGGCTGCCTACCACTGAATGGAGCGGCTGCATTGGGCTCCAAGCCTGGTCAGATTCCTGGACCTGGATTCCACCGACTCGACTTCTCTGTCTTTAAGAAGTTCCCGATTAAGGAGCGGTTCTCAACTGAGTTCCGTGCCGAGTTCTTCAACATCCTCAACCATCCAAACTTCAACGCGCCCAACTTCGGCGGCAACGGTGTGGTGGCCATCGGCGGTTCGGGCAACATTACAGACGCTCATTTCGGAGAAGTCGGATCGACACGCGACAATCCGTATGATCCACGTCAGATCCAACTTGCTCTGAAGCTGTACTACTAGGCTAAGATTGATTACACCCCGGTGCGGAAAACCTTCCGGCCGGGGTGTTTCAATCTGATAGCACGCGCTGCTCACGCGGAGGCGAATTGTGAGCAAGAAGTTCCGGCTTCAGGTCCTGGTGACCACCGTACTGGCGATCTGGACTCTCTGCACAGCCGGTCAAGAAACGCAGAAGCAAAAGCTCGATCAGCAGTATCAATCTGCCGTGGCCGACTACGAAGCGGGCCGTTACACGCAGTCGGCTGCTCGTCTTGAGCCTCTTCTTTCGTTTGCTCCCAAAAGCTTCGAAATTCACGAATTGCTGGGGATGGTCTACGCCTCAGTACCTGATGGCGAAAAGGCAATTGAACACTTGACGACCGCGGTCCAGATCAAGCCGGATTCCGGCGAAGCGCGAACAAATCTTGGAGCGACACTGCTGCGTTTTGGGAAGTCTGAGCTCGCGGGCGAGCAATTCAAGAAAGCACTGGCGCTCGAGCCGAAGAGCTACGACGCCAATCATAATCTTGGCGAGTTCTACATCCGAACGGGGAAGATGGCGGAGGCCCTACCTCTTCTAGAGCAGGCGTACCAGATCAATCCCAGCGCTTATGACAATGGTTACGATCTCGCGATGGGCGAGTTTATGCTGGGCAAGTTTGATGATGCACGAACGGTGGTGGGAGCACTGCTGAAGCAGAAGAACACCGGCGAGTTGCACAACCTGCTCGGCCAGATTGATGAGAAGGATGGAAAGTTCGTTGCAGCAGCGAATGACTATGAGGCAGCAGCGCACCTTGAGCCAACCGAGGAAAACCTGTTCGCATGGGGAAGCGAGATGCTGCTGCACCGCACATATGAACCGGCGATCGCAATCTTTCAAAAGGCTTCGGAGATGTATCCCAAATCGCCGCGAATTTTGATCGGGCTGGGGCTGGCGTTGTATTCGCGCGGAATCTATGACAAGGCGGTGCAGGCCTTGATCGCGGCGGCCGATCTGAGCCCGAGAGATGCTCGCTGCTATCTTTTTCTTTCCAAGGCTTACAACAGCTCACCGCTGCAGGCGGACGAGGTTGTGGACCGTTTCAGGCGTTATGCCGAACTGGAGCCCGATAATGCTCTGGCGCAGTACTACTATGCGGTGAGTTTATGGAAGGGCAAACGAGTCGAGACTTCCAAGCTCGATCTCGGTTCAATTGAGGCTCTGCTGAAGAAGACCATCACCCTGGATGATTCGCTCGCCGATGCTCATATGCAATTGGGGAGCCTTTACGCGGACCAGCATGAATATGCCAAATCGATTCCCGAATACCAGCGTGCGCTCGCGCTTGACCCCAGTCTTTCTGACGCCCACTACCGGCTGGGAACGGACCTGGTACACGTGGGGCAGAAAGATGACGCGCAGAAGGAGTTCGCCATCTATCAAAAACTTCGGGCTGAACATCTGGCCGAGGTCCAGAAGGAACATGACGAGGTCCGACAGTTTGTGTACTCAGAGAAAGCGACAGACACAGAAAGGCCGTGACAAGTGAATCGCTCGTTCTTTTCGCCTGAGAGTGCCTGCAGCGTGAGCCGCACACGCAGGGAGTTTCTGCGCGATGCTGCCGGATTGGCGATGGGTAGTGCGGTTATGCAGGCCAGCCCGTTCGCTCGAGCGGAATCAGTGCGCAAGAAGCGCAAGATTGTCGTGGTTACGTTCGGCGGTGGCGCGCGAGACCAGGAAACATTCGCACCGGAGGGCCAGGAGAACATTCCTCACATGCTGAGCGAAATGGCTCCGCAGTCAAGCTTCTTTACGCATGTGACGAATCAAGGCATTCTTGGCCACTATGTGGCTACCGCGAGTTTAGCCACCGGTGTTTATGAGACTCTTAATAACTTTGCTTCGGTTGCGCCGGAACATCCAACAGTGTTCGAGTACTTCCGAAAAGAGCTGAAGAGGCCATCCTCCGATGCCTGGGTGGTGGCGCCAAGCAACGGGTTCCACAGGATCGGCGAGAGCGAAGTGCGTGGGTTCGGTCCCGGGCAGGGGGCACGCGTGATTCTGCCCAAGCGCCTGCTGGGACTGGCGAGTTCAGGCGGCAACGCGGATTTCGAACACCTGCTGCATGACAACTATGAGACTCCTCTGTATACGCCTATGCTGGCCGGCGGCGAAGTCGAGTTACAACAGCTTGAGGCCATTCTGAAACTCTCGGTCAGCGACTTTGCTACTCATGCGCGGACGCTCTCGAGCCCTGACGAGCTTTCGCTGTATATTGCGAAACGCCTGATGCGCGAAGAGGCGCCGAGTTTGCTGTGGATCACCATGCACGACATCGACGTGGCGCACTCGGGTGCGTATTCGCTGTATATCGATGGGATTCGAAGAACAGACCGGCTTTGTGCCGAATTATGGAAGACGATCCAGACGGAGCCCGAGTACGCCGGCAACACGACGATGTTTGTGTTGCCTGATTTTGGACGCGACTCTGATTTCGATGCTGGCGGCAACGGGTTCCAACATCACCGCACGGGAGACGCAGCAAGCCGAACCACTTGGATGATGGTGCTGGGGGCAGGTGTGCGACAGGGCGTTGTCTACGACACTCCCGTCGAGTCAATTGATCTGGTGCCAAGTATTGGTGCGATGGCGGGTTTCTCGCCTTCGCGGTCAAGCGGCAAGATCATACGGGAGTTGGTGTAGCGATGCTTCCACGCGACCTGAAGGCTGAGAACTTCGCTAAATATCCTCCGGAAGCCCGGGCAATCGTTGTGGAGCATCTGGAGGGATTGCGCCGATTGCCATTGGCGTTTGTCCCAAGCCTGCTGAGAGAAGCGATCGATTACGATTACAGGTTTCCTGTCGAGCGCTCGGTCATCAAGAAAGAACTCGAGATGCTTGGTGCGCTCACCGATGCAGAAGTGAGCGTCTGGTTTGCTGGATTCGCGGCCGTTTCGGTATCGCAAGCCCTGGAGAGCCTCGACTGGGTCAATCTTCCCGCGCAGTTTGTTGAGCAGGAGGCTGCATATCTTTGGTCTACGCATCAGCTGGATGCATTTCGGAGTGCTGCAAAGGAGTACGGCGATCGCCTGGATGCTCGAGTAAACAAGGCCGAGCCGCTTCCTCTGCAAAGACTGGGCATCGCGGTGATTGGCCAGGGTGTGTCGACATACGATGCGCCTCTAATGCGTAATCTTCGCAAGCACGGCACTTACTTTTCGAACGTCAAGCCAGATGGTGGACTTGCCACGCTGTTGGCGCTGGTGGAGAAGCGCGCAGAGAAACATCCAAAACCGTACGCACACTGGTGTATCGATGGAGGCGCGCCTTCAGAGCACAGCGATCGGATTACATCCGTCTCCTACGAAGCCCTTGCGCCTCTACGCAATTCGTTGCTCAAGCGAATGCAGACAGAGATCGACCGACCGGGGATGGGTCCGGAGGAACTCCGGACGGTGCTGGCGCGCTTGACACCTGCGGATTTCGGGATGGAGAACGTCTCCGATCCAGTGCTCAGCCGGTTTGAGTTGAAGCTGTTTACTGAAGGCTCCGGAACACAGATTTACAGTACGACCTTCGCTCAATGGACTGCTCGCGAGGTGTTGCGCCGGGCACAACCGTTGACGTTGCTGGTCAGGTTTGCTCCGCGGCAGAGGCAACGGCCGATGAACGAGTTGCTTGCAGGTGGGCACGCCGAGGCAAATGTTGATCCGAATGGCTCGCTGGTCGATGCGGAAATGGGCGCCTATTACCAGTGGATCGATCAGCAGAGACTGCCGGGCGCAGAGCAATCAGCGTTCATAGCGTGGTTTGAAGATCACGGTGACGCGGTGGTGATTGGCCCTTCGATGCCTCGAGGGACGGTATCGCAATCCGCGATTGAGATGGAGAAGCTTCTCTCGCTGGTTTCGATCTGATTCGGCCGTTCTTGGGCGGGGGTGCTGGCGGAGAGAGGGGGATTCGAACCCCCGATAGAGCTTTTGACCCTATAACGGTTTAGCAAACCGCCGCCTTCAGCCACTCGGCCATCTCTCCGGGCTCAGTCTGGATTATAGCGGAAATGCGGGTCTGTTCGTCGGCAGGAGTGAAGGCGCTTTGGGGCTCTGCCTTTCCTAGCGCTTGCCTCGAACGAAACAGCTGTTGGCGATTCGCCTTGCGCTTCGCAGGTTCCTGTTTACCGAAGGCTCTCGGTGGACTGAGCGAGTCTTTGCTTGCGTAGCGATTTGCCTTGTTTACTTCGCGACCTTCTGTTTGAGGGCGACCGGCTTGGGCTTGGCATCTTCGCTCTTCTGCTTTTCGTCTTCGAAGAACTTGGCTGCGCGGACGACGCGATCGCGCGCATAGGCGGCGTCGTGCCAACCCTTGATCTCAACCCGCTTGCCCTCGAGATCCTTATAGATGGAGAAGAAGTGGGTGATTTCTTTGAGCATGTGGGGGTAGATATCGGTGTAGTTCCAGACGTTGGTGTAGCGGGGGTTGTTTTTGCCGACGGCGAGCACCTTTTCGTCGAGGGTGCCCTGGTCGAGCATTTCGAGGAGGCCGATGGGGCGCACCTCGTGTACGCATCCGGCGAAGGTGGCGTGGGGAACGAGTACCAGCACGTCGAGTGGATCGCCGTCGTCGCTGAGGGTGGACGGGATGAAGCCGTAGTCACCGGGGTAGTGAACGGGGGAGTGCAGGTTGCGGTCGAGCTTAAAGACGTGCAGCTGCTTGTCGTACTCGAACTTGTTGGTACCGTCCTTGGGGATCTCGATGACCGCCCTGAAGACTTCAGGCGAACGATCGCCGATCGGGAGCTCCAAATAATTAACCATTCTTTTCTACATCCTCTCGGGGTTGGGTCCGGCAGGCAGATGGACCGGAATTTCTTTAGATGCGCATTGTGTGATGGTCTTTGAGTAGCGCTGGGGAAACCGGAAGGGCTCGGAGAGTGCCGAGGACCGGATATTGAGACACTTACCGGGGACCGCTGGAACTACTATAATCGCGGATAATGAAGGCGCATGTCTACGTTACATTGAAGACCTCGGTCCTGGATCCGCAGGGGCAGACCATCCACAATGCATTGCGCAAGATCGGTTTTTCCGAGGTGTCGGCGGTGCGCCAGGGCAAGTACTTCGCTCTGTCGCTTGCGGATGGGCTCAACGAGCAGGCGGCACGTACGCAGGTGGAGCGGATCGCGCGGGAAGTTCTGACCAACCCGGTAATTGAGGAGTTCACGTACCGGATTGAGGGGTAGCGGCTGGCTCTGGGAAGCTGTACCGGGCCTTGTGGCTCGTACGTTTTTTGCACGTAGTAGATTCTTCAGGGGTTAATGATCGGGTATTCGGGGGTATCCGGGTCTGAAGAGTGCGTGTGAATACCAGATCTGGGCCCGGACAGCGTCCTCAGGGGCTAGAGCCCCGCACAGAGCGCAAATCTAGTTCTCCCACAGCCTCTGAAGGCCTATGCTCCCTCCGACTCGGAGCTGCCGGAGTGGGAGATGATGTATATCTTTTGACATATTCTTCATTCCATAGCAGGTTAGGGGTAGATAGGCTGCTCCGGGGCTGAAGCCTGCGTTTGTGGTAACCAGATGTTACGTTTTTTGCACGTAATAGATATTTAAGGCGTTAACTGGACGGGTATCTGGGTGTCCGGGGCTGAAGAGTGCGCGTGAGTACCAGATCTGGGCCAAGACAGCGTCCCTCAGCGGCTAAAGCCTCGTGCACTCTGAGCAGCTTGGCGGCACGGATAAATCCGTGCCCTTTCAAAACTGTGCAGCGTGTTCAGAGGGCTGAAGGGCTCTCGTCACCGCGGGTCTCATTTGCGGATTCGGGCTGGGTTGCTGTGCTGGACGATGGGCGATTTGCATTTTTGTCCGGAGGTCAGGACGGGACAGCATTCGGCGAACATTGGGTTCTCCTGAAGAGCAGGGATCAGGGATCAGGGGTCGGTGGTCAGAAAAGCAGGGATCAGGATCAGGGGTGAGTGGTCAGTGATCTGTAATCCAGGTTTGAATCTTTTAGCGAGTTAGCGGCGCTGCGCGCCATGGCGAGTTCGCGAGTTAGCGTTACTTGGTTCCTTTCAACTGAGTTGTCGAGTTAGCGTGGCTTGGCTTTGGCCAGGTTGAGGCGGCGAGTTTGATTGATTGAGATGGAGGCTGGGTACGAATTAAGTTTGCGCTGTTGAGGGGTAATACGCTGCAAAACGGCCGATGAAAACTTCGGAGAGGAATGAGGGGTTTAGGGAAGAGGTCGGCCAGAGGGGTTTGACTTCTGAAAGTGGCGATCAGAGTTCGGGGCCAGCAGAGTAATTTCACCGACGGGCGTGTGGTCGTGAACTGGGAGGCATGGAAGATTCGGGCGACGAGTCTTTACCGAATTCTCAGTGACAGGTCGCATAAAATCAGGGCATGTGCGGAATTGTGGGGTACGTGGGAACCAAGAAGGTGGTCCCTGTCATTATTGAGGGGCTGCGGCGGCTGGAGTATCGCGGTTACGACTCGGCGGGGATTGCGGTAGGGGGGCCGAAGACGGCGCTGCTGGAGGTGTGTCGCGCTCCGGGGAAGCTGGGGAATCTTGAGGATGTGCTTCGCGAAAAGCCGCTGGAGGGCACGTTCGGAATCGGGCATACGCGGTGGGCGACGCATGGACGGCCCACGGAAGAGAATGCGCATCCGCACAGGGACTGCTCGGGCCGGATTGTGGTGGTCCACAACGGAATTGTTGAGAACTATCTCGAGCTGAAGCGCGAACTG
>Ga0157369_10008700_pt1 | contig 11640 bp, 8 predicted proteins | sample C25metaG_FD_113461 | JGI IMG/M metagenome (GOLD analysis project Ga0157369, IMG submission 113461) | Corn rhizosphere microbial communities from Kellogg Biological Station, Michigan, USA - C2-5 metaG | ecosystem: Host-associated > Plants > Roots > Rhizosphere > Soil | place: USA: Michigan... | reverse complement strand
GGACGGCAGACCTCCGTTGAGGGTGTCCTTGGGTATGCCGCCGAATCCAACCGACGCAGCGAAGTCGAGATTGGCCGCGTTGGGGTGCTGGAACCCGGTATGAAGATAGTTGTAGCCGACGCGGAACTCGTTGGTGAGCGACTGGGTGAAGACATGGGTTTCGGAGAGCATGAAATTCTCGCCGAGATCTTTCTGCGTTCCGTCATCGCCGAAACCGCCGCCGTCGAGGATCGTGCCCAGCGGGGGCGGGTTATATCCCATCTCATTCCAGTAACTGAAGCGCGAGTAGGCCGTGTCCTTGGCCCCGATGGTCCAGTCCAAGCGCGCATCCCACTGGAACGTGTTGTCGCTGACCGGACGAGTGACGATGTAGTTGTTGTAGGTCTTGCCGCCATTCGCGTTTGGCGCAGGGTAGTAGCTGAGAACCTTCAGCGCCGTCGGATTGAGTGTCACCCCGGGCACGCTGCTGGTGCAGGTGGAGCCCGAGACCATGCAGTTCCCAGCAAACGGAACGGGAGGCGCGTTCTGGCTCTGGTGGTAGAGTTGCACCGGGTTGTTGCCGGTCAGCGCGGGGTTGAGCAACTCTGAAAAATCTCCGGCGCGCATCAAGGGTGTCGGAACGGTCAAGGTGTTGGTTTCGCCGAAGCGAATGCGGTTGGCCTGGGCATCGGCGAAGAGAAACAGCCGGTTGTGCAGGATGGGGCCGCCCAGCGTGGCGCCGAACTGGTTCTCGTGATACACCGGCACGGGGTTAGTCGCCGGGTCGTTCCAGCTGCGAATGTCGAATGCTGTGTTGCGCAGGTATTCCCACAGGCTGCCATGCAGGTCGTTGCTGCCGGACTTGAGGCTGGCGTTGACAACTGCGCCGGCAGAGTGGCCAAACTCCGCGGAATAGTCACTGGTTTGCACCTTGAACTCGGCCAGGGCATCCGGCGGAGGCTGGGCCACGTAGCTGGCCCCGTTGTAGAAGTCCACTACGTTCGCGTTGTTGTCGACTCCGTCGAGAATGAAATTGTTCTCCTCGGCGCGCTGTCCGTTGGCGTTGAAGTCGCCTTTGCCCTGTCCGCGCGAGCCTTCGGGCGGCACGGCGCCGGCGGCCAGCTGGGCAATGTACACCCAGTTGCGGCCATTGAGGGGCACGCTATTGATCGTTTCCGTGTCCATGACCTGGCCGACCGAACTGTCCTGGGTCTGCATCAGCGGGGCCTCGGTGGTCACCGTCACGGTTTCGCTCGCCGCGCCGGGTTTGAGGGTGATCACCACGTTCAGGCGCTGTTGCAGGCTGAGGTGGAGGTTTGTCTGGGTGGTGGTCTGGAATCCCGGCGCGCTTACCGACACCTTGTAATTGCCGATCTTGACCGGCGAGAAAACGTAAATCCCGGCACCATCGGCGCTGGCCGTGAGTACCTGGCCCAGGTCTACATTGGAAAGCGTTACATTGGCATTGGGGATGACCGCTCCGGACGGATCCTGCACGACACCGGTGATCGTTCCCTGGTCGGCTTGTCCGAACAATCGCTGCACGGGCCCAAGGAAGAGGGCCAGCGCCAGGCAGGCCAATATTGATTGGCGTATGGATTTCATGTGTGCCTCCGACATAAAGGTGGTTCAGAGTGATGGGAAGAGTCTTGCAACGGAGGCAGACGGTTACGGAAGGACCGGGGGAACGACGGGCCGTTTGACCTCCGCGGCTATGTACACGATTACATTCGACCGCTAGTTTTTTACCACGGGCAGAACAGTACGACCCTCATGTAAACGTTGTCAAGCGAATTATGAAACCTTCTGTATTGGGCCCTCGTCTCTTTGCCAATTCCTGCAACGCGTTTCATAACGAAAGCATGACTGCGCGTGTGTGAAAATCAGGAGAAGCGCTCCCGGCGAGGAATGATGAGCCTGAGTATCCGCGAAATCGCAAAACTGGCCGGTGTGTCCAGCGCCACCGTGTCCCGTGTTCTCAACGGTTCAGCCCTGGTCACGGAAAAGACAGCGCAGCGGATCAGGAAGATTGTGGAAGACCTGCACTTTGTTCCGAACAACAGTGCCATCCACCTGAAAAACGGCAAGAGCCAGATCTACGGCATCATCATTCCGGATCTCACCAACCCGTTCTTCACCGAGACAATCAAGATCTTCGAGGAGTTGCTGTTTCAAAACGAGCAGGAACTGCTGGTGGCGAATACGGATTTCCACTCCACGCGCACGCAGCGCTCGGTGCGTCGCATGCTGCTGCGCAGGGTGGACGGCGTGGCCCTGCTGACCTCGGAGGTGGAAGCGGCGCCACTGGAATCGCTGGTGCAGAACCGGATTCCGGTGGTGACGACGGACCACTATCGCACGGGCCCGGGGGTGAGCGATATCGTAGTCGATTTTGAGGGCGGCATGGCGCAGGTGATGCACCACCTGAAGAAACTAGGACACCGGCAGGTGGGGTTCATCGGCGGTACCGAGGGCCTGGTCACCTCGCGCATTCGCCGCGAATCGTTCCTTGATGCGGTGGTCAAGCAGGGTATGGCTTCGCGGGAGGGGTGGATCGTGGAAGGCGATTTCAGGATCGAGGGCGGATTAGCAGCCATGCAGAAGATCATCGCCCAGCCAGAAGTTCCTACTGCCGTCGTCGCCGCCAACGATCTCACGGCTATCGGCGCCCTGCGCGCCGCTTACCAGAGCGGGTTGCACGTGCCCGACGATCTCTCGATCGTGGGCTGCGATGATATCGAGCTAAGCGACATTGTGTTCCCGCCGCTGACCACGCTGCGCATTTCGCGCCGCGAGTACGCAGAGCTTCTCTTCACAGCGTTGCACGATGGTGGAGAGGATCTGGGGCGCCCCGGCCGGCAGTACACGTTGTCAACCAAACTGGTTGTGCGGCAGTCCACCGGTCCCGCGCCTCACTCCAGAACGAGCGCGCGAACGACGCCTCGCAAGCATAAAGCGCAATGAGCAGCGCACGGGCCATACCCCGCCAGGTGCATCGCTCAGAAACTGTTGCTCAGAAGCTCTGCATCGTGACCCGTACTACCGCGGGCGCCTCGTGAAAGCACAATCCTCGGTCAGTCTCATCGCCATTCCACAGGCGGAGCGGCTTCCAGACTCCATCGTCGTAGCGGCCTTCTTCAGCGGTTAGGATCTGGCTATGAATCCACGGCTGCTTGCCCGGCAGGTGAAATGTCACGCTCGCATCGACGCCGGTCACCAGGAACTCATCGGGCCCAAGCTGTGCAATCAGCGCAGTGCCGTGCGCGTCTTTGGTCCCCGGAGCACGCCGCCCATCCTGCTGTGGGAATCCGAACTGCACCGTAGCCTTCCAGGTTCCGAAGTCCACCTCCTGAGTGGCACTGCCGGGCTCTTCAACCGCGGTTTTGACTTTACCGTCAAAGGCAAGCTGTGCCAGCTCACGATCCATCGGAGCAAGCAGCGCGAAGTTGCGTGCGTGCGCCGTCCATGGCTCGTCCCCCAGAATGTTCCACCCCGTTCGGTCCACGCCGAATGGTGAGAAGCCGATCGCGCCATCCCCCAGGGCATAGAAGAGAAACTTGGCAAAATTGTCGCTGCGCCCCGTCTCCGGAATCCACAGCGGATTGTCCGGCCGCGCGTATGCCGCGACCGTAGCGCGATAGAAGGGAGAATCATCCGAGTAAATGTCCGGCCCGATCAGGTCAACCGAAGGCGCGAGCTTCCGCCACAGCCCGACCAGTTTTTGCACGGGGCCCCCGCTTGGATAGCCGATTCCAGGTTGGTCGAGCTGCCTTTGCGGCAGTTGGGCTGCCGGATAATCGATCCACACGTTGATGTAATACGGAATATCGAAGACGCGCTTGCCCGCCCCGGCGATCTCGTTGATGTACTTCGCCTGATAGTAAGCCTGGAAGATCTCGTCGGCATCGTTTCCGAATACCTCATGCCACGTACCCGGCTTTTTCCCCGTCGCGGCGAGCAGATCGGCGGGGACCTGTGCCGCAAACAGGCGGTTCGCCTCCGCGGAGAAGTCGCGCACGCTGCCGATATTTCCCGATTCGTTCTCCACCTGGATCATCAGGACGGTATGCTGCTCGCCGTCAATCTGCCGCAGGTGCTGCATCAGCGCGGTAAATGCGGTCTTATCTGCTTCGAGGGTGTTCCGCGATATGGGCGAGAGCACATCAATGGGCTGCCCATCGGCGCGAATCACGCGGGGAAAGCGCGCGGTGTCGGCTTTCACCCAACTCGGCGCATAGTGCATGTTGCCGTTCTTCCACGTCCCGAACCACAGCAGGATGACGTGCAGGTGGTGAGCGCGCGCGCCATCCACAATCGCGTCGACATTCGTGAAGTCGAACCGACCTTGCTGCGCCTCAAGCTGTTCCCAGTAGACGGGCGCCTCAACCGTGTTGGCGTGCAGAGCCGCAATCGATTCCCAAACCTCCGGCAGTTCGCTCGGCCACGCGCTGGAGTTGTGGATCTGCCCGCCCAGAATCAGGAAGGGTTTTCCGTCCACCAGCAGGGCCCATCTGCCGTTCTGGTTCACGATGCGGGGCGTCTCGGCTCCGGCGGCAGCCGCCGGCAAAGGCAGCAAAGAGAGGAGGAAACACAACAGGGTGCACAAAATCGTCATGCGGCTCACAACTGCGCGATAGCTCATGTCTGTTTCACCTTCGTCGAATGTAATCGTGTACATTTGAGAATTGCAAGGCAGTTCTTTCAGGCAGTCCGCGCGGCACCGGCACCCCTATCGCCGAAAAAGAGGCATTTCAGCGGCGTGGCGCACGCAGGGCTAGCGCCACATGTAATTCAGGACTGCGCAACACAGCAGCAGAGTGCCGGCCATCACCCACCAGAGAGCACCGGGATTCCTTAGCGCCCCGGCCGCGAGATTGAAGACGAGCGTGTCGGTCTCCGCGCGGGGCTTTTGGTCTGCACGACGGCTTGCGGCCAGGCCAACCAGCAGGGACGTGAAGAACCCGGCGATCGCCACATAGAAATTGGCGCTCATCAGCGATCCGTAGTGCAGAACGTGCGCCGCCACCAGCGCGTGGTGCGTCAGCGCCAGAAGGAATCCGCTGGAGAGCCCTGCCAATGCGCCGGTTGCGGTGGCGCGCCGGGTAAAGACCCCCAGCGCGAACACCGCGAAGAAGGGCGCCCCGAACAACGAAAAAATGAGCTGCACATACTCCATCAGATCGCGGAAATAGAACGCAAGGTACGAAGCGGCAATGCTCAGCGCCACTGCAACCACGCTCGCAATACGTCCTATCCGGATGTAGTGCGGCTCCAGCGCGGTCTTACGGAGCATGGTCCGGTAGATCTCCTCCGTCCACACTGCCGAGGACGCGGACACATTCGCGGCGAGGCCGGTCATCAGGCTGGCTAGCACCATGGTCATGCCCAGGCCCAGCAACACGGGCTGAAACGAAGCGGCCATGAGCGTAGGAAGGGTCTCATCATAGCTTGCGGGCATTCTCGAACCCAGGTAGGCCGCCGCGCCCAGAGCCGGAGATACCACCAGCATGGAGAAGCCCAGCTTCCCAAACCCGGCCAGCAGTGGCACCATCCGCCCGGACGCCACGCTGCGCGCGGCCAGCGAGCGCTGGATCATCACGAAATCGGTGGACCAATAGCTGAAGCTGAGCACGAATCCGAGGCCGATCGTCACCCCGAGTCCGTCCAGAGGTGCACGCGGCGCAAAGAACGGTACGGCCGACCACAAATGCCAATGAGGGCCGGCCAGAGAGCGCGAGGTGTGGAACACGCTGGTCTTTAGCATCAGGAGGGGCAGCAGCCCAGCCACAATGACCGCCAGTTGAAACACTTCGTTGTAAATGGTGGCGCGCAGGCCTCCCAGCAGCACATAGATCAGCACCACCGAAGAGGCGAGCAGCGCGCCCGCGGAGAACGGCCAGCCGAAGACCACCTCAAGCACCTCGGCCATCGCATACAGGCCGATCCCTGATAGCGCGGTTCCGGTGATCAGGACAAGCGACGCATTGGCCAGGCGCACGCGGCCGTCGAAGCGCAGTTGCAGATATTCCGGCAGGCTCTTCACGCCGCTCCGCATGTACACCGGAATCATGACACCGGAAAGGAAGACGAGGCCGGGGATGGCGCCGATCCAGTAGAAGTGAAATGCGCCGACTCCATATTGCGCGGCCACCGCGCTCAGTCCCACAATCTCCAGCGCTCCGCAGTTCGCGGAAAGAAACGCCGCGGCGACAATCCAGACAGGGAGCGATCGGCTGGCATTCAGAAAGTCGTTGGCACGTCGAGTTCGGCGCCGCGAAACCCAGCCGATGAGGATCGTGGCGAGAATATAGAGTGGAAGAACCGCGAGGCCGCAGACTCTCGCCCAATGTCCTTGCAAGTGTTCCCGCCCGGTTGAATTTGCAGTGCCGAAGGTGGCTTTCCCGACCAATTTCGCGCGCGCAAGGCACACTCATGAGGGAATTCGAATGTGGCTGAAGCGCGCGTTTGCATGTCACCGCATTCGGCGATGATACCGTCCAGTGCAGGCACTCTGAAAGCGAAATGGATGAGTTACGATTTTGACTGGCGTCGGGATACATGCCACATGTCGAGGCGGAGTACGCACAAATCGGTCGCCCAAGTGGCCGCGAGTATCTTTCCATAATCCATAGCAGCGCGCCCGATCTCTGGGAATTCGATTCGCGCCTGATTCTATGTGGAGTCGACGCCTATTGTGCTGCGGGTCCAAAGCGGTACAGCGCCACAATCGCGAGCACCGTAATGAGGCCGGCGATTTCCGCAACGAGGTTCAGGTCGATTCGCAACTGCCTACGACCCATGGTGAGGCGGAGGGGTGGAATGCCGCCGGGATCTGAAAGCGTTCCGCCGTAGAGGCCCCGCGCGAACAGGGCAGCGAAGAAACCGAAGATCGGCAGCAGGGCCAGGAGCGCCGCAAGATAGAAACGCTCTGGTTGAAGTGGTCCATGGAGCCATAGCAACGAGCACCCCACAATCGCCAGCGCGGCCACAGTTCCGGTCTGCCACACCACATGGAATCGGGCATGCCCGAGCCACTGCGGGTGGGCGGCATGCGTGCGATTCAGATCGAGCGCAATGGTGGCGGCACCCTGGATGGCGCAAAAGACGGCCAGCAGGCCTCGAGAGATCAAGTGAGAATTCATGCGATGGGTCAACCTGCATGTGCGGTCTGTCCCTGGTGGGACTCGCGAGGCGCGAGGGGAAGCGTCAGAACCAGCTTCGCGCCTCCATCTTCATTGTTTTCGGCCGAAATGGCGCCTGCGTGAGCGCGTACGACGGCGTCTACAAAGGGGAGCCCGAGCCCGTGTCCGGTCGAGTGCCTGCCTTTCACAACGTTGGTGAACAATTGCGCGAGTACTTCGGAATCGAACCCCGGACCGTTATCCCGCAGCACGAGCCTTGCCATGTCGTCGTCCTGATGCAGGTACACGTCGACATTGCAGCCTTCGGCGAGATGTTTCAGCTCGTTATCGAACAGGTTGGCCACCATCCGATGAATGAGTCCTTCATCGCCCACAATGTAAATGGGGCCGGGGCTGTGCAGGTGAATACCAATGTCCTTGTCGTTCATCGAGGGCTCGTACAGAGCGATCATGGCGCGCAGCAGTTCGTCAACATCGATAGTGGTGGGGCGCAGCCGCAGGGCGTCGGCCTTGGCCTCGGCCACATCCAGCGACTTGTTCAGGAAGTCCGTCAGGCGGTCAAGCTCTTCGATAGCGGAAACAATCGGCTCCGCCTGCTCTGCTTCGCGCAGCGCCAGCGAAGTCTCCAGTTTGCCGCGGATGGCGGTCAGCGGGCTGCGCAAATCGTGCGCGAGCGAATCGGTAATCGTGTGTAGCTGGTGCACGCTGATTTCAATGCGGTCGAGCATGCGGTTCAGGGTGAGCGCCAACTGGGCAATTTCATCATTTCCCGGCGTGGTGGGCACGCGCATCTGCAGGTCCGACTCGCCGATGTGCGAGGCTGCTTCCGCAATTTTCCTCACATGGCTCAGCGTGCGTCGCGAGGTGAAGAAAACGATTGCGAAGCCCAGCAAAACCAGCGAAAGCCACAACACGAAGAAGCGCGTGCGCAGATTGAAAACCACGCGCCGCTGATCTCGCTCGGAGAGTCCGAGGTACACGCGGCCGCCGTCGTTCATAATGTCCGTCGCAACGCGAAATGGTATGGCGTACCCGCGCACGCGGATGCTCAAAGGTCTGCCGACTTCAAACGTGTGCGCCTGGATTGCCTGGAGGTGAGCCTGCCCGTCGCCATCGCCCACCCACAGTTTGAGGGCACCGTCCCTCCCGGTCTGGAGGAAGAACACCGAGTCGTTCGTCGTTTCGTGCGAAACCGCCCGGTTCGGCACTTCGCGGGAGGCCAGTTCGGCAACTTCGCCCACCACGCGGTTGTAGAGCGCATCATTGGGAGTGCGTTCGGCCACATCTCCCAGCACTCCCACTTCTCCGCTGAGCCACGCATCACTGCGGCGCTGGATGTCGCTCGCCACAAAGCGATCGAGAAGGATGAACACCACAATCGTTCCACAGGTGAACGCCAGTGTTGCCCACAACGAAATGCGCCAGGCGGCGCTGCGAAATGCAGGCTTACCTGTCCTGGAGGACATAGCCCACTCCCCGCAGAGTCCGAATCAGTGGCCACTGCCCGTTGCCGTCTACCTTGCCGCGAAGCCGATAGATGTGGACATCCACCACGTTTGTGTCGGGTTGAATGCGCATGCCCCACACCTTATCAAGGATCATGGACCGTGTGACCACCCGGCCGGCATTGCGACACAGGTATTCGAGCAGCACGAATTCCTGCGGCGTAAGTTGCAGGGGCTGTCCGGATCGCGTGGCTTCGCGCCGCAGTAAGTCCAGTTCCAGATCCTGAACTCGCAGTCTTGTCAGCTCGATACCTGCCGGCACATTGCGTTTCAACAGATTTCGCAGGCGCGCCAGTAGCTCGGCGAGGGCAAACGGCTTCGTCAGATAATCGTCGCCGCCTTGTTCGAGTCCGCGCACACGATCATCTACCGACCGTCTCGCCGAGAGAATAAGTACCGGTGCCTGTACGCCCATTTGGCGCAAACTTGTGATGAGGTTTATGCCGTCCTGATCAGGCAGACCAAGGTCGACGATCAGAATGTCATAGGTGTTGACCTTGGCGAGGCCTTCCGCCGTCTTTCCATCACGCGCCAGGTCCACGGCGTACCCGGCCTCAGAAAGTGCCTGCTGCAGGAAGGCCCGGATATCGTGCTCGTCCTCCACGATCAGAAGCCGCATGCACAAGATATTAGCCGATAAGACGCAGGCCGGCGCGCAGGAGCGTTCTGATTTCAGCTCAGATGAACAACCCGTCATGGCGGTTTTCTGAAACCGTTCTTTGAAACCGCTATGCGGCTGATAGCGAACGGCTCTAAGCGGCCAACCCTCGGCGAATGAACAAATTGTCATGGTCCGCTGTCATGGATTTCGCTTCCAATTGGATAAGCACAACGTCTCAAGATAACGTCCTGCAGCACGAACGCGGAGAGAATATATGGCACGCGGTACAGCTGTCGATATACGAGACTGGAGTGATTCTATTCATCAGGAACTGATTCCGGCAGGCAGGCAAGATGCCACCAAGACCCGGTTATTGGCTGCATTCGGCGAGCGCCTGCATATTTCACCCCACGTCGAGCCCACGCTCGCCGAGTCGCTGCGCTATCTGTTGGCACATGCAGGCAGCATGGTGCGGCCGCGCATTGTCTACCGGCTTGCCGAGGCGTACGGCATCGAAGAGGAGCCTGCAACCGATCTGGCCATCGCCCTGGAGTACTTCCATACCGCCTCCTTGGTTTTTGACGATTTGCCCTGCATGGACAATGCAAGCATGCGCCGCGGGGTTCCATGCGTCCATGTTGCATTTGGCGAATCCACCGCGATTCTTGCTGCGCTGGCGCTGATCAACCGCGCTTATGCGCTGGCCTGGCGGGCGATCTCATCTTGCGATCCGGCGTTCCGCGTGTCCGCGCGGAACTATCTGGAACTGCGGCTTGGCACCCAGGGCCTGCTGAACGGACAAAGCCTCGATCTCAACTACTCCAAACTGCCGCACACCCTTGATTCGGCAGAGAGGGTAGCTCAAGGCAAGACCGTTTCTCTTATTGCGCTCACGCTCGTGCTGCCCGCTTTGGCCGGTGGTGCAACCAGGCGCGAACTGCAACTGCTGCACAGGATCAGCACCTACTGGGGCCTGAGCTATCAAATCGTCGACGACCTTAAGGATGTCCTCGAAAGTTCCTCCACCTCGGGCAAGACTGCAGCGCGTGACCTGCATCTTGGCCGTCCGAACATGGCCCTGGCAATCGGCGTGGGCGGATCTGTCCACCGCCTGCTTCGCCTGTTGCATGCCGGCGACCGCAGCCTGGAGATGCTGGTCAAAGGTCGTCCCACGCTATCTTTCCTGAGGGAATTTCGTGGAACCCTAAAGGACGAATTGAATCGCGTAATCGAAGGGGCCGGGGCGATTCCGATCGACAAGAAACGATGATCTTCTTTCGATTGATTCTGGTCAATCTTTTGCGGCACCGGATCCGCACATTCATCAGCATTGCGGGCATCGCGTTCAGCGTTGCGGCTATGTTGACTGTCGTGACCGTGCTCGAAGGCGCGGTAGGCATGTTTTCCAGCATCCTGTCGAGCGGCTCGGAGATGATCGTCTTCGAGCGTAATGTTTCTGACCTGTTTTTCAGCGATGTGCCGCCGGTTGCCAAAGACGACATTGCCCGGTGGCCCATGGTGAGCCATGCCGACCCCGTTCTTTTCGGTGTGGTATCGAGCGCGGATCATCCCATCATCACGTGCTTCGGAGTCACTGCGCAGGATGCGCGCCTGCGCAATGCGACCTGGGACTCCGGCAGCGCGGCCGGTTTTAGTGCGGACGGAAACGCAGTGGTCCTGGGCGCGCGCGCTGCCGAATTCCTGGGAACGTCGACGGGAAAGGACGTGCCCATCGGCCACGGAACGTTCCACGTCATCGGGGTCATCCGTACTCAGAATGGATTCGAGGATGGCGGAGTCTTCATGCCCCTTGCCGAAGCACAGAAGTTCTTTCACAAGGAAGGCTCGTCGGTCATCACCATCAAGCTGCGCAATAAACAGGATGCCGCCGCCTTCAAGGCGCAGGTGCACCAGCACTATCCCAATCTCATCGCGCTGGAAGACGCGGAGTTCTCGCGGTCCTACTCGCAATTCAAGATTCTGAAGGCAACAGCTTGGGCCGTTGGAGCCTGCGGGCTTGCCCTGGGCGGCCTGGGTGTCGCCAACACGATGATCATGTCCGTGTTCACGCGCATCCGGGAAATCGCCATTTTGCGGGTGAACGGTTTCGCAAACCGGCAGATTGCCGGTACTATCTTCGGGGAATCGGCGATAGTTTCGCTGGCAGGCGCGCTGGCCGGGCTAGCCATCGGGTCGATTACGTTGTATGCATTGAAGGCAATTCCGGCGCTGCACGGATATGTGGATGTGACCATGCATCCGTTGTTGATGTTGATCGTCGTGCTGCTGGCGCTGCTCACCGGAGTGGCAGGCGCGCTCTATCCTGCCGCTTACGCGATGCGCATCCGGGCTGTGGAGGCGCTGCGTTTCGAATGACGACTCATCCTCAATCCGCCACAGACCCTGTAATTAT
>Ga0157369_10008696_pt1 | contig 11641 bp, 10 predicted proteins | sample C25metaG_FD_113461 | JGI IMG/M metagenome (GOLD analysis project Ga0157369, IMG submission 113461) | Corn rhizosphere microbial communities from Kellogg Biological Station, Michigan, USA - C2-5 metaG | ecosystem: Host-associated > Plants > Roots > Rhizosphere > Soil | place: USA: Michigan... | reverse complement strand
GCTGCCGGACGGCAGCGGCCTCGACGCGGTGAAGAAGCTGCGCGCCGCCAACCCGCAGATGGGCATCGTCGTGCTGACGATGTACGCCGGGGACGAGCACCTGTTCGGCGCGCTGGAGGCGGGTGCGTCGGCGTTCGTGCCGAAGGACGCGCCGGCCGAGGACGTCGTCGCCGCCGCGCGGCACGCCGCGGCCTCGCCGGAGGCATTCTCCGCCGCCGACCTCGCCAACGCGATGAAGCGGCGGCTCGCGCCGTCCGGCCCGCAGATCTCGCCGCGCGAGCGCGAGGTGCTCGGCCTTCTGGCCGACGGTCTCGCGGTGGCGCAGATCGCGAAGAAGCTCTACATCAGCGAGTCGACCGCCAAGACGCACATCTCGAAGCTCTACGAGAAGCTCGGCGCGGGCAACCGGGCGCAGGCCATCATGACCGCGATGCGGATGGGCCTGATCAAGCCGCAGACCGCCGACGACCCGCTGCGCTGAGCCCTCCCCGGCGGAGTTGTCAGCACGACAGGTGGCTGGAGCGACACCACGTGCTGACAACTCGCGAATAACCGACGCCACCCGGCGCGTCAATAGGACGAACCGGCGGCGAGTTGCGGCCGAATGCATGCTGACGCGGCTCGCCCCGACCCCGAAGATGTCGTGGGGCGCTGAACTCGAGGGGGGTTCAGCTCTGGGGTGACGGGCCGGTTCCTTGGAACCGGCCCGTTTCTTTTCCCGCCGATCCCGACCGCCGCGGGCGTGTATCGCATCACCGCGACGCTGTCAATACCCCTCCTGGCGCTGAACCCCGCCCGCCTTGCCGATGCCCGTGGCGGCTTCGCCGTACTTGACTGCAACTGTCGGTCTTTCCCTCGAGTGCGGAGGCAGCAGCGCATGACCCAGCATCCGGTCGCGCGACGCCGCCTCGGCATGATCACGCTCGAGCGCGTGCTGCTGCTCGCAGCCGTCATCGGCATCGTCACGCTCATCGTCGTCAGCCTCGTCTGACGGCTGCTCACTACCGAAGGAGCGCTACCCCCGTGGCTCTGCGTCGTACCCGCCCGACCGCCGGCCGGCACTCCGGCGACGGCACTCCGGCGTCGGTCGCTGCCGCCGCCGACCTGGTCACGGCGTCCGAGGTCGACGGCGAGGACAGCTGGACCCGGCTCGGCGACCTGCTCGTCGCGCGCACCCGGGTGACGTCGCCACAAGTCGCCGAGGCGCTGCTGCGCCAGTCGGCGTCGGGCCAGCGGCTCGGCCGCCTGCTGGTCGAGGCCGGCGCGCTCGAGGAGCGCGAGCTCGCGCTGGCGCTGGCCGAGCAGATGGAGCTCGCGCTGGTCGACCTGGCACAGGAGTCACCGGACCCCGACGCGGTCGCCTGCCTGCCGGAAAGCCTCGCCCGCAGCGAGATCGCGGTCCCGATGATGAAGCTCGACAACACGCTCGTCGTCGCGGTGGCCGAGCCCTCCAACACGTTGCGCATGCAGCTCGCGCAGGCCGCCCGGATGCCGATCACGATGGTTGTCGCGCCCGCCAACGAGATCCGGCGCGCGATCGACGCGTCGTACCGCGCGCTGACCGATGTCGAGTCTTTCGTCACCGCGTTCCAGCAGTCCGAGTCGAGCCGTACGAAGCAACCGGTCGCGCGGCTGGCCGAGGCCGGCATGACGACCGAGGACGCGCCGGTCGTCCAGCTCGTCAACAAGATCCTCACGCAGGCGCTGCGCGACCGCGCCTCGGACGTGCACATCGAGCCGCAGGACGAGAGCTTGCGGGTGCGCTTCCGGATCGACGGCGCGCTGCACGACGTGCTCGCGTTGCCGACCGAAATGGGCCCGGCGCTGGTCTCCCGGTTGAAGATCATGGCCGGCATGAACATCGTCGAGCGGCGGCGGCCGCAGGACGGGCAGCTGCAGATCAACGTCGACGGCCGCGAGGTCGACGTACGTGTCGCGACGGTCGGCGTGCACTGGGGCGAGAAGACCGTGCTCCGGGTGCTCGACAAGTCACGGTCGGTCTACAAGCTCGGCGACCTCGGTATGCCGAAGGACACGCACGCGGCGTTCTCCAAGCTGATCCGCGCGCCGTTCGGCATGGTGATCTGCGCGGGTCCGACCGGCTCGGGCAAGACGACGACGTTGTACGCGTCGCTGTCGGAGATGAACGACTCGGCGCGCAACATCATGACGATCGAGGACCCGGTCGAATACGTCTTCCCGTCGATCAACCAGATCCAGACCAACGAAGCCGCGGGCCTGACGTTCGCGACCGGTCTCAAGTCGATCCTGCGGCAAGACCCCGACGTGATCCTCGTGGGCGAGTCGCGTGACGTCGACACCGCGCGCATCGCGGTGCAGTCCGCGCTGACCGGCCACTTCGTGCTCTCGTCGCTGCACGCGACCGACGCGGTCGCCGCGCTGCACCGCTTCCTCGACATGGGCATCGAGTCGTTCCTCATCGCGTCGTCGGTTCTCGCGGTGGTCGGCCAGCGGCTGGTACGGCGGACCTGCGACTCGTGCAAGGCGCCGTACAAGCCCACCGACGAGGAGATGGCGTTCTACAACGAGCTCGGTGGCCGGCCGAAGCGTGCCTTCACCGCCGGGACCGGCTGCAACCTGTGCGCCGGCACCGGCTACCAGGACCGGATCGGCGTGTACGAGTTGCTGCGCATCACGCCTGAAATCAAGCGCCTCGTCGTCGGCTGGGCAACCCAGGACGAGCTGCGGCGCATGGCAGTGTCACAAGGAATGCGCACGCTGCAGGACGAGGCGCTCACGCTCGTCGAGAACAACGTGACCACGATCAGCGAAGTCGTTCGCTCCATCTACGCCGTATAAGGACCATGATGACCAGCATGACCGATGAGTCCGTTGAGACACCGGCCGGCAACGAGTCGTCCGACAACAACAACAGTCGCTTCCAAGCGTTGGCGAATCTGGAGCTGACGCCGAAGAAGATCAAGCGGCGCGAGCTGATGCACTTCTCCCGGCAGATGGCGGTGTTCATCAAGGCCGGCATCCCGATCATCGACGCGCTCGAAACGATTTCGAGCGAGGTCAAGAACAAGTTCTTCAAGCAGGTGCTCGACGAAGCGATCGCCAGCCTCCATGGCGGGTCGACGTTCGCCGGAGCGTTCGAGGCGCACGCGAAGGCGTTCCCGCCGTACTACATGGGCATCCTCCGCTCGGCCGAGCTCACTGGTCAGCTCGACTATGCGCTGGACCAACTCGCGGAGTACGTCGACCGTGACCTCGAAGCGCGCCGCAAGATTGTCTCCGCGCTGACCTATCCGATGATCGTCGCGGCCATGGCGGTCGTGGTCGTCGTCATACTCGTCGCGTTCGTCCTGCCGAGGTTCAAGCACTTCTTCTCCGACCTCGGCGCGAAGCTGCCGCTGCCGACCCGGATGCTGCTGAGCTTCACGGACTTCACCCAGAACTACTGGTGGATCTTCGCGATCCTCGCGGTGATGCTCATCGGGCTCGGGCTCTGGCTCACGCAGTCCGACCGGGGCCGGCTGGTACGCGACCGGGTCGTCCTTCGCACGCCCGCGCTCGGCGACGTCGTGCAGACCGCCGTGCTCGAACGGTTCTGCCGGATCCTGAGCTCGATGACCAGCTCCGGCGTGCCGCTCACCGAGGCGCTCGACGTCACCGCGCAAGCGACCAGCAACGTGGTCTACCGCAACGGCATCGCGCAAGCCCGCGAAGCGATGATGCGCGGCGAGGGGCTGGCCGGCCCGCTCGGTCAGACCGGACTCTTCCCGTCGGCCGCGCGCCAGATGCTCCGGGTCGGTGAAGACACCGGCACGATGGACGAGCAGCTCGGCACCGCGGCCGAGTACTTCGCCCGCGACCTCGACTACAAGATCAAGCGGTTCACCAGCCTGTTCGAGCCTGCCGTCATCCTGTTCGTCGGCATCGTCGTCGGCTTCGTCGCAATCGCGCTCGTCTCCGCGATGTACGGCATCTTCCACCAGGTGCACCCGTGATCGAACGCTTCTCGCGGCGTCGCGAGAGCGGTGAGACCCTCCTCGAACTGCTCATCGCGGTCGTCATACTCGGCATCTCCGGAGTCGGGCTCGTCTCGGGCCTGACCACCGGCGTCATCGGCAGCGACACGCACCGCCGGCTGAGCAGCGGCGAGACGGTGCTGCGCGCGTACGGCGAACTGGTCAAGAACCAGGTGATTCACGCGCCGTCCACGACACTCACGCAGGACCTCAACGCCTACTCGAACGGCAACTGCCCGAGCAACGTCACGACGTCGGGCAGCAACTGCATCATCCCGGTGGCGAGCACTGCGGCGTTCGCGCAATCAGGCACCTACACGATCTCCGTCGACGGGGTGCTGTGGTCCGCCACCGTCAACGACGCGACCTCGTTCTCGGCGTCACCGCTCGGCGCCGGGTCGGCGGCAAGCGGTGCGTCGGTCCAGCGGTACGAGGCGTGCCCGACACCGGCCTACTGGGCCGGCGTCACGACCGCGAATCCCGAGCTGACGAGCGTCACCACCTTGCAGGCCCCAACGGTCACCGGTGTGACGTTCTACGACTACAGCAACAACCCGATCGCGAACTGCTCGAGCTGGTACAGCGCTGCGGGCAACTCGGTCTGCTCCAACACCAACAATCAGTGGACCCGGTGCGAGCCGCCGTGGATGAGCGTCGCCCTGTCTGTCGCGTCGACCGACAACAAGGTCACGCGGACCACGACCGTCATCATCCGGAGGGTCCCGTGACGACGCGCCCGCGCGGCGACGACGGCATGACGCTGATCGAGTTGCTCATCAGCATCATCGTCCTTGCCATCATCATCTTCCCGCTGATCATGGTGCTGGAGTTCTCTTTCACCACCGCCAGCGCGACCACGCAGCGGACCCAGGACTCCGCGGGCGCACAGATCATGTCGTCGTACTTCGTGACCGACGTGCAAGGCGCGGACTTCGTGTGGTCGTCGGCACATCCGACGAATTTCGCGACCGCCATCCCGAATCTGGACCCGACCAAACCCCCGTCTGCGTCGGTGCAATGCGGAAGCACAAGCGGTGCCACCCAGACCGTTCTCGAACTGCAGTGGCAGGACTTGTCGAACGCGATCTCGTCCGTGACCTACGACGTAGTCACGCCCACGGACGGGACCGACCCGGCGCTGGTGCGGCACACGTACTCGGTCAACGTCGCCGCGAACAGCTGCACACCCACCGGATCGACGACGCTGATCTACGCGCTCGACAACAGCGCCGGCAAAGCACCCACGGTCACCTGCGCACCGGTGAGCTGCGTCACGCCGCAAACGGTGCAGATGACGGTCAACGCGTTCGCGACGACGTCGAACACGTTGAAGAACGCGCCGCTGTACGGCAAGCAGGGCACCGACGACTACACCTTCAACCTGACGGCAACAAGGCGGCTCGGATGATGCGGCGACTTCGGCAACGGGTCCGCGAGATGGACCCCAGTAGCGACGAAGGGGTGTCGCTGCTGCTCGCGTTGGTGTTCGTCCTCTTCGTCGGGCTCATCGTCACTGCGGTGCTCCCATACACCGCGAGTGGCATCACCGCATCGAATGCCGTCGCCGACGTCCGCACGACGCAGAACGCCGTCGACGGTGCGGTCGACCAGGCGATCAACTCGATCCGGAAGAGCTTCGTGCTCGGCACCCAGAAACTCTGTTCGAACAACGTCGCGGACACGTACACCGCGCCCGCGTACGCGCCGCCGACGTCCGACATCCAGCCGGTCACCGTCGCCGTGGACTACTGCAACATGCCGAACGCGGCCGGCGGGTCGAGCACCACTCCGGACTTCGCCATCCAGACGCTGCGCGGCGGTGTCACCACCGACGGCAACAACACGATGCTCGTGGCCGGCGGCATCCTGTCCAACAGCGACGTCACCTTCAGCGCGACCGGCACCGGCAACAACCAGAGCCTCAACGTCGACGGCGACGTCTACGCCAAGGGCACCTGCTCGGCCAAGAGCTTGTTCGTCGTCAGCGGCGTCGAGCACTGCGGCTCGAGCTACGACCCCGCGAACGACCCGGACCCGACGAAGGATCCGCTGGTCAACCTGGTCAGCCCGTTGAACCCGTGGGCATCCAACGGCACCGGTAGCACATTCAGCCTCAACGCAAGCGGCCTGCCCACCACGGCATCAGTCGTCGACGCCCTCGGGACCTGCGACGTCACGAACGCCAACAGCGTCGTCACGTTCTCGCCCGGCTTCTACAGCCAGAGCCCGCAGCCCGACCCGACAACCTGCACCGGGACCAAGCACAGCGTCTGGTGGTTCAAGCCGGGCGACTACTACTTCGACTTCCCGGACAGCAAGTTCGACGACGCCGCCGTCAACCCGACGCAGTTCGCCGACTCCGACGCGCAATTCGGCTCGAACGGCACGCTCGTCCTTGGCGGCACGCCGTTGAACTGGGTGCCGGGGACAGTCACAGACAACTCGACGGCGATCATCAACCTCTACAAGAACGATCCCGACCACACGAGTCCAGCCTGCGATTCGACCAAACCGGGCGTGGATTTCGCGTTCGGCGGTCCGACGAACGTCAATATCGGCCTGCAAGGGTCGTCGGGTCCGGACCGGCTCGAGCTGTGCTCGGCTGCCGTCGGCACGCAGTCGATCTCGCTGTTCGGCCTGCGCTCGAGCGACGCCCCGAACGGCATCCGCTCGACGACCGCTACGGCCGCGACCGCGAACGTGACCCCGACCGCGGTCGTCTACTCGCCCGCTGCGAACGCCTCGACGATTGACACCTCGAACGCGAGCGCCTCGCTCTCAGGTGACGGGCCCAACAAGCTCGCGTCGCTCGTCTACACCGGTTTCGACATGAGCAGCATTCCGGCCGGCTCGCTGATCACCAAAGCCCAGATACACGTCAAGTGGGCGACCACCGGCACCGGCGCGGCCGTCGTCACCAACACCCTGACGCAGCTGTTGCCCGCGACGCCGAGCCTCTTCACGGCGCCGGCAATGGCAGCGAGCGGAGACACCACGATCCCGCTGAACATCCCCGTCACCACCGACCCGGTGCGCTGGCGGGCACTCAAGAGCGCCGTCAGCACGCTCAGCCTGAAGTTCACCGCCGACGGGACTTCCCTCACTCCGACGGTTGTGGGCAAGAAGGGCACCACACCGGCCCAGACCGCGACGTCGACAGTCGACGGCGTGCAGCTCGAGGTGAGCTACGTGCCGCCGGCGCTCGAGCCGATACGGTGCGCCGGTTCGCTCACGTTCCCGGTCACGACCCCGTGCAACATCCTGACCAACAAGGTCGACGACACGCTGTTCCTGCACGGCACCATCTACACGCCGAAGTCCATCCTCGAAGCCGCCGTACACAACTACAGCAGCACGGTGTTCGAGCGCGGTGTCATCGCGGACAGCCTGATCGCGCACCTGTCGTCGTCGGCGAAGCAGACTCTCCCGCCGTTCCAGCTGCCGAAGGGCGGCAAGGACCGGACCGTCGAGTTCACCGCATGGACGCTGAAGCCGGACGGCAGCCGCGACCGCAAACGGCTCGTGGCGCTCGTCCATTACGTCGACTTCATCACCATGCCCGGCAGCAAGACCCTGGCCTCCCCCGGCCACAGCGTGCAGATCCTGAAATGGACCGTGCTGCGCTGATCCGCGACCGATCGGTGGACCTCATCCGCCGTAGGTATCGGTGGACCCAACCGAACGACCGATAGCGCGCCTGCTCCATACCCATAAGCATTCGATTCGAGACGCAGACCACATCCGAAGGGACACGCACCATGCATCAGCTGCGCAAGGCAAAGGACGAGGGCTTCACCCTCATCGAGCTCCTCATCGTCATCATCATCCTCGGCATCCTCGCGGCGATCGTGGTGTTCGCAGTGGGAAGCACCCGCGGCGACTCGCTCCAGGCGACCTGCAAGACCGACGTCAAGTCGATCCAGCTCGCCGCCGAGGCCTACAAGACCAAGAACGGCGCCTACCCGGTCACGACGACCGGCAACGGTGGCTCGACCGGCCAGGCGAAGCTGAGCGACGCGACCGTCGGCGGCACGCTGAAGGGTTGGCCCGGTGGCGACCCCACCGACACGAGCACCGACCTCGCCTTCGTGTACGCGAGCACCGGTACACCTGACGGCAGCGGTTACAAGATCACCATCTCCGGCAAGAATTACGGGACCGGCTCCCACGTCGTCCTCGACACCGACAACGACACCACGGTCACCACGGCCTGCAAGTCGAGCTGACCTGATAATCCGCACTGAGGGCCCGGCGTTTACGCCGGGCCCTCAGTCGTTGTCAGCGCACGATCTCCATCCGCAGGCCGTTGTCGTCCCACTCCGGTTCTTCGGGCACCCGGCTGACCGCCCGCGCGATGATGCGCCTGGCCGTCCAGAGGGCGACCGCCGCGTCGACGAGCTGACCGGCCCGGACGCCCTTCGGCGTCGCCTGGATGATGCGCTCCGAACCCGGCATTCGCTCCAACAGCAAGGCCTTGCGCTCTCTCTGCCCGGCCGCGGTGTCCTTCGAGTACTTGAGCACCTTGTCCTCGGCGAGCTGGAAGAACGACAGCTCGGGCCGCACCTCGAAGATGCGCCGTTGCAGGTACGGCTGCATCTCCTGGTCGACCTCGCGGATCTTCGCGAACTGCTGCCACGTGACGATGTCGAGCTGCCCGCCGTTCGCCTTGCGCGCCACTTCGTAATCCTTCGCGTCCAGCGACTTGCGCGTCGGCGTAGATCCGATGGCGCCCGCGTGCGGGAAGCCGGGAATCTCGCGCGCGGCGACGTCCGCGGCCCGACCTCGCCGCGACGGCTTGGTCGGCAGTCCGATCGGCAGCGTCACCGCAATCACGGCGTACGACGGGATCGCGTCGACGATGTCGCGGAAAGTCGCCGCGACGGTCGGCTCCTCCGGGAACACCTGGATGCCGACAAGCTTGCCCGACGCGACCAGCCAACCCGCCCGGCACGGCACGACGCCGGCCATGACTTTGTACGGCAATTCCGGTCCACGCTGCATCCGTCCCTGCCCCGGCACGACCCCCACGCTAGTCGGCCCATCGGCCAATCAGCCGTTCGGACACACCTGCCCGCAACCCCTGTCGCTATCGCGCGGAACGGGTCAAACTTCTCCCATGGCCACGAAGAAGAACATGGACGATGCCCGCGTCAGCCGCCTGCTGTCGAACCTCTGGGATCTCGGCGCCACCGACCTGATCCTCACCGTGGGCGCGCCGCCGATGATGCGCCTCAACGGTGAGCTGCAGCCGTTCAACGGCGACTCGCCGCTGACGTCCGATGACACCGAAGGCATGCTCGCCTCGATCCTCCGCACCCAGAACCGCGAGCCGTTCGGTGACGACAGCCGCGAGCTCGACTTCTCCTTCACCTGGGACGAGAAGGCGCGCATCCGTGGCAACGCCTACCGCCAGCGCGGCAACGTCGGCGTGGCCCTGCGGCTCATCCCGCACGAGATCCCGTCGTTCGAATGGCTCGGCCTGCCCGTCCCCGTGCAGAAGTGGGCCGAGCTGCGCCGCGGTCTCGTCTTCGTGACCGGCCCGACCGGCGGCGGCAAGAGCACCACGCTCGCCGCGATGATCGACTGGATCAACCGCAACCGGCGGGTGCACATCATCACGATCGAAGACCCGATCGAGTACGTGCACGACCACGCGATGTCCGCGGTCGACCAGCGCGAGGTGGGCGACGACACCGCGAGCTTCAGCGACGCGCTTCGCAGTGCGCTCCGCGAGGACCCGGACGTCCTGCTCGTCGGCGAAATGCGTGACCTCGAATCGATCCGGTTCGCCCTCACCATTGCCGAGACCGGCCACCTCGTCTTCGCCACCTTGCACACGAACGACGTTGCGCAGGCTCTCGACCGCATCGTCGACGTGTTCCCCGCCGAGCAGCAGCCGCAGATCCGCGTGCAGCTCGCGAACACGCTCTCCGGCATCTGCTACCAGCGGTTGCTCCCGCGCGTCGACGGCGGGCTCGTCGCCGCCTACGAGGTCATGGTCGCGAACTCCGCGGTCCGCAACCTCATCCGCGAAGGCAAGACCAACCAGCTGCGCAACGTGCTCGTCACCGGCCAGGCCGAGGGCATGCAGACCCTCGAGATGTCGCTGAACCAGCTCGTGACGGACCGCGTCGTCGAGTACGACGAGGCCCTCGCGACCTCGCTGTACCCGAAGGAGATCGTGCGCCCCGCGCCGGTCGCCCCGGTGCAGGCGGTTCAGCCGGTGCCCCCCATGCCGGCGCCGGCGGCGACCGGCAAGAAGCGCCGCTTCAGCGCGTAGCCAGCCCCCGGCGGGACGCAGCGACGCGGTCACTCCACTGCCCCGAGGTGGCCCGTCCAGGCCGTGAAACGACCGCCGATCTACGTCTGGCCGGCCAACCAGCCGCGCAACGATGCGACCGAGCGTTCCCACGACCACTCCTGCTCGACCCACTCGCGCCCGCGCGCACCCATCGCGGTCGCGCCCGCCGGGTCCGACAGCAGCGCACCGACCGCATCGGCGACGTCGCGCGCCGACGAGCCATCGACCAGCACACCGGTTTCGCCGTCGCGTACGGCGTCGGGCGCCCCGCCGCTTCGCCCGGCCACGACCGGGAGCCCGCACGCCGCGGCCTCGAGAAACACCATGCCGAGTCCCTCGACGTCGAGCCCCCCGAGCCGCGTCCGGCACGGCATCGCGAACACGTCGCCGGCGCCGTAGTACGACGGGAGCTCCGCCGCGGGCACCGACCCCGTCAGTACGACGTGCGGCCGCAGCCCGGCGCGGTCGACGTAACGTTCGAGGTCGCCGCGCGACGGCCCGCCGCCGACGAGCAGCAGCGCCGCGTCGGGCACCGCCGATCGGATCGCCGGCAGCGCGCGCAGCAACACGTCCTGGCCCTTGCGCGGCATCAGCCGGGACACGCAGACGACGACCGGCCGGTCGGTGAGCCCGAGCGACGCGCGGATCGCCGCGCCGCGGCCTGGACGGAACACCGTCGCGTCGACCCCTGGCGTCAACCGCGCAAGCCGGTCCCCGTAAGACGGACCGAGCGCGCGGGCGAGATGCCCGCGGGTGAACTCGCCGAGGTAGGTCATCACGTCGACCGACGCGCCTATTCGCCGGAGCAGCCGCCGCGCCGCGGGCAGCAGCGACCAGCCGACCTCGTGCCCGTGCGTCGTCGCGACGAGGCGTTGCGCACCGGCCGCGCGCAACGCGGGCGCGAGCAGCCCCAGCGGCGCCGCCGCACCAAACCACACCGACGTGCACTCGCGCGACCGGAGCAGCTCGACGGCCTGCCGCCGTACCACGGGCGTCGGCAGCAGCACCGACGTGTCCGCGCGGACGACCTCGTACGGCTGCTCCGCGTCCCACTCCTCCCAGCCGCGCCACCGCGACGTGAGCACGACGACGTCGTCCGGCGGCATCCGCGAGACCAGCCCGTGCACGAAGGACTGGATGCCGCCGGGACGCGGCGGGAAGTCGTTGGTGACGACGAGGACGCGGCCGCCGGTCACGACAGCTGCGAACGCAGGAAGCTCCGCCAACGCGCGGTGAACTGCGCCGGGGTCATGTGCAGGTAGATGCGCATCGCGGTCGCCAGCGCGTGCGCGGGAGTGTCGTGCGACGTACCCACCGCGGAGTAGAAGTGGACGAGCCCGCGCTC
>Ga0157369_10008693_pt1 | contig 11644 bp, 8 predicted proteins | sample C25metaG_FD_113461 | JGI IMG/M metagenome (GOLD analysis project Ga0157369, IMG submission 113461) | Corn rhizosphere microbial communities from Kellogg Biological Station, Michigan, USA - C2-5 metaG | ecosystem: Host-associated > Plants > Roots > Rhizosphere > Soil | place: USA: Michigan... | reverse complement strand
GGGCTCGGCGTCGCGGCACGAGTCACGCGTGTAGCGGTGGCGGAAGACTCCACGTTGAGCACGACGTACGAACCGGACTGAGCGCGTGACGTTTGGCGGCGCTCGGTCGTGCTACACACGACGCGCCGCGGGCACTGCGCCCGGTGACGTGCCGCACCGGAGGATCCGTGACGACCGCTTCGCTTCCCCGCCCCACCGCCGTTCGCGGCACCCTCGCCGAACAGTTCGAACCCGTGCTTCGCGTGCACGCCGAACTGCTGGACGGATGCGAACCGCAGGTCGATGGTGACGAGTGCCAGCGACGGATCAGCAACGGGATCGTGGCGTACGACGCCCTCCGTGTGCTGGCGTCGTGCGGCGACCTCCGCCCGCGCTTCGCGGCGATGGTGGACGCGTTCGAAGTGGCTGGGCTGATCTCGAACGATGACCGCCGCACACTGCTCGATGGCGAGCTGGATGTGGACGACCTCGTGAGCGGATGGTTCACGGGGGATCGCACGCCACGCGATGCCCGTCGTCGCGCGGCCCGACAGGCGGCGATCCTCGTCGGCAACGCGCTGCTGCGCGGGGCGAGCGCCCGCGTCGGCGCGCCGTCCTCCTGGCGCGGCTGGACGCGCAGCGTCTGCCCCTGCTGCGGCGGCTCGCCGGACATCGCGCTCATCGAGCGCGGCGCGCAGCGCACACTCGTCTGCGCGCGATGCGACGTGCAGTGGCGCGCGCGCCGCACCGGCTGTCTCGGCTGCGACGCCGAAATGGCGCCGGCCATCGCCCGCATCACCAACGCGGACCTCGGGTACGACCTCGTGATGTGCAACAGCTGCGGGCGATTCCTGAAGGAGCGTCCGCGCCGCGGACTCGAGTCGCTGATCGTGGAGCGCGCGCTCACGCTGGAGCTGGAGCTGGCCGCCGAGCAGCGCGGGCTGCGCATCTGAGTCGCGCACACTCAACTGATGACTGCGTCGGCGTCCTCCTCGCGGGGGGCGCCGCGCGCCGTTTCGGGGGTCGTCCGAAGGGGCTCGCGACCCTCGGCGGCGCACGGATCGCCGACCGCGCGCTCGCCGTGCTCGCTGCCAGCACCACGTCACGCCTCGTGGTGGCCAACGATCCCGCGGCACCCGGCTGGTTTCCTGGCGAAAGCGTGATCGCCGACGATGCATCCGGCCACGGCCCGCTCGCAGGAATCGCCACGGCTCTTCGCGTCGCCGACGGCCGGCCGGTGATCGTGCTCGCGTGGGACATGCCGTTCGTTTCCCCCGAGCTCCTGATCGAGCTGCGGCGTCGCGGAAGCGCGGGCGTGGACGCGGTGGTGCCGCTGCACGGCGGGCAGCGTGAACCGCTCTGCGCCTGGTACGCCGCGGATGCGGCGGCCGTCAGCCGGCGACTGCTGGAGAGCGGCGAGCGGCGGGCGGTCGCGCTCGCCGAAAACCTGCCACGCGTGGCGTGGCTGGAGGACGCGGACCTCGCGGCGCTCGGCGATCCGCAGCGGATGTTCACGAGCGTGGACACGCCGGACGCGCTGGCGGCGCTGGGTGGTGCGTACCCCTGACATGGGGCATCTTGAGGTCTCGCGCGTAACGCCTCGACCTCATCGCACTGCCGCTTCGATGTCCCGTCTCCGCCCTGCGTTCTCGCTCCTGCTCTGCACGGTCCTCGCCTGCCAGACGGCCCCGACCACTGTCACTCCCGCGCCGGCTCCGGCACCGGTGACGCCGGTATCGACGCCAGCCCCGGCGCCACCGCCGGACGCGCGCGTGCTTCTGCGTCAGTTCATCGACTCCCTCGTCGACGTGCCGGAGTTCCGCAGCGCGAACTGGGGACTGCTCGTCGTCGATCCGGGGCGTGGCGACACGCTCTACGCCCGCAACGCCGACAAGCTGTTCATGCCGGCGTCCAACATGAAGCTCCTCACCAGCTCGACGGCGCTCACGCAGCTGGGACCGGACTACCGCTGGGCGACGACGCTGCTCGCGCGCGGACGCGTGCGAAACGGAACGCTCAACGGCGACCTCGTGGTCCGCGGCAACGGCGACCCGAGCGTGAGCAATCACATGCACCCCGACAGCGCCCTCGCGCCGCTGCGCGCCCTCGCCGACTCGCTGCGGGCGCACGGCATCACGCGCGTGCGCGGCCGCGTCGTCGCTGCGCCGTCGCCCTTCACCGACGCGCCCCTCGGATTCGGCTGGGCGTGGGACGACCTGGACGAATCGTATTCCGCCGGCGTCGACGCGCTCTACTTCAACGAGGGCTTCACGCAGGTCGTCGTGTACGGGGGCGCTCGCGCCGGCGCGCGAGTGCGTGCCGAGACGCGCCCACTGACGAGCTACCCGCGGCTGATCGTGCGTGCCACCACGGTGTCCCCCGTTGCGGCGGGTGATTCGCTTTCCGTCAGACCGGCGATCATCGTGGGGCAGGACTCCTCGCACACCGGTGTGCTCGTCAGCGGCACCATCGCCGCCGGCGACAGTGTGGTGATCGAGCTTGCCTTCCGGGACCAGATCGCCGCGTACGTCGCGGCGCTCACCGAGGCGCTGCGCACGAGCGGCATCACGGTCGCCGGCTCGCGCACCGACACGACGGCGGCGCTCGACTCGGTCGTGACGCAGATGTCACCACCGCTGCGCGACGTGTTTCCCTTCCTCGAGAAGCCGTCGCAGAACCAGATCGCCGAGATCCTGTTCAAGACGGTTGCGCTGGTGAAGACGGGTGTCGGCACCGCGGACAGCGCCCGCCGCGTGGTCTCGCAGCAGCTGCTCGACTGGGGCGCAGCACCGGATGGCTTTGCCGTGCGCGACGGCAGCGGCCTCTCGCGGCACGACTACGTCTCTCCGCGCACCATCATTCACGTGCTCGACGCGATGCACCGGTCGCCGGACTTCACCGTCTACTACGATGCGCTGCCGATTGCCGGGGTGGACGGCACGATCCGCAACCGCATGAAAGGCACGCCGGCAGCGGGCAACGTCCACGCGAAGACCGGCACCCTCGACAAGGCGCGCTCGCTCTCGGGATACGTCACCACCGCCGACGGCCGCATGCTGCTGTTCAGCGCGCTGTGCAACAACTACGTGGTGCCGACGCGGCGCGTGGATCAGGTCACCGACGCGCTCGGCGTGCGGCTCTCGACGCTCCGGCTCGACACGCCGTGACCGACACCCGGCTCGGCGTTGCCGAGGCGAGCGCGCTCATACTCCGTGGAGTGCGCCCGCTCGCTGCCGAGGCGATCCCGCTCGACGCCACAGGCGGCCGCGTGCTCGCGCAGGATGTGTCGTCGCCGGTGTCGCTTCCCCCGTGGGACAATGCGAGCATGGACGGCTACGCCGTACGCGCCGATGACGTGCGCGGCGCAACGGCGGCGAGCCCGAGGCGACTCACCGTCATCGGCATCGTCGCCGCGGGCCAGCGCGCGACGCGGCCCGTCGCGGCCGGCGAGGCGATGCGCATCATGACGGGCGCTCCCGTTCCCGCCGGTGCTGATTCGGTGGTGCGCGTGGAAGACACCGACGGAGGCACGAGCGAGGTGCTCGTCCGGGACGACCGCGACGCGGCGCGCAACATCCGCTCGCGCGGCGAGGACGTGCAGGCCGGCGCTACCGTGCTGCGCGCCGGCGCTGTCATCGGTGCTGCACAACTCGGCGTGCTCGCGTCGATCGGTTGTGCGCGGCCGATGGTGCATCGGCGGCCGCGCGTGGCGATCCTGGCTACGGGCGACGAGCTCGTGCCGCTCGAGCGGTTCAGCGACGTGCTGGCCGGCGAGCGGATCGTGTCGTCGAACAGCTACGCATTGGCGGAAGCGGTGCGGAAGGCGGGTGGGGAGCCCGTGCCGCTCGGCATCGCGCGGGATGACGCTGCCGCGATCGCGGCCGCCCTCGATCCGGCGCGCCATTGCGACGTCATCCTCACCTCGGGCGGCGTGTCGGTCGGAGAGTTCGATTTCACGCGTGACGTGGTGCAGCGTCTGGGGGGCACGCTCTCGCTCTGGCGGGTGCGCATGCGACCGGGTGCTCCGCTGGGATTCGGCACGCTCTTCGGCGTGCCCTGGATCGGGCTTCCGGGCAATCCGGTGTCGGCGATGGTGACGTTCGAGCTGTTCGCGCGCCCGCTCATCCGCGCGCTCGGCGGCCATTCCCTCCCGCATCGTCGAACGATCGACGTCGTCTGTGGCCAGGACCTCAGGCTGGCCGCACCGCTGACGCATTTTCTCCGCGTGACGCTCGCTCGTCGCGAGGGCCAGCCGCCCGTCGCTCGACTTACCGGCTCGCAGAGCTCCGGGATGCTCACGTCGGTGGCGCTCGCCGACGCACTGCTCGTCGTGCCGCCGGAGCCGGATGAAGTGGCATCAGGTTCGACGCTGCGCGCGATTCCCCTTGGCGAGACGGCGGATCACACGGAGACCTTTCTCGCGTGACGAAACAGGGAGCCGCACGGCCGACATCCGCTCGCACCCTTCGCCGGGAGCTGGAGCGACGCTTCCGCACCGCGACGCGTTCCGTCCAGGTCGGCGGACGCGACATCGAGCTGCTGAGCCCAGCCAATGCGGATGACCTGATCACCGAGGAAGACTACGTCAAGGACGAGCGTCTTCCCTACTGGGCCGACCTGTGGCCATCGGCGCAGGTTCTTGCCGAAGAAGTCCGCACGATGCGACTCGCTGGTCAGCGCGTGCTGGAGCTCGGCTGTGGGCTGGGGATGGTGGCGATCGCCGCTGCACTCGCCGGCGCCGACGTCACGGCCACCGACTACTACGAGGACGCACTCCTGTTCGCCCAGCTGAATGCAATGGAAGCGACGGGACGGACCATCTCCACGCGAATGGTGAACTGGGTGGAGATGCCGTCAGACCTCGGCCGCTTCGACGTGGTACTCGCGTCGGACGTGCTCTACGAGCACCGCTATGCCCCACTCGTGGCGAACGCGATCGCCACGACGCTGGTGCGCGGCGGCGAGGCGATCGTCGCTGATCCGGGGCGTATCGCGCTCGACGCGTTTCTCGACGAATGCCGGGAGCGCGGCCTCACCAGCACACCCGATGCGCGCCCATACGTGAACGGCGAGATCAGGCAGACGGTGACGCTGTGGCGGCTGCGGTGGGCGACGGACTAAAGACCACTCGTGCCCTTCAGCTGTCCCGCCACGACCTCCGAGATGTCCAGCACCGGGACATCCGCTCCCGACGCGTTCACGCCGTCGGTCATCATCGTCATGCAGAACGGACAGGCGACCGCAATCGTATCGGCACCGGTGGCGAGCAGCTCCTCGGTACGCTCGGCGTTGATGCGCTTGCCCGTGCGCTCCTCCATCCACATGCGACCGCCTCCGGCGCCGCAGCAGAGTCCCCGATCGCGGCTGCGCGGGGGATCCACGAGCGTGATCACGGGCAGCGCACGCTTCAGCGTCTCGCGCGGCGCGTCGTAGATGTCGTTGTAGCGACCGAGGTAGCAGCTGTCGTGGTAGGCAACGGTGAGCTTCTTCCCGTCGTCGCCACGCAGCGGCACGCGGTCTTCCTGCAGCAGGCGATCGATGAAGGTGCTGTGGTGAATGACCTCGTAGTTGCCGCCGAACTGCGGGAACTCGTTGCCGATCTGGTGGAAGCAGTGGGGGCAGTGGGTGACGATCGTCGTCACCGCGTAGCGGTCGAGGGTCTCGATCGTGTCCTTGGCCAGCATCTGATACAGGTACTCGTTGCCCATGCGGCGCGCCGGATCGCCGTGGCAGTGCTCCTCCTGGCCGAGGATGGCGAAGCTGATGTCGCACGCCTTGAGGATGCGGGCGAAGGCGACCGTGATCTTCTTCGCCCGATCGTCGAACGAGCCCATGCAACCGACCCAGAACAGCACGTCGGGGCGCTGTCCGCGCTCGGCCATCTCGGCCATCGTAAGGATGTCCATCCCCTGGGCCCAGTCGGCGCGGTCGCCCGGCTGAAAGGCCCACGGCGAGCCGTTGCGCTCGAGCGACTCGAACACCGGCTGCAGCTCCTCGGGGAAGCGTGATTCCGTGAGCACCAGCCCGCGGCGAAGCGAGTTGATGATGTCGAGCTGGTCGATCGACACCGGACACTCGGTCACGCAGGCGCGGCAGCTCGTGCACGCCCACAGCTCCTCTTCGGTGATGTAGGTGTCGAGCAGGCGGTGCTGGAGGGCTTCGGCGGGCGTCGAGGCGCCGGCGTCCTGCCCTTCACCGTGCAGCAGCGCCGGACGCAGGAAGTCCATTCGATCATCGGTGACGACCGGCGCCTCCTCCATCAGGCGTTGACGCGTGTTGACGACGATCTTGCGCGGACTGAGCGGTTTGCCGGTGATGTTCGCCGGGCACGCTGCGGTACAGCGGCCGCATTCCGTGCACGAATAGCCGTCGAGCAGGTTCTTCCAGGAGAGATGCTGCACGTCGAGGGCGCCGAACTGCTCGACGTCCGCCTCGAGGTCCATGTTGCGCATCACGCCCTTCTGCCCGGGACCGCTGGTGTTGGAGAAGTAGACGTTGATGAGCGACGTGATGACGTGCAGGTGCTTCGAGTAGGGCAGGTAGTTCAGGAACGCGAGGATGAGCAGCGCGTGCGCCCAGAAGAAGATCTGGTAGCGCGTGTACGCCGCGTCCGGCGTCATCATGTGGCCGAGCAGCGCGCCGAGCGGGTGCGAGACCACCTTCGCGGGCCCGACGGCGTCCGGTCGCGCGGCGACGAGGAAGCTCGTGGCGAGGATGAGCGTCACCATGAGGCCCATGATCATCGTGAGGATGATCAGGGCATCGGTGTGCTCGAGGTTGTCGCCTTCCAGGCGCCGCGGGTGAAGAACGAGGCGACGATAGAGCGCGAAGCCGACGGCAATGATGACGAGGACGGCGAAGATGTCCTGCGACGCCGTATAGAGCGCGAAGACGGGCCGCGGCAGGAACAGCTCGTAGGTGAAGCTCGGGAAGATGCCGGCGATGAGGATCTCGATGGTGCCGGCGGTGAGCACCATGAATCCCCAGAAGATGAACGCGTGCATCGGACCGGCCACCGGATCGCGGAAGATCTTCTTCTGCGCGACGCCGATCTCCAGCACGTTGCGCAGGCGCACGAACGGGTGGTCGGTCCGGTTCTCGGCGAAGCCCAGCCGCAGGTAGCGAACGAGGCGCTGGACGTTGAGGGCGAAGAAGCCCAGGGCGAGGACGAGGATGAGGAGAAAGACGGCGCTTCCTGCGGTCATCAGCTGCGCTCCGGTCGGTGGTACGGCGCGCCGGCGGCGCGCGAGCGGAAGCTACCCCAGCGCTCCCCCCCGAACAAGAACGCCGGCCACCGACTCTTCAGTTCGATGCTCGGGCGTATTATATTGACAGCAATGCATTTAGCCGCGTGAACATGCGCGGCGTCGGCGCGGTCGAGCCCGCCGCGCCATGGTCCGTCTGCCGATGGCGGACTCACCGATTTCCTGCTGGCGGTCGCCTGGCGGCCCCGCAGCCGGTGTGAGGCAGCTCACACGAGCATGCCTTCTGCTCACTCGCCCCTGGTCGTCCGCTCAGGGTCACGCGTGCCCGCGATCACCCGCATCCCGGAGGGAGCTTGTCCCGACTCCTGCTCGTCTCGAACCGACTCCCAGTCACTGCCGAACGCCGGCGGGGCAAGCTGACGCTGAAGCCAAGCGCCGGCGGGCTCGCGACCGGTCTCCACTCGGTGCACGACCCGGGCAAGGGGCTCTGGTTCGGATGGTCAGGATTGTACGACAAGCCCGCTGAGCTCACGCCGGCGACCGACGAGTGGAAGCGCCGTGGCTGTGTGCCGGTGCCACTCAAGCGCACCGAGGTGCGCGACTACTACGAGGCGTATGGCAACGGCGTGGTGTGGCCGCTGTTCCATTCGCTCACCGATCGCATGCCGCTTCGCCCCGGGCCATGGGACACCTACGAGAAGGTGAACCAGCGCTTCGCCGATGCCGTCGCAAACGAGCTGCGGGCGGACGACGTGGTGTGGGTGCACGACTACCAGCTCATGCGAGTGCCGGCGCTGCTGCGCGCGAAGGCGCAGAATGCGCGCATCGGCTTCTTCCTTCACATCCCGTTTCCGGCGGTGGAGGTCTTCAGCGCGCTGCCGGGCCGCGAGCGCGTGCTGGAAGGGATGCTCGGCGCCGATCTCGTGGGCTTCCACACCGCGGGCTACATGCGGAACTTCGCCGCGGCGGTGGAGCGGCTGCTCGGGCTTCCCGTGCACGGCGACCGAATCACCTACGGCGGGCGCGAGGTGCGACTGGGCGTCTTCCCGATGGGTGCGGACATCAGCCGCTACGCCGACCCCGCGCCGAGCAGGTCGCGCACGCCCCGACCTCCCATCGACCGGCGCCTGCTGCTCGGCGTGGACCGGCTCGATTACACCAAGGGAATCCCGCGGCGCCTGCTCGCCTTCGAGCGACTGCTGGAGACGCAGCCCGATCTGCGCGGGCGCGTCTGCTTTCTCCAGATCGCCGTACCGTCGCGCACCGACGTGCCGGCGTACAAGCGGTTTCGTCGCCACATCGACGCGCTGGTCGGGCGCATCAACGGCGCATACGGCACGTCGGCATGGACGCCGGTGCAGTACGTGGCGCGGCCGGTGTCGCAGGAGCAGCTCGTAGGGCTCTACCGCACCTGTGACGTGATGGTCGTGACGCCGCTGCGCGACGGGATGAACCTCGTGGCGAAGGAGTTCGTGGCGAGCCGCGTGGACGAAGATGGCGCGCTGGTGCTGAGTGAGTTCGCCGGCGCCGCCGACGAGATGCCCGAGGCGCTGCTCGTCAATCCGTACGACCTGGATCGCGTTGCCGAAGCGATGCACGACGCGCTGCTGATGAGCCCCGACGAGCGCCGCGCGCACATGCGCTCGATGCGACGGCGCGTGATTCATCACGACGCCACGCATTGGGCGAAGTCCTTTCTCGCGGCGCTGGAGGAAACGGAAGCCACGCAACCGATCGCGCACGAGCGGCGCACGCGCACGCACCTCGATGCCGCGGTGCGGCGCCTCGTCGTGCGCGCTGCGGGCACGGCGTCTCACCGCCTGCTGCTGCTCGACTACGATGGCACGCTGACCGCGCTGGCTCCGACGCCGGGCCTCGCGGCTCCCGACCGCTCGCTGCTGTCGCTGCTGCGCACGCTCGCCGAGCAGCCGGCAACGTCGGTGCACATCGCCAGCGGTCGCGATCGCAACACGCTCGACACCTGGCTGGGCGGGCTGCCGGTGGGACTGCATGCCGAGCATGGCCTGTGGTCGCGCATGTCGGCGGGGTCGGAGTGGACGCGTGCCGACGTGCTTCCCACGCTACCGCGCCAGGATGACGTGATGGCGATACTCGAGGAGGCGGTCAGCCGCACGCCGGGGACACTCATCGAGCGCAAGAGCACCGGCATCGCCTGGCACTACCGCCAGGCCGACCCGAAGCTCGCTGCCGCCGAGCTGAAGCGGCTGCGCAGCGCGCTCACGAAGCTCCTGGAGGGCGAAGCCGCGGAGGTGCTCGCCGGCCACAAGGTGCTCGAGGTTCGCCTGAGCGGCGTGGACAAGGGCACCGCCATCGCGCCGACGCTGGAGGGCATTCCTCAGGGCACGGCGATCATCGCGATCGGCGACGACCGCACCGACGAGCAGCTCTTTTCCGCCCTGCCTCCCGACGCGATGACGATCTACGTGGGTGAAGGGCCGAGCCGCGCTCGCCTGCGGCTCAGCTCCGTGGCCGAGGTGCGCCTGCTGCTGAACGATCTCGCGCGCACGTCGCCCGGGCGCCCGAGCGAGGAGACTCCGGGCGGGACGCATGACCCGGGCCCCGCTCCGCGCGGCCTGATGCTGGTGGACGCGTGACGCCCGAAGCGCGCGCCTGGCTCGTCGCGGCGTCCGTCGTCGTCGCGCTGACGGTGCTGACACGGCTCGTGCAGCACCTCGTCGTGCGGCGCGTCGGCGCGTGGACCGCCCGGACGCGGTTCGGTACGGACGACCTGGCCGTGGACCTGGTGCGCCGAGTCAGCCTGCCCTTCGTCGTCGCCACCTACGCCAACCTGTCGCGCGTGTCGCTCACGCTGCCGGTGGAGGCGCGCGACGCGATCCACTGGCTTTTCGTCGCCGCATGCGTGTACCAGGCGGGCGTGTGGGCGAACGGCGTCATCGCCTACCTGATCGCGCGACGCCGCGCCGATCCACAGTTCGACGGCGGGATGGCGACGACGCTCGCGGCGCTCGGCTTCGGCGCCCGAGTGCTCGTGTGGAGTGCGCTCATCCTGCTCGGCCTGCAGAACGCCGGCGTGAACGTCTCGGCGGCACTCACGGGCCTCGGCATCGGCGGCGTCGCCGTCGCGCTCGCCGTGCAGAACATCCTCGGCGACATCTTCGCCTCGGTGGCGATCGTGCTCGACCGGCCGTTCGTCATCGGCGACTTCATCATCGTCGGCGACCTGCTCGGCACGGTGGAGCACATCGGCCTGAAGACGACGCGCCTGCGCAGCCTCTATGGCGAACAGCTCGTGCTCTCGAATGCGCAGCTGCTGCAAAGCAGCATCAAGAACTACAAGCGCATGCAGGAGCGGCGCGTGACGTTCGGCTTCGGCGTGACGTACCAGACGCCGCGCAGCGCCGTGGCGACGATTCCCGGCATTGTGCGCGCCGCCATCGATCAGCAGGACGACGTCCGGTTCGACCGCGCGCACTTCAAGGGCTTCGGGGACTCGGCGCTCGAGTTCGAGGTCGTCTACTACGTACTCTCACCCGACTACAACCGCTACATGGACATCCAGCAGGCCATCAACCTGGAGATCATGGAGCAGTTCGAGCGGGAGGAGATCCAGTTCGCGCACCCGATGCGGACGCTGCGGCTCCCCGACCTGAAGGATTCCTTCCTGCAGGCCGCGTCGGCGCGCTGACCGGCGGGCGACGCGTGCCTCAACGAAGGCACGCGTCGCCCGCGGCGATCAGTGTCCCTTTCGCGCTTCCTTCACGGCCGCCGTGAGCGCCGGCACGATTTCGGCGGCGTCGCCGACGATGCCGTAGTCGGCCACCTTGAAGATTGGCGCTTCCTTGTCCTTGTTGATGGCGACGATGGTGCGGCTGGTGCGCATGCCGGCGAGGTGCTGGATGGCGCCGCTGATGCCGACCGCGACGTAGAGCTGCGGGCTCACCTGGCGCCCGGTCTGGCCGATCTGGTCGCTGTGCGGACGCCAGCCATCGTCGGTGACGGCACGCGTCGCGCCGACCGCCGCGTTGCCGAACGCATCGGCGAGATCTTCGACGAGCTTGAAGTTCTCCTTCGCCTTCAGCCCGCGGCCGCCGGAGACGATGATCGGCGCCTCGCCGAGATCGGGACGACCCTTGGCGCCCTCCTTCACCTCGGTGACGGTCACCGTCGCGCCGGATGCCGGCGCGGCCTGCACCGTTTCCACCCGCGCCGCCTTCGGCGCTTCCACTGCCGTGAACGCGCTCGGCCGCACGCTGAGCACCACCGGCGAGCCGGTGATGGTGAGCGACGTGATCACCTTGTTCGCGTATGCGGGATGCTTCACCGTGATGCTGTCTCCACTCACGGTGAAGTCGGTCACGTCGGTGGCGATGGGCGCATCGAGCCGTGCCGCGACGCGCGGGCCGAGATCGCGGCCCTGCGCCGAGAAACCGAGCACCACGGCGCGATACGAACCCGCCTTGGCGCGATCGGCGAGCGTG
>Ga0157369_10008692_pt1 | contig 11644 bp, 10 predicted proteins | sample C25metaG_FD_113461 | JGI IMG/M metagenome (GOLD analysis project Ga0157369, IMG submission 113461) | Corn rhizosphere microbial communities from Kellogg Biological Station, Michigan, USA - C2-5 metaG | ecosystem: Host-associated > Plants > Roots > Rhizosphere > Soil | place: USA: Michigan... | reverse complement strand
GATGTCGCGGCGCGCATCTTCCTCCGCCCCTTCCTCCTTTCGGCCAATCCGGCGCTCAGCGGTCTAGGATTCGGCGTTGCCGGTACTTACGTCCGTGAGACCGGAAGCCCCTCCGATACTCTCCTGGCATCGTACAAGACCTCCGGCCAGCAGAGCTTCTTCGGTTACCGCGGGAATACGGCGGCAACCCTGACGCAGCCAGAGCTCACCAATGGAACTTATGCAAGCGGTGAGCGGCTGCGACTGGCGCCGCAGCTTTACTACTATGCCGGACCCGTCGGATTGCTTGCCGAGTACACGCGCGTGAGGCAGGGCGTGGAGCGCGTCAACGGCGGCGCAACACGCTCCACGCTGCTCACCAACTCCGCCTGGCAGGCACAACTCTCCTGGCTGGCAACGGGCGAGCATGAAAGCTTCGGTGGCGTCACGCCCGACCGTCCGTTCCGCGTCGGCGGCCCAGGATGGGGTGCGCTCGAGCTCGTGGCGCGCGTCCAAGAGCTGACGATCGATCCACAGGCATTCGCAGGCGGTGGCAATTCCTTCGCCAATGCGACGAGCCGCGCGCAAAGAGCGCGTGGCGCAGGCATCGGCGTCAACTGGTATCTCAACCGCAACCTCAAGTGGGCACTCGACTATGAGCTGACCCGGTTCAAGGGTGGCGCGTTGGGCGGCGATCGGCCGGACGAGAAGGCCCTCTTTACGCGATTTCAGCTCGCCTTCTAAGCGAAACCCGCAAGCGTCCCGGCACCGAACCGTCACCGGCTTGCGACAGACTTTTCTACCTCGAGACCGGCAGGATGCATCCCAGGCCCGCAACAGCGGGCGCGACATCGCAACGGAGGCATCATGACCACAGTGATTTTCCCAGAAAGTCGGCTCGGCGCAATCGCGGCATCAACAGCGGCTCTCTCCCTGAACGAATGGCTCGGTGAGAGCTGGGCCATTCTCTTTTCTCATCCAGATGACTTCGATCAGGAACAACTCGAGAGAGACCGTTGGATCCGCATCCTCGAGCACAGCTTCAACCAGCACGCAGTGCGACCGCTGGCGCTGGCGCGATATGGAGACCAAGCGGAGGCGTCCTCGCTCGGTTGGCTGGCTCTGCTCGGTGAGGGCTGCGCCGCGTTGCTATCTACCGCCTCGCCACCGCAGGGAGCCCTGTTCGATGTGCGAGCGAGCGCACTCCGTGCCGAAATCGCTCACAGCGGGCCGCGATTCGCGATGGTCGTGGATTCCGATCTTCGCAGCCGGCGAACAGTGCGCTATGGCGCAACCACCGACCTTCCGTCCCCGATCGAGCTCGTGGGGTGGGCAGTCGCCCTGCGCGAACGACAGTCCTCTGAGCCTTCTGCCCGCGGAGGGAACGATATCCCCGCTGATTGGCGTTATCACGACACGCGTTCCAGTAACGCACTATCGCAGCCACGGCTGAATGCACGCGCCTCAGGCCCGCGCATCCCCTGACGGTAACTCCTATGGAGCTAGCAGACGTAACTTCTGACGCTGACTGTAGTGAATATCTGCGCAAACGCATCGGCAAATCGCCTTGATCCCGAATGGCACTTGTGACACGTTGCTATTCCAACTATGTCGCGGCGAGTGCCCATGAAAAATCCATTCGGCCGGATCATTCCGGCTCCAATTCCAAGCAATCCGCATCTGCGCCCGGTAATACTCGATGGCGTGTGCGCCCTGAACGAAGATGTCGAGTGGCACTGGAGACTAACTGCGCAAGGTATGGTCGCTTCAGGCTACTCGATCCGCCGGCGAAGCGGGAGCATGGAAGCATTCCCTGAGTCCATGGAAGCGCCGAAAGCCGCGCCGCGTCGATCGCGTAAGCGGGTCGTGGGCGCTCACTGAGAGCAGGCATTTGAAATCGCATTTTGCGATCTCAAGCCGGAATGGAACTTGGCTACTGCTCCTGCGCCTCGAGACGGCCCATCTAATTCGTGATATTATGAGCTGATGATATGTCCAAGGACGACCGGCTGTCGTATCTACTGGATCTCGATGGCGAAATCCTGGTACAGGCAGGCGGCTACTGGGTGAAGATCGAGGCTCATACCTGCGAGGCCTCGCCGCAGGTGCCGCACGGAATCAGCTATTCGCTGACGCTGCATGATCGGTACGGCGATAGGGTTCTTGGCTTTGACAACGCTCACGCGCCTCCCAGGGCTCGTAGAGCTTTTTCCGTACGGCGCGTTGAGTACGACCACTGGCATCCTGATGGCCGTACGATTGAGGCGTACGATTTCACAGATGCGGGCAAGCTGCTCGAGGATTTCTTCGCGGCAGTGGACGACATCCTGAAAGACAGAGGTCTGATATGAAGCGCATCGTCATCGGCATCATGCCACCGGACAGGATGCGAGCCCGGGTGACCGCCATTGCGCGCGGCCAGTACACGCCGAAGCCTGGCGAGCCCAAGATCTGGTTCCCGAGCATGAAGTCTGTCGCGGAGACCTTGAGCGACAAGAACATGGCGCTCATTCGCATCATTGCAGAGCAGCACCCCGCCTCGATCGCCGAGCTATCGCAGAAAACCGGGCGGGCCCCGAGCAATCTGTCCCGGACGCTCCACCGGCTTGCCCGCTTCGGCTTCGTGGCCCTGGAGCGCCAGCCTGGTAACGTCCTCAGGCCCGTTGCTCATGTGACGGAATACAACATTCTTGCGACGGCGGTCTGAGACATAGGGGTCTCGCGCCGTGCGCGGAGCCCCGCGTCACTGCCCATGGGCATAGATCTGATCGAACACCCCACCGCCCGCGAAGAACTTCTGCTGCACGCTCGGCCACCCACCGAAATCGGCGATGGTTGCGAGATCCATCACCGGGTATTGCTTGGCGAACTCCTGCGCAACCTGCGGATCCCGGGGACGGTAGAAGTTGCGGGCAATGATCTCCTGGCCTTCCTTGCTGTAGAGGTATTGAAGATAAGCGGTCGCAAGTGGCCGCCGGGAGTGCTGCAGGGCGTACTGGTCGACTACAGCGACGGGAGGCTCCGCGAGGATGCTGACCGACGGGTAGACGATTGTGAGGCCATCCCCAGACTTCTCACGGATGGCCAGCAACGCCTCGTTCTCCCATCCAATCAGCACGTCCCCGAGACCATGCTGGACGAACGTCGTCGTCGCAGCGCGCGCGCTGGTATCCAGCACGGGGACGTGTCCGAAAAGGTCGTGGAGGTACTGCTTGGCGCTGGCCTCATTGCCTCCGGGTTGTTTCAGCGCCCAGGCCCAGGCCGCAAGAAAATTCCAGCGAGCCCCGCCGGACGTCTTGGGATTGGGTGTGATGACGGAGACGCCGGGCCTGATGAGATCGCTCCAGTCGCGGATCCCCTTGGGATTTCCTTTGCGCACGAGGAACACGATGGTCGAGGTATAAGGGGAGCTGTCTTGCGGCAGACGGCTCTGCCAGTTCAATGGCAGCAGCTTGCCCTGCTGCGCAATGACGTCGATGTCCGCCGCCAGTGCCAGCGTCACCACGTCGGCTCCAAGCCCATCGACGACGGATCGTGCCTGCAGCTCCGAGCCGCCATATGACATGCTCACGCGCACCGTCTGACCGGTCTTGGCCTTCCAGTATTTCTGGAAGGCCGTGTTGTAGTCCCCATAGAGCTCGCGCGTCGGGGAATAGGAAGCGTTGAGGAGTGTCACGCCGGAAGTCGCATGGCGGGCACAACCCGCGAGGGCCGCGACGATGGTGATCACGAGACCTGCGACGAGGCGCGCCGCTGTGCGAGGGAGCTTCCTGTGGATGACTGGCATTGCCACTCCTCTGATGGGTAACGGGCAATGCTGGGCCAAGGGGAGTTACGCGGTCAGTCGTCCAGCGGTGACAGAGTGGTTATGAACGCCCGTAAAGCTGCCTCAGCAGGTGCGGCTTGAGACCTTCTGCCGCAGCGCTCACCGACCCGACCACGCTCAGATCCGCCAGCCGGGTCATCTCGAGTCCGGCATACCCGCAGGGGTTGATGCGGCCGAACGGCTCGAGATCGACACTGACGTTCAGGGCGATACCATGATACGTCGCACCACGGCGCACGCGGATGCCAATGCTGGCCAGCTTACGGCCATCGACATAGACGCCAGGCGCACTTCTACGGCACTCGGCGACGATGCCGAGCTCGGCCGCGTAATCGACGATGCTGAGCTCGAGAGCCGTCACGATGTCGCGAACACCCAGGGCGGCACGCCGAAGATCGACCAGGGGGTAGACGACGAGCTGACCGGGACCGTGATAGGTCACCTGCCCGCCGCGATCGATCTGCACGACCGGAATCTCGCCGGGGGTGAGCACATGATCCCGACTGGCGTTCATGCCCAGCGTGAAAACCGGCGGGTGCTCGAGCAGCCAGATCTCATCGGCGGTTTCGGGCCCACGCTCGTCCGTGAAGCGCTGCATGGCCCGCCATGTTGGCTCGTACTCCACGAGGCCCAGATCACGAAGGATATGTGGCGGTGCGGGACGATGAGATAACGGCGGCGGCTCAGCTGCAACGCACGCCGCCGTCGTGCTATCCACGACGCTACCCTGCTCCCCGCTCAAACAACCTTCTTCTCGGACACGAGGCGGCTATTATCGAGGCCGGCGTTGTTCCGGTTCAGTGCCTGCTCGGCCCTGTAGCTCGAGCGTACCAACGGTCCGGAGACACATTCGAGGAAGCCGCGCGACAGAGCACTCTCGCGGTAACGATCGAACTCCGAGGGCATGACGTAGCGCTCGACTGACAGGTGGTTCGCCGTCGGACGCAGATACTGTCCCAGAGTGACGATGTCGACGCCCGCCGCGCGCAGGTCGGCCAGCGTCTGCTCGATCTCCTCATCCGTCTCACCCAGACCCAGCATCAGGCTGCTCTTGGTCAATACCGACGGCACGTGTTGCTTCGCATGCGCGAGCACTCGCAGCGTCTGCTCGTACCCGGCGCGCGGATCTCTCACCGGATGGGTGAGGCGTCGTACGGTCTCGATGTTTTGCGCAAAGACATCGAGTCCGGAGTCGACGACCGTCTCGACGTCTTCGAGCACTCCCTGGAAGTCAGGCGTCAGTGCTTCAACAGCGGTCGCCGGATTGCGTCGCTTGATCGCACGGATGCAGGCAGCGTAGTGGCTGGCGCCGCCGTCCGACAGATCGTCGCGATCGACCGAGGTAAGCACGACGTATTTGAGCTTCATCAGCTCGACGCTGCGGGCAGCGTTCTCCGGTTCGTCCGCATCGAGCCAACCACGCGGGTTGCCGGTATCGACCGAGCAGAAGCGGCAGGCTCGTGTGCAGACCGCGCCCATGAGCATGATCGTGGCGGTGCCGGCGTTCCAGCACTCGCCGATGTTCGGGCATTTCGCCTCCTCGCAGACGGTAGCGAGGCGGTGCTCCTTGACGATCCCCTTGACGGACTGAAAGCCGACGCCCGAGGGCGCCCTGGCGCGCAACCAGGAGGGCTTGCCGCCGCCCCGCACCGGAACGCCTGGCGGCTGGCCGAGCCCGCCCGCGGATGACTTGATGCCGTCCCGGATTGCCGTAAACCCCTGAGGCGTAAGGTATTTCTCACCGCTGCGCGGCGACTCCCGCTGGACGGACGCCGAATCGGTGATGACCGGAATGTCTTTGAGGCTGGCCATGGCGCTCATTTTACGCCACGGGGTCAAGCGGATCCCTTTTAACCCCGTCCCGCGCCGCGCTCCCGGGCATCGAGCCATGCCAGCCGATCCGGCGAGCCGATGTCCAGCCACTCGCCCCCATAGACCTCGCCGTGCAGGCGCCGGGCCGCGATCGCCCGCTTCAGGAGCGGCAGCAGCGGAAACTTCCCGGGCACACATCCCTCGAAGAATTCCGGCCGATACATGCCAACGCCGGTATAGGTGAAGCGCTCGTTTTCACGCTCCACCACGAGGTCGCCCTCGATCCCGAAGTCACCGCGCGGATGCTGCGGCGGATTCGGCGCCAGCATGAGGCGTGCATCGGCACCCTCGTCCAGAGTCAGGACACGACTGAAGTCCATGTTGGTCCAGACATCGGCGTTGACCACCAGAAAGGGCCTGGACCCGAGAAGCGGCAGCGCGCGATGAATGCCGCCGCCGGTCTCGAGCGGCACCGGCCCTTCCTCGCTATAGGATATGTGCACGCCGTAGCGCCCGCCATCACCGAGTGCCGCGCGGATCTTCTCCCCGAGCCAGGAGAGATTGATCACGACCTCGCGAACTCCCGCGCGGTGAAGCGCCTCGAGGTGATAGACGATCAGCGGCTTGCCGGCCACCTCCACCAGCGGCTTCGGCAGGGTGTCGGTGATCGGCCGCAGCCGCTCGCCGCGCCCGGCGGCCAGCAACATCGCCCGAGGGGGCACTGCGCCGCGCGTCATGACGCCTGTCGTGCCGTCTGTCGGGCTACGCGCTCGTTGGCTCGCGGCAGCTCGGGCGCGACCCGACGCTCGAGGAACTCCGAGAGCGCCGCGAGCTCGGGGTAGAGCCGACAGGCCTCCCGGACGTAGTCGAATGTCAGCGGCAGATCGCGCAGATAGCCCGGCTTGCCGTCGCGGTACCAGAGGCGCGCAAAGACGCCCAGGACCTTGATGTGCCGCTGCACACCGATGAGATCGAACCAGCGCAGGAACTGTGCCGGACTGCCGCCGATGCGGCCGCCGCGGGATTGCAGCAGCGCACGGTAGCCGCTCACCCATTCGAGCACGCGCTCGCGCGGCCAGGAAATGTAACAATCCTTCAGCAGCGAAACGAGATCGTAGCCGATGGGGCCCCGCAGCGCGTCTTGGAAGTCGATCACGCCGGGATTGCGCTCGCCCACCACCATCAGGTTGCGTGAGTGGTAGTCGCGGTGCACGAACACCTCAGGCTGCGACAGCCCCTCGGTGATCAGGAACTCGAAGCTCGCGATGATCATCTCGCGCTCGCCGGCGCTCAGCTCGAGCGAGAGATGCCGGTCGAGAAACCATTCCGGCATCAGGGCAAGCTCGCGGGCGAGCGGCCCGCGATCGTAGGGAGGCAGCTCTGCGGCAGCGGCCGCTCCGCGCAGCTGGATCTCCGCGAGCGCCTGCAACGCATCGCCATAGAGGCGCTGCGGGTCGCCGCCGGCGCCGAGCTGCGCCAGATAGTGCCGGCTGCCCAGGTCCTCGAGCAGCACGAATCCCTGGGCCACATCCGCCTCGTACACCTGGGGAACGTGGATCCCGAGCGGCTCGAGCAGCTCCGTTACGCGCAAGTAAGGCCGCACGTCCTCCGTCTGCGGCGGCGCGTCCATGACGATGAGGGTGCTGTCATCACACACCACGCGAAAGTACCGCCGGAAGCTGGCATCGCTCGAGGCAGGCTCGAGCCGAACCGGGCGCAGGCTCAGATCACGCGCCAGCCAACCTTGCAGCAGCGCGAGTCGCGCATCGTTCTCAGGCATGGCCCATTATAATGCCGCCCCTCATGTCGCGTTGGAGCCCATTCTGGACCGCCCTGCTGTCGTTCGGCGGCCTCATTCCGCTTGTGCGCGCGGCGGAGCCGCCGACTCCCGCGAGCGCCCCACCGCCGATCACTGCAGCCCAGAAGTCAGCCCGCGAGAAGGCACTCGCCACGGGCGGGAAGGTCAGCATCGAGAGCGACAGCATGGTCGGCGTGAACGACACGCTCACCCTGAAGGGACATGTCATCGTTCGCCAGGGACAGCGGCAGATCAAGGCGAACGAGGTCCAGTACGACAAGAAAAGCAACTCCCTGAGCACCCGCGGCGGCATCGACTACACCGACCCCGAGGTGCACGTCACGGGGGCAGGCGGCAGCTATTCCCCGGTCGCCGGCGCGCAGTTCGAGTCGGCACGCTTCAGCCTGGTGCAGCGCTCGGCCCGGGGCGCGGCGCAGGAAATGCAACTCACCCCGCAGGGGCTCATCCGCCTGGAGCGTGTCACCTTCACCACCTGCCCGGTGAATGACCAATCCTGGATACTGCGCGCCACTCGCATCACGCTCGATACCCGCAACCGGATCGGCACGGGACGGGGTGCACGCGTCGATTTCAAAGGCGTGCCGATCCTCTATCTGCCCTGGGTGTCGTTTCCTCTCGGCAATCAGCGCAAGAGCGGCTTCCTCTTTCCGACGCTCGGCAACACCTCGCGGGGGGGCGCACAGCTCTCGGTGCCCTGGTACTGGAACATCGCTCCCAATGCCGACTTCACCTTCGAGCCGACGGAGTACAGTCGTCGCGGACCGGACATCGGCGGTGATTTCCGCTACCTCACGCGACGGCAGCGCGGCGAGCTCGACTGGGACTATCTGCCGAGCGATAACGTCTTCCACGCGAGCCGCAGCCGCGTCCGGCTGGTGAACGTGACCGAGCTGCCGGACAATTTCCGGCTGACGCTCGATGGCGAGAACGTCAGTGACACGCAGTATTTCGAGGATTTCTCCACCGGCCCGGAGGGCACCAGCACACCGTTCCTCAACCGCAGCGCCGTGCTCTCGTATCGCGACGTGCATTGGAACGTCCAGGCCATGGCGCAGCAGTTCCAGACGATCGACAGCACGCTGCTGCTCGAGCAGCGACCGTATGCCCGCGTGCCCGACCTCACGGTGAGCGCCGATTACGGCTGGGGACCGGCCGATGTGTTGCGGTATGGGTTCGATTCCGAGGTCGTGCAGTTCCGGCGCTCGATCGGCGTGACCGGCTGGCGGCTCGATATGGATCCGACCACGTCCCTCAACTTCGTGGGCCCCGGCTGGTTCATGCGCCCCGCCGTGGCCTGGCGGGCGACCCAATACCAGCTCTCGAACACACTCTCGGGCCAGCCGAGCTCGCCCTCGCGGACCCTTCCCATCGCCAGCCTCGATACCGGCGTACAGCTCGAGCGCGCCGCCGGCTCGCGTGACCAGCGGACCGTTACGCTGGAGCCGCGCCTGATGTATCTCTATGTGCCCTATCGGAATCAGAGCGAGCTGCCCGTCTTCGACACCGCCGTTCCCGATCTCGACCCGGTGGAGCTCTTCCGCACCAATCGTTACGTCGGCGCCGACCGCGTGGGCGATGCGAATCAGCTGAGTACCGGCGTGACCACGAGACTCCTCAGCGCCGTGGACGGAAAGCAGTACCTCACGGCCACCTTCGGCCAGCAGCTCTATTTCACGACCCCCCGCGTCACCCTGCCGGGCGAGCTTCCCCGTACCAATAGACGCTCGGACCTGGTCGCGCAGCTCGCCCTCACCGCCTTCGAGCACTGGAGCGCGGATGCCGAGGTGCAGTGGGATCCGCAGGCCTCGCAGACGCAGCGGGCGCACGTCGAAGTGCAGTTCCATCCCGCTCCCGATCGGGTCGTGAATCTCGGCTATCGGTTCGAGCGCGGCATTTTCGAGGAGGCTGCGCTCGTCACCGGTGTCCCGGTGGAGACGCCCCTCTGCGGCGCGCCGGGGGCACCGAGCTGCAACGTGGAGCAGATCGAGAGCTCCGCTGCCTGGCCCATCGGCAGCTCCTGGAGCGTCTTCGCGCGGGGGGTGTATTCGCTGGCGGACCACGAGGCGCTGGAGCGATTTGCCGGCTTTGAGTACCGGTCGTGCTGCTGGAGCCTGCGGCTCGGCGCTCGCCGGTACGTCGGTGCCCGCCCGACGACCAGCACGGCCCGGACGGGACCCCAGGACACCGGCATCTGGCTGCAGCTGGAACTCACGGGCCTCGCCAGTGTCGGATCGGCGTCGGATGCCTCTCTCGCCGAGGCCATTCCCGGCTACACTTCGACGGAAGCGAATTCACGAGCATTCCCGACCCGCTGAGGGCCGGTTCACCGAGGATGACGAGCGCATGCGGCGGCTATTAGTAGTGATTCTGGGCGCGATGGCCTTCCACGGCTTGGTGCAGGCGCAGACCCGAGACCTCTCGACCCAGGGGACGCTCCTCGACCGCATCGCCGCGGTGGTCAATGACGGCGTGGTCCTGGAGAGTGAGGTCGACGACCAGATGCATGAAGTCACGGTCAGGCTTCAGGCACAGAACATGGCGCTGCCCGCGGACAGCGTCCTGCGCAAGCAGGTGCTCGATCGCCTGATCCTGCAGCGTATCGAGCTGCAGCAGGCGAATCACGATGGCATCACGATCTCCGACGACCAGCTGAATTCCGCGCTGCAGGACGTGGCGACGCGCAACAAGATCGCCTTCTCCGACCTGCCGACGGTGCTCGCCCAGCAGGGCATCGATTACGCGACCTACCGCGATCAGATGCGCCAGCAGCTCACCATTGGCCTGCTGCGCCAGCGCGACGTGCTGCAGCGCATCGCGGTCACGCCCCGCGAGGTCGATCAGTTCATGGCCAAGCAGGCCAAGCAGCCGACGACCAATGCGGAATACAACGTTTCCCACATCCTGATCGCGGTGCCGGCGAACGCGACGCCCGAGCAGATCACCCAGGCCCAGCAGCACGCCGACGACATCTATCGTCGCGCCAGCAAGGGTGAGGACTTCGGCAAGCTCGCCGTGGCCTATTCCAACAGCGAGGACGCTCTGGAGGGCGGCTCGCTCGGCTGGCGTCAGGGCTCGGAGCTGCCGACCTTTCTCACCAACCTCATCATGGGCCTCAAGCCCGGGCAGGTCGCCGCGCCGCTGCGCACCCCGACCGGCATTCACATCGTCAAGCTGAACCAGATACGCAGTCAGGAGAAGAAGGCGATCGTGGCCCAGATCCACGTGCGTCACATCCTCCTCAAGACCAACGCACTGCAGGACGATGCGACCGTGCGGCAGCGGCTCGAGCAGATCCGCCAGCGCATTCTCAAGGGCGAGAGTTTCGCGGTCGCCGCGAGCGCCGCCTCGCAGGATCCCGGATCCGCCTCCGACGGCGGTGATCTCGGATGGCAGAGCCCCGACGTCTTCGATCCGCAGTTCTCCGCGGCGATTTCCAAGCTAAAGGTGGGCGAGATCAGCGAGCCCTTCCAGAGCCACTTCGGCTGGCACATCGCGCAGCTCGAGGGACGCCGGGATCATGACGAGACGCAGGAAGTGAGGCGACTGAATGCCATGGAGCAGATCCGCGCCAGTAAGGCCGACGAGGACACGGAGCTGTGGCTGCAGCACCTGCGCGATGACGCGTACGTGAAGGTCATGACCGGCTGATCGGTCCCCCGGCCGCCGTGCTGCCGCGCATCGCGCTGACCTCTGGGGAGCCGGCCGGCATCGGGCCCGATGTCTGCCTGCAGCTCGCGGCACGCGAGCTCGACTGTGATCTCATCTGCCTCGGCGACCGTGAAATGCTCACCGGCAGGGCGCGCCAGCTCGGGCTCAAAGTCGAGTTGCGCCCCTGCGACCGCTCCTCACGCCGTCACGTGCCCGGGACGCTCAGGGTGGAGCACCATCCGCTTCAAGCGCCCGCGGTTGCAGGCCGACTCGATACTCGCAACGCGCCATACGTCCTCGAGCTGCTGAAGCGCGCGTGCGCCGGAGCGCTCGGCGGTGAGTTCGCCGCGATCGTCACGGCGCCTGTCCACAAAGGGATCATCAACGACGCCGGCATTCCCTTCACCGGCCACACCGAGCTCTTCGCGGAGCTGACGCACGCGCCACGGCCGGTAATGATGTTGGCAACATCCTCGCTGCGCGTGGCGCTGGCCACGACCCATCTGCCGCTCGCCGCGGTGAGCGCGGCGATCACCGAGGCGTTGCTCTGCGAGGTGCTC
>Ga0157369_10008687_pt1 | contig 11646 bp, 12 predicted proteins | sample C25metaG_FD_113461 | JGI IMG/M metagenome (GOLD analysis project Ga0157369, IMG submission 113461) | Corn rhizosphere microbial communities from Kellogg Biological Station, Michigan, USA - C2-5 metaG | ecosystem: Host-associated > Plants > Roots > Rhizosphere > Soil | place: USA: Michigan... | reverse complement strand
TCGCCGAAATGATAGTTCAATCCGACCTTGGCGAGGCTGATGCGCGGGTCGACATTGGTGTTCGGCAAGCCGAAGCCGGAGAGATCATAGAACTGACGGGACAAGTCGACATAATCGTATTCGACCTTGGCGCTCCAATTGCCGCTGACGGCAAATTCGAGGCCGAGCCCCGCGGTCCAGCCGGTTTGATAGTGGCCGATGATGGCAGCGCTGCCGTCATTGATCTCGGCGCGCGTATGTCCCCAGGCGAAGCCGCCGGTCATATAGGGCATCCAGCGATCGAAGGCGTAGCCGATCCGGCCGCGCACCGTGCCGATATAGTCGAGCGTCGTATTGAAGGGCCCCGGCGGCATCCGCGCGAGCGCCGGTCCGTCAAGCGGACTGGTGAAAGTTGAATCCGCTTCGATGCCGAGCACGACGCGGCCAGCGAGCTCGCGGTTGTAGCCCATCTGGTAGCCGCCGAGCAGGCCGGTGACGCTGTGCGGCAGGAAGACGCCATCCAGCGGCAGCGCGTTCGTATTGGCGCCGAGACTGCCGCCGCCATAGCCGAAATGGCCGCCGACATAGAAGCCGGTCCAGTCATAGACCGCCTTCGCCGCCGGCACCTTCATCGGCAGATCGGCGGCGATTGCCGGCGCGGCAAGCGTCAGCATGCCGAACCCGATGCCGGCTGACGTGCGCTTCCATAGTCCGAGGCTGCTGGTCATCGGGCGGGCTTCTTCGGCGCGAGCGTGGTTTCTTTCATCATCAGATTTGCGGGCGCCTCGCCACCAAAGGAATTACCGAAATGATCTCTAGCCAGCTCTTTCAACAGAACTGTGTATAACCACCCGGCACTGTCCAAGCCTTTGAAATCGCGCCAAGCTTACTTGCGAATGATTTGCAATAGCAAGATCGAAGCCCGCCACCCATCACCGATTACTGCCGGCTAGTGACGTGCTTGCAACAGATTGGGCGCGGCCGAGAGGTCACGCCTCGTCCGTTGCCTGCCGTTGGCCGCAGCCGGCTCGTCGTACGACAGTGCGAAGACAGTTGTGTGAATGCGCCTGCTGGCGGCTCGTCCGGCAGCACTGGTTGGGCCTCTTGGCGGCCGGCGATTTCCCAGCGGCAGCGCGGCCCATGATCGAATGACCAGCGGCAAATGAGCTGCGGCCGCCGGCGGCCCGGCCGGACGGCGCCAGGCCGATTGTCGTTCGCGGGCCTGCTCCGCTCCGGCGCTACGCGCCGCGCCCGAAGCAAACGGAATTTTGCGATTTTCTCGAACATCGCTCGCCTCCTTTTCCGCTGGCCGCGCGGAGGCATGAGCGAAGGGCGGTCAGCGCAATGCGACCATCAACGCCCATGCCGGCTTTGCCGGCGCGGCCAGTCTCGATCTGATCGGCAACGCCGGTGCGGCGCTGCCAGAGTTGGTACTGCCCATGGCTCTTTCGTCAGTGGTGAATCGGCTTTTGAGGACAATGCGTCCACAGAAGCGCGGATGGGCAAATAGGTCTGCGCAACGACGGTGTCAAGCATAAAGCGCGCTATCCTCCCGGGAGGATGATGGATATCCTCCGGGGAGGATAGGAGACAACCATGCCGGACCACCCCCATGCCGCGATCGCCAAGCGCCTCAAGCGCGCCGGCGGCCATCTGGAGAGCATCATCGAGATGATCGAACAGCAACAGCCCTGCGCGCAGATCGCCCAGCAATTGCAGGCGGTGGAGGGCGCCATCGAGAACGCCAAGAAGGCGCTGATCCACGATCATTTCAGCCACAGCCTGCAAGCTTCGGGCGCCAGGGCCCAGGCGCTGCTGCGCGACTTCAAGCTGATCGCAAAATATCTGTAAGGCCGGCGAGTCCGTCGGCAAAAAGTGACCCGCCCGGGGGGACAGCCGGGCGGGTCGGGCGTTACGACGCGGGGTGGATGAGGTCCCGCGCCGAACACGGGAGCCACGAAACTCAAAGCATGATCCGGAAAAGTGTGTAGCGGTTTTCCGAAAGGATCATGCTCAATAAAGTGGTCGATCAGTAGCAGGTGTTCACGCTGCCGATGTAGTGGCCGTAGGCGTCGAACTGGCGAACCCAGCCACAGTGACGGTAGTCGTAATAGGGATAGGGAGCGGTGGTCGCTGCGACCGCGCTGCCGACGATGGCGGCGCCGACGAGACCCGCGCCGATGCCCCAGCCGAGGCCATGCGCTTCAGCCGAAGTGGTCGTGGAAGCGATGCTCCCGGTGGCGGCCAGCGCGGCGACAGCGAGAGCGGCAATCCTGGTCTTGATCGACATGACTTAACTCCGTCCGGTTGCGGGCGGGCCGTTGTGGTCCGCATGTACCGATTGGACGGAAGCTCGGCGAAATCGGTTCGCAATCGCGGCGTGAAATTTTAGCAAGCCAGATTTATTATTACCAAAACAACGAGTTAGGTGGGGCGCGTGGGCCGCTGCGGCTTGGCTCGCGAAAACGCGCTCACATCGAATTTATCGACATCGTCGAGCAATTCGATGAACCTCCGGGCGCCATGATCGAGCAGTTGCGCGCCCTTCTCTGCGGTTGCAAGCGTCGCATTGCCGACCGCGCCACTTTCGTTGAGATCCTGCGCCTGCCAGGCAAAGGGGGCGGGGCGCTGGGTCGAAAGCCAGCGATATTCCTGCTCCATCGCGACGCTGCTCGAGCGAAAGTCCGCGATCGCATCGACGCGCACATGCTCTTTGTATTTTGCCAGCATGATCGAGGTCTCGACCGCGCCGCCGTGAATGCCGTGGCGAAGCTCTTCTTCCGAAAACAGCCCTTGCGGCACGCCGAAGCGCGACCATGACGTCGTGACGGCGAGTAGTCCGTGATAGGCACGCAGGTCCTGCGCCACCAATGTCATCGCAGCAGCATTGCCGCCATGGCTCGTGACCATGACGAGCTTCTTCACGCCGGCCCGCGCGACGCTTTCACCGAGCGCCATCCACTCTTTCAAGGCGTCTTCCGTCGATAGCGTCAGCGTCCCCGCAAAATCGATGTGCTCGGTCGAAATCCCAACCCTCTGGATGGGAAGAAACGTCACCGGGCTGGTGTCAGGAAGAAGCTCGCGCACCCGCGCGAGATAGGCTTCTCCGATCATCACATCGGTTTCGAGCGGCAGATGCGGGCCATGCTGCTCGGTCGCCCCCAGCGGCATGACGGCGATCCATCGCGCCGCTGTGGCGGCGTCGATGCTGGTCCAGTGGATGTCGGACCAGTCGCGGGGAGGAGGGGCAGAACGCATGGCGCGAGGTGTTTCTTTCGCCGGATTTGCAGGGTAGGTAAGGGGCCTCCCCATCATGGGCCAGAACGAACGACGGAGTCCAATCATGAAAACGGCGCTTCGGCTGCGAGCGTTAACAGCCGGCTTTTTTGCCGTGGTTTTGGCCGCGATGCCGGCTTTGGCTCAGGATAAGGCGCAGGACAAGGGCGGTGCGGCCGTGCCGGACAAGCTCGACAAGGTCTCGTTCGGAACCAACTGGGTGGCGGAGGCCGAGCATGGCGGTTTCTTCCAGGCGGTCGCCGACGGCACCTACAAGAAGTACGGCCTCGACGTCACCATCGTGCCCGGCGGGCCGAACGACAACAACCGTATGCTCCTGATCGCGGGCAAGATCGATTTCTTCATGACCGCGAACACACTGATGTCGTTCGATGCCGTCGCCAACAAGGTGCCGGTGGTCTCGGTCGCATCGATCTTCCAGAAGGACCCGCAGGTCTTCCTGACGCACCCCGAAGCCAAGATCACCAAGCTGGAGGAGCTGAAGCCGCTGACGCTGTTCGTCTCCAAGGAAGGCATCACCAGCTATTATCAGTGGTTGAAGTCGGAATACGGCTTTAGCGAGAAGAACGTCCGGCCCTATACGTTCAACGCGCAGCCCTTCATTGCCAGTCCGCAAAGCGCGATGCAGGGCTATGTCACCTCCGAGCCTTTTGCGGTCGAGAAGGCGGCCGGATTCAAGCCCGGCGTTCTGCTGCTGGCCGATTACGGCTTCAACACCTATTCGACGCTGATCGAGACGCGCCAGGAGGTGATCGAGAAGAAGCCAGACCTGGTGCAGCGCTTCGTCGATGCTTCCATCATCGGCTGGTACAACTACATCTACGGCGACAATTCCGCCGGCAATGCCATGATCAAGAAGCTCAACCCTGAAATGACCGACGAACTGCTGGCCTATTCCGTCGCCAAGATGAAGCAATATGGCATCGTCGATTCCGGCGACAGCCTGAAGAACGGCATCGGCGCCATGACCGACGAGCGCGTCACCAGCTTCTTCCAGAAGATGGTCAAGGCCGGCGTGGTCAAATCCGATCTCGACTATCGCAAATCCTACACGCTGCGCTTCGTCAACAAGGCCGTCGGCGTCGAACTCCGGCCGAAGCAGTAAATGACACAGGCCGCCCTGCCGGATGTCGGGTTGGATGCCGCGGGGCCGGCCGTGTCCTTGCACGATGTCACCAAGGTCTATGACAATGGCGTGATGGCGCTGGGGCCGCTCGACCTCGGTGTGCGCAAGGGTGAGTTCGTCTCGCTGCTCGGGCCATCCGGCTGCGGCAAGTCGACGGCACTGCGGATCATGGCGGGGCTTGCCGCGCCGAGTACGGGGCGCGTCGAACTTGCCCATCACGACGGCGCGGCGCTGCCGGGCCAGAGCATCGGCTTCGTATTCCAGGAGCCGACGCTGATGCCCTGGACATCAGCGCGGGAGAATGTGCGGCTGCCGCTCAAACTGGCGCGCGTTCCGGCGGCCGAATCCGAGCCGCGCATCATGGAAGCCTTGACGCGGGTCGGGCTTGCCGAATTTGCCGACAGTTTTCCGCGCGAATTGTCGGGCGGCATGAAGATGCGGGTGTCGCTGGCGCGCGCGCTGGTCACCGATCCCGATATTCTCCTGATGGACGAGCCGTTCGCGGCGCTCGACGAGATCACGCGCTTCCGTCTCAACAACGACCTGTTGGCGCTGTGGCGCAATCTGGAGAAGACCGTCGTGTTCGTGACACATTCGGTGTTCGAATCCGTCTATCTCTCCCAGCGCGTGATCGTGATGACGCAGCGGCCGGGCCGCATCAGCGCCGAGATTGCGATCGATGCGGGCGAGCCGCGCGGCGAGGAGTTTCGGACCTCGGCCGCTTACGCCGAGTTCTGCCGCAACGTGTCGGCGGCGCTGGCGCCGTCTTATTCCGGACAGGCGTTGCTATGAGCGCTGCGCAAAATGGGCGTGCTCCCACGGCCTCCGCCAGCGACCGCGCAGCCCGGATACTGCGGTTCGTGCTGCCGGTCGTCGTCGCGGCGGCTGGCACGGTGGCCTGGGAATTGGTAGTGCGGGTCAACAACATTCCGCCTTACGTGCTGCCGGCGCCGTCGGCGATATTCTCCACCCTCGTCAGCGATTGGGGCGTGCTGTGGCAATCCCTGCTCACGACCCTGCTGACGACGCTGGAAGGCTTTATCGCCGCGAGCATCGGCGGCATCCTGCTCGCGCTGCTGTTCAATTTGTCGAGGCTCGTCGAATTTTCGCTGTTTCCCTATGCGGTGATCCTCCAGGTCACGCCGGTGATCGCGATTGCGCCGCTGCTTCTGATCTATCTGCCGCAGCAAACGGCGGTCGTGGTCTGCGCCTGGATCGTAGGATTCTTCCCCGTGCTGTCCAACACCACGCTCGGGCTCAATTCGGTCGACCGCAATCTCGCCGGTCTGTTTCAGCTCTATCGCGCCTCGCGCTGGCAGACGCTGTTGTTCCTGAAGCTGCCGGCCGCGCTGCCCTATATTCTCGGCGGCCTGCGCATTGCCGGCGGCCTGTCGCTGATCGGTGCGGTGGTGGCTGAAATTGCGGCCGGCAGCGCCGGCGCCGGCTCCGGACTTGCCTACCGAATCGCCGAATCCGGTTACCGTCTCAACATACCCCGCATGTTCGCGGCCCTGCTTTTGCTGTCGCTTGCCGGGATTGTCATCTATGCCGTGCTGGCGCTAATTTCCCACCTCTTGTTGCGGCGTTGGCACGAAAGTGCGCTTGGAAAGGAAAACTGATGACGGCCGTCTCCTCCGAAAAGATCGATCTTTTGATCTATGGGCCGATGCGGCCGATCCTGGAAAATGGCTTTTCCGACCAGTTCGTGGTGCATACGGCCGAAACCCGCGCCGACCTCGAGCGGCTGACGCCGGACACGGTGGCGAAGCTGCGCGGCATGGCGGTGACTTATCATACGGTCGCGGCCAACAAGGAATCGCTGGCGCGCTTTCCCAAGCTCGAGATCGTCTCGAGCTTCGGGGTCGGTTACGATCATGTCGATGCGGCCTATGCCCGCGATCACAACATCATGGTCACCAATACGCCCGACGTGCTGACCGAGGAGGTCGCCGACGTCGCGATGGGGCTTCTGATCTCGACCCTGCGCGAATTCGTCAAGGCCGACCGCTATGTGCGCTCGGGCCTGTGGCAGACGCAGAACTATCCGCTCAGCGTCGGCTCGCTGCGCGACCGCAAGGTCGGCATCGTCGGCATGGGGCGGATCGGGCAGGCGATCGCGCGCCGGATTGAAGCCTCGAACGTCCCGGTCTTCTATCACTCGCGCAAGCCCGCGGCAGGCGTGCCCTACAAGCATTATCCGGACCTGATCGAGATGGCGAAGGCGGTCGACACCCTGATGGTGATCGTGCCCGGCGGCGCCTCGACCAACAAGATGATCAATGCCGAGGTCATGAAGGCGTTGGGTCCGCGCGGCGTCATCATCAATGTCGCGCGCGGCAGCGTGATCGACGAGCAGGCGCTGGTGGCGGCGCTGAAATCGGGCACCATCCTCGCCGCCGGCCTCGACGTGTTCGACAAGGAGCCGAACGTGCCGGACGAGCTGAAGTCGATGCAGAACGTCGTCTTGCTGCCACATATCGGTTCGGCTTCCGTGGTAACACGCAACGCGATGGACCAGCTCGTGGTCGACAATCTCAAGAACTGGTTCGCCGGCAAGCCGGTGTTGACCCCGGTTGCGGAGACCCCGATCAAGGCCAGCTAAATCAGGGCCAGCACAAGGCCAGCCAACAAGGGCCAGCTCATGAAATTCCGCCTCTTCCTTGCGTTCGCGGTGCTGTCCGCCTGTGCCGTGGCATCGGCTGCGCGTGCGCAAGATGCGGCGGAGCTGAAGAAGAACATGATCGGGCAGTGGGAGCTCTCCACCACCGATCGCAGCAAGACTTGCGTGGTGACACTGAAGCCGGACGCCGGGCCGCAAGGATTGAAGCTCGAGCTCGAGCCCGGCTGCGCGACGGCGCTGCCCTTCACCAAGGACATCACCGCCTGGAACATCAGGGGGCTCGACATCGTCCGCCTGCAGGATGCCGCAGGCGAGGCGGTGGTCGATTTCACCGAGGTCGAGTCCGGCATTCTCGAAGGCACGCGCAGCGGCGAGGGCGTCTACATCCTGCAGAATCTCGCCGCCGCCCGCTCGCTCGCCAAATCGATGGACCAGATGATCGGCGACTGGTCCATGGTGCGCGGCAACGACGGCAACACCATCTGCGGGTTGACGCTCACCAACACCGACGCCGGCAACGACAATTTCCAGGTCTTCCTGAAGCCAAAATGCGATCCCACCGTCGCGACCTTCGCGCCGACGCGGTGGCGGCTGGAGGACGGCCAGATCATGCTGATGTCGGCCAGCGGCGAGGTCTGGCGCTTCGAGGCTGACGACAATGCGCAATGGCGTCTCGTCCCCGACAGCGCCAATCCCTTGATCCTGGTGCGGCAGTAGCCGCAGGCAGGCGTCCGGCTTCAACTTCACGCCGGCGGTAGCGCCACGGCCGTGTTGGGTTGCCGTCGCCGCCCGACCTCCGAAAAAGTGGCATCTTTTTTTGCTTCTTGCTGTCGATCCGCGTCGAGCCCAAACGTCGTTCCAGTTGAGCGAGACGGTTTGGTGGCCGGATCGGCCGCAGCTCGCCGCAACGGGAGACCTCAATCCATGCGTTTCATGTACATCGTGACCTCGCCAAAAGGCCATGTGATGCCGACCCCGGCCCTGATGGAGGCGATCGGCAAGATCAGCGAGCGCGAGATCAAGGCCGGCCGCATGATCGACAATGGCGGGCTGATGCCGGTCGCGACCGGTGCGCGGGTGAAGATATCCGACAAGAAGCTCAGCGTCATTGACGGACCATTCGTCGAAGCCAAGGAAGTGATCGGCGGTTACGCGATCTTCGAGCTTCGCGACAAGGAGGAGGCGGTCGCGATGGCGAGGGAATTCATGCAGCTCCATCTCGACCACATGCCGGATTGGGAGGGCACCTGCGAGGTCCGCGCCTTCGTGACGTCGCCGCCCTGTGCCTAGCGCGCCGGCGGCGATGACGGCCAGCGACCTCCATCGCGTCATTCTTGCGGCGTGGCGCATCGAGCAGCCGAGGCTGATCACCAGCCTCGCCCGCATGCTGCGCGATGTGCCGCTCGCCGAGGATTTGACCCAGGACACGCTGCTGGCGGCGCTCGAACATTGGCCGAAGACCGGCGTGCCCGACAATCCCGGCGCATGGCTGATGGCGGCCGCCCGGCGGCGGGCGTTCGATCATCTGCGCCGTGGCAAAATGCTGGCGCGCAAGCATGACGTCATCCAGGCCGATCTGGAGCGGGAACAAGAAAGCATGCCTGATCCCGATACCGCGCTGGATGATGAGTTCGGCGACGAGCTGCTGCGGCTGTTGTTCACCGCCTGCCATCCGCTGCTGTCGCGCGAGGCCCGCGCCGCGCTGGCGCTCCGTATGATCTGCGGGCTCACGACGGAGGAAATCGCGCGTGCGTTCCTGATCCCCGAGCCGACCGTTGCGCAGCGCATCGTCCGTGCCAAACGGACGTTGTCCGAGTCGGGGCTGACCTACGAGACGCCGCGCGGAGAGGAGCTTTCCGAGCGGCTCGCTTCGGTGCTCGAAGTCGTCTATCTCGTTTTCAACGAAGGCTACACGGCGGCACGCGGCGACGAATGGCATCGACCGCAGCTTTGCAACGAGGCGCTGCGGCTGGGGCGCATGCTGACCGCTATCGCGCCGCAGGAGCCCGAGACGCACGCCCTGCTGGCGCTGATGGAGCTGAACGCCTCGCGCGGCGCGGCGCGCACCGATGCGCAAGGCGATATCGTGCTGCTGATGGACCAGGATCGCGCGCGCTGGGACTTGTTGCAGATCGGCCGCGGCCTCAGATCGCTGGCGAGAGCCGAGGCGCTCGGCGGCGCCGGCGGTTTCTACGCATTGCAGGCCGCCATCGTCGCCTGTCACGCGCGCGCAAGTGGCCCGGAGGAAACCAATTGGCGCGCCATCGCCTCGTTCTACGCTGAGCTTGCCAACCTGATCGATTCGCCGGTGATCGAGCTCAATCGCGCGGTCGCGGTGGGCATGGCCGAAGGTCCCGCGGCCGGGCTTGCGATCGTCGACGGATTGACGGAGGTTTCAGCACTCAGGACTTACCATTTGCTGCCCACGGTCCGCGGCGATTTCCTGGAAAGGCTGGGTCGCTACGACGAGGCGCGGGCTGCGTTCGAGGTGGCCGCCCATCTCACGGCAAACACCCGCGAACGGAACATGCTGAAGCGCCGCGCCGCGGTCGCGGCCGGCAAGGCGGAGCCTTCAGCCGGGTGATTTGTCGCGGGCCGGCCCGCATCGGGGCCTTGACCGCGCCGCAATCGGATAGGAGGTCATTGACCTCAGCGGGGACCAATGCGAACAAGTCCCACACTGGTTCACAGAGGAGAAACGCGGAAATGGTCCGAAATGCGGGAATTGCGGCATTGCTGGCGCTCGCCGTCGTGATGCCGACCCATGAGGCGGCGGCCCAGAACAACACTCTTGGCGGTGCCCTGTTCGGTGGCGCGGCGGGCGCCATTGTCGGTGGCGCGGTCGGAGGCGGCCGGGGTGCCGCGATCGGTGCGATCATCGGCGCCGGCACGGGAGCCGCCATCGCCAGCGAAGGCGAACGCCGCCGCGGCGGTTACTACTGGTACCACGACGGCTGCTACGTCCAGCGCTATGACGGCGCCTGGCTGCGCGCCGATCCGCGCTATTGCTACTGAGCGGCTGGTTCAGAGAGACTGGTTCAAGAGGCGCCCTTGCGGCGCCTCTTTTCATTTGCGCTAGATCGACCGCATCCCCTTGGGCTCGCAAGCCGACGACGATGTGCTCGTGCACGGAAATGCCGAGCGAGGCGGCGATGTCGATGATCGCCTCGGTCTGACTTCGCAAGAGACCAGTCCGTCGATCGGAACGGGCACCATCGCGATGCTCAGCTCTTCGATCCGATCCAGAAACCTGTCGATCAGGTCGTCCAGTCGCGGCATCGATCGCGACGCGCGCCATATCCACTCTATCAATTGAATCATCATCGGGTCCCCTCTCATGCAATGATGAGCTACCCCTCTCATCCGATGACGAGTTACTCTCTCACGCGTCCGCCAAAACGCGAAGCGGAGAGTTAATAGATGGTAAATGCAACCGCGCGCGGCTAGATCAGCCGCATTCCCTTCAGGCTCGCATGCCCGCCCTTGCCGACGATGATATGGTCGTGCACGGAGATGCCGAGCGGGGCGGCGATGTCGATGATCGCCTTGGTCATCTGGATGTCGGCTTGCGAAGGCGTCGGGTCGCCGCTTGGGTGGTTGTGCACGAGGATCAGCGCGGTCGCCGATAATTCCAGTGCGCGCTTGATCACTTCGCGCGGATAGACCGGGGTGTGATCGACGGTGCCGATCTGTTGCACCTCGTCGGCGATGAGCTGGTTGCGCTTGTCGAGGAAGAGCAGGCGAAACTGCTCCTTGTCGGCGAAGGCCATGCCGGAGCGGCAATAGTCGATCACCTCGTGCCAGGACGAGAGCGCGACGCTGCGCTTGATCTCTCCCCTCGCAATCCGGTCGGCCGCTGCCGCGATCAGCTTGAGCTGGTTGACGGACGCATCCTTGATGCCGTCGACCTCGCGCAGCCGCGCCTCGGGTGCGTGGATGACCTCGGCGAAGGAGCCGAACTTCCTGATCAGCGCTTTGGCGAGCGGTTTGGTGTCGCGCCGCGGGATCGCCGCGAACAGCGCCATTTCCAACAGCTCGTAGTCGCTCAACGCCTCCGGCCCGGCGCTATAGAAGCGCTCGCGCAGCCGCTCCCGGTGGCCGTGATAATGCGGCTCCTCGGCATCCTCGTCTTGCGGTGGCTTCGACCTGGCGGGCATCGGCACCAATGTGCCGTGCGACAGGATTTTTGCAACCGGGAAGTGCGCGCGGGCCTGCCGTTCACGCCCGCTCAAGCTCTGCCATCGCGGGCATCACCTCCTGCGGTTGCCGGCGCTTGAGATAATATTCCGCCGTCAGCCGCCACGTTGCCCCTTCGTCGCTCTATACGCGGCTGATCCAGTGGAACGAGTTGGGCTCGATCTCGGTGAAACACCGTTGTGGAAACCGGCCCGGTGCGCGCCGGAGATGGAACGGGACGGCCTAGCCGGCCACCGGCGGCCTCTCGCCGTGGCGCTGCGACAGGGTGAAGATTTCCACGCCGTTGTCGGTGACGCCGACCGAATGCTCGAACTGCGCCGACAGCGAGCGGTCGCGGGTCACCGCGGTCCAGCCGTCGGAGAGGATCTTCACATGCGGCTTGCCGAGATTGATCATCGGCTCGATGGTGAAGAACATGCCGGGCTTC
>Ga0157369_10008686_pt1 | contig 11646 bp, 5 predicted proteins | sample C25metaG_FD_113461 | JGI IMG/M metagenome (GOLD analysis project Ga0157369, IMG submission 113461) | Corn rhizosphere microbial communities from Kellogg Biological Station, Michigan, USA - C2-5 metaG | ecosystem: Host-associated > Plants > Roots > Rhizosphere > Soil | place: USA: Michigan... | reverse complement strand
CCGCCCGGCACGCCTGGCAATAAGGATGAAATCCAACCGAAATAATCGCTCATAAAAATCCCTGACAGCCCTTCCGCGCGGGACCGATCCGTTTTAAAGAACGCGAACGGTCCCGCGTGCGGCGGCATGAGCGCGGGACTCGCGTACTCCGCTCATTGATCGGCCGTTCGGATCACGGGAGGGAGACGCGCGGATGGGCGAAGCCGAATGGTGGCGGGGCGCCGTCATCTATGAGGTTTATCTCCAGAGCTTTTGCGACGGCAACGGCGACGGTATCGGTGACCTGCCGGGCTTGTTGTCGCGTCTCGACTACATCGCCTCGCTGGGCGTCGATGCGATCTGGATCACGCCTTTCTACCGCTCGCCAATGGCCGATTGCGGCTACGATGTCTCCGACTATCGCGCGATCGATCCGCGCTACGGCACCCTCGCCGATTTCGACGCGGTGGTTGCGCAGGCCAAGGCGCTCGGCCTCAAGGTGCTGATTGATCAGGTCTGGAGTCACACCTCGATCGAGCATCCCTGGTTTGCGGAAAGCCGATCGAGCCGCAACAACGGTAAAGCGGATTGGTTCGTCTGGGCTGACCCGCGATCCGATGGCGGGCCACCCAATAATTGGCTTTCGGCTTTCGGCGGTCCCGCGTGGAAATGGGAGCCCGCACGCCGCCAATACTATTTGCATCACTTCCTACCGGATCAGCCCAAGCTCGATCTCACGAATGAGCGCGTGCTGGAAGCGCATTTCGCGAATGCGGAATTCTGGCTGCTGCGTGGTGTCGACGGCTTTCGTTTCGACGCCATCGATTTCATGCTGCATGACGACGCGCTGCGCGACAATCCGCCCAATCTGACCGCGCAGTCGACCGCCTGGAATCCTTTCCGGCTGCAGCGCCACATCCACGATATGTGCCAGCCGACCAGCCAAATGCTGATGAGCCGCATCCGCCGCTTCATCGATCGCTTTCCGAATTGCGTCACGGTTGGCGAGATGTCGAGCGAAGTCGGTGCTCTGGGCCGCATCGCCAATATGACCGGCAACACCAAGCTGCATATGGCCTATACGCTCGGCGTCATGAAATCGGCTTTCGGCGTACCGATGATTCGCGGCGCGATCGAGGAAGCCGCGGTGTTGAACCGCACCGGCTGGCTTTGCTGGGGTTTCAGCAATCACGATGTCGATCGCGTTGCTACGCGTTGGAATGCGAGCGGCAAGGACCCGCAGCGCTTCGCCCAGCTCTCGCTGGCCTTGCTCGCCTGCTTGCCGGGCAGCGTTTGTCTTTATCAAGGCGAAGAGCTCGGCTTGCCCAATGTGAATTTGCCGAGCGACACGATCCGCGATCCTTTCGGCCTCACTTTCATGCCGGCCTATATGGGACGCGACGGCGGGCGTACGCCGATGCCCTGGATCGCCGGTGCGAACCAGGCTGGGTTCACGCAAGCGGCGACGAGCTGGTTGCCGATACCCAAATGTCACGCCGCTTTAGCGATCGATCGGCAAGAGCAAGACAGAGACTCCACGCTCGCTTGCTATCGTCGCCTCATCGCCTGGCGCAAGCAGCACCCTGCACTGCGGGTGGGCGAGCTCGAAATGATCGCCTTGCCGGAGCCCGTGGTCGCGTGGCGGCGGCGCTATCGAGGGGATTGCGTCACGGCTTTTTTCAATCTCTCGGATCAGCCGGTGAGCGTGGAGCGGAACGATCTTGCGACGTTCAAGGCAGCTTGCGAGCTCGGCTTCGTCACGGTGCCGAAGGACGGCGCGTTGCAATTGCCGCCTTACGGCGTCTCACTCGGCACTGAGAACCGCGACGGGAAGCCGCTCTAGCGCCGCGGAGGCGAGGATCGTCTGCGCCTCGCTGCGGATGCGTGTACCGGTGAAGTGATCGATCCAGACTCCGTCCGTGCGGATGATGGTATCGCTCAACGCCGCGCCGCCCGGCCAGAACGCGCCGAGCTCGCCGCGGATAACATGCGATAGCAAGCGCGTGACGATAACGATGACTGCCTCATCGCCGCTCTCGCGGCGAAAGGCGATGATATGCTCGGCGCCGCCGCCGGTGACGGTCAGCGGTTCGTACCGGCCGGTGGCGAACAGTCCGGACCGGCGATTGCGCAGCGTCAGCAGCCGCTCGGTCAGCCAAAGCTTCAACCAACCGTCGCGCCAGCGCGTAATCGCCGAGGCCAAATCGAGCGAGGACAGCGCGGCGCGGCGCGTCCGATAATCGACTGGCTGACGATTATCGGGGTCGACCAGGCTCAGATCCCAGAACTCGTTGCCTTGATAGAAATCGGGCACGCCTGGGGCCGTCGCTTTGAGAACGAGTTGCGATAGCGAGTTGAAAGCGCCGAAGCGCAGGATCGGCGGCAGGAAGCGCAGAAGGCTGTCAGTGAAATGATTATGCGCCGGCTCGAACAGACGCTCGATGAAGCGCTCGAAGCCGGCCTCGTAGGCTTCGTCGGGCGCCGTCCAGGACGTCTCCAGCTTTGCCTCACGCGCCGCTTTGATCGCGTAGGCTTTGAGGCGGGCAACATATTCCTTGCGTTGCGTGTCCGATCGCAGAAGGCCGCTGGGCTGCATCGGCCACGTGCCGACGATGCTCTGATAAAGCAAATACTCATCATTGGCGCTCGGCGTCGGCCGGCCCGAGGCCTCGCCGCGATGCGGCCGATTGTAGATTTGCCAGCGCGAGACGCGGCGTGCCCATTCGTCGGGAATCTCGCTCAGCACGTCGAGCCGTGCCCGCATATCTTCGCCGCGTTTGGTATCATGCGTTGCGGAAGCAAGCATCCCGAGCGGCCAAGCCGCGGTGCGTTCCGCCATCTGCTCGTGATAGAGGCCCGGCGAGGTCGTCGGCCGATAAGGCGATGCGCCCACCTCATTCGTCGATGCGAGCGGCACAAAGCGATAGAAGAACGTATCTTCGACCGCCTTGGCAGCGATTGCGCCGGTATATTGCTGGAAACGCGCCACGAAGCGCAGGATCGCAACGCGCTTATCCGCGAAATGGCTCGGATTACGGGTGCGAATGTCGAGCGTCAGCAACGCTGCGATGAAATCGAGGATCTCGCCATCGGCGCCTTGCCAGCGGCGATGGGCTTTGGCGACGGCTTCGGCGATGATACGGCGATCGTCGTCGCTGGCGCCGCGCTCGGTGACATAGGTGCGATAGACGGAGAAGGCAGCGACGATTTCGATCAAAGCGTCGCGCACGCGCTTGCGCGTGAAATCGCGCGTGAACCAATCGGCCTCCGTGATATCGGCCAGCCAATTGACGAGATAGGTCAGCTCGCTGGCGAGGTTGCGATCGATGACCAGCAGCCGACAGCGATAGATTTCGTCTTCGACATTGACATCGCCGCCGCGGCCGGTGAAGCGGCCCCAATGACGCTGCAATTTCGCGAGGCCGGTCGGCTCGATGAAAAGACCGTTGGCAAGAGCGAGATAGTCGTAGCCGGTCGTGCCGGAGATGGGCCAGCTTTGCGGCAGCTTCTCCGTGCCCGTGAGAATTTTTTCGACAAGGATATAGGGCCGCAGGCGCTTGCCGCTGCCGTCGCGCGGCACGATCGCCGCGGCGAAAGCGTTGAGGCGGCGGCAATAGCGCTGCGGATCGGCGAGCCCGTCGACATGGTCGATGCGCAGCCCCTGCAATATGCCGTCGGCAAGCAGCCGGCCGAGGAATTCATGCGTATCCCGGAAAACCACGATGCGCCCCATGCGCATGCCGGCGAGTTCGGGGATATCGAAGAAGCGGCGGTAATTGACTTCGTCTGACGCGGTGCGCCAATGCGCCAGCCGGAAAGATTGCCGCTGCAGCAATTCGTGTAACCGGGTCCAGCTCGGGGAATCGCCCTTGATGCCTTGCCAAGCGGCGACCGCTTTCTCGATGTCTTGCTTTGTAGAGTGGTCGCGCGCGGCCGCGGCGAGGGCGTCCTTTGCGGCGCTTGCGACCTCACGCTGATAGCGCGGCGCGGCCTCGCTGAGGAAGGATTCATGCAGCGCATCGAGGGCGCGCGCGAGTGCGGGCGCGTGGGCGAGGGGGCCAAGGATCGCCCCATAATCCCCCGGGCTCACCGGCAGGCGATGATCGGCGTACCAGAAATCGAACGTGCCGGTTTCGGCGCCGAAACGCAGCTCGATCTCGCCCTCGGTCAAGGCGGCGCCATAGCTTTTGCCCAGTACCGGCACCAGCAGCTTGCCTGCAAGATCGCGGCGCGGCGGGGACCAGTCGACATCGAAATAGCCGGCATAGGGCGATGCCTGTCCCCATTCGAGGACATCGAGCCACCACGCATTATCGGCATGGCCGACGCCCATATGATTGGGAACGAAGTCGAGGATCAGGCCGAGACCATTCTCGCCAAGGCTGGTACAAAACCGCGCGAAGCTCGCTTCATCGCCGAGCTCGGGATTGATGCGGCTGTAATCGACGACGTCATAGCCGTGTGTGCTGCCGGCCCGCGCCTTGAGGAAAGGCGAGCAATAGACATGGCTTATGCCCAAACGCGCAAGATAGGGAAGGAGGGCCGTTGCGTGCGCGAAGGTGAATTCGCGGTGGAGTTGCAGCCGGTAGGTGGCGAGCGGCGTGTCGAAAGGCGAGCGGCGATTCATGTCTCGCCGCGCGGCCGTTCCTTGCGGACCGCGCCCAGGATCGCGTCGGTACTCGGTGCGGCGAAAATCTCTTCGAGATTGCGCGATAATTTACGCCGCCAATTCGGCAGACGATCGTCGGTCCCGGGGATGTTTGGTTGCTCGCGTTCGAGTGACAGATCCTCCATCTGCACCATCAGCAGCGTGCAAGGCGTGCGGGCGAGGAAACCGTAGGCAGCGGCGACGAGACCGACAATATCCTCGCCGGTCGAGAAGCCTGCGGCCTGGATCGCCTCACGTAGACGCTGACGCTCATGCTCGCGCTCCCGAAGAGCCTGGTGATAGCGCGCCTCATCTTGATAAACGCCGAGCTGCTTGCGGGTCTCGATATCGACGCCCTCGAGGAAACCGATCAGCGGCGGCAGATCGTGGGTCGTGATCGAGACCAGCGCGTTGCGCGGATATTCCTCGGGCGAAAGAAAACGATCGCCGTCGCGCGCGAAGATCAGCAGCCGGCAGGAGAGGATGTTATGGCGTGTGAGCAGCGCAGGAAAATCGGGCGGCACCGTGCCGAGATCCTCGCCGATGATCAGGCAGTTGTTCTCGCGGCTTTCCTCTGCAAGCGCATTGCAAAGACTCTCCGCCGGCTGACGGAGATAGACACCATCGATCGGCTTGCCGCCGGAGGGCACCAGGAAGAGGCGATAGAAGCCCAGAACATGATCGATGCGCAGCGCCCTCGCGTGCCGCATCAACGCACGCAGGATGCGGCGCAGCACTTGGTACGACGCATGCCGCAGCGCATAGGGGTCGAAGACGGCGAGTCCCCAATCCTGTCCGGACTCGTTCCATTGATCGGGCGGTGCTCCGATATGGAAGCCCGGCACGATATTGGTCTGCTCGCTCCAGCCTTCGGTGCTTTCAGGCCCGGCGCCGACCGCGATGTCGAGATAGAGCCCGATCGCCATGCCAGCGGCGCGTGCGGCCTCGGCGCAAGCGTTGAGCTGCGTATCGGCTTCCCATTGCAGGAATTCGTGATAGGCCACCGCGAGCGGATCGGATTTCGCGAATTCATGTGTCGCCGTACCGCCGGAATCGCGAAATTCTTCCGGCCAGCTCATCCAATTGTCGCCGAAGCCAGGCTGACAGGAGAGCGCTTGATAGATCGCAAAACGTCGCAATGCCTCGCCCCGGTCTTTGGCGAAATGCGCAAAGGCCTGCACGATGGGATGGTCCGGTTCGCGCGCGCATAGCGTCGCGAAATCAGTGAAGACCAGGCGGAAGATTTCCCGCTTGATCAGCGCCACGGCTTCGTAATCGACCAGCGGCGCGTCGCGCAGTGCCTGCAGCCGGTCCCGAAAACCCGGCTCGGCGATGTGGGCGCGCGCCGTCGGCGAGATCGCGAGGGCCTGCATCGCCTCGGGATCGATATAGAGCACGTTGAGGAATTCGCGGCTTGATGGCGAGTAGGGGCTATAGCGTCGCGGCTCGGCGGCGTAGAGCGCGTGCAGCGGATTGACGCCGGCGAAATCCGCGCCTCGCTGCGCGGCGAGCTGCGCCACCTGCTTCAGGTCGCTGAAATCGCCGATCCCCCAATTGCGCGGGGAACGAATGCCGTAAAGCTGGACGGCGACGCCCCAGCGCCGTTCCTGTCGCGCCATCCACTCAGGCTCGAAGCAGCGGCGGGGCTCCGCCTGCGCTTGGGGTGTCGGCTCACCGGCAGTGCGCTGCAATGCTTCCTCGAGGCGATGAATCGTACCCTCGGGCACGTCGCGATGATGGCCCCAAGCGTCCTGATAGGAGCGGATGATTTCGATATCGTCGCTCATCATGTCGTCGGCGTTTCGATCGACCACAACGTGGCCCAGGCGGGCAGCTTGCCGTCTTGCGGTGCGGTGCCCCAGAGCAGCCGTCCGCGCGGCTTCGCGATTTGCTCGCCTGGTGTCGCAGTTAAATTCGCAATGAGCATGAGATGGCTGCCATCGGGCAGGTCCCATTCGACCGACAAGCCGCGATCTTTGGTGCGGTAGCGTGCGGGGGTAGCTTTCGCGTCGGTCAGGCGCGGCACGATCTCGCGCTTGCGCAGATCGAGCAATTGACGGTAGAGCGCAGCGATCTCGCGATCCGGCTGCTCGATCGCGGGTACGATCTTGCTGCGCTCGAAAGTGTCGATGGCCAGCGGATCGGGGATGCGCTCGCGTGCATCGGGCGAGGCGAAAGCCGGAAAGCGGGCGAATTCGCGGCGGCGTCCCTCGCGCACGGCGTTGCCGAGATCGCCGGTGAAATCGCAGAAGAACAGGAACGGCATGGTCGCACCGACTTCCTCTCCCATGAAGAACAGCGGCGGCGATGGCGCGAGAAGCTGGATCGCGATCGCCGCTATCAGCGCCTCGCGCGACACCAGCGTGATCAGCCGCTCGCCGAAAGCTCGATTGCCGATCTGGTCGTGGTTCTGCAGGAAGTTGACGAAAGCCAGCGGCGGCAGATGCGCGCTCGGCTCGCCGCGCGGCGTATCCCGGAAAGGCGAATGCTCGCCTTGATAGGCAAATCCATGAGCCAGCGTGCGGCCGAGACTTTCGACAGGCGATGCGGCGTAATCGCCGTAGTATCCATCGCTCTCGCCAGTCAGCACGACATGCATGGCGTGGTGGAAATCGTCATTCCACTGCGCATCGTAAGAGCGTGGTTTGCCAGCGCCATCGCGTTCGAGGAGGTGAGCCTCGTTCTTGTCGTTCTCCAGCACGAGATGGATATGCCGGTCGCCGCAGGCTTGCCGCACCGCCTGCGCCAGCTCCTCGAGGAAATGCGTCTCGCTTTCATCGTGGATCGCATGCACGGCATCGAAGCGCAGCCCGTCGACGTGATATTCGATCAGCCAATAGAGCGCGTTCTCGATAAAGAAGCGTCGGGCGATACCGCTGAAATCGAGTGATCGGCCCCAATCGGTCTCGCGCTGGGCGAAGAAACTCGGCGCATAGAGCCCGAGATAATTCCCCTCCGGACCGAAGTGATTGTAGACGACATCGACGAAGACCATGAGGCCGAGGCGATGCGCCTCGCAAATGAGGGCTTTGAGGTCTTGAGGCCGGCCGTAGCTCGAATCCGGCGCGAAGGGCAGCACGCCGTCATAGCCCCAGTTGCGCGCGCCGGCGAAATCGGCGAGCGGCATCAGCTCGATCGCGGTGATGCCGAGATCGCGCAGCCGCGCGAGCTGGCTCATCGCAGCATGATAGGTGCCTTCGCGCGTGAAGGTGCCGAGATGGAGCTCGTAAATCACCGCTTCAGGCCAGGGGCGGCCGCGCCAAGCCCCGTCCGTCCAATCGAAAGCATCCGGCGCGATAATCTCGCTCGGACCGTTGACGTCTTGCGGCTGGAAGCGTGAGGCCGGATCGGGCACGGCCTGCTGGCCGTCGATGACATAGTGGTAGCGCATGCCGGGCCTGGCCTCGGCGATCGTCAGCGAGAACCAATCGCCTTCCCGTGTCATGGCGCGATCCTGTCCGTCGAGCTGCAGCGCGACCTGGCGCGCCTTCGGCGCATAGAGGCGAAACGCCGCACCGTCGCTTTGCGACGTGGCGCCGAAAGCCATGCGATACGCTCGCTTCATCGCTCCGAGGCCGTTTCCGGCCCGCCTTCGCCGAGCAACATGAGCGTTGCGCGCGCGGGCACCTCGTAGGTGTCGCCCGGCGCCAGCGCGCCCTTAGCGGCGCCATTGGCTTCGGTGGTGTCAATCTCCATGCGCCAGCGCGCAATACCGGTCGCGGCAGGCACGGTGATGCTCAGCGGCTCGAAATGCGCGTTGAGCAGGATCAGCGCGGGCGTCGCACCGTCGACGGCGAAGGCGATGAAACGCGCATCCGGAAAATACCAATCGGGCTCGGTCATCTCCTGGCCGTCGGCACGATACCAGGCGATGTCCTTGCGGCCCGTGGGATTGCGGATCTTGCCTTCGAGAAAATGGTCATGCGACAGGTTGCAGCTGCGCCGGAGCGCGACCAGCCGCGCGACGAAATCGGTCAGGTCCTGGCCGGCGACACCGCGTCCCGACCAATCGATCCAGCCGATCTCATTGTCCTGGCAATAGGCGTTGTTGTTGCCGCCCTGGCTATTGCCGATCTCATCGCCGGCGAGGATCATCGGCACGCCTTGCGAGAGCAGCAAGGTGGCGAGAAAGTTGCGGCGCTGCTGCTGCCGCAAGCGGATCACATCCTCGTCTTCGGTCGGACCTTCGACGCCGCAATTCCACGAGATGTTGTCGTTCGATCCGTCCTTATTGTCCTCGCCATTCCCTTCATTATGCTTTTCGTTGTAGCTGACGAGGTCCTGCAGCGTGAACCCGTCATGAACGGTGATGAAGTTGACGCTCGCGCTCGGCCGACGCCGGTCGTGATGATATAGATCGGCCGAAGCGGCGAGCCGTCCGGCGACTTCGCCGATAATCCCGCCATCGCCGCGCCAATAGGGGCGCATCGCATCGCGATAGCGGCCGTTCCATTCCGACCAGCCTGGCGGGAAGCCGCCCACGCGATAGCCGCCCTCGCCGAGATCCCACGGTTCGGCGATGAGCTTCACCTGCGCCAGGACCGGATCCTGCGCGAGCACATCGAGAAACGGCGCATCGCCGTCGAAGCCGTTCGGGCCGCGTGCCAGGGTGGTGGCCAGATCGAAGCGGAAGCCGTCGACATGCATCACCTCGACCCAATAGCGCAGCGAGTCGACGACCATCTGCAAGACACGCGGATGCGACATCCGGAGCGAGTTGCCGCAACCGGTGAAGTCCATCGTGTAGCGCGCACTTTCGGGGCTCGACCAATAGTAGGATGCGTTGTCGATGCCGCGAAAGCACAGCGTCGGCCCCAGCTCGTTGCCTTCCGCTGTATGGTTGTAGACGACGTCGAGGATCACCTCGATGCCGGCGGCATGCAGTGCTGCGACGGTGTTCTTGAACTCGGCGTGGTTGCCGCTGCCAAGATAACGCGGCTCCGGCGCGAAGAAGCCAATCGAGTTGTAGCCCCAGTAATTGCGCAAATTGCTCTCGACGAGATAGCGATCATCGACCCAGGCTTGAACCGGCAAGAATTCCACGGCCGTTACGCCGAGGCGCCGCAGATGATCGATCACTGCAGGCGTGCGCAGCGCCTTGAAAGAGCCGCGCAGATACTCGGGGATGTCGGGATGGATGCGCGTGAAGCCGCCGACATGCATCTCGTAGATCACCGTGTCGCGCAGCGGCGTGCGCAGCGGCCGATCGTCACCCCAGGAGAAGCTGTCATCGACCAGGCGGGATTTCGGCATTACCCGCGCATTGTCGCGCCGATCCATGGCGAGATCGCCCCGCGGCCCGCCGATGCGATAGCCGAAATGCAGATCGCCGATGTGAAACGAGCCGGCGAGCTCGCGCGCGTAGGGGTCGAGCAGCAATTTATGCGGGTTGAAGCGATGGCCTTCATGCGGCGCATAAGGTCCGTGCACGCGATAACCGTAGAGCAGTCCCGGATAAGCGCCAGGCAGATAGCCGTGCCAGATGCCTTCCGTATTTTCGGGCAGGGCGATGCGCTCGAGCTCGCGTCGGCCATGCTCGTCGAAGAGACAGAGCTCGACACGCTCCGCATGTGCGGAGAAGAGCGCGAAATTCGCGCCACGCGCATCGACCTGAGGGCCAAGCGGATAAGGTCGGCCCGTCTGAATCCGTGCCGTCACCCCCGCCTCACCCGGTGGTGGGGGCCAGGTAGATCGCTGCCAGTGGCGGCAGGGTTAGCGGCACGGAATGCGTGCGGCCGTGCCAACTCAGCGCCTGTGGCACGAGCGTGCCCTTATTGCCAACGCCACCGCCGCCATAGCGCCGGTCGTCGGAATTGAATATCTCGCGATAGGGGCCTTCCGACGGCATGCCGATGCGATAGTCGGTGCGCACCACGGGTGTAAAATTGACGATCACCACGACATGATCGCCCGGTGATCGGCCGCAGCGCTGGAACGAGACGATGCTGGAGCTGCGATCGGAGGCATCGATCCATTGGAATCCGGCATGCTCGTGATCCAGTTCATGCAGCGCGTTGGTATTCTGAATCAGTGCATTAAGGTCGCGCACCAGATTCAGCACGCCTTGATGGAGCTCATCGCCGAGCAGATGCCAGTCGAGGCTTTGATCGTGGTTCCACTCGCGCTCCTGCCCGAACTCATCGCCCATGAACAAGAGCTTCTTTCCTGGATGGCCGTACATGAAGCCGTAATAGGCCCGGAGATTGGCGAATCGTTGCCAGCGATCGCCGGGCATGCGGCCGAGGATCGAGCGCTTGCCGTGCACGACCTCGTCATGGCTCAGCGGCAGGATGAAATTCTCCGAGAAAGCGTAGAGCAGGCCGAAGGTCAGCTTCTCGTGGTGGTAGGCGCGATTGATCGGGTCTTCCTGCATGTAGCTGAGCGTGTCGTGCATCCAGCCCATATTCCATTTGAAGCCGAAGCCGAGCCCGCCCTCGAAGGTCGGCCGCGACACCATCGGCCAGGCAGTCGATTCCTCGGCCACGGTGATGATGCCGCCATAACGGCCATAGCAGGTCTCGTTGAGGCGCTTGAGGAAGCCGACCGCATCGAGATTCTCATTGCCGCCGAACCGATTGGGGACCCATTCGCCGGGCTTGCGGCTGTAATCGAGATAGAGCATCGAGGCGACCGCGTCGACTCGGAGGCCGTCGATGTGATAGCGGTCGAACCAGAACAGCGCGCTGCTCAGCAGGAACTCGGCCACTTCGGCGCGGCCGTAATTGTAGATCAGCGTGTTCCAGTCCTTGTGCAGGCCCTGACGCGGGTCGGCATGCTCGTAGAGCTTGCTGCCGTCGAATTCGGCGAGACCGTGCGGATCGTTAGGGAAATGCCCCGGCACCCAATCGAGGATCACGCCGAGCCCCGCGCGGTGACAGGCATCGACGAAGAATTGGAAATCGGTCGGCGTGCCGAAGCGGCTGGACGGCGCGAAAAGCGAGGTCGGCTGATAGCCCCAGGAGCCGTCGAAGGGGAATTCGGTGATCGGCAGCAATTCGATATGGGTGAAGCCCATATCT